>X73_One_humped_Camel__coassemble_362_pt1 | contig 12653 bp, 16 predicted proteins | sample X73_One_humped_Camel__metabat2_low_PE_007 | metagenome-assembled genome bin X73_One_humped_Camel | reverse complement strand
GGTTTTATCCTGCGGATGACGTGGAAGACGATGATTTACCGTTTTGAGGAGGATGATTATGGTTGAGATAAATGATGACGGCAGACACTACGCCGTTTGTGACTGTTGTTTTGAACGTTCACCGGAATACAAAACTGATAAAGAATTGAGAAGCGGCCTAAAACACGAAGGCTGGTATCACCGTTGGGACCCGATGGAGCAGGAGTGGGAAACATACTGCCCGGAATGCAGGGAGGGGTGAAAGTGAAGAAGGACAACGTTCGGGACTATGCAACAGAAGCGTTCCGCTTCTATGCGGCCTGCGGAAGACTGACGTCGGAAGAACTTAAGCAGCGGGTCTACAATGAAATTTATTCACAGTACAGGAGAGAATACCTTCGCAGCGGCAGCGGGATGCCTTCTGATGCGACAGCTTATGCAGTTATTGCGGCCGAGGATGCTGTTCGGGATATGAAGGCTGAAATTGAAGACATCATTGCCGTTGAAAAGACGCTGAAGCAACTGCGTCAGCATCATAAACAGGCTGTTGAGATGGTTTATTTTGTTGATGCAGACAAACCATTGAAGAAGGGGGATATTTCAAGCAGGGTTAGAATGGCAAGCCTTTCAATTCCTGCTGATGAAAGCTCAGTCTATAGATATCTTGCATACGCAAGGAGAATTTTTGCAGAAGAAAGAGGGCTTCGCATCACAAAAAAAGAACCTCGGATAAAAATTGCGAGTAGTAGAACCTTAAAAAGTGGTATTATGGTACCATCGAATTCCGAGGGAGAATGAGAAAACCATTTGGAGTTGGATAGCAGATATTTGCATAATATGACCTCTGAAAGGAAAGGCGCATCGAGAAGATGGCGCCTTTTCTTTTGGGAAGGAGGGGACGGATGAAAAAATCATGTCCGTATTGTGGAAGGATCCATGAGAGAAATTATCTTTGCCCGAAGAGACCTGTTAGGGAGCCAAGGAAAAAGTATACGACAGAACAGAACAAATTTCGGAGCAAAAATGCATGGACAAGAAAATCTATAGCCATCAGAAAAAGAGATGGGTTCATGTGTCAGGTGTGCATGAGGGGATTGTATGATCCAGAAAAGATTTATCAGACAGATAATCTGGAAGTACACCATATTGTGCCTTTGAAAAATGATTATAATTTGCGTCTGGATGATGAAAATTTAATAACTTTATGTGAAAAACACCATGAAATGGCAGAAGCGGGAATGATTCCGGTAAGTCTGTTGAAACGGATTGCGAAAGAACAGATCGAAAAGGGAACATAACATTATATGGCTATGAGATATCCCCCCAGATGGGTAGGGATTGAAAAACCAAAGCTTCCAAGACCACGATGGCCCCTCTGTGTAAAAAAAATTCCCAAAATGGAAACGAAACTGGAAGCGGCAGAGAAAGGAGGCGGTGCGAATGGCAAGACCAGCGAAGCCGGTAGCGGTGCTGCAGGCGGAAGGAAAAAGCCACAGAACGAAGGCGGAACTGGAGAAGCGGAAGAAGGAAGAAGCGGCTTTCGCGACAGGAACACCGCTGAAAGAAAAGCCGGAAACCAAGAAAAACCTGATTGCGCACAAGGAGTTCCAGCGGGTGACGAAGCTGTTGACGGAGATCGGGAAATGCGATGCGCTGTACGAGAACATCATCAACCGATACTGTATGCTATACGCCGAGTGCAGAGATTTCGAGGAGAAGCGGGAACGCTTTTACAAGGACCTCTGGGAAATGGAGGATAGATACGAGGAAGGAAAGTTTGGCGAAGATGTTTCGGGCTATTACAGGCTGAAAAATAGCATCCAGCAGAACATCATCAATCTAGATAAGCAGGTACAGGCAAAACGAAAAATGCTGATGGATATCGAGAAGGAGAACATCATGACGGTAGCTTCTGTTCTGAGGAATATTCCGAAGACGGAAGAGCCTGACGAAAATCCTCTGCTGACTGCTCTGAGGGGCGGCGGTGCCTGATGGGAATCATTCAGGAAAGCATTGCTTATAAATATGCAGAGTGGTGCATGGAGCCAGACAACAGGAAGGTCGGCGTTTATGTGAAGAAACAGGCGGAAAGCTGGATTGACATTGCAGATGGAAAAAGTGAAGAAGCATTTGTGGATGAAGCAGCGGTTCGGCGAATAGAATCGCTGCTTTCTTTGATGCAGCACCCTGATTTGGGCTGCAGCATGAAGGAAGGTTTGGAGGCGTATGCGTGGCTTTTCATCATTGCGACACTCTGCACAAAGAAGCGGGATGAGAAGGGGCGGGATATTCGTTATTACAACACCGCCCTGCTTGAGATTGCGAGAAAGAATTTCAAAACCTTCGTATCGGCGGTGATATTCATATTGCTACTGCTGACAGAGCCATCCTTTTCCCGTTTCTTTTCCGTTGCACCAGACTTGAAACTGTCAGGTGAGCTAAAGTTGGCAATTCGTAAAATCATCAAATGCAGTCCGGTACTGAACGATGGCAAGGTATTCAAAATCCTGCGCAGCGAAATCCGATGTCTGCTGACGGACAGTGATTATACACCGTTGGCATATTCTGAGGACAGGATGGACGGGAAACAGGCAAATGCCTTCCTTGCCGATGAAGCAGGGGCTATGGACAGTTACCCCATAGAAGCCATGCGTTCCTCTCAGATTGTGTTGCTGAATAAACTGGGTATTATCATCAGCACCCAGTATCCCAATGACAACAATGCTATGATCGACGAAATCGACAAGTCGAAGAAAATTCTGGATGGCACAAGGGAAAACAAAAGAAGGTTTTCTCTGCTCTATGAACCGGATGATGAATTTCTGCAGAATGAATTATGGCAGACGGAAGACCTGGTTATTTTCCAGAGCAATCCTGTGGCAGTGAACAACGAAGATATGCTGGAGGATTTGAAGGAGAAGCGGGAGGATGCTGTTCTTTACGAAAATAAACGAGAAAACTATTTATGCAAGCATAACAATATCCGTTATAAGGGACTTGGTACAGAGGGCTACATAGATATTATGAAAGTGCGGCAGTGCCGCATTGAGTCGGATAAGGATTTCTGGCGAGGAAAGAACGTATACCTTGGGCTTGACCTTTCAAAGACAGATGATAACACAGCGGTTGCCATGGTGACGCTCTGGAAGGGGAAGATATATGCCAAGGTGTGGGGTTTCCTGCCAAAAGGGAACATCCGTGTGAAAAGTCAGAAGGAAGATGTGGACTATAGAGCACTGATTCGGGATGGCTGCTGCTATGCCTGCGGCGATGAGGTCATTGATTATGACTATGTGGAACGGTTTATCCTGAAGCTGCAGGGGGAATATGGTGTCAGAGTGATCCAGCTAGGCTATGACTGGTACAATGCTCTATCTACAGTGCAGAAGCTGGAAGCGGCAGAAGACCCGATAGAATGCGTCGAGATCAAACAGCATAGCAGTGTGCTGCATAGAGCCACGAAGCTACTGAGGGAATATATCTTAAACAAGGATTTTTATTACGAAGAAAACAAACTGCTGGAAATCAATTTCCAGAACGCACGATGCACCGAGGATACCAACTTGAACAAATACGTCAACAAAAAGAAATCTGCCGGCAAGGTGGATGCCGTTGTGGCGCTGATCAATGCGGTGCATCTGTTGGATGTAAATGAAATTCTGGACGATGGTGGCGGCTGGGGCGCGCAGGTGATCTGATGTTCTGGCTGTTGATGATAGAAAAAGGGAGAGGAGGGAGAAGAAATGAGCTTGAAAGAATTTCTGTTCGGGAAGAAAGAAATAGTGTTTCTGGAGGCGGGGACGCCCGAGGAACGAACGGAAGTAACATTTTCTGAACAGATGGAAGAACCGGAAGAACGAGCCGAAAATCCGCAGAAAGATGCGGGAACGGTGACGGCGGCGGATGCATTGCTCACGGCAATTTTTGGCAGCAGCGGCATGACGAAGGCGAAGATGCTGGAAATCCCTATTGTGATGAGTTGCATCGAAAAGATGGCCGGTACGGTGGCAAGGCTGCCTTTGAAGCTGTACCGCAGGACGGAGGACGGCAAGATCGTGGAAGTGGCAGATGACCAAAGGGTGCGGATGCTGAACACGGAAACGGGGGATACGCTGAACACCAACGAATTCATCAAGGCCATGATCGAGGATTATTACCTGGGGAAAGGGGCTTATGCCTATATCAGCAAAGACTGGTGGGGCGAAGCCAGGGGCATCCACTATGTGGATGAAGAGAAGGTGAGCGTCATTGTGGGGACAGACCCCATATTCAAGGATTATGCCATTCAGGTGAATGGGGTGACCTATATGCCCTGGGATTTCCTGAAAATCCGCAGAAGAACAAAGGACGGGGCTTCCGGCATACCCTTATACGCGGAGCGGCCGATGATCTTTGCGACGGCCTATGCGACCATGCTGTTTGAAAAAACACAGGTGCAGAAGGGCGGCAACAAGCGGGGTTTTATCGAAGCGGAAAACAGGCTGCACGAAGACGCTATGAAAGCCATTAAGGAGGCATGGCGGAACCTGTACAGCAACGAGACCGAGAACGTGGTCATCCTGAACAACGGCGCCAAATTCAAGGAATCGAGCAATACCAGCGTAGAGATGCAGTTATACGAAAACAAGGAGGAAAACGACAGAGAGATCTGCGGGACCTTCGGCTTTCCCATCAGCATCATCAAAGGGAATGCCACAGGTGCGGATAAGGATATCTTTCTGGATGCCGTAACGGAGCTGGTGAACACCATCGAAACGGCACTGGACAATGACCTCTTGCGAAGCTGGGAGAAGGACACGATGTTTTTCGCCTATGACATGAAGGAACTGACCAGAGGCAACATGAAGGAACGCTTTGACGCCTACGCTGTTGCGATCAAAAACAATTTCATGCAGATTGATGAGGTCAGGGAAAAGGAGGATATGGAGCCTTTGGGCTTCAATATGCTTACACTGGGGCTGGACAGCGTGCTGCTTGACCCGAAAACCGGGAAAATCTACACGCCGAACACCAATGCAACTGCAAATATGAAGCTACTGAAAGGGGGTGAAGAGGATGAGGATTGAGGTAAGAGCTGACAACACTGTACGAATTTGCGGGTATGTGAACGCTGTAGAGAGGGAGTCCAGACCTGTTATCACACCCAGAGGCAGAATGAACGAACTGATTGAAAGCGGCGTATTCCGCAGGGCGCTGGAGGAACGCAGTGAAATCAGCATGACGGTTGACCATGAGGCAGGAAGAGTGGTGGCCAGAACCACAGACGGCACGCTGAAGCTGAAGGAGGATGCTATTGGGCTGTATGCGGATGCCCTTGTGACAGACAAGGCGGTGGCCATGGAGGCTAGGGCGGGCCATATAAAGGGCTGGAGCTTTGGCATGAAGTGTACTGCTGACAAAGTGGAGGAAAGGGCTGGAAGGCTGAGCCTGCGCCGCATCAAGGGCATCGTTCTGGACCATGTGACGCTGGTTATTAAGAAAACACCGGCTTACAGTGCTACCAGCGTGGAACTGCGGGCCGGGGAAGAGGAGGACATTGAATGCAGGGCCTTTGACGCTGAACTGGAGCTGACTGTGGAGGAGGAGCGTGCAGAGGTGGACTACAGCAAATACGAAGACAGACTGAAAGAACTGGAAGGAGAATGATACTATGAGCTATATGAAAGAACTGAAAGACCAGAGAGACCTGAAAGCGAAGGAAATGAAAGACATTCTGGAGGGCGCAAAAACAGAAAACCGTGCCATGAACGAGGAAGAACAGCAGAAATGGGATGCGCTGGACAAGGAAGTGCAGAACATTGACAAGACCATCGCAGCGGAAACAAGAGCCCTGGAGCTGAACGGCAGAAAGAAAGACCACGGTAAAGCCGACGGCACAGCGGAAACAGAGGAACAGAAAAAAGAAAGAGAAGCCCTGGAGGAAAGAGCCTTCTGTGATTTTGTTCTGGGGGCAGTAGAAAACAGAGCGGGGGAAGAAAACCTGAGCTACGGCAACAACGGCGCAGTGATCCCCACATCCATTGCCAACAGAATTATCACGGAAGTGAAGGACAGATCTCCTATTTTGCAGAGAGCGGAGGTTTATTTCGTAAAAGGCAACCTGTCCGTTCCTGTATATGGCGCAGATGACGAAGGCAACGATATCACTGTAGCATTCACAGAGGATTTTGCCGAAATCACAGCGAACGGCGGTAAATTCAAATCCGTAGACCTGAAGGGCTACCTGATGGGCGCACTGGCACTGGTGGGCAGACAGCTCAGAAACAATGCTGCATTCGATGTGGTAGGTTTCGTGGTAAGCCAGATGGCGGAAAAAATCGCCCTGTTCCTGGAAGGCAAGCTGCTGAACGGCGAAACAGATAAAATGGAGGGCGCACTGGCGACAAAAACTGTAGTAACAGCAGGCTCCGCAACGGTACTGACAGGGGATGACTTTGTAAAGGTGCAGGCGGCGGTAAAACAGGCATATCAGGCAAGTGCCTGCTGGATCATGAACCCTGAAACCTTCCTGGCGGCGAAACTGCTGAAGGACGGCAACGACAGATACCTGATGCAGGATGATATCACAGGGGAATTCCCTTACAGACTGCTGGGAAAACCTGTGTTCCTGTCTGACAATATGCCTGCCATTGCTTCCGGCGCGGCGCCTGTACTGTACGGCGATATGAAAGGCCTGGGTGTAAAGATCGGTGCAAATCTGGAATGTCAGATTTTGAATGAAGCCTTTGCCACAAAGAATGCCATCGGCGTGATCGCATGGATGGAGGTTGACTCCAAGGTGATCGACCACCAGAGAATGGCTGTTCTGAAAATGGCATGATAACAGGAAGGAGGAAGCGGCATGAAGGTGAAAGCATTGAGAAGCTTCAGCGGCGCGGTGAACATGAGCCGTGGCCAGATGGTGGACATTCAGGATGAGTACGTTCTGAATGACTTGCTGAAAGCCGGTTATGTGGAAGCGCAGGAAGAAGGAAATACGCATGTGAATGCGGAAACAGAGGAGAATTCTGCGGAGAATGAAGCAGAAGCTGATGAAAACAGTGAAAAGCTGACTGGTACTCTGGACACAGAAGAGTTGCAGGCAATGCACTACAATGACCTGAAGAAACTGGCAAAGGAAATGGGCCTGGATGCTAGCGGCACAAAGGATGAGTTGGTGGAACGCATTGCAAGAGTAAAGGTTGAGGCAGGCGTTGCGGAATGAAGCTTTCCGAACTGAGCGTTGAAGAACTGAAAGCATACTGCAGGGCAGAGGATGAGGAGAACAGCGTGTTCGAGATCATCCTTGCTGCCTGCAAGGCATACATCCGAGGACAGACAGGGCTGACCGATGAAGAGATGGACAAATATGAAGACCTGACCATGGCGGCGATGATCCTTGGCAGCGATATGTACGACAACCGCACCTATCAGCAGAAGGAAACGAAGGTGACGGCAAATCTGGCTGTAAAGAGCATCATCGACCAGTATCAGAGGAACATCTTGTAGGGGGTGACGGGATGCAAAGCGGAGAAATGCGGCACCGGGTGGAGATCCAGCGGCTGATAAAGGTTCTGACGGGCAATGTGACAACTACGAACTACCAGACACTGAAAACCGTATGGGCGAAGGTAAATGGCTTATATGGCAGGGAAAAATGGGAAGAGGATGTATATGAGGCGGACAGAACGGCGGTATTCACCATCCGCCATATCGCCTGCCCTGATTTGACGGTGAAAGACAGGTTGGTATTCCGAGGCAAGGCCTACAATATCACCCATATCGACAACGTGCTTTTCGTCAATCAGTTTGTGAAGATCACAGCGGTGGCGATGGAAGACATTGCGGCATTGCCGCTAGCCGACGAACATAGTTCGCAAGGGGGTGCGGCGGATGGCTGAAACTTTGGACGATTTGTGTAAATCCTTTGATGATTTTCTGGAGAAGTTCGGTGAAAACAGGTATGAACTGGTAGAACAGGCCGGTGTTAAGATGTGCAAAAAAGTGCTTCGAAATATCGAAACAAGCACGGAAGAGCATACAGGCAATCTGAAAAAGGCTGTTTATATTGCGACAGGCAGTAAGGGTGGTTATGCGGCGGTCAGGAACGACCACAAAAAAGCGCCGCATGCTCACCTGGTGGAATTTGGCCACGACCTCTACAGAGGGGCGGAAAAGAAGGTCAATAAATATGGCAGAGAGACAAACATCCCCCGCAGCGGCAGGAAATTAGAGGGACAAGTAAACGGAAAATTCATGTACCGCAATGCCATAAACGAACTGGAAGACGAACTGACGCAGGATGCGGAGAAAATAATCGATAAAACGCTGAAGGAGGCTGGATTTGCGTGAGAATGACAATGGAAACACTGCTTACGGCCATCATTGACCGCATAGCAGCATGTGTGCCCGGTGCGGAGCATTACAGGAACAGGCTCGAGGAAGGATTTTCCCGGCCCGCCTTTCTGTATATCCCCATATATCAGGGGGAAACGAAACAAAACCATGTGACTTCACAGAAGCGTGTGGAAGTGCAGATCATCTACTATGGCAGAACGGACGAATATGGCAGGGAGGATTTCGGCGAATGCCTGCAGGTGCAGGAGGCGTTGGACGGGTTTCTGAACCAATTCTACCTGGAAGCTGGAGACCGTAAACTGCATTTTACATACGAAACGAAGGATAGAGACGGACGGATGACGCTCTACCTTTCTTTCCGGTTTCTGGATGAAGCCTTTGACCAGCGGATGGTGGCTGATGCGGCCATGGAAGCGGCAGAGAGCGTTGAGGTGGATATGGTTATCGAAGGAGAATAAAGAGAGAGGAGTGAGAGAATGGGACTGCCCAATATTATCATTGAATTTAAGAGCAAGGCCTCCACGGCCATCAAGCGGGGCGAAAGAGGTATTGTTGCGGTCATGGTCATTGAGGAGGTGGAGAAACCCACAGTGACCAAAATCGAGGATATCACACAGATCCCCGAGGGGCTGACGGAGGCCAATACAGCATATCTGGAAAGGGCGTTTCTGGGGGGTCAGAACCCTGTGAAATATGTGCAGTTGGTGCAGGCGGCAAGTGTGGCCGATGGTCTGCCTTTGCTGGAAACCTTCAAGTTCAATTATCTGGCTGCGCCCCATGAGGTGACAGCGGATGAAGTAACAACGATCATCACATGCATCAAAACCATGCGGGACAACAAAAACCTGAAGGTGAAGGCTGTACTGCCCAATGCAAAAGGCGACCACGAAGGCATTATAAACTTCACCACAACAGACATCGTGGTGGGTGAAAACACCTATACGGCGGCGGAATACTGCTCCAGAATGGCAGGGCTTCTGGCCGGGACACCGCTGAGCGTAAGCTGCACCTATTACGTCCTGTCCGAGGTGGACGATGTACCCAAATTCAGTAGAAGCGAGCTGGATGAGCGCATTGACAAGGGCGAGCTGCTGATTTTCCATGACGGCGAAAAGGTCAAGGTTGGCCGCGAATGCAACAGCCTGCAGACCATCGGCCAGGAAAAGGGCGATATCTACAAATCCATCAAGGCGGTGGACATTATGGACATGATCTATGATGATATCCATACAACGGTGGAGGACAATTACATCGGCAAATACGCAAACAACTACGACAACAAATGCCTGATCATCGTTGCCATCCAGACCTATCTGGAAAAGCTGCGGGATGAGGCGCTGCTGGACAACGATATCAGCGTTGGAATCAACCTGACGAAACAGACCCAGTGGCTGAAGGAAAATGGCGTGGACGTTTCTAAAATGAGCGAGCAGGAGATCAAGGAAGCCAATACAAAGAGCTGGATCTTCATTGCGGGCAAATATAAAATCCTGTATGCCATCGAAGATGCGGATGTGGAATTTGAAATTTAAGGAGGTGAAAGGCGATGGCAGGTAATTTCAATGCAAAAAATGCAATCAACGGCAGTTACGGCGAATTTGTGTTGGATGGCGTGAAGGTGGCCGAGACCACAGGCCTGAAGCTGGAAGTGCAGATGGACTTTAAGGATGTGCCCATGTGCGGCACGCTGGCCAGACAGCAGAAGCCCTCCGGCTGGACGGGAAATGGCTCAGTGACAATGACAAAAATCAATTCCAGAATGGCAATTTTATTGGCCGAGGCACTGAAAAAAGGGACTATTCCTGAATTTACAGGCATCAGTAAATTGGCCGACCCCGATGCACTGGGCGCAGAAAGGGTTGTGGTGAAAGGGGTACAGTTCTCGAGTCTGATTCTGGCCGACTGGGCAGCGGGAAACATTGGCGAAATGACATATCCTTTTACCTTCAATGATTATGATTTTCTGGATATGATCGAACCTGAGTAAGGAGGAAAAAAATGAGTATTTTTGACAAAATGATGGAAAAGAACCCTGAAATTCTGGCAGAGAAGGAGCAGGTGAAGATGGAGGTAAAAAGGCTGTCCAAAAGCTTTGGTGAGGCTTTTATCGTCACCTGCATGCCCATCAGCCAGAAGCAGTTAAGCTATGTGGCGGAAAATGCAAAAACATTGCAGGACCAGCGGGTGCTTTTTATTCTGGAATGCTGCCGGGTGGAAGGAAAGAAATTCAGCGACAAGGTTTTTCTGGACTGGACCGGGTGCTTAAAAGGCGAAGATGTTATCAGAAAGATGTTCCGCACGGGAGAAATCAGCAGGCTGTACGATAAAATCAGCGAGCTTTCCGGCTATGGCGAGGATGCTATCGCAGAATTAAAAAACTGATCCGGTCAGGGAAAGACCCCAGAGCGACCCTTGCCTATTATCAATGGCGTCGCTTTGGTACCCTGCCCAGAGAGGTCTACGATATGACAGACGGAGAACTGATGGCGCTTACGGCATTCTTCTCTCTGAGCCATGAGAAATGACGAAAGGAGGTGGAGCATGGCGAACAAAGATGTAAGTATTGTATTCAAGGCTAGTGACCGACTGAGCGCAGCCGTCAAAGGGATGCGGACGAATGTAAAAGGACTCCAGGCGGATGTAGAAGCTTTTGGCAAGAAAAAAGACAATATCCTTGGAGACAAAGCCGAAGTGAAACTGAATATCACCAAGGCGAAGCAGAGTCTGAAGGATCTGGAAAAGGAGATCAAAAAAGGCTCGAAAGAGGCGGAGGTGCTTTATAAAAAACAATATGAAGCGCTGGAAATGCTGAATGACGAACTTGCAACTCTGACGAAGCGGCAAAAAGAAGCCAACAAGGCCGGAAAAGAACTCTCTGAAACCCTTTCCAAGTCCAGCAACGCATCAGGGCGAAGCGGTGTATTAGGTTCTCTGGCAACGGCAGGCCTTGGAAGTATGCTGGGCAATGCTGCCGGCGACCTGATGGGGCAGGAGGTTTCTTCCATTTTTGGCTCTGCGATCGGTAATGCTGTGGGCAATATTGGAAGTAATGTCCTTTCCGGTGCGGCTCTGGGGAGTATTGCAGGGCCTATTGGTACGGCTGTTGGTGCGGCTGTGGGCGGCCTGACAGGGGCAATTCAGAGTTTGACGGACTATAACAGTCAGAAGGATGAAACATTCCGCACAGAGGTGCAGAGCCTTTATACTGATGCCGTTACGGACATGGAAAACAAAGTGACCAGCGGCAGCGGATATGCGGCTGAAAGAGAAATGTATCAGCGCAATTATGCCAGCATGACGGATGGCACAATGGGAGCGGAGCTGTATAAAGACATTATGGCTTACGGCGATGCAACACCATACGACACCAGCGTGATGCTTTCGAAGGGCATGGAAATGCTTTCCTACGGTGTAGAAGCCGGCAGCATCATGGAAATGATGGGCATGGTGGGCAATATCGCCATGGGAAACACGGAAAAATTCAGCGGCCTGAGTTATGCCATCAGCCAGAGCATGAATGCCGGCACCCTGAACGGGCAGGACAGGCGGCAGATGATTGGCTGGGGCTTTGACCCTCTTGAGTTTATATCTCAAAACCTGGGCATCGACATGGGCACAGCAAAGGATATGATGAGCGCCGGCCAGATCACATCAGAGATGCTGGTGGACGCTATGCGAACAGCTACCGGCGAGGGAGGACGCTTTCGCAATGCGACTATGGCAACAGCTGATACTTATACCGGGATGAAGGGCCAATTGGAAAGCGCCCAGAAGAACATTGACATTGCCATGGGCGAAGGGTACAACGAAAAGCGGAAAGAAGGCATGGCGGCGGAGCTGGAAGCCTATAACGGTGAATTAGGGGCCGCTATGAAGGATGCTTACAGCATGGTAGGGGCTTATGAGGCGGAACTGGAAAACCAGTATCAGCAGAATATCATCAATGCCATGCAGGAGGCGACGGAGCGTATCGAAAAAGAGGGCCTGACTGGCATTGAAGCGGAAAAAGCTATGTGGGAAGCCAAGACACAGGCCGAGATCGACTACAAAAACAGCGAAGAATATATGATGAAGCTGGAAGCGGAAAAAGGGTTGGTGGAAAAAATCCAGCAGACGCTTACAGAGGAACGGACCTATGTGGATTTCGGGTACGAAATGAGCCAGCAATTCACCGAAGGCTTTCAGGATGGTATTCTGGCCACGATGAAGAACGAGGGTTTTTGGGCCGGCATCGACAGTATTTTTGCGGGCAACTATCAGAAAACCGGCGGGGTGAACGGCCATGCAACAGGGCTGAAATATGTACCCTATGACGGATATATTGCCAAGCTGCACGA
>X73_One_humped_Camel__coassemble_359_pt1 | contig 12813 bp, 15 predicted proteins | sample X73_One_humped_Camel__metabat2_low_PE_007 | metagenome-assembled genome bin X73_One_humped_Camel | reverse complement strand
GTCATTCCCCTCTCAAATTCCGCACTTTGTCCATAAATGCCTGCACCCTTGCCTCGTCAATGGGATTGTCGAATTTGCCGTCTTTTTTGAAGGTGGAGCCAACAAAGGCCCCATTGCAGCGTTTCAGGATTTCTTCGATATTTTCCAGCTTGCAGCCTGTGCCACAGATCACGGGCGTATCCCCCGCCACCTCTGCAACACGGTCCAGCAGCGCCATCTGGGGGCCAAAGCCTGCGGCAGCGCCGCCCACCACCATCGCATCGGGCCGGCAGTTGAACAGCAGGGATTCCGCCATGTCCTCCGTCGTACGTTCTCCCACACAGGCATCCCCTTCGCTGGTAATGAAATAAAACAGCTTCAATTCATCCAGGCGGTAGGCATTTTTCAGGCGCAGCGTCTTGGCGATGTCCCGGTCCACCAGGCCGAAATCCCCCGCCCAGACCCCTGTGAACATACAGCGGGTGAAGGCCGCTTCTGTTGCCGCGCAAAGGGAGATGGACGCATCCCCGTCAAAAATAGCTTCCGCCCCAAAGGGCACCCGGATGCTGTCCTTCAATGCGCCGATGACCATGCCCATGGCCGCCAGGGTCACGGGAGATACCACTTTTTCATAGGGCATACTGAATTCGTTGGTGAAAAGGACCCCATCCACGCCGCCGTTCTGCAGGGCTATCAGGTCGGCTTTCGCCCGGGCGATGACCATATCCATGCCCTCGCCTTTATAAAAGGGGTCCCCGGGCAGGGCACGCACATGCACCAGCCCAATGACCGGTTTTTCTGTTCCAAACATTTCTTTCAAAAATGACATCTCTTTTCCCCCATCCAATCCATTTCATCCATGCATTTCCATGTATCAATTGCAATTCATTATATGTCAAAATCCGGCGATAATCAAACAAATTCCGGCAAAAAAGTATCAAGGTTATCCTGATCTGCCTTTTTTCTCGTAAAAAGAACCCCGAAGAACGTTGATTTCTCAACATCTTCAGGGTATCATTTTTATCAAACTTCCATGATAATTGGCAAAATCATGGGGCTTCTTTTTGTTTTCTGCCAGATATAATTTTTCAGCGTATCTTTGATGACGCCTTTGATATAGTTCCAGCTGGTGATATTCTTCGCTTCACATTCCTGCAAAGCCTCCAGCACCGCCAGCCGGGCTTCATCCATCAGGTTTTCCGCCTCCCGGACATAGACAAACCCTCTGGAAATGATATCGGGGCCGGAAACGATGGTGCCATATTCCTTATCCATGGAAACCACCACCACCATCAGGCCATCCTGAGACAGATGCTTTCTGTCCCGCAGAACGATATTGCCCACATCGCCAACGCCCAGGCCATCCACCATGATCTGGCCCGTAGGCACAACACCAGTCACCTTGGCTTCGTTCTGGTTCACTTCCAGCACCTCGCCCAGCTTCATCACGAAGATATCGTTCTTATCCATACCCATGGAGACCGCCAGGTCCCTATGGCAGGAAAGATGCATGAATTCCCCATGCACGGGCATGAAGAATTTGGGCTTGGTCAGGGCCAGCATCAGCTTCAGTTCTTCCTGGCGGGCATGGCCGGAAACGTGGATATCCTCGATATCGCCGTAAACGACCTTTGCGCCCTTTTTCATCAGCTCATTGACCACACGGAACACATTTTTCTCGTTGCCGGGGATAGCAGAGGCGCTGATGATAATTTTATCATCGGGCTTCACCGTCACCTGCTTATGCTCGCCGGAGGCGATACGGGAGAGGGCAGACATGGTCTCGCCCTGGCTGCCTGTGGTGATGATGACCAACTGATTATCCTGATAATTCTTTACCTCATTGATATCGATGAGGGTTCTGGGGGGCACCCAAAGGTAATCCAATTCGGATGCCGTTTTTACCGCATTGACCATGCTGCGGCCAATGATAGCCACCTTTCTGCCGTACATATAGGCCGCATTGATGACCTGCTGGATACGGTGGATATTGGAGGAGAAGGTTGCGACCATGATGCGGTTTTTGGGGGTATCCTCGAAAATTTTCTCAAAGACCTTGCCCACGTTTTTTTCGGACATGGTGAAGCCTTTTCTTTCGGCGTTGGTGCTGTCGCTCATCAGAAGCAGCACGCCTTCCTTCCCCAGGGCAGCGAACCGCTGCAGGTCGATGATATCACCATCGATGGGGGTATAGTCCACCTTAAAGTCGCCGGTATGCACCACAACACCCACCGGTGTATGGATGGCCAGCGCCACCGCATCGGCGATGGAGTGGTTGGTGTGGATGAATTCCACCACCATCTGGCCCAGCTTCACCTTTTCCCCGGGCACCACTGTATGTCTTGTAGTGGAATCCAGCATTTTATGCTCTCTCAGCTTGTTTTCCAACAGACCCAAAGTCAGCAATGTGCCGAACACGGGTACATTCAACTGCTTCAGGATATAGGGCAGGGCGCCGATATGGTCCTCATGGCCATGGGTCAGCACGATGCCTCTGATCTTATCGATGTTTTTTGCCAGGTAGGTTACATCGGGGATGACCAGGTCGATGCCCAGCATATCATCCTCGGGGAAGGCCAGGCCGCAGTCGATGATGATGATATCATCGCCATATTCCAGCACGGTCATGTTTTTGCCGATCTCTTCCAGGCCGCCCAGGGCGATGACCTTCAGGTTCACCTGGGGCTTTGTTTTTGCCTTGCTTCTAGTTCTGAGCTTTGCCGCCGTTTTGGGCTTTGCCGCTTTTTCAGGGGCCTTTGCGGGCGCTTTCGCCGTTTCCTTTGCCGCGGGCTTTGCGGCTGCCTTCGCTGCGGGCTTTGCCACCTTTGCGGTTGCTTTTGCTGCCGCTTTTACGGTTTCCGCCTTCACGGCTGTCTTTGCCTTCGTGTTATTTTTTGCCCTGGAGCTTTTTACGCTGGCCTCCCGGGCATTCTTTTTCTCTGCCAAAAAACACACCTCCTTTTCTTTATTTTTTCTCACTTATTTTTATAGTATGGCGTAAAAAAGTTCACTTTAAACCGCAAAAATAAAACCTTCTTCACAAAAAAAGAAAGCACAAAAAAGCAGTCCGTGCACACCGTCTGAAAAAAACACTTCTCCGCTCCGTTTCCCCAAGACCGGTATGGTTCCTGCCGTTTTCCTTCTTTATTCTGCTGTTTCTTTTTTATCCGCACAATATCTGAACAGGGCACAGGCTTTTTGGCATACCTGTCCCCTGCACCATGCAAAATCAATTTATAAAAATCAATCCATCTCTACGGTATAATCCTCTGCCTTCTGGGCAAACAAATCTGCCACACGGTCAAATTCCGCATCGTCTTCCACCAGTTCATAGGTCACATCGTCTGTGTTGATGGATACTTCCTTCAGGATGATAGCGTCTGTTTCATCATCGTCCATCAGTTCTGTTTCCACCACCAGCAGATAGCGTTCGCCGCCGCAGGCAACGTTATCGATAATGGAAAATTCCACTTCTTCGCCGTTTTCATCGGTCATGGTCACTGTTTCGAATTCCATTTCTTCTACTTCATCATAAATATCAGCCATGCGTATTACTCCTTTATATCAAAATTATTTCTGTTTGCTGTCCAAGTAGCCCTGCAGGATATGCACAGCCGCCATCTTATCGATGACGCTTTTTCTTTTATCATGGTTCAGCCCAACTTCCCGGAGGGAACGTTCCGCCGCAATGGTGCTGAAGCGTTCATCCCAGAGGATGACCTCCACCTTGGGGAAACGCTTTTTGATGCGGTCGCAGAAATCGTTGGTCTTTACACAACGGTCGCCTTCGGAGCCATCCAGGTTTTTGGGGTAGCCCAAAACGATGACCTCCGCCTGATATTGTTCCACCAGCTCCGCCAGTCAGCGCATGCATTTTTTAAATTCCATGGGATTCTCCCTGCGGATGATCTCCACGCCCTGGGCCGTCCAGCCGAAAGGGTCACTGACTGCCACGCCGATGGTTTTATCGCCAAAATCCAAGCCTAAAATACGCAATTTCGTTCCTCTTTCTTCTCATCCTTCGTTTCGGTTCAGGTAATCCTTTACCAATTCTTCCAGCAGTTCATCCCGCTCCAGCTTACGGATGAGCACGCGGGCATTCTGGTGGCTGGTGATATAGGTAGGGTCACCGGAAAGGATATAGCCTACGATTTGATTGACCGGGTTATAGCCCTTTTCCCGCAGCGCATTGCTGACTGCCATCAGGATTCTTTTGGCTTCGTTTTCTGGTTCCTTCTCCAGTCTGCCGAAATATTGTGTTTCATGGATATTGCCCATACTTCTCACGCTCCGTTCCGCGGCCCTGCCGCCCCCAAATCAAATTTCTCTATTTCCGCTGCACCCCACAGGTACAGTTTTCCATTCTTTATATCAAATCCTATGATACCCGAAAGGCGGAGGAATTGCAACCATCTCTTCCTTACGAATATATTACAATTGGGCCTGTTTATGCCTGGGCCTTACCGAAAAGTTCTTCCATTTCCGCTTTTGTGATCCTTGTTTTGCAGATCTGGTTGGTCAGGTCTTTTTCGGAAGTGGCTTTCACCTCGATATAATTGGTGGTATGGCCTTCGTAAAGCCCTTCGCCAATGGCCCTTTCATACAGGACTTCCACTTCCCTGCCCACATAAGCCTGGATGAAAGCATCGGCCATTTTATCGCTCAGTTCCATGAACTTATGGCTTCTTTCGGATTTCACCCCATTCAAAAGCTGATCCTTTCTTGCCGCCGCAGGGGTGCCTTTTTTGGGGGAATAGGGGAACACATGAATCTTCGCAAAGCCGATTTCCCTGGCAAAGGCATAGCTTGCCTGAAAATCCTCTTCTGTTTCCCCGGGGAAGCCCACGATGATATCCGTGGTCAGGGCCACCTCCGGCAGATATTTCCGCAGGGTCGCCGCCGCCTGACGGTATTTTTCCGTATCGTATTTCCGGTTCATTTCCTTCAGCGTTTTATCGCAGCCACTCTGAAGGGAAAGATGGAAATGGTCGCAGACCTTGGGCAGTTCCGCCATGGCCCGAGCAAATTCCTCTGTCACCACGTTTGGCTCGATGGAGCTGAAGCGGATGCGCTCGATGCCCTCCACTTCATGGACCTGACGCAAGATTTCCAGCAGGGAGGTATCATGTCTGTCCTTGCCGTAGCTGGCCACATGGATGCCCGTCAGAACGACCTCCTTGAAGCCGTTTTCCGCCAGCCGCTTTACCTCCGCCAGAACATCCCGGGGGTCTCTGCTGCGAATAGGCCCTCTGGCATAGGGGATGATGCAATAGGAGCAATACTGGCTGCAGCCATCCTGGATTTTCAGGTAGGCCCTGGTTCGATTGGCCAGTTTCTGGATGGAAAGCGGCTCAAACACCCTTTCCTTCATGATATCGGAAACGTGGTTTTCCACGCCGTTTTCTGCTTTATAATTCTCCACCATCTCCACGATCTGGGCACGGTCCTTCGTGCCGATGACCAGGTTGACCCCTTCCACTTTCATCAGTTCCCGGGGGGCCGTCTGGGCATAGCAGCCCACCACAGCCACGATGGCATTTTCATTCTGCCGCTTCACCTTGCGGATGAGCTGGCGGGATTTTTTATCGCCAAAATTGGTCACAGTGCAGGTATTGATGACATAGACATCGGCTTCTTCATCGATGCCGACGATTTCATAACCCTTTTCCGCGAACAACTCCGCAATGGCTTCGCTTTCATACTGATTGACTTTGCAGCCTAGGGCAAAACTTGCCGCTTTTTTCATATTTCAACTCTCCTTACGAGTTTATACTCCGGTTATTTCACGGATGGCCTTCACCACGCCGCCTTCGTTATTGCTGCCCGCAATGAAACGGGCCTTTTTCTTCACGCCTTCCACAGCCCCTGCCATGGCAAAGCTGTAATGGGCCTTTTCAAACATTTCAACATCGTTATACTGGTCACCGAAAACCATGGTCTCCTCGGGGGTGATGCCCCACATTTCCTGCAGGGCCGCCACGGCGGTGCCTTTATTGACCCCATAAATGCCCGTATCCATGCAGCCTTCTCCGCTGGTCACCAGATTAATGCTTTCCTCCAGCGCCGCCCGGACCTTCCGGAACATGGCCACCGTATCCTCTCCATTGAGGACGATCATGGAGATTTTGATGATATCATCATCAATGTTGTACAAATCATCCACCACGGCCATTTTATAATTGAACCTGGGGGACTCCAGAAAAGCCGCCATTTCGGGGCTTCTGGTATAGGTCACATGGCGGGCGCAGCAGATAGGCTCCATCCCTTCCACGGCAAAGGCAGCATCCAAAGACAGCTTCACCTGTTCCTTTGTCATGCATCTGGCATACAGCTCCTTCCCATTATCCATGATGAAGGCGCCGTTTTCGGAAACAATGACCACATCCTTCACATGCTCCTGGAAATCCTTGCAGAGGCTGGGGTACTGCCTGCCGCTGGCCACCACGAATTTTGTTCCCATTTCCTTTAATCTGGGCAAAATTTCGTAAATCGTTTCATCTATTTTCTTTTCATCATTCACCAATGTCCCATCCATATCGGACACGATCAGCTTTATCATATCTTCTCACCTTACTCAGTTTATTCTGAAAAACAGGGGCAGCAGCTTCATAGCCACCGCTACATCCTTGCCGGAAAGCCACACCAGATGGGCTCTGAGAGCTTCCCATTTTTCCCTTTTCGTCATCACCCGGGCACAAATCTCCTCCATCTCATCCAGATGGCGAATGATATCCTCCCGTTCTGCCACGGGAAGGGGCATCAGGCCCATATCCAGGCGGACTGCCGTAAAATCCGCTTCAAAATCCAGCTCCTGACGGTCTTTCCGCATATAGTATTCCATCAAACCTTCGTTGGAATAACCATTTTCCCGAAAGCCCTGCAGCCGCTCCAGCATCACCTTTACATTTTCCCGATAGGCCCTGGCCATATCCGCCGTGCCTTCATAGGGCTGGATGACCCGAAGCCCTTTGGTGAAGCCCTCGATCTCTTCTTTATAATGCTCCATCAAAAGATGGAACAGGCCCTCCATGGCCTCACTATCGTAGGAGGAAGCATCCCAGACGGCTTCCGCATGGGCAATATCCTCATCCACCATGGTACGAATATCTTTTTCTTCTGTCATATCAGCCACCGTCCTTTCCGCTTTTTCGATATCAATATAGTATAACACAAAAAAGGCGGCCCTGGCAAGAAAGCACCCCTTTTGTCCCTTTTACCTTTTGCGTTGATGGGTTTTAACTCTGGCAATTTCACCACCCATTGAAATCGACAGTCGGATATGATAGACTAAAGAGAACGATAAATATGAATTTGACGGTCTGTTAATTTCAGTTGCAAACCGTAATGTTAATACCCGTTGCTTGTGGCAACGGGTATATTTCGATACAATAACGGCAACTACTGAAAGAGAGGAGACATCGCAGATGCTAAGCAAAAACATAAAAGCGATCCGAAAATCAAAAGGATTGTCCCAAGAAGAACTCGCTGTCAAACTAAATGTAGTTCGCCAAACAGTCTCTAAATGGGAGCAAGGATTGTCTGTCCCAGATTCTAATATGTTGATTTCGCTATCTGAAGCACTCGACACCCCTGTAAGCGTTTTGCTTGGAGAAATCATTGAAGAGACAAAAGTTAATGACTTAAAAGTAATTTCCGAAAAATTGGAAATTATCAATTTACAACTTGCAATGAGCAGAAACGCAAAGCGAAAAATGGCAATAGCGTTCTTTGCAATATTGGCGATTATTATAATTACAATTTTTATACTTTTAACAAAACTTGATAGTCCATATTTAGACTGGGATTATAGCGACCCTGAAAGAGCCGTTGTAGGAGTGGCCCTTCATGCATTTGAATGGCTATTCGTAAGATTATCACCAGTTGTCCTTGCGGGGGCAATCATTGGTATTTTCTTAGCATGGAAGAAAAAATAAGGAATATGGATTGAAGAAGTGAATTGACAAATTACAGCTTGCCGGGCTGTTAACATCTGAAGCCGAACTCCCTCCGTCTTTACGACGAGGGGGGTTTTGTTATACCCAAAATCAACACAAATGGTAAAAGGGATACCCTTTTTTCTCCCCTTTGGGTAAATTTGAAAACCGGCCGCCGTTATGGTATCATATCCTTGAAATCTTTCCAAAGGGAGGCCTGCAAATGAAGGTTTATCAGCATAAAGTGCAGTATTACGAAACGGACAAAATGGGCATCACCCACCATTCCAACTATATCCGCTGGATGGAGGAGGCCCGCACGGTCTTTCTGGCGGAATACGGCTGGCCCTATGACAAGATAGAGGAAGCGGGCATCTTTTCCCCCGTCACTGCCGTGGACTGCCGCTATAAGGCCAGCACCGCCTTTGCAGAGACCATCGACATCACCATTTCTGTCGTGGAATTCAAAGGCGTGAAATTAAAACTAAGATATGAAATGAAAAAACAGGATGGCACCCTGGCCTGCGAAGGCTATTCCGAGCACTGCTTCCTGAACAGGGAAGGTAAATTCATCCGGATACAGAAGGAACATCCCGCGCTGTATCAGTTATTGAAAAATTTAGAAACCCAAGCATAATACCATTTCCAGCCCACTGCTCCTGATGAAATGAAAACACGCAAAAATTTAACAAAAACAGATTTGAAATGTTCCAGCTCGGGACTTATAATTTGATTAAACAATATGGTGCCATATCCAAATGGAAAGGAATGATACAATGCTTGATTTTAACGAAAAAAAAGGGTTTATTTGCGATATGGACGGTGTGATCTACCACGGCAATCAGGTGTTGCCCGGCGTAGTTGAGTTTATAGATTGGCTGCACCGTGAAAAAAAAGAGTTCCTCTTTTTAACCAACAACAGCGGTTATACCCCCAGAGAATTACAGCAAAAGCTGGCCCGAATGGGGCTTGATGTATCCGAAGAGCATTTTTATACAAGCGCGCTGGCAACGGCGGCTTTTCTGAAAGAACAATCCCCCGGCTGCTCTGTGTATGCCATTGGGGAAGCCGGATTGCTGAATGCCCTTTATGATGCAGGGATTACAATGAACGATGTAAATCCAGATTATGTGGTCGTAGGGGAAGGAAAAAGCTATTCTCTGGACACCCTGACAAAAGCGACCAACCTGGTGCTCAAGGGAGCAAAACTGATCGGGGCCAATTCCGATCTGACCGGCCCCATTGAAAACGGGATCGCCCCCGCCTGCCGCGCATTGGTTGCGCCTATCGAACTGGCAACAGGAAAACAGGCGTATTTCTGCGGCAAACCCAATCCACTGATGATGCGCACCGGTCTGAATATCCTCGGCTGCCATTCCGCAGAAGCTGTTATGGTCGGCGACCGTATGGATACGGATGTTATCTCCGGCATGGAGTGCGGTATGTCCACCGTTCTGGTTCTTTCCGGCGTTTCCACCCGTGAAACCATTGACACATTTGCTTACCGCCCCTCCATCGTTCTGGATGGTGTCGGAAGCATCGTTGATGTTGCGGAAAGACAGAAAAAATAAGAAAATAGAAAAAGCACGGGTTTTTCAAAACTCGTGCTTTTTTTCATTTCTTTTCTTATTTGTCTTCCTCTTCGATGATAACTACCATGCCGCCCAGGCGTTTGTTCAGCTCTTTTCTGGTGATCTTGATGATATTGGGCACTACGCCGTCAGGCTGTTCTTCGATAAAGTATGCATCTTCCTTATCGCAGTCATTTTCATCCAGCCAACCGCTGAAGTAGGACATGATAGAGCGCATGATCTCTACGCTGTGGCCCCAATAGTCCAGATCCAGGAACACCAGTCTCGCCTTATCCCCTGTTCTGGAGAATTTGCGGCTTTTGTAAACCATGGTGAACAATCTTCTTTCTTCGCCCTTATAGGTGAAGTAAACCGCCATTTCGTTGCTTTCGCCAAAACGGTTTTCATAACGGTTTACCTTTGCTTCAGGGTCAAAATATTTCAGGATGAACTGATAAATCTGTTCCAGTTCGATTTCTTTTGTGATATAGCCATGGGTTTTTGCTGTCATTTGAAATCCTTCCCTTCTCTATATAATCACATTTTTTCCAGCATTTTTTCTACCAGTTCGCTGCTGCGCTTTGCCGCCAGAAGCACAAACTGGTCAAAAGACATATTCGCTTCTTCATCGGCGCTGTCGGAGATGGCACGAATGACCACAAAGGGGATTCGGTTCAGCCAGCAGGCGTGGGCAATGGCCGCGCCTTCCATTTCCGCACAGTCACCCTGTACATACTTCCTGATGCGCTCCTTCCCTTCCTTTGTGCCGATAAACTGGTCGCCGGAAGCTACCCTGCCCAGCAGGACTTTATATTCCTCCGAAGACTCCGCCGCCGCTTCCCGGGCAATTTTCACCAGCATCTCATCGGCCTTAAAATAGCTTTCCGCCAGCCTTGGAATGGTGCCCACAGGGTCTCCCAAAAGGGAGGCATCCATATCATGCTGCACGGCATCCGTGGAAATGAGGATATCACCGATGCCCAATGCATCATTCAGGGCACCTGCAGCGCCGGTATTGATGATATAATCCACGCCAAAATGATCGATCAGCACCTGGGTGCAAACCGCCGCATTGACCTTGCCGATGCCGCTGATGACCAGCACAATGCTGTTGCCGCAGTATTTCCCCACATGGAAATCAAGGCCGATGACATTTTTCGTTGTTACGATTTCGATTTTTTCCTTCAAATATGCAATCTCTTCCGACATCGCACCGATGATGCCAATGGTTTTCATGCCCGCATCCTCTCCTGTCTCTATTTTTATTTCGGCATTCCAAAGCCGTTTTTTCTTCTGTTTATGCAATATGATTGTACCATATTTGCCCCTTCCTTCGCAAGCCCTCCTGCCTTCCTAATGAATTCTTAAGTTTTCGCCCAGGCGATTGCAAAAAAACGGCTTCTTTTGTATACTGGTAAGGAAATCGTTTCAGAGGTGTTTGCAAAATGAGTACAAAACCCATCATCGGCATTTCGCCGAACTATTCTTATGAAACCAGGGAATATTCCCTGCACGAGGATTATGTGACCGCCATTGAAAAAGCCGGCGGCTGCCCTCTGGTGCTGCTGCCCCATCAAGCCCTGCCGGAATTTCTGGACGGGCTGCTTTTGACCGGCGGCGGCGATATCGACCCTTTGCTGTTCGGGGAGGAGCCCCTCCATCAGAGCGGCGAGATCAACCCCCTCCGGGATGCTTATGAAATGCGCATCTGCCACGAAGCCCTTGAGAAGAATCTGCCGATGCTTGGCATCTGCCGTGGGATGCAGGTCATGAATATCGCCGCGGGCGGCGGCATCTATCAGGATATCGGCGTACAGGCGGGGACCAGCCTGAAGCATATCCAGCAGGCGCCCCGTTCCTATGGCACCCACAGCATTTTCGTGGAGGATGATACATTACTCACAGACCTTTGGGAAAACAAGCGCACGGTGGTCAATTCCCTGCACCATCAGTCCTGCTCCACCCTTGGCAAAGGCTTCCGGGCCATCGCCAGGAGCGCCGATGGGCTGATCGAAGCCATTGAGCACGAGGATTGTTCCTTTGCCGTGGGCGTACAGTGGCATCCCGAGGCCATGAAAACAGAAGAAATGGGTCTGCTGTTTACGGCATTTTTAAAAGCAGCGGCAGACCATAAGCAAAACAGGAGGTAATAAAAAATGGAACTTTTTTCTAGTGCATCTATTTTTGGCGGTTCTATCGCTCTGACCGGCGTGATCGCTTTGGGGACTAAAATCCTGCAGATCGCATTTACGCTGTTTCTCTGCTGGGTGCTGATTCGCCTTTCCAGCAAGCTCATCAACAAAATCCTGGATGCGCAGGTGCAGAGAAAGAAGCTGGCCATGTCCGAAAGAAAAGCCAGCACATTAAGCACCGTAGCGGGCAGCATCCTGAAATATGTGATCTATTTCATCGGTCTGGTTACCGTGCTGAAACAGTTGGGCGTGCCCACAGAATCTCTCCTGGTCATCGCATCCGCCGGCTCTGTTGCCATCGGCCTGGGCGCTCAGGGCATCGCCGGGGATATGATGGAGGGCTTCTTCATCCTCTTTGAGGACCATTATGCCGTGGGCGATATCGTGACCATTCAGGGCATTACGGGCACCGTGGAAAGCGTGACCCTGCGCTCCACAAAGCTGCGTGACCCCATGGGCGCTGTGCATATCATCCCCAACGGCTCCATCGGCACAGTGACCAACAACTGCAGTGAATTCATCAATGCCGTTGTGACCGTAGGCATCGCTTACGGCGAAAGCATTGACCATGCCATCGGAGTGCTGCAGGACGAAATGGCAAAAACAACGGATATGGCAGACATCATGGAAACACCTGCCGTTGCAGGCGTGGTCGGGCTGGATGATTCCGCTGTAGCCATCAAGGTCGTTGCGAAATGTAAAGTAAAAACAAATCTGGGCGTGGAAGCGGAACTGCGCCGCCGTATCAAAAACCGCTTCGATAAAGAGGGCATCGAAATTCCTTTCCCTCAGCGCACCATCCATATTGTTCAGCAGAAGGAGGCATAAGCCATGGATTTTTCTGTCGGCGATATCGTACAGATGAAAAAAAGCCACCCCTGCGGCTCTGCCCAGTGGGAGATTTTGAGAACAGGCATCGATTTTCGGATCAAATGCTGCGGCTGTGGGCATATGGTGATGCTGCCCAGAGTGAAATTTGAAAAAAATGTAAAAAAAGTTCTTCCGAAAGAGAAAGATTAAAAAAAGAGCCAAAAGGCTCTTTTTTTAATCTTTCTTTCGCATGGCATTTAAAATTGCCAATACACACACGCCCACATCGGCGAATACCGCCATCCACATGGTGGCGATGCCGGGGAT
>X73_One_humped_Camel__coassemble_352_pt1 | contig 13299 bp, 13 predicted proteins | sample X73_One_humped_Camel__metabat2_low_PE_007 | metagenome-assembled genome bin X73_One_humped_Camel | reverse complement strand
AAACAACACTCAGTTGTTTTTGCTTGCTACAACTGAGCTAGAGGTGCAAAAAAACAATCAAGTCCAATGGTGCACCCTCAGGGACTCGAACCCTGGACCCACTGATTAAGAGTCAGTTGCTCTACCAACTGAGCTAAGGGCGCATGGCTTAATTGTAAAAAATATATTACCACCAAGCCTCCTTCCTGTCAACTTGTTTTTCATAAAAAACAATATTTTTTCAAAAAATTGATGTCCGAAAAAAAATTGAACTAAAATATTGAATACCTATTGCGGACAGGTGTCTTTTGTGTTATGGTAGCTTTACAAATATATGGTGATTCTTCGGGGCAGGGTGAAAGTCCCTACCGGCGGTGAAAGTCCGCGACCCTTAATATTCTGAAAGAATGTTATTCGTTAGAATGTTGAGGCTGACATGGTGCAATTCCATGACCGACGGTTACAGTCCGGATGAGAGAAGAAAATTGGTGCTGTTCAGGCGTTTTTTTCGTGCGGAAAAAGCATGCGCCTGCATGGTGCTTCTTTTGCTGTACACAATGCCCCTTGGATAGGTCTATCCGAGGGGTTATTTTATTCCAGCGCCAATTACCATTCAAAGAAGAATTCCCACCGTTTGTTAAGATAGATGTCACTTTTCAAAAATCTTAAAAACCTGGAGGAATGAAACAATGAAAACCAAACAGAAATTCAAAACAAGAGACCTGACCGTCATCGCTATGCTGGGCGCTATCTGCTGTGTGCTGATGCACATTGACTTCCCGCTGCCCTTCATGCCCCCCTTTATGAACTTTGACCTCTGCGGGCTGGTGGAACTGATCGGCGGCTTTGCCATGGGCCCCCTGCAGGCTTTCTGCATCATCATGGTGAAGATTCTGCTGAAGCTGGCAACAGAAGGCACTTCTTCCGCCTTCACCGGGGAACTGCAGAATGTGCTGCTGAGCTGCGCTTATGTGCTGCCTCCCGTAATTCTGTATCACAGAAACAAAACCAAAAAAACTGCTATGGTGGGCATGGCCACAGGCACCATCTTCTGCAGCATCGTAGCCGTTTTCACAAATCTCTTCCTCATCATCCCCTTCTACATGACGCTGATGGGCCAGGAAATGGGCTACTTCATCCAGATGTGCACCGAGGCAAACCCCATGGTGCAAAACGCCGCTACACTGGCACTTTTCGGCATCATTCCCTTCAACCTCATCAAATGCGGCATCAATTCCCTGGGGGCTATGGTGCTGTATAAACGGCTGAGCCCCATCCTGCACGGCTATGGCTATACCACATACCCCGCAGCAAAGACAAAAGAAGCAGATGTATAAGAAGGAGAGACGGATATGAAATTCAGTTTAGATAAAAACTTAACTTTTGCACAGGCAAAGGAGATCATGTGGGAACAACTGGGCGACTGGAAGATCATGGCCCTGGCCAGCAGCGTCAACGATTATGTGATGGTGCGGAATGTAAGCTGCCTGTTCTATGACGATAAGGTTTGGTTCAAAACAGACAAGAACTTCCGCAAGACCCAGCAGTTGTTCCAGAACCCCAACGTGGCCATGTGCTGGGGCGGTCTGCAAATCGAAGGCACCGCCGCCAACAAAGGCCTGGTGGTAGAAGAGGCAGGCAGGGTATTTGAACAGGGCTACAAAAAGCACCTTTGGGGCAGCTACAACAAATACAGCCACGAAGATACGGAAATCATTATCGAAGTGACGCCCCGTTATGTGGAAGTTTGGGATACCAGCGATGATAACTATGCTTACCAAATCTTCATTGACTTCGAAAAAGAGGCCGTAGAAGTCAAACCGTACGACAAAAAATAACGATAAAAACAACATACTTTTATAAATATAAAATATAACTATTCCCCTCAAAGAAGCATCTGTTCTGCGCAGGTGCTTCTTCCTTTATTTTGTGGTATACTATTTTCAAATCCATTCCATTGGGAGGTTTCCTATGTCAAAAATGAAAATACAGATGCCCGCGGATGCGGCATTTATCCTAAATAAACTGAACACAGGCGGCCATGAGGCCTATATCGTCGGCGGCTGTGTCCGGGATTCCATTCTGGGGCGCATCCCCCAGGACTGGGACATCACCACCTCCGCCCTGCCGGAAGAAACGAAAACATTTTTCGGCCATACCTTCGATACCGGCATCCAGCACGGCACCATCACCGTTGTTTTAAATAAGGAAAATTATGAGGTGACCACCTACCGGGTGGACGGGGAATATGCCGACTGCCGCCACCCCGATGCGGTCTCCTTCACCAAAAACCTGACGGAAGACCTCCTGCGCCGGGATTTCACCATGAACGCCATCGCCTACCATCCCGAAGAGGGCTTCCGGGACCCCTTCCACGGCCAGGAGGATATTGCCGCCGGCATCATCCGCGGCGTGGGCGATCCTGCAAAGCGGTTCCAGGAGGATGCCCTGCGGATGCTGCGCTGCGTCCGTTTTGCGGCCCAGTTGGGGTTTGCCATCGAACCGGATACCTGGGCGGCCCTTTGCGCCAATACCCATCTTATTCAAAAAATCAGCGTGGAGCGTATCCGGGAGGAACTGGAAAAGCTATGGCTTTCTCCCTATATCGAAAAAATGCCCCTGCTGTGGGAAAGCGGCCTGCTGGCCCAGATCGACCCTGTCCTTTCCGCAAGGCTCATCGGCAGAAGCCAGACCTTTCTTTCGGAAATTTCCGCCTGCCCGAAGGATGCCATCCTTCGCTGGGCTATCGTTCTGCAAGAGTATGCCCCTGCTGAGGGCAAAGCCTTCCTGCGTAAGCTGAAATATGATAACCATACCCTGCGGCGGGTAACCCTTCTGCTGGAACAACTGGAACAGGACGTTCCTACGGAGGCCTATCCCCTCCGCAAGCTGGCGGGCGCTATCGGACAGGAAGCAACGGAACAGCTATTGACCCTGCAGGCCATTCTGCGGCCTGCTTCTTCCCATGCCAAAAGCAGGGCTTTGTTTGAAAAAATCCTGAAAAACGGCGACTGCCTGACCCTGAAAACCCTGGCCCTTTCCGGCAAAGACCTGATGGAACTGGGCGCTCCCCACGGCAAGGTGCTGGGGGAAGTTCTGGCGGCGCTTCTGGATATGGTCCTGCGCTCCCCTGAGAAAAACACAAAGGAAATTCTGACCGAAAACGCCTTTTCCCTTCTGCGGGAAAAAGGCCTGCTGTAAGGAGGAAAAAAAATGATCGGCGAAAAAGGCTTCGTTCTGGAAAACGGCGTGGAACTGCCCTTCCTGGGCTTCGGCACCTATCTGGTAACGGAAGAAAAAATCATTCTGGACGCGCTGGATGCGGGCTACCGCCATCTGGACACCGCCAGAAGATATGAAAACGAAAAAATGATCGGCAGCGCTTTGCAGGCATGCGGCGTGCCCCGCCGGGAGCTTTTTCTGACCTCCAAGGTCTGGAAAACAGACCTGGGCTATGACAATACCCTCCGCAGCTTCGATGCCTCCCTCAAGGACCTTGGGGTGCAATATCTGGATCTGTTTCTGGTCCATTGGCCCCAGTCTGCCCCCGGCGCTGACTGGAAGCCTGCGCTTTCGGAGACCTGGAGGGCCATGGAGCGGCTTTATGAGGAAGGGGCTGTGCGGGCCATCGGCGTCTGCAACCATCTGCCCCATCATCTGCTGCATCTTTTGAAAGAGGCCAATGTGCGGCCCATGGTAAATCAGATCGAGTTCCATCCCGGCTATGCCCAGCCCGCCACGGCCCAGTTCTGCCTGAACCAGGGCATCCAGGTGGAAGGCTGGAGTCCCCTGGGCCGGGCAAGGCTTTTGGATGACCCCCTTCTTCTGGAACTGGCGGAAAAATACGGCAAGACCCCGGCCCAGATCTGCCTGCGGTTCTGCCTGCAAAGTAACGTGCTGACTCTGCCCAAATCCTCCGCTCCCGAGCGGATGAAGGAAAATCTGGATATTTTTGATTTTGACCTTTCCATGGAAGACGTTTTCCGCCTGACCACCATGCCGGAAACGGGCTGGTCGGGCCTGCATCCAGAGCATTTTAAATAAGAAAGGAGCCGCCTATGTTTTATTATGTTTCTCCCGCCATTGAAATTGCATTTCTCTTTCTTTTTGCGGCCTTTTGCGTTGCGGGCTTGCTCCTCATCGATGCCGTCCGAAAACAAAAACAACGGCAGAAAGTCCTTTGCATCCTCGTTTTGGGATGTGTCCTTTTCCTTGCTCTGGGTTTTTATGCTTATTTGAGGAACCTCATGTAAAAGACATCCCCATAACCACAAAAGGAGTTTGCCCCCGGCAAACTCCTTTTTCCTTCTTATTTCTTTTGATACACATCAAAGGAAAACTTTACGCCGTTTTCCTCCTGCATTTCGCCCTTTTCCGCCAGCTCCCAGTCAGGATGCTCGTCCAGATCAGGGAAAACCGTATCCGCAGGGTAAGTGTGGTAAATTTTTGTCACATAAGCCCGTTCGCACTGGGGCAGAAGCTGTGCATAAATGCTGCCGCCGCCGGCCACGAAAATCTGCTGCTCCGGATAGGCTTTCAATACCTCCGGCAGCTCATCGATGCCATGGCACAGCACCACGCCCTCCGCTTCATAGCTTCTATTGTTCGTCAGCACGATATTCACCCGGTTGGGCAGGGGTTTTTTATTCGGAAAGGACTCCAGGGTCTTTCGGCCCATGACCAGCACGTTTCCGGTCGTTTTCCGGCGAAAATTCTTCATATCGGCAGAAATACGCTGCAAAAGGTCGCCATCCTTGCCGATGCCCCATTTTTCATCTACTGCTACGATGATATCCATGGTCATCCTCCTTATTCGGCAACGGGAATTTTGCCCAGAGATTTATGATACTGATAATCCTCCACGATGAAATCCTCCACCTTGAAATCATAGAAATTCTTTACTTCGGGGTTCAGCCTTACCTTGGGCGCGGGCAGAGGTTCTCTTTCCAGCATTTCCTTTACCATATCGATATGTCTGTCATAAATATGCATATCGGAGATGACATGGATGAATTCCCCCGGCTCCAGGCCGCTTACCTGAGCAAACATCATCAGAAGGGCAGAATACTGCACCACATTCCAGTTATTTGCCGTCAGGGTATCCTGGGAACGCTGGTTCAAAATGCCGTTCAGCTTGTTGCCTGTCACATTGAAGGTCATGCTGTAGGCGCAAGGCTCCAGCCCCATTTCCGTTAGGTCTGCGAAATTATAGATATTTGTCAGGATGCGTCTGGAGGCGGGGGTGTTTTTCAACTGCCACAGCACATTATCCACCTGGTCCATTTCCCCATGGGCAAATTTATATTTTACCCCCAACTGGTAGCCGTAGGCCTTGCCGATGGTACCGTTTTCATCGGCCCACTGGTCCCAGATGCGGCTGTTGAGTTCCGCTGTTTGGTTGGATTTTTTCTGCCAGATCCACAGAATTTCATCAATGGCAGATTTCCAGAAGGTCTGGCGCAGGGTCATCAGGGGGAATTCCTCCTGCAGGTTATACCGGTTCACCACGCCAAAGGTTTTCACCGTATAGGCAGGGGTGCCGTCTTCCCATCTGGCACGCACGATCTCATTTTCCGTAGAAAAACCACTTTCCAAAATCTGTCTGCAATTGGCCTTAAAAATTTCATCTGCTCTGCTCAAATCCATTCCTCCCTTTTCTGCTCTTTCTCCCTTTCCCAGTGACTCGGTATTTTTTTGCCTAATGGAAATATTATAAATGAAATTCCGCCCCATGACCAGACTTTTTGTCCACTTTTTCCTCTTTCTAAAAATCCGAAAGTAAACTTTCCTTCAGTTCGCTATATTGAACGAACCCCGCCGGAGAATTGTTCTTTTTTCCAAACATATCCATTTTTTGCTCGTCCTTTACAAAAAAACCCACCCCCTTATATTGCTTCTTTGTGAAAACTGTGATATATTCATACTAGCGGCGAAAAGCATCTGTCTTTCACGGATGGACATTCGTGCAGGGCACCGCGCCTTGTAAATCAAAAAATTTTTCGGGGCGATGCTTCCCCGGGAAAACATAATGGGAGGTTGTATGATTATGAAAAAGTTTATTGCTTTAGCTCTGGCTGCTGTGATGACACTGTCTCTGGCTGCTTGCGGCGGCGGTTCTGACGCACCCGCAGACGATGCAGCAGCGGCAGCAGGCACAGCCATCAGCGGCGAAACAATCAAAATCGGCGTTTTCGAACCCACAACAGGTGAAAACGGCGGCGGCGGTATGCAGGAAGTTCTGGGGATCCGTTATGCAAACACAGTTGCGCCTACAGTTGATATCAACGGCACAACATACAACATTGAACTGGTAGAAGTTGACAACCAGTCCGACAAAACAGCAGCAGTTACAGCTGCACAGACCCTGATCTCTTCCGGCGTTGTTGGCGTTCTGGGTTCCTATGGCTCTGGCGTTTCCATCGCAGCAGGTCAGACATTTGCTGACGCGGCAGTTCCCGCCATCGGCTGCTCCTGCACAAACCCTCAGGTTACTCTGGGCAACGATTTCTACTTCAGAACCTGCTTCCTGGATCCCTTCCAGGGCACAGTAATGGCTTCCTACGCAAAAGACCTGGGCTACACAACAGCAGCCATCATCAGCCAGAACGGCGATGACTACTCCACAGGCCTGGCAGCATTCTTCAAACAGGCATTTGAAGGCATGGGCGGCACGATCGCAGCAGAAGAAACATACCAGACAAACGAATCCGACTTCAACGCTATCCTGACATCCGTAAAGGAATCCGGCGCTGAATGTGTATTCATCCCCTCTTCCATCGCAACAGCAACTCTGATCCTGCCTCAGGCAAAAGCAAACGGCCTGGAAGCACAGATCATCGCTTCCGATACATGGGAAAATGAATCCATCGTTGCAGCAGCAGGCGATGCAGCAGAAGGCGTGGCATTCTCCACATTCTTCGATGAAAACGACGAATCCAACCCCGTTGCGAAAGAATTCGTAACAGGCTTCAAAGCATACCTGAACAGCGATGCAAACAACCTGACACTGAACGGCGGCACAGACGGCGTTGCAGCAGTTTCCGCTCTGGGTTACGATGCTTATATGTGCATGTACAATGCACTGGCAGCTTTGGACGGCGCTGAAGGCGACCTGACAAGCGTAAACGTACGCGATGCTCTGGTGAACGTAAACTATGACGGCGTAACAGGCAACATCACATTCGATGAAAACGGCGATGCAAACAAGAGCGTTGCTTACATCAAAGAAGTAAAAGACGGCAAATTCCAGTTCGTAAAAACACAGGAAGCTGCAGAATAATTCGTTTTGACACAGGAGAGGAAATTTCCTCTACATAGCATCAAAACTGTTTGCGGCGGGACCGAAAACTCCCGCCGCTTTCTTCTATTTCTGCCGGCTTGTGAAGGTTTGATAATGTTCCCTGCGTATAACCTTGTCAAACCTTTCCAAGTCGGTTTCAAGAGCAAACATCCCAAGAAAATGTCAGGAGGTATATTCATGACATCAACTGCATTCTTACAATATTGCCTGACGGGCATCTCCATCGGCGGTATTTATGCCCTGATCGCCATTGGCTACACCATGGTTTACGGCATCCTCCGCCTGATCAACTTTGCCCACGGCGACATCTTTATGATGGCGGCATATTTTATGATCTTCGCCATGGTAGACTTTGCGCTGCCCTGGTATGTCTCCATCGCCATCGTTCTCATCTGCACCATCATTCTGGGCGTTGTGATCGAGCGCGTGGCGTATAAGCCCCTGCGAAGCGCCCCCCGTATGTCCATCATGATCTCTGCCATCGGTGTTTCCTACCTGCTGCAGAATTTGGCTACATATCTCTTTTCCGCGCTGCCCAAGGGCTACCCTACCATCGGTTTCCTGACAAAAACCATCTCCATCGGCGGCATTTCCACTTCCGTGGTGACTTTTATCACCCCTATCCTGACTCTGGTGTTCGTTTTCCTGCTGCTGCAGCTCATCAACCACACCAAAATCGGTATGGCTATGCGTGCCGTTTCCAAGGATTTTGAAACAAGCCAGCTCATGGGCATTAAAATCAACCGTGTCATCAGCTTCACCTTTGTCATCGGCTGCTTCCTGGCTGCCGTTGGCTCCATTCTGTATTTCACACCCAGGCCCTCCGTATATCCTCTGGTAGGTTCCCTGCCCGGTCTGAAGTGCTTTATCGCTGCCGTATTCGGCGGCATCGGCTCCATCCCCGGCGCCATGCTGGGCGGTTTTGTCATCGGCCTTTCCGAAACCTTCATCAAGGCTGCGGGCTATTCCGAATTCTCCGACGTATTCACATTCATCCTGCTGATCGTTGTTCTGCTGTTCAAGCCTACCGGCCTGTTCGGTGAAAAGATCACGGAAAAAGTATAAGGGAGGGGGAGCATTATGACAGAACAGAAAAAACAGAAACTCTCTCTCATCCTTTCTATCATCGGCATCGTTGTGCTGGCGGCGGCTCTGGTAGGCGTGAAAGAACTGACCGCTCCCACGGCTATGCTGCGTACAGTTCTGCAGCTAGGCGCAATTTATGCCCTGGTGGCTGTTTCCATGAACCTCCTGAACGGCTTTACAGGCCTGTTCTCTCTGGGCCAGGCGGGCTTTATGGCCCTGGGCGCCTACGTTTTCGCCATCTTCACCATCCCCGTAAAGGATCGTCCCGGCGTTTACTATCTGTATGGCGTGGCTGACTGGCTGGCAAATATTGAACTGCCCCTGGCGGCGGCCTTGGTGGTGGCAGGTCTGGTCTGCGCCGTTATGGCAGCCCTCATCGGCGCTCCCGTTCTGCGCCTGAAAAGTGACTATTTCGCTATCGCTACCCTGGGCTTTGCGGAAATCGTGCGTATCATCATCGGCTCTTCTCCCATGAACCGCATCACAAACGGTTCCCTAGGCCTGAAGATGATCCCCAAATTTCCCAATTTCTTCTTCCCCTTCGCCGTTGTCGGCATCTGCATCTTCATCGTGTGGCTGCTGATCAACTCTTCCTACGGCAGAGCCTTCAAGGCCATCCGTGAGGATGAGATCGCGGCGGAAGCCATGGGTATCAATCTGGCAAAGCATAAACAGATGTCCTTTATCATCAGCTCCTTCTTCGCCGGTGTTGGCGGTGCGCTGATGGCAATGTATATGGGTGCCATCACATCCACTACATTCAACGTGACCCTGACCTACAATATCCTGCTGATCGTTGTTATCGGCGGCATGGGTTCCCTGACAGGCAGCATCATTTCTTCCTTCCTGGTTATCGCCGCGAGGGAATGGTGGCTGCGCTTCCTGGACCAGCCCCTCATCATCGCAGGCATCCAGATCCCCCTGTTCAAGACCGGCTTCCGTATGGTAATTTTCTCCATCATCCTGATGATCGTGGTGCTGTTCTTCCGCAAGGGCATCATGGGCACCAAGGAATTCAACTGGAACTTCATTCTGAAACGTCTGGGTCAGAAGGAAAACGCTCCCGCAGGAGGTGAAGGCAATGAGTGAGAAAAAGACCATCCTGAATGTAAAGGACGTGACCATGCAGTTCGGTGGCGTCGTTGCCGTAAATAACCTCACGCTGAAAGTAAGAGAAGGCGAGATCGTTTCCCTCATCGGCCCCAACGGCGCCGGCAAAACAACGGCCTTCAACGTGATCACAGGCGTTTACGCCCCCACCAACGGCGAAGTAAAATTCCACGGAGAAACCATCATTTCCAACTATCCCAAGGGCAAAATGGATAAGCTTTACGCAGGGGAAAACAAAGGCGTTTACAAAAAATCCATTGAGCCCACGCCCGATAAGATCACAAAGCTGGGCATCGCCCGTACCTTCCAGAATATCCGCCTGTTCAAGGAACTGACCGTTCTGGAAAACGTGCTCATCGCAAAACACATGCGCATGAAGGGCAATATTTTTGCGGATACCTTCCGCCTGAACCATAAAGAAGAAAAGCAGATGAAGGAGGACTCTCTGGAGCTGCTGCGCATCCTGGATCTGTATGACGTGAAGGACGAGATTGCCTCTTCCCTGCCCTACGGCAAGCAGAGACATCTGGAGATTGCCCGTGCCTTGGCTACAGAACCTACCCTGCTCCTTCTGGATGAACCCGCAGCGGGCCTGAACCCCCAGGAAACAGACGAACTGACCGCCTTCATCCGGGATATCCGGGATAAATTCCACCTGACGATCTTTATGATCGAACACCACATGAATCTGGTTATGGATATTTCCGACTGGATCTATGTCATCGACTTTGGTAAGCAGATCGCCAACGGCACTCCTGCTGAAATTCAGAATGACCAGCGTGTTATCGACGCTTATTTGGGGGTGGCTGACGATGAGTAATATTCTTGAAATCAAAAATCTTGTGGTTTCCTATGGCGGTATCGAGGCGGTAAAAGGCATCGACATCACCGTGCCCGAAGGCCAGATCGTTACCCTGATCGGCGCCAACGGCGCAGGCAAATCCACCACACTGAAATCCATTTCCGGTTTGGTAAAGCCCAAGCAGGCCTCCATCCTCTATCAAGGGCAGGAGATCGTGGGCAAAACGCCTGACCAGATCGTTGCCCAGGGCATCACTTTGGTGCCCGAAGGCAGACGTGTTTTCCCCAACCTGACGGTTCTGGAAAATCTGAAAATCGGCGCGTATCTGCGCAAAGACAGCCTGCAGGAAGACCTGGACTACATCTATTCCCTCTTCCCCCGTCTGAAGGAAAGAGAATGGCAGATGGCCGGCACCCTTTCCGGCGGCGAACAGCAGATGCTGGCCGTAGGCCGTGCCCTGATGTCGAAACCCAAGCTCATCATGATGGACGAACCTTCCCTGGGGCTGGCGCCTCTGGTGGTAAAGGATATCTTCCATATCATCAAAACCATCAATGACCAGGGCATCACCGTGCTCCTGATCGAACAGAACGCCAATATGGCCCTGAAAATCGCCCATAAGGCCTATGTTATCGAAACCGGCACCATCACCATGGAAGGCACCGGCGCAGAACTTTTGGCAAATGAAGAAATCAAGCAGGCTTACCTGGGTAAGACGAAATAATCCGTGGGGCGTTGCCTTCGCCTTATACACAACGCTATCTGAACACATAAAAAAGAGGTGCTTTTGCACCTCTTTCTCTTTTTCTTATTTATCAGCCTTTTGCAGCTTTGGAGATCTTCATCAGACCGATGGTCAGCATAGGGATTACATATACAACCAGGAAGCCCCAGCATACGGTACCGTAGCCTTTTGCGATCAGGCCGGTCAGACCGAATGTGGAAACGCCAACGCCAACTGCTACGAATACAACAGCAATCAGAGGACGCATCCAGGAAGGACATTCTTTGCCGCCCTTCTGGTATGTCAGTTCGATACGGTCATCCACTGCTTTGATGAAGCCTGTGCCTGTTTCGATCAGGGTACCAAACAGTACGATTTCGAACAGGATGTACAGCCATCTCATATCCAGCATCTGGAATACAACTGTAACAGGAACTTCTGCGGCGCATACTGCCTGCAGGTCGCAGCACAGAGCGAACAGCAGCAAAACTGCGGGGATGATACCGATGGCACCAGCCAGAATACCGGATACAACCGCTTCTTTTCTTGTTTCACAATCACGGATGGTGTACAGTGTGGCAGGAACGATACCCAGGTTATAGAATGCATACTGGAAGCCGCTTGTTACCCAGCCGGAACCAATTTCGCCCTTTGCGAATTCAGTACCAACGTTGCCGCCGAATTTCATAAATACAGAGAACATGAAGACTGCATAAACGATATACAGAACGATGGACCATACAGACAGCACTTTTTCAATGGCTTCTGTACCTTTTACGATCAGCAGGACCTGACCAACGGACAGAATCGCGATGCCCAGCCAGGGCGTCATACCTGTCAGGTCAGCTACCATGCTGCCTGCAGTGGCGTTGATAACGCCCAGTACGATCAGCATCAGCACGATATAGCAAATTTCATACAGGATGCCGGCCTTGCCCAGCATTTTGCCCATCATGGAATTGTAGTCATAGGTTTTGAAAACACGCACGAATTCATATGTAGCCGCACACAGCACAGACCATACGATTAGTGTAACTACCATGCCCAGGAGACCGCCCACCAGACCTTTTACACCAAAATACTGTGCGATCTCAGCACCGGTACCATAGCCGCCGCCGATAACAACGGACTGGAAAATGAACCCCGGCACCAGATACCTTGTCCAACTTTTTTTGCTTGTACTCATAATAATTTCCCCTTTCTTTGGTACAATTTCATCCATATAAGGACGCTTTTGTTCTTTTCCTCCCCCAAGGGGGCTGAAAATAAAATAGGGATGTTCCATGGGTATGATCTATGATTGCGTATGCGGAACATCACCGTTTGTTCTATATGTTTTACAATTATAGCAGGCTTTTTTTAAAAATCAAGTGTATGTATAAAAAAACATCGTATACTTTCCGAAAAATGCTCCCACATGGCCAAATTTGTCCCGTCCCTCTTTTTCCCCTAAAAAAGCTATACACCCCCACCGCATATGCATGATTAGAAAAACAAAAAAACTCCCATTCCCTTCCGGAGACAGGAGTCATTTTTCTCTTTAGCTGACGGCTTCGTGATACCATTTCGTCCCTTTGTAGCGCAAGAGGAACAGGGCCGCCCGCACCGCCCAGTCTATGCTCATGGCTACCCATACGCCGAATACACCCATGCCCAGCCGAACCCCAAGGATGTAGCTGAAACCAATGCGGAACACCCACATGGAAATGATGGACCATGCCATGCAGTATTTCACATCGCTGGCCGCCCGCAGGGTATTTGCCAGGCTAAAGGCCTCCGGCCAGATGAACATGGCCGCGATGCCATGATACCAGACGATCTGCTTTGTATAGGTCATGGCCTCCGGCGAAAGGTTATACAGCTTCATCACCACAGGCAGGGCCGCCAGAATAACGATATTGAATACGATGATGAGGATATGCACCAGCTTTAATATTTTTCGGGTATAATAGCGGGCCATGTCATATTCCCCGGCCCCCACGCAGCGGGAACAAACCGTGATGACCGCCATGCCCACGCTCATCCCCGGCAAAACCTGAAAGGTCGCCAAGATATTGGAAACGGCATTGGCGGCGATGGAAGCCGTGCCAAAGCCGGCGATCATGCTCAGCACCATAATCTTCCCCAATTGAAACATCCCATTTTCCAGCCCGTTGGGAATGCCGATATAACAAATCTTTTTCAGCATTTCCCCCTCCAGCCGGAAGGAGAAGGGCCTCTCCAGCCGCAGCAGCAGATCCGGCGCCCGCAGCAGGATGAGGATGCCCACCCCGGCAATGATGCGGGAACCCAGCGTGG
>X73_One_humped_Camel__coassemble_347_pt1 | contig 13418 bp, 7 predicted proteins | sample X73_One_humped_Camel__metabat2_low_PE_007 | metagenome-assembled genome bin X73_One_humped_Camel | reverse complement strand
GGCTTATCTCATTGATGACCTTGGCGGCGTGGTATCCATGCCCAGGGGGCAGTCTTTGGATGATACCTTCGTGGTATTTGATATTGAAACCACAGGGCTTTCCAGGGAAACGGAAAGCATTACGGAAATCGGTGCGGTAAAGCTGCAGGATGGCAAGATCGTTGACCGCTTCAGCACCTTCGTCAATCCCGAAAAACCGATTTCTGAGGAGATTACAAAATTAACAGGCATCACCGATGAAATGGTGGCGGATGCGCCTGTCATTCAGGATATTTTGCCGAAATTCCTGGATTTCTGCGGTAATGCGGTCATGGTAGCTCATAATGCCAATTTTGATATGGGCTTTATCCGTGTCAATGCGGATAGAAAGCTGGGCGTAGAAGTGAAAAATACGGTTCTGGACACATTGGAGCTTTCCCGTTCCCTGCTGCCGGAATTGAATAAGCATAAACTGAATCTGGTCTGTGAGCATCTGGGTGTTTCTCTGGAAGGGCACCACAGGGCCGTGAACGATGCGGAGGCAACAGCGGAGGTATTCCGAAAGTTCATCGATATGCTGGTGGAAAAGAAAATTTATCATGTGGACGATATCAACGTTTTCTCCAGCCAGACAGTCAATTTTAAGAAGCTGAAGGCTTACCATGCCATCATTCTGGCGAAAAACTACACAGGGCTGAGAAATCTGTATGAGCTAGTTTCCCTGTCCCATCTGGATTATTTCCACCGCAGGCCCAGAATTCCCAAAAGTAAATTGATCCAGCACAGAGAAGGTCTGATTTTGGGCAGCGCCTGCGAAGCGGGGGAACTGTACAGAGCTATTTTGGAGGACAAGCCCAAACAGGTCATTGAAGAACTGGTGAATTTCTATGATTATTTGGAAATCCAGCCTTTGGGGAACAATAAATTTATGATTGATTCCCCCAGGGTGGAAAATGTGCATTCTGTACAGGATATCATCAATATCAATAAACGCATCGTCGCCTTGGCGGAGGAGTATAACAAGCCTGTTGTCGGCACCTGCGACGTACATTTTATCGATCCGCAGGATGCGGCGTTCCGCCGTATCATTATGGCGGCGGAAGGGTTTGCCGATGCGGATAATCAGGCGCCCCTGTATTTCCGCACCACAAAGGAAATGCTGAGGGAATTTGATTATCTGGGGGAAGAAAAGGCAAGAGAGGTCGTGATCACCAATACAAATCTGATTGCGGATATGGTGGAGAAAATCAAGCCTATTCCCGATGAGACCTTCCCACCGAAAATCGAAGGGGCCGATGATGAACTGAGACAAATTTGTATGGATAAGGCCATTTCTATCTATGGTGACCCTTTGCCGGAAATCGTAAGAGAGCGACTGGAAACAGAGTTGAATTCCATCATCAGCAATGGCTATGCAGTGTTGTATATCATCGCCCAGAAGCTGGTATGGAAATCCGTAGAGGACGGTTATCTGGTAGGTTCCCGTGGTTCCGTAGGGTCTTCCTTTGCGGCCAATATGGCAGGTATTACAGAGGTAAACTCTCTGCCGCCCCATTATATTTGTCCCAACTGCAAATACTCTGATTTCGAGTCGGAAACGGTAAAAGCCTTTGCCATGGAAGAAGCCAGCGGCTGTGATATGCCCGACAAAGACTACCCTGTCTGCGGACATAAACTGAATAAGGATGGCCATGATATTCCGTTTCAGACATTCCTTGGATTTGAAGGGGATAAGGAACCGGATATCGACCTGAACTTTTCTGGTGACTATCAGCAGAGAGCCCATGCCTATACGGAAGAATTGTTTGGTAAAGGCAAGGTATTCAAAGCCGGCACCATTGGCACACTGGCGGATAAGACCGCCTATGGCTTCGTCAAAAAATATTTTGATGCCAGAGAAATTACCCCTCATAACGCTGAAATTCAGCGTTTGACGGACGGCTGCACTGGCGTAAAGCGTACCACAGGGCAGCATCCCGGCGGCCTGATGGTCGTTCCCAGTGACCATGATATCCACGAATTCTGTCCCATTCAGCGGCCAGCCAATGACGTGAATTCGACGGTAACCACCACACATTTCGACTATCATTCCATTTCTGGCCGTTTGCTGAAGCTTGACCTGCTGGGACACGACGATCCTACGGTTATTCGTATGCTGTATGACCTGACGGGTGTAAACCCGCAGACGGTTCCTTTGGGCGATCCAGAGACCATGTCTCTCTTTGAATCTCCCAAGGCATTAGGCGTAACGGAGGAAGATATCAACTGTAAAACCGGGACACTGGGCATTCCGGAATTTGGTACAAAATTTGTACGAGGTATGCTGATCGATACAAAGCCGAAGACCTTTGCTGATTTACTCCGTATTTCCGGTCTGTCCCATGGAACGGACGTATGGCTGGGAAATGCCCAGACACTCATTGAAAACGGTACCATTACCCTGAAAGAGACCATTTCTACCCGAGACAGTATCATGATTTATCTCATCAATAAAGGGGTAGAGAAGAAAAAATCCTTTAAGATCATGGAAAAGGTGCGAAAAGGGAAGGGGCTGACGGAAGAGGATATTGTGGATATGAAGGCAGCAAATGTGCCGGATTGGTATATCGAATCCTGCCAAAAGATTAAATACATGTTCCCGAAGGCCCACGCAGCAGCATACGTTATGATGGCGTTCCGCATTGCATATTATAAAATCAACTACCCTGAGGCTTATTACGCATCTTATTTTACAGTAAGGGCCTGTGATGACTTTGACTATTCCTGCATGTGCAAGGGCCCTGATGTGGCGAAGGAAGCCATTAAGGAAATTCACGCAAAAGGGCAGGAAGCAACAGCGAAAGATAAAAGCAAGCAGACAGTTCTGGAGATTATTGTGGAATTTTATGCCAGAGGGTTTAAATTTGTTCCCATTGACCTGTATAAGTCCGATGCAAAGAATTTTCAAATTACACCGGAAGGCCTGCTGCCGCCATTCAGTTCCCTGCAGGGGCTTGGAGTCAATGCGGCACAGAGCATCGTAGAAGGAAGAAAAGACGGGGAATTCAAGACACTGGAAGAGCTGAAGGAAAGGACCTCCCTTGGTCGTTCTTTGATCGATATGCTGAAGGAGAATGGGATTTTGGATGGTATTCCGGAAACAAATCAGCTGACACTATTTTAAGCAATAAAAAAACACCGAAAAATCGGTGTTTTTTTGCTTTATAAATACAAATCCAAAACCTTTTCAGCCAGTTGTTTTTCCGTATTGGCACGAATTGCCAAGGCAAGGGTCATCATAATGCGCTTCATTTCATCATCTTTATACATCAGGATAGATTCCTTTCCGTAGAAGGATTCATCAGGTTTTCCCTCCGCGGCATCTGCCAGATAATTCATGGTTTGCTTCTGCAGGGAAATGAAGCCGCTGTAAATGGTTTCGATCATTTTCTCCTGCTTCAGCTTATTGGGCTCCGACAGGGCGGATTGGAACAAAATGCCGATATCTTTAATGGACAGGATAGACTTCAGATGATAAATCATGATCAAAAGCATCAGATGAGTACGGCTGTATTTTTTCTTTACAGGCGCAGGGAAAATCTTCGCCTTTGTGTAGTTATTGATCATTGTTTTTGTCAGGATCTTATCATTATCATATCGTTTATACTGTGCCAGACATTTATCCATGAAGGTCGTTACCTGATCCATATAAAGGTCGATATTAGGGATATCTTCAATCTCAATGATATTGGATGAACGAATCCGAGCGGCAATTTTTGCTACCATCTCATTAAATGTGTTCATGCGTTTCACCTCGAAAAAAATGAATTCTTCTGCTAACTCCTTTATTATATAGTATTTTAAACCTTGCATCAAGTTTTTCTCTCAGAAATCCCTTGAAAAGGTAGGAATAATATGTTAGTATATCGATATAATAAGATATAGTATTTGAAACTACTTGTTGCGGAGGAGATTGAAAATGGAAATGGTAATTACGAAAAAGGGGAAATACAAGGTGAAGGATCCGATGAGTGCTTTGACGCATTTTATTGGTTTTCTAGCAGTCATTCCTGCGTTTATTCTGCTGATGGAAAGGGCTGATACTGTTTTTCAAAAGGTTGGCTTTCTGATTTTTGGTATTTCTTTGCTGCTGCTTTACGGAGCCAGCACCATATATCATACACTGAACCTTTCTGCGGAAAAAACAGCTATTTTGCGCCGGATTGACCATATGATGATTTTTGTGCTGATCGCAGGAACATATACACCCGTTTGTCTTGTGACGCTACAGGGAAAATGGGGGACTGTTCTTCTTTGTGCTATCTGGGCCATCGGTTTTGCAGGGATATTCATGAAGATATTTTGGATGGGTGCGCCCAGATGGCTTTCGACTTTGATTTATGTAGGTATGGGATGGCTTTCCCTGACGGTTATGGTGCCGCTTTTGAAAGCGGTAGGCTGGGGCGGTTTTCTGATGCTTCTGGCTGGCGGCATTGCTTATACGGTCGGTGCTTTGATTTATGCTTTGAAAAAGCCCAATTTGGCGATTTTGAAAAGCTTTGGCTTCCATGAGATCTTTCATGTGTTTGTGATGATTGGCAGCGGGTTTCATATTGCGTTTATGTTTCTATATGCGTTATGATTTGTAAAATCTAATTTGTATTTCATTGACAATTCCACATAACATGTTAAAATTAAATTGTTAGGCATCTATTGAAGATGCCTGACTTTTTTTGATGAACGCTTATGTTTGAGAGGTGGAAGAATGAGAAAAATTTTTGATTATATAAAACCATACCAGAAACTGGCGATTTTGGCGCCGGTTATGATGCTGCTGGAGGTAGCTGCGGAGCTTTCCATGCCGAAAATAATGACCTTTCTGATTAATCAGGGCGTTGGCGAGGGAAATACCGGGCTAATCATTAAAACAGGCACAGGAATGCTTGTGATTGCTTTGATCGGCATTATTGGCGGTGTGGGCTGTTTGATCTGTTCCAGCGTTGTCAGCCAGAGAACAGGTACTGACCTGAGAAAAGCCGCCTTTGAAAAAATTCAGGAATTTTCCTTCCATAATATCGATACGTTTTCCACACCTTCTTTGATCACAAGATTGACGAATGATATTACGCAGATTCAGCTAGTAATCATGATGTGCCTGCGTATGATGGTGCGCTCTCCTTTGCTTTGTGTCGGCAGCATTATCATGGCTTTCAGCATCAATGCCAAAATTGCGCTGATTTTTATTGCGGTAGTTTCTTTACTGACCATGGCCGTGGTCTTTATTCTGCGGATGGCGCTGCCTAAATTCAAGCTTGTGCAGGAAAAGCTGGATAAAGTGAATACTGTTATGCGGGAATGTCTGGCTGGTATTCGTGTAGTGAAGGCCTTTGTACGGAATGAATATGAAATGGAAAAATTCTCCGAGGTCAATGAAGATTATAAACAGACCACCATCAGTGCGTTTAAAATCATGATGCTGATGATGCCTGTGATGATGATTTTGGTAAATGGTACCATTATCGTTATTCTCTGGTTTGGCGGCCTGCAGGCTTATGCGGGTGTCATGGATGTAGAGGAAATTATGGCTTGTATCACCTATCTGATGCAGATGATGATGGCGACCATGATGCTGGCCATGAACTTTATGTTTATTTCCAGAGCGAAAATTTCCGCAGACCGTATTTCTGAGATACTGGAAACGGATGTTGACATTGTAGACCCGGCAGAACCGAAACTGCCTGCGGAGGTAAAAGGTAAAGTTGAATACAAAAATGTTGCGTTCCGTTATAAAATGGGCAGCGGCGACGCTGTTCTGGAGAATATTTCCTTTACGGCAGAACCCGGTGAGACCATTGGTATCCTTGGAGAAACCGGTTCCGGCAAATCCACCCTGGTAAACTTGCTGCCCCGTTTGTATGATGTGACAGAAGGGCAGATTTTGGTGGATGGCATTGATGTAAGAGATTACAAGATCAGCGATCTGCGGCAGCGGGTTGCGGTGGTTCTGCAGGAAACCATTCTGTTTTCCGGTACCATCCGGGACAATATCAGATGGGGCAAAAAAGATGCATCGGAAGAAGAAATCATCGCCGCGGCAAAAGCAGCGCAGGCCCATGATTTTATTATGGAACTGCCCGATCAATATGATACGGAACTGGGGCAAAGAGGGGTCAATGTTTCCGGTGGGCAGAAACAGCGTATTTCCATCGCCAGAGCTTTGATTCAGAATCCGGCAATTATTATTTTTGATGACAGCACCAGCGCCGTTGACTCCTTGACCGAAAAAAACATTCGCCAGGGAATGAAAGAGACCCATAACGATTGTACGAAGTTCATTATTGCCCAGCGAATCAGTTCTGTGCGCCATGCAGATAAAATTTTGGTGCTGAGCGGCGGCAAAATTGTTGCGCAAGGTGACCATAATTATCTTATGAAAACTAGCAAGGATTATCAGGAAATTCTGGCATCCCAGATGAAGAAGGGAGTGATGGCGGAATGAGTAGAGAAAATACGAAAGTTGCGCCCATGGGCCCTGGCCCCGGCGGCAAAAACAAAGCAATGATGATGGGGCATAGAAAGCCTATGCATACGAAAAAAACTATCGCCCGCCTTTGCAGATATCTGATAAAATACTGGCCGTTGCTTTTGATTTCTGTGATTTGTATTTGCATTACGACGGTAGGGACTGTTTTTGCAACGAGGTTGGTCGGCATTGCCATTGATGAATATATTGTAGTTTTTGACTTTGACGGTTTATTCAAGGTGTGCATTACACTTCTGATCTTTTACCTGGCGTCCTCTCTTGCAACCTGGGTGCAAAGCTTTCTGATGTTAAAGGTAGGACAGAATACTGTTGCGACCCTGCGTAAGGAAATCTTTGATAAATTCCAGAGACTGCCCCTGAAATACTTTGATAAAACCACCCATGGCGAATTGATGAGCCGTGTGACGAATGACGTGGACAATGTTTCACAAATGCTGAATTCCAGCGTTTCGCAGATTTTACAGAGTGCTTTGACGCTGGCAGGAACATTTTTCATGATGGTTTATCTAAGCGTTCCCCTTACCATTGCAACGGTTGTGACTGTGCCTTTGATGCTTGTAACGACAAAATGGGTGACCCAGCATTCCAGAAAATATTTCAAGCAGAGACAGGAACGGCTGGGGAAACTGAATGGTCATATCGAGGAGATCATCTCCGGTCAGAAGGTCGTAAAGGTTTTCTGCAGGGAAGAAGAAGAAACCGAAAAATTCCAGGAATTGAATGAACAGTTGCTGGATGTCAGCGTTCGGGCAGAAATTTTCTCCGGTTCCATCGGGCCTATTATGACTGCCCTGAATAATATGACCTATGCGGTCGTGGTTGCTGTAGGCGGCATTCTGATGGTAACAGGCGGTACCATGACCCTTGGTATTATTTCCAACTTCATTATCTATTCCAAGCAGTTTGCAAGGCCGTTGATGGAACTGGCAAATCAGGTCAATATGATCATGTCTGCCATGGCTGGTGCGGAGCGTGTATTTGAAGTGCTGGATGAAACGGAAGAAGAGCCGGATACAGAGGATGCCTATGAAATGGGCGAGATTGAAGGGGATGTTGTCCTGACGGATGTGAATTTCTCCTATGAAAAAGGCCATCCCATCCTGAAAAATGTCAATCTGTACGCAAGACCCGGGCAGACCATTGCTTTTGTTGGCCCCACCGGCGCCGGCAAAACAACCATCATCAATTTGCTGACCAGATTTTACGATATCGACAGCGGCACGATCACCATTGATGGCCATGACATTTATAAAACAACGAGAAAAAGTCTGCGTTCCGCTTTGAGCATCGTTTTGCAGGACACCTATCTCTTTACGGACTCTATCAAGGAAAACATTCGCTATGGCAGGCTGGATGCCACAGACGAGGAGATCAGGGAAGCGGCGAAACTGGCCAATGCCCATGAATTTATCCGCAGACTGCCCGATGGCTATGATACCATGCTGACAGACGGCGGCGGCAACCTGAGCCAGGGGCAGAGACAGATGATCTCCATTGCCAGGGCCATCCTGGCAAATCCTTCCGTGCTGATTCTGGATGAGGCTACCAGCAGTGTAGACACCAGAACGGAAGTGAAAATTCAGGAAGCCATGAACAATCTGATGAAGGGCAGAACGAACTTTGTCATCGCCCATCGTTTAAGCACTATTAAGGACGCAGATTTGATCGCCGTTGTTAACCATGGTGAGATCATTGAAAGAGGCAATCATCAGCAGTTGATGGAGAAAAAAGGCTTCTATTATAACCTGTATACAAATCAATTTGACCAAAATGAAGCAGTATAACAATAAAGTGGGACAGATTGGAATGTATACATTCGAAAATGGCCAAAAATGCTTGATTTATTTTGGTGAATATGTTATAAATGTATTTGTGTAAAGACAGTGAAGAGGAAGAGTAGAATTTCCGGATTACTTTCAGAGAGCTGATGGTTGGTGCGAATCAGCAGATAGGGAAATTTGAACTGGCCTCGGAGTTCTGCATCGAAAACAAATTTGTGAGTAGGTTGCAGCGGTTGCCCCCGTTATCGGTTTTGAGTGTGCCCGTGGGAGAAATGGGCAAACTAGAGTGGTAACACGGAGTATCCCTTCGTCTCTAACAAGAGGCGGAGGGGCTTTTTAGTTTTCACCACAAAAGAAAAACAACGGTTTTCAAGGAGGAGTTTCATATGGACAGTCGCTATAATTTCAGAGAAATCGAAAAAAAATGGCGTGCAGAATGGGAGAAAAATCCCGTTAATAAAGAAGATGATGTAAAACCCAGATTTTACTGCCTGGATATGTTTCCTTATCCTTCCGGTTCTGGTCTGCATGTAGGTCACTGGAGAGGGTATGTGCTCTCTGACGTAGTGAGCCGTTATAAAGTATTGCAGGGCTATCAGGTGCTGCATCCCATGGGTTGGGACGCATTCGGCCTTCCAGCGGAAAACTATGCCATCAAAACAAATACACATCCCCGTATTTCTACAGCGGCAAATATTGCCAATGTAAAAAGACAGCTTCATGAAATTTCTGCGCTGTATGACTGGGATAAAGAGGTAGATACAACAGATCCTGATTATTATAAATGGACACAGTGGATTTTTGTAAAGATGTTTGAAAAAGGTCTGGCTTATGAAAAAGAAATGCCTCTGAACTGGTGTCCTAGCTGCAAATGCGTACTGGCAAATGAAGAAGCTGCCGGCGGCACATGCGAACGTTGCGGTGCTACCGTTACAAAGAGAAATCTGCGCCAGTGGATGCTGAAGATCACAGAATATGCAGACAGACTGCTGGTGGATCTGGATAAGCTGGATTGGTCCGAAAAAGTTAAGAAAATGCAGTCTGACTGGATCGGCAAATCCTACGGTGCAGAAGTCGATTTCAAAGTTGTTGGCTCTGATGAAGTGATCACTGTTTATACCACAAGACCTGACACACTGTATGGCTGTACATTCATGGTACTGGCACCTGAATACGCTGGTCTTGCTCCTCTGGTAAAAGACGAATATAAAGAAGCAGTAGACAAATACTGCTTCGACGCATCCGTAAAATCTTCTGTTGACCGTATGACAGATAAGGAAAAAACTGGCGCATTCACAGGCTCCTACTGTGTAAACCCTGTAAATGGCAAGGAAATCCCTATCTGGGTCGCAGATTATGTACTGGCAGACTATGGGACTGGCGCTGTTATGTGTGTACCTGCTCATGACGAACGTGACTTTGCTTTTGCAAAGAAATTCGATATGCCCATCATTCCCGTTATCAAGCCTCTGGATGCGGAACTGCCCGAAGTTCTGGAAGAAGCATTCGCAGGAGAAGGTATTGTTGTTAACTCCGAAGAATGGAACGGTATGACTGTAACAGAAGCAAAAGCAAAAGTTCCTTTCATCATGGAAGAAAAAGGCTGGGGCAAAAAGACGGTGAACTACAAGCTGCGTGACTGGGTATTCTCCAGACAGAGATATTGGGGCGAACCTATTCCCATCGTTCATTGTGAACATTGTGGCCCTGTGGCTGTTCCCGAAGATCAGTTGCCCGTTCTGCTGCCGGAAGTGGAATCCTACAAACCTACAGATACAGGCGAATCTCCTCTGGCGCATATCGATGAATGGGTAAATACAACATGTCCAAAATGTGGTGCTCCTGCAAAACGCGAAACAAACACAATGCCTCAGTGGGCAGGCTCCAGCTGGTATTTCCTGCGCTATGTAGATAACCACAACAACAACGAAATGGCCAGCATGGATGCGCTGAAAAAATGGGCTCCCGTTGACCTGTATGTTGGCGGTATCGAACATGCTGTGCTGCACCTGCTGTATGCTCGTTTCTATACAAAATTCCTGTATGATATCGGCGCAGTTCCCTTTGATGAACCTTTCACAAAACTGTTCAATCAGGGAATGATCACAAAGAACGGCGGTAAGATGTCCAAATCCATCGGTAATGTAGTTTCTCCCGATGAACTGGTTGAAAAATACGGCTGTGACTCCCTGAGAATGTACGAACTGTTCGTAGGCCCCCCTGAATTGGATTGCGACTGGGATGACAGTGGCATCGACGGCGTATTCCGTTTCCTGAACAGAGTTTGGAAAATGGTTTACAACAACAAAGACGCAGATAAAGCTGCTTCCAAAGAAGAAGAATTTATCGTGAATAAAATGATTGTGGACGTAACAAACAGAGTAGAATCTCTGGCAATGAATACGATTGTCTCCACATTCATGGAATCCACAAATAAACTCTTGGATGTGGCGAAAAAAGAAGGCAGCCTGTCCAAAGCAACACTGGATACAATGGCAATCATGCTGGCTCCTTTTGCGCCTCATATCGCAGAAGAACTGTGGCATGAACTGGGTCATGAAGGCTCTGTATTTGCTGCTGGCTGGCCTAAAGCCGATGAAAGCAAACTGGTTCAGGATACTGTTGAAATCGCTCTGCAGATCGGCGGCAAGCTGAGAGGCACAATGGAAGTTTCCAAAGATGCAACAAAAGAAGAAGCACTGGCTCAGGCAAAAGAAGTTTTAGCTTCCAAGATCGAAGGCAAAACAATTGTGAAAGAAATTTACGTTCCCGGTAAAATCGTGAACCTGATTGTAAAATAATTGAAACCTATAAAGGGCAGGGTTGCTTTGAACAACCCTGCTTTTTATGCGGAAAGAAAGGAGGGCAGGGATGAAGGGAATTTTGTATATGAATGTCAAAATTTTTGAAGATATGGATTTATTTCAGAGAGGCATTACTTTCCTTTCAAAAGAAAGGCAGGAACGAATAAATAAACTTAAAAACAGAATGACTGCCAGACTTTCCTTGGGGGCAGGTCTATTGCTCTGGATGGCCATGGAAAGGAATGGCCTGGCTGACCAAAAGGAAAACATCAATTATGGAAAGCATGGAAAGCCGTATTTGGAAGGGATCGATTTTCATTTCAGTCTTTCCCATTCAGGGGAATATGCTATCTGCGCATATTCTGATAGGCCCATTGGCGCAGACCTGCAAAGGATAAAAGATAAAATCCCTGACCAAACAAATAAAATATTGTCAGAAGCGGAAAAGGGCTATCTGGAGAGCCGGATGGGGCATGAAAGAACAATTGACTTTTACCGTTTATGGTCCAGAAAGGAAAGCCTGCTGAAATGGGATGGCAGAGGCCTGGGGCTGCCGATGCAGGAGTTAAGTTTTATCCGGCAGAATATGTGGAATGATCAGCTTGTGTTTGAGGGAAAGACGCTCTGGTTCCGGGAATTTGATGTTTTATTTCCGGAATATACCCTCTGTGTGTGCAGCGAGAAGGGAGATTTCTCTACGGAACCGGAGGATGTGACAACAGAAATCTTAACAAAGTATTAAAATCTTTGAAATTTCGTTGAAATAAAGTGTAAAAATCTTTATAATAAAAAGGTAATCTAAAGGAATTTGAGGTTTTTAATATGAAGCATATAAAGAAAATACTCTGCGCAGCTTTGGCGGCTGTGATGACTTTTGCCATCCTTCCTGTCTATTCAGCAGACGCAGCAACATACGCTGAGCTGCAGGCGAAAAGAAAATCCCTGGCAGCCAGCACAAACAACGCAAAGGCTGAGATTGAAAAACTGAAGGATCGACAGCTTTCTCTGGAAGAAGAAATGGATGTTCTAGATAAAGGCTTGGCCAGCATGCAGGCTGAAATGGATGCGGCAACGGAAGATTTGAATTTTCTGACAGAAAGACTGCAGGCAGCGGAAGCGGAACTGGCGGAAGCTACTGAGAACCGTGATGCCCAGTTTGAATTATTGGGAAGCCGTCTGAAATTTTTGCAGCAGAAAGGCTCTACCGGGTATCTGGAAATTTTGCTGGAAGCAGAAAGTTTTTCTGATCTGTTTCTGCGGATGCAATATGTAAATGATATCATGGGATACGATAAGGAGATTCTTGATGAGCTGCAGGCAATTCAGGATACCATCCAGGAAAAAACAGATGAAATTGCTGAAAACCATGCGGAACAGCAGGCAGTTGTTGATATTCAGAAGGAAAAACTGGATGAAATGGAAGCTGTTGTAGCGCAGAAAAAAGCGATCTGGAAATCTTATGAAAGCGATCTGGCTAAGTATGAAAGGCTTGTTGCCGCAAATCAGGCAGCCGATGCTGAGGCTTTAAGACAAATGAATGCATTAAGCAATCCATCAGCCGTATATTCTGGTACCGGCGAATTTGCATGGCCAGTGCCTGGGTATACACGCATCAGCAGTGAATACGGCTATAGAACAAGCCCTATTTCCGGCAAAAGAGAATTCCATAATGGTTTGGACATTCCTGGCGGTTATGGCACAGCCATTGTTGCAGCAGATGCAGGCACCGTTACCTATTCTGCCTGGATGAATGGGTATGGATACACAATCATTATTGACCATGGTAGTGGTCTGACTACATTGTATGGCCATAATTCTTCACTGGTGGCAAAAAAGGGACAGAAGGTCAGCAAGGGACAGACCATTGCTAAATGCGGCAGTACCGGTTGGTCTACCGGTAACCATTGTCATTTTACAGTTTCTAAAAATGGCAGTGCTGTAAATCCTCATAATTATCTGTAAATTATATTGCAGGGTGATATCGTAAGATGTCATCCTGTTTTTTTACAAAAATAGAGAAGATTACCATAATTATATTATGTAAATAAAATAGGTTTTGATGTAAGAAAAAATATACAGGGGGAAATGGATTTTAAAATGCCTGTACGTTTATGAATGGCTATAGCGAATTTAGAAAAAATATTCATACAATTTCGTAAAAGTATCGTTTTGCGAATAGATATATTCATGCCCTTTTATCAAATTTATCATTACAGATGGCATTCTTTTTTTTACATAGTATTAATTTTTGCTATAGCAAATGCAAAAACCACCCTGCATACATACATTTTGATACAGGGTGGTTTCATTTAAATCAGGGAGTGTATTTCC
>X73_One_humped_Camel__coassemble_346_pt1 | contig 13459 bp, 13 predicted proteins | sample X73_One_humped_Camel__metabat2_low_PE_007 | metagenome-assembled genome bin X73_One_humped_Camel | reverse complement strand
ATGCTAAAGGATATTTATAAAAACAACAAATACTGTATGATGTATGCAACTTAAAATTGGATAATTAAGATTATATTGTATAAGAAATTCTGAAAATTATTGGTAAAAATAAATGAAATAATACAAGTATTATTTTTTCATGGTTGTTTTTGATGAAAAAATGTACTTAATTTTATACATTTCTGACATTGTATGAAGAAAGAACAGGTGGTAACATATAATACAAGTGAACGAAAGGTTCTGAGGAATGACTGGAAATCTCTTTTGGCAAAGAAATTGCAGTTGTTTTTTGGGAGAAACTTGTCTAAAAATGGCAACATCCTCTTTACAAAGCGTTGTTTTTCAGGGTATCCTTAAGAAAAGCAATGTTTGTAAGAATAGGGGCGGTGATGATCATGGATCATTATAATAGAGGACGATTATCCTTAAGTGATGAGGTCTATAATGGGATCCTGACAAAAATTACTGAAAAAGAATGGAAGGTAGGCGACAAACTTCCTTCTGAAAGCCAGCTTTGCAAAATGTTCGGTGTCAGTCGTACCAGTGTCAGAGCAGCACTGCAGAACCTGCAGGGCTGCGGTATCATTGTTACGATGCATGGCATTGGCTCCTTCGTTCACAAAAGCCCGAATGAACAGAATATTTCTGGTGTAGAGATTACTTCTGATATCACCAGCGAGGAATTCAAAAATTTTATGCTGTTCAGACAGGCCATCGAGTTTAATGCCATCGACATATTCGTGAAGAAGGCTACGGCTAAGGAAATTGAATATCTGCAGGGATTGGTGGAGCAGATGCACTGGGCTGCAGAAAAAAATAATATTGCGATATTTGCAAAATGCGATTTCGATTTTCACATGGCGGTCATCAAAGGGGCGAGAAATTCCTTCTTTGATAAGGCCATGGAACAGAATAAAGATGTTTTCTTCTATTATATGTCTGAAATCACGCGATTGACAACGAAGCCATTATCCGTATTGGCAGAAGAACATAGTGTGCTGTTTAATTATCTGAAGAACAAACAGCCCAAGCAGGCAAGAGAGCATCTGTTTATTGATAATACATATTATCATGTTGCTTATTTTTCAAGAAATAAAAGTAAATAGATGGAAAAGCGTAAGCCTGTAAAATGATATTTGAAAATGATTTGCTGATAAAGCTTGTTGAGAAGGGGACACCTCCTTCTTAACGAGCTTCATCACAAGTTATTTTATACACGACACATAGGCAAGTATCTTGTCATACAAGAAACATATCATACTTGGAATATGTGTTGAGCCGGAAGACCGGCAAAAGAGAAAAAGGTTATCATTTTAAGGAGGGTAACAGTATGAAAAAATGGTTAGCAGGTATTTTAAGTGCAGTAATGGTATTCTCAATGGTAGGCTGCGGCGGCGGTTCCGAAGCACCTGCAGATGATGCAGCAGATGGCGGCGAAGCGATCGAACTGAAAATGAGCTACACAACATCCGAAACATCCGTATGGCGTGTTGCTTGTGAAGAACTGGGCCGCTTGGTTGAAGAAGGCACAAATGGCAAATACACAGTTGCTATTTATGCGAACGAACAGCTGGCTGGCGGCGCTATGGACCAGGGCTGCCAGATGATTCTGGACGGCACAGTTGACCTGGATCTGCGTTCTATCACAAACTACACACTGTATGATCCCGCACTGTTTGCAGTTGTAATGCCTTTCATGTTCTCCAGCAACGAAGACGTTGACGCGAGACTGCTGAACGGCTCCGCTGGCGATCTGGTTAAGGAAAGAGTAGAAGCTCTGGGCGTTAAAGTTCTGGGCCTGGCTGAAAATGGCTTCCGTTCCGTAACAAACAGCAAGAAAGAAATCAAATCTCCCGCAGACCTGGCTGGTATGAAATTCCGTGTACCCGCAACAGCTTGCTGGGTAGACACATTCAAACTGTTCGGCGCTGACCCTACAGTTATGACATTCTCCGAAGTATTCACAGCTCTGCAGCAGGGTGCTATCGATGGTCAGGAAAACCCTACAGACCCCATCGTATCCTCCAAACTGTATGAAGTACAGAGCTACCTGACAAAATGGAACTATGCTTATGACTGTCTGGTAATGACATGCTCTCAGAAACTGTGGGATAGCCTGACAGAAGAAGAACAGGCTGTATTCGCAGAAGCAGGCGCAGCAGCTTGTGCAGCAGAAGTAGCTGCATCCAGAGAAGCTGACGCTGGCAACTTCCAGCTCATGGCTGACAACGGCATGACAATCACAGAACTGACAGACGAAGAAATGGCAGCATTCAAAGAAGCTGCAGCACCTATCTATGATACATACAGAGAACAGATCGGTGATGATGTATTTGCAACATTCGGTTACACATTTAAATAATCCATCCTGGATTAAAATTTGATAGGAAAGTGAGTAGCAGAGCAGGCGGAGAGTTTACTCTTCGCCTGCTTTTTCAAAACAAGAGTTGTATTACAACCGAACTGAATATGAAAATATGCAATGATCGTAGTCTTGCGGTCATTATTCGAATAAATAGAACGATTGGTTTATCAAGAAAACGTACAAATTTTGAAATGAGGTGTAAGGTATGAAAACAATCCAAAAAGTTTGGACGTTGATCGAGGAGTGGATTCTCGTTATCCTGTTCGCTTTTATGGCAGTGATGAACTTTGTGAATGTAGTTTGCAGATATTGCTTCTCCAACTCCTTCTCCTTTACAGAAGAAGTTACAATTACGGCATTCGTATGGGTTTCCATGATCGGTATCGCAGCAGCATACAAAAGAGTAGCGCATATGGGTATGAGCTTTTTCGTTGACAATATGCCCAAGAAGCTGCAGCCTTTTATGGCGCTGTTTTCCATGGTATGTTCCGCAATTTTGCTGGTGCTGCTGATGAAATACGGCATGGAAATGGTTTCCAATCAGGTAAGACTGGGCTCCAAAACGCCCGCTCTGGGTATGCCCATGTGGGTACAGGGTCTGTCTATCCCCGTTGGTAGTGCCTTCTGTCTGATCCGAACAGTAGAATCGGGTATCAATGAATTTATAAGACTTCGTAAAGAGGCGAAAGGAGTTGACGTTGCATGACTCTGATCTTATTTGGTGTATTCTTCTTATTGGTTTTCCTGAATGTACCCATTGCGGTTTCCCTTGGTTTGACTGCAATGATCGGTCTGAAAGTTGGCGGCTTTGCGTTCTCCATGTTCCCCAACGTAATGTATGCTTCCATCGGTAAATTCGCGCTGCTGGCAATTCCTTTCTTCGTATTGGCTGGTTCTATCATGGAATACGCCGGTATCTCTCAGAGACTGGTAACCTTTGCCCGCACCTGCGTAGGTCATAGAAAGAGCGGTATGCTTGCTGTTACCGTTATCGTGTGCTGTTTCTTCGCTGCGATTTCCGGTTCCGGCCCTGCAACTGTAGCGGCTCTGGGCACGATTTTGATTCCTGCCATGGTAAAACAGGGCTATGACAGAGGGACATCCACAGCACTTTTGAGTGCTTCCGGTGCCATCGGTATCATCATTCCTCCTTCTATCGCATTCGTAGTATACGCATCCTGTACTGGTGCATCTGTAGGCGCCCTGTTCAGTGCCGGTATCATTCCCGGCATCCTGGTTGGCGTTTCTTACCTGATTGCGGCAATGTTCGCATCCAAAGGCGTAGAAGTTGAGACACTGCCCAAAGCAAGTGCAAAAGAAAGATGGGCTGCATTCAAGGATGCTTTCTGGGCTCTTCTGATGCCTGTTATCATTCTGGGCGGTATCTACGGCGGTATCTTTACACCTACCGAAGCTGCTGGTGTATCCGTAATCTACGGTTTGTTCGTTGGTATCTTCATTTACAAAGAAATTCATGCAAAAGAACTGTATAAGGTATTTGTTAATTCCGCGGTATCTTCTGCAACGATCATGTACATCATTGCTTGTGCGGCTGTATACGCATGGATCATGACGACCAGCGGCGTTGCTGCCGATCTGTCTGCAGCGATCCTGTCCATCAGCAGCAACAAAATCATCATCCTGATGATCATCAACGTGATCTTCCTGATCGCAGGCTGCTTCCTGGATGCAAACTCCGCATTCTACATCCTGCTGCCTATCATCGTTCCCGTACTGAACAGCCTGGGTGTAAACCTGGTTCATGCCGGTGTATTCCTGACAGTAAATATGGCGATCGGTCTGGTTACACCTCCTGTAGGCATCAACCTGTATGTAGGCTGTAAGGCCGGCGATGTATCTGTAGCGGAAATCTGCAAGAAGATCATTCCTTTCCTGATTGCAGGTGTTATCTCTTTGCTGATCATCACTTACATCGAACCTGTATCCCTGTTCCTGCCTAAATTCTTCGGTCAGGCTGTATAACAGGAACTGAAATAGAAACTGACATCTGGATTACGGAGTATTACTGAAAAAGACTGGAGGTAATATAGTATGGAAATGATGAAATGCGTAGTGAAAGAACAGAAGGGCGACGGCTTTGTGGTTCTGACCAAGAAACCCATTCCGGAAGTGGGCGACAACGAAGTGCTGATTCGTGTGAAGGCAGTTGCCATCTGCGGCACAGACGTACATATTAAGCACTGGGATGATTATGCGCAGAAGAGAATGAACCCTCCCACCATCATCGGCCATGAATATGCCGGCGTGGTTGCGAAGGTTGGTAAAAATGTAAAATCCGTACAGGTTGGCGATGTGGTAAATTCTGACTCTCATCTGGTTTGCGGCACCTGCGACCTGTGCAGAAACGGCCATGCGGATGTTTGCTACAACACAGTCGTGATCGGCGTTCACCGTGACGGTGCCATGGCGGAATATATCTGCATCCCCGAAAGCGATGTAAATAAATGCGATCCCGATATGCCTATGGAACAGTTGGCATTGATGGAACCCCTGGGCGTTGCGGTTCATGCAGCCATGGAATTCCCCATCTCTGCAAAGAAAGTGGCTGTCATCGGTTGCGGCCCCATCGGCTGTATGGGCGTTGCGGTAGCAAAAACCCTGGGCGCAGCACAGGTCATTGGTATCGAGCTGAATGAACAGCGCGGTCAGATGGCTCTGGATATGGGCGCTGACGCAGTGGTAAATCCTCTGAAAGATGACACAGCAGCGAAAGTGAAAGAACTGTCCGGCGGCCTGGGTGTAGACTTTGTTCTGGACTTTTCCGGCAACGCAGGGGCAGTGATGGGCTGCTTCGATTATCTGAAACCCGATGGCACCGTTGTCATCGCAGGCTTGGGTCCCAAACCTTTGACGCTGGAATGGGAAAAATTCGTAACCAGCGGCTACTGCGTAAAAGGCGTATCCGGCAGAGAAATTCCCAGAACATGGGAACGTATGAAAGGTCTCTTTGCGGCAGGTCTGGATATCAGCAAGGTCATCACTCATGTGCTGCCTCTGGAAGAATTTGAAACAGGTCTGGAACTGATGGAAAAAGGCCAGTGCGGTAAGGTTGTTCTGAAACCTTGATAAAGGGATTAAATAAAAATATTCATTTTCAATTTTGTAGAAAAGGGTGATTTCATTGAGTGAGAAGAAATATTCAAAGGAAATGCTTCTGGGCATGTATGAAACAATGCTGAAGATCAAAGGTTTCGAGTCCAAAGCGGCAGATTGCTTCACAAAAGGTATGATGTACGGTAATATCCATCTGTGCCTGGGCCAGGAAGCTGTTCCCACAGGTGCATGTGCTGCGCTGGAACCCGATGACTATATGGCATCCACCCACCGTGGCCATGGCCACTGCGTAGCCAAAGGCGGCGACCTAAAGATCATGATGGCGGAATTGTTCGGCAGATCCACAGGCTACTGCAAGGGCAAAGGCGGTTCCATGCATATCGCTGATATCGACGGTCTGCACAGCCTTGGTGCAAACGGTATCGTTGGCGCCGGCATCCCCATTGCAACAGGTTCTGCTTTTGCATCCAAGATTTGGGGCGATAAACATGTAACCTTGTGCTTCTTCGGTGACAGTGCTTCCAACCAGGGTACCTTCCATGAAGCCATCAACATGGCTGCAGCTTGGAAGCTGCCCGTTGTATATCTTTGCGAAAACAACAGCTACGGCGTATCCACAGATATCCATGGCGTAACAAACACAGATACCATTGCTGTTCGTGCGAAGGGCTATGATATCCCCGGCAAAACTGTAGACGGCAACGACCCCATCGTTGTTTATGAAGCAGTAAAAGAAGCGGTTGACTACGCAAGAGCAGGCAACGGCCCCTCCATCGTAGAATGTAAAACATTCCGTCATCAGGGCCATTACTGCGGCGACCCTGCGGTATACCGTCCCGCATCCTATATGGAAGAAGCACATAAGAAAGAAGCCATCCCGAATTTCCGTGCAAAACTCCTGAAAGATAAAGTTGCAACGGAAGAAGAACTGGTTGCCATCGAAGCGGCTGTTGATGCAGCCATCGAAGAAGCATATGAATTCACAATGAATTCTCCTTTCCCCGATCCTTCCGAAGCAACCACAGACGTATACTCTTCTGACAATGAAAGGAGTGTAGCAAGATGAGCAAAAAAATCAGCGTGAGCAAAGCGATCGGTGAAGCGATCCATGAAGAAATGGTAAGAGACCAGAACGTGATCGTTCTGGGGGAAGATATGGGTAAAATGGGTAACGTATTCGGTATCACCGTAGGCTTCCAGGAAGAATTTGGTGCCCACAGAGTATGGGATACACCCATTTCCGAATCCGGTTTCTGCGGCATGGCAGTTGGTGCAGCCATGAGAGGCATGCGCCCCGTTGTAGAACTGATGTATAACGACTTTATCACAGTAGCTGCTGACCCTATCCTGAACCAGGCAGCGAAAATGAGATACATGACAGGCGGTCAGGCATCCGTACCTATGGTACTGCGCTGCCCCATGGGCGCCGGCAGAAGAAACGCAGGTCAGCATTCCCAGTGTCTGGAAGCACTGTTCTGCCATACACCTGGCCTGAAGGTTATCGCCCCTTCCTCCGCGGAAGACGCAAAGGGCCTCTTGAAATCCGCAATCCGTGATAACGACCCCGTTATCTGCATGGAGCATAAACTGCTGTATGCGAAAAAAGAAGAGATTCCCGAAGGCGAATACACCATCCCTCTGGGCGAAGCAAAGGTAAAACGGGAAGGCACAGACCTGACAGTCATCACCTGGAGCCGTGAAGTAAACTTTGCGCTGGAAGCGGCGGAAGAACTGGCAAAAGAAGGCATCAACATCGAAGTTCTGGACCTGAGAACTCTGGTTCCTCTGGACTGGGATGCTATCGTGAAATCCGTTTCCAAAACACACAATGTTATCATTATTTCCGAAGAAGTAAAACGTGGCAGCTATGCAGGCGAACTTTCTGCCCAAATCGCAGAAGAGCTGTTCGACGAACTGGACGCTCCCGTAGAACGTGTTTGCGGTCTGAACATCGTTTCTCCTTTCAGCCCTACACTGGAAGACGAAAACTTCCCTCGTCCCGAACATATCGTGAAAGCTGTTAAGAAAGTTCTGAATAAATAAGGAGGGAGAAGCATGGCTTTTGAAGTAAAAATGCCTCAGCTTGGCCTGACCATGGAAGAAGGCACAGTCACAAGATGGGTGAAACAGGAAGGCGACGCTGTAAAAGCAGGCGAAGTGATCCTGGAAATCACAACAGATAAACTGACAAGCGAAGTAGAAAGTGAATTTGACGGCGTATTGCTGAAAATCGTAGCTCAGGAAGGCGAAGACGTTCCTGTAAAAGGGCTCCTGGCTTATATCGGCGAAGAAGGCGAACAGGTTGGCGGCGCAGCGCCCGCACCCGCAGTTCCTGCTCCTGCAGAAGCACCCGCACCTGCACCCGCAGCACCTGCAGCAGTTCCCGTAGTTGCCGCAGGCACCAGAGTCAGAATTTCTCCTCTGGCAAAGAAAACCGCAGCGAAACTGGGCGTTGACTACATAACAGTAGCAGGCTCCGGTCCCATGGGCCGTATTGTGCAGAAAGACATCCTGGCAGCAGCAGAAGCAGCGAAGACAGCATCTGCGACCCCTGCACCCGCATCCGCAGCGACTCCCGCATCCGCACCTGTATCCGCAGGCGCACTGGAACTGATGGATGGCGACGAAGTAGTGAAACTGGCAGGTATGAGAAAAGTTATCGCAGAAAGAATGACAAAATCTGCCCAGGAGATCCCTACAGTAACACAGAATGTCAAGATCGATGTAACAGACCTGATGGCATTCCGCAAGAAAGTAAACGAAGATCTGGGCGTGAAATACTCCCTGAACGACTATATCCTGAAAGCAGCTGCGAAAGCACTGAAAAACAACAAGCACATTCTGGTATCCATCGATGGCGACAAGATTATCAAACGTGCCCATGTCAACATTGGTATGGCAGTTGCGCTGGATGACGGCCTGATCGTTCCCGTTATCAAGGATGCGGATAAGATGAGCCTGGGCGAAATCTCCGCAGCGGCAAAAGATCTGGCAGAACGTGCAAAAACAAACTAACTGGAAATGGACGAATACAAAGGTTCCACATTCTCCATCTCCAACCTGGGCATGTTTGGTGTGGAAACATTCGATCCCATCATCAATCAGCCCGATTCCGGCATCCTGGGTGTTTGCGCCGTACAGGATGAACTGGTGATGGATGAGGAAGGCAACATCACAAAGAGACAGTTCATGCGTATTTCCTTCACATTCGACCACAGACTGATCGATGGCGCAACAGCAGCAAAATTTGAGCTGGCAATCAGAGATCTGCTGCAGAATCCTATGCAGATCCTGATATAACAGTAAGACACTCTCCCTTAATATTTACACTATTTACAAAAGAGCAGCGACCGGAAGACCGCCGTGCGTCCTCCCAGCGAACGGCGGCAGGGCGTTGCCCCCATTCTTTTGTGTCTGAGGCGTTCGGGCGAAAAAGAATGGAAGGGCACATGAAAGCGAAAATAACCTGAACAGACAGGAGGAATAGAAAATGGCAGTAGAGGTAAAGATGCCTCAGCTTGGTCTGACCATGGAAGAAGGCACAGTTTCCAAATGGATCAAACAGGAAGGCGATGCTGTAAAGGTGGGCGATGTTCTGCTGGAAATCACAACAGATAAGCTGACCAGCGAAGTGACAGCGGAAGCAGAAGGCGTACTGATTCAAATCGTAGCAAAAGAGGGCGACGATGTACCTGTAAAGGGCACATTGGCATATATCGGAGCAGCCGGCGAAAAAGTGGGCAGCGCAGTACCCGTAACACCTGCCCCTGCACCTGCGGCAACAGAAAAGAAGCCTGCAGGCGAAACAACAGTAGCAGTCATCGGCGGCGGCCCCGGCGGTTATGTGGCGGCCATCCGGGCGGCACAGTTGGGCGGCAAGGTAACGCTGATCGAAAAGAATAAACTGGGCGGCACCTGCCTGAACGTGGGCTGCATCCCCACAAAAGCCATCCTGCATGCGGCGGAAGCCATTTCTGAAGTACAGGAAATGGCGGCTTACGGCATCAATGCACAGGTGGTAAGCGTGGACTGGAGCAAGGTACAGGCGAAGAAATCCGCCATCACCAATCAACTGGTAAGCGGCGTAACAGGCCTGATGAAAGCAAATAAAATCAAGGTTGTGGAAGGCACAGCAGCCTTCGCGGCGAAAGATACCCTGACGGTAACAAAGAAAGACGGCACAAAGGAAAACATGACCTTTGACAAGATCATCATTGCGGCTGGTTCCATCCCTGCGATCCCTCCCATCCCTGGCGTGAAGGAAAACGCAAACTGCGTGGACTCCACAGGTGCTTTGTCCTTTGAACAGCTGCCGAAGAGCCTTTTGGTCATCGGCGGCGGCGTTATCGGTATCGAATTGGCAACGGCATACACAAAATTTGGCGTAGATGTAACAGTCGTAGAAGCAGCGCCCAAGCTGCTGCCTATGATGGACGGCGAACTGACAGCACAGATGCGCAAAATGATGGAAGCCAAAGGCGTGAAGATCATGACAGAGGCGAAGGTGCAGTCTGTTGAGGCTGCTCCCGCCGGCGCAAAGGTAAATGTGGAAGTTGGCGGCAAAATTCAGGCCTTTGAAGCAGAAAAGGTACTGGTGGCTGTTGGCAGAAGAACAGATACAGAAGCCCTGAATTTGGATGCAGTAGGTATCGCCAATGACAGAGGCCGTATCACCGTAAACGATAAGATGGAAACGAGCGTACCCAATGTATATGCCATCGGCGACTGCCTCGGTAAGGTAATGCTGGCCCATGTCGCATCCGCACACGGCGAAGTGGCAGCGGAAAACGCTCTCGGCGAAGAAGCAGTATATGACGGCGCAACCAATCCTTCCTGCGTATATACGGACCCTGAATTCGCAGGAGTAGGCCTGACAGAAGAAAAAGCCAAAGAAATGGGCGTTGACTACATCGTAGGCAAATTCCCTCTGATGGCAAACGGCAAATCCCTCATTATGAACGGCGGCGTTGGTACCATCAAGTTCATTTTGGGCAAGGAATACAAAGAAGTGCTGGGCGTACATATCTTAGGCCCCAGAGCAACAGACCTGATCGGCGAATGTGCGCTGGCTATCGGCCTGGAAGCAACGGTAGAAGATATCATCGCTACCATCCACGCACATCCCACAGTAACAGAGGCAGTTAGAGAAGCGGCTCTGGCAGCAGAAAAGAGGGCAATTCATATCCCTAATAAATAAGGAGGGAAAAAGGAATGAAAAAGGTTGGTTTTATGGGCATGGGCATTATGGGCCTGCCCATGGCAACGAATATCATGAAAAAAAGCGGCTGTGAAGTCACAGGTTTTGACGTAGTGGAAGCAGCAAGAGAGCGTTTTGCGGCAAATGGCGGTAAGGCCACTGCAAATGCCGATGAAATTTATGCAGACAGCGATATCATTTTCCTGTGTCTGCCCAAAAATGAACTGGTAGACAGCACAGTCAGAGAAATCATCGCAAAAGCAAAACCCGGCACCATCATCGTAGACTTCAGTTCTACGGCGCCTGGTGTAATTCGCACGCTGTTCCCTCTGGTAAAAGAAGCCGGCATGGAACTCTTGGATTCTCCCGTCAGCGGCGGTGAATCCGGTGCAATCGCCGGTACGCTGGTAGTGATGAGCGGCGGTGAAAAAGAAACCTTTGATCAGGTGGAAGACCTGCTGCACTGCGTAGGTGCAACAGTAACATACATGGGCAGCACAGGCTGCGGCTGTGTGGCAAAGCTGGCAAATAATATGATCGTTGGCATCAATCTGGTGGCAGTGGGCGAAGCCTATGCTTATGCGGCAAAGGCTGGCCTGGACCCTGCGGTGCTGTTTGCGGCGATCAAAGATGGCTTTGCGCAGAATGCCGTTATGGATGCTAAGGTACCCAAAATTCTTTCCAGAGACTTTACACCCAGCGCACGCATTGCGGTGCATCAAAAAGATATGAAAAACGCTATGCAGCTAGCCAATGAAATGGGCGTTGAGATCCCTCTGTCTGCCATCGTTCTGGACCACATGAACCAGATGGAAGAAATGGGCCTGATCAACGAAGACCAGTGTGCATTGGTTAAGATCTTCGAACGCGATATGGGTGTTGAAGTAAAATAACAAGGCTCACTTTTACAAAAGAACAATAGAGCATACAAAAGATAAAACCGTAAAAGCTTCAAAATGATCGGCGGTGCGGGAAACCGTGCCGCCCCTCCTCCCTTACATTTTTATAAAACAGTTACAGAGAGTAAGAATCTCGGAAACCTTCGCAGGCGGGCGGCGTGCCTATACTCTCTGCGGAGGTTTTTTGTCCGAAAAGAAAGGAGAAAAACGATGATCTATACAGCAGAAGGCGGCATCAAAAGAGTAGTAGCGGTAAGAATGAGCCCCGGCGAAAACGTTATGAAAGGCCTGGAAAAGGTTTGTGCCGATTATGGTATCAATAATGCGATCATCCTGTCCGGCATGGGCAGTCTGGATGGCTGTGAATATCTGGTTCCCATTGCACTGCCTGAGAAAAAAGCAGGCTATGGCTATGGCGATCCCATCAAAGTAACAGATCCCGTTTCCGTAACCGGCGTTTCCGGCATGATCTGCCATGATGACGACGGCAACGCGCTGCTGCATGTGCATATCAATGTATCCGACAACAGCGGTACGGTACGGGGCGGCCACCTGACGGACAACAACACCGTTCTTCTGACATTTGACGTTGTCATTGGCGAATTGGGTGATGGTCTGGAAATGGGCAGAGCATACGATGAAGATTTGGAAGTATTTATCTTCAGACCCAAACAGAAATAAACAAAAGGAGCGTATCTGAATGGAAAAAAGGGGATTGGCAGTCTGCATTTCCAATGCGGCGGTTTTCCTGCAGTATGGCGAGACAAAAATTTTGATCGATGGGCTGTATAAGGACCTGGGCAGAAATTTCAGCGAACTGCCGGAAAAGGTCTGGGAAAGCATGCGCCGGGGGGAAGGCGAACTGAGCAATATCGATTATCTTTTGTTTACCCATTCCCATTATGACCATTTCTACGTTCCTTATCTTCAGGAATATCTGGAGCATAACGAAGTAAAAGGTCTTTGCCTGCCGCCGGGGGAACGGTGGCGGGGCAAGGGCCATAGCCTTTCCTTTGATGAAGAAGGAAAAATCCCTCTGCCCGAGGGCATCACTCTGCGCTTTCTGGATGTGCGCCATTTGGATAAGCAGTTTTACGATGTGGTGAACCGGTGCTTTTGGGTGGAAATAGGAAAAAAGCATCTCCTGTTTCTGGGGGATGGGGATTATCAGGAAGAGGCTTTTGAAAAAATCAGAGGCCTTCCCGTGGATACGGTGTTTGTGACGCCGATCTTTTACAATAACGCAAAGGGCAGAAAGATCCTGCGGGAGATCTTGGGGGTGAAAAAAATCGTGGTCTATCACCTGCCTTTCCCGGAGGAGGATACTTTGCATTATGAAAGAATGACAAGAAGAGATATTGAAAAATATGGGGAAAAAGACGAGAACGTTGTTCTTTGGAACAGAACGGGACAGTCGATTTTATTCTGAAAAAGAAGGATGCGGAAAGAAGTGAGGGCAGTTGGATAATTTCATTTATGCTTGCAATGCGGTCATGCCCACATTTCTGCTGATTCTTCTGGGCGTATGCCTGAAACGGATAGGCATCCTTTCGGATGTATTCATCAAGCAGGGGAATAGGCTTTGCTTTCAAGTGTTGTTTCCCATCATGGTCTTCTTCAATCTCTATGAGGCGGAAGAGATCAATATGGCCTATGTGAAGCTCATCCTGTTTGCGGTGGCGATTATTCTGATCAGCCTGACAGTTTTGATGGGCATTGTGCCGAAAGTGACGGAGCGCAAAAGGGCGGCGGTGCTGATCCAGTCCATTTATCGAGGGAATTTCATGCTCTATGGGCTTCCCTTTTCTCAAACCCTGGGCGGGACCACCAGCGTTTCCATGGCGACCTCCATTCTGGCGGTGACGCTGCCGATGCTGAATGTCATTGGCGTTTTCATGTATTCCTATTTTGCGGAGCATGCAG
>X73_One_humped_Camel__coassemble_345_pt1 | contig 13481 bp, 12 predicted proteins | sample X73_One_humped_Camel__metabat2_low_PE_007 | metagenome-assembled genome bin X73_One_humped_Camel | reverse complement strand
GGGCAAAACGCCCCTCTTCTTTGCGGAAGGCGAAAAATTCCTGGGCGTGCTGGCCCTGGCGGATACCCTGAAGCCCACCAGCAAGGCCGCCGTGGACGCCTTTCATCAAATGGGCATTGACGTCATCATGCTGACGGGGGATAATAAACGTACCGCCAACGCTATCGCGGAAACTTTAGGCATCCACGCCATTGCGGAGGTTTTGCCCCAGGATAAGGAAATGGAAGTGCGCCGCCTGCAGGAAAGCGGCAAGAAAGTGGCCATGATCGGCGACGGCATCAACGACGCGCCCGCCCTGACCCGGGCTGACGTAGGCATCGCCATCGGCGCAGGCACCGATGTCGCCATGGAATCTGCCGATATCGTGCTGATGAAAAGCGACCTTCTGGACGCAGTGACCGCCGTGCAGCTCAGCCACGCCACCATCAAAAACATCAAGCAAAACCTGTTCTGGGCCTTCTTTTACAACACATGCGGCATCCCCCTGGCGGCGGGTCTGTTCTACCCCACCTTCGGCTGGAAGCTGAACCCCATGTTCGCAGCGGCAGCCATGAGCTTCAGCTCTTTCTTCGTGGTCTCCAACGCCCTGCGGCTGAAGCTGTTTCAGCCCACCCATCACGCACTTACCGCTGCAACGGCAGCGCAGGTAATAGAACAAAAAGAAAACCAAATTCCAGATAAGGAGGAAATCATGATGAAAAAGGTACTGAAAATCGAAGGTATGATGTGCTACCACTGCACAGGCAGAGTGGACAAAGCCTTAAACGAAATGGACGGCGTAAAAGCGACTGTTTCCCTGGAAGGCAAATCAGCGGAAGTGGAACTGTCCAAGGAGATCAACGATGAGGAACTGGTGAAGGCGGTAACCGACGCCGGCTACGAAGTGGTAGATATTATTTAAGACCTTGGGGACGCTGTCCCCAATACCCCTGCCAGGGCATCATGCCCTGGACCTGATACGCAAAAGCATACGCTTTTGCCGAGCCGAAGGCAAAATAAAAGTTTTTGGCTCGCTTTTTTCAAAAAGCGAGTGGGAGTTTGAGGGCAACGCCCTCATAATCTTGCTCCAGGCGTGTTTTTGAAGGAGTTTGAGGAAACTTTTCACAAGTGAAAAAAGTTTCCTCATGAAAAAAAGGTGCTGACAATCGTCAGCACCTTTTTCTTTTATCTATGACTTTCCAGATACCCTCTCAAAAGGCTTTCCAGTTCCGCCCTGTTTTCCGCAAAATTCAGTTTTCCTCTGAGTTCCGCCGCCCCGGGCAGGCCTTTCATATACCAGGCCATATGCTTGCGCATTTCCCGGACACCAATATATTCCCCCTTATAGTCAATGAGCATTTGGGCATGGCGCAAGGCCTTTTCCACACGCTCTTCCGCTGTGGGTTCCGGCAGCAGTTCGCCTGTTTTCAGGTAATGCAGGATACGCCGGAAGATCCAGGGGTCCCCCTGAGCCCCACGGCCCACCATGATGGCATCGCAGCCCGTATATTCCAGGAGATTTTTCGCATCCTGGGGCGTAAACACATCGCCGTTGCCGATGACAGGGATATTGACCGCCGCCTTCACTTCTTTGATGATATCCCAGTCGGCCTTGCCGCTATAGTACTGTTCTCTGGTTCTGCCATGGACCGCCACGGCAGATGCACCGTTTGCTTCGGCGATCTTCGCAATTTCCACCGCATTGATGTGCTCATCATCGAAGCCTTTGCGGAATTTGATGGTCACGGGCTTCTTCTGGCTTTCCACCAGAGATTTTACAATTTCCCCCACCAATTCCGGCGTTTTCATCAGGCAGGAGCCTTCGCCGTTTTTTACGATTTTCGGTGCGGGACAGCCCATATTCACATCTATGATATCGATGGGGTATGGCTCGATTTTTTTCGCCATGGCGCCCAAAATCTCCGGGTCGGAGCCGAAGAGCTGCACCGCCACAGGCCGTTCCTTGGGGTCGATTTCCAGAAGCTCCGTTGTATTTTTATTATCGTATAAAATGCCTTTGGCGCTGACCATTTCGGAGTAAACCAGGCCGCAGCCCATTTCCTTGCACAGGATGCGGAAGGGCAGGTCTGTCACCCCCGCCATGGGCGCCAGAAAGACATTATTCTCTAATTCCAGATTGCCAATTTTCATAGTTACCTCCTTTTTCTTGGGACGCTGTCCCAAACCCTGCAAGGGGGTCTGGTCAAAGCATCTTCCTGCGGAAGACGGCTTCGCCGCCGCCTAATCTTGGCGGTGCTCTTACCCTAAGATCCTGATACCGCAGAACCATATACATGGTTCTGCAAATGGGGGTCAAGGGGAATCATTCCCCTTGTGGGAGTTTGAGGGTGAAACCCTCAAGAAGGAAAAAAACAGGCGAAAAGTCGCCTGTTATTTGTTTTTCTCATACAATATCCGCAGGCCCTTCAGCGTCAGCACAGGGTCCAGCACATCAAAAATCTCGTTATTGGGGTCGATGACCTTCGCCAGGCCGCCCGTGGCGATGACCTTCATCTCCGGCATCTGCAATTCCTTCCGGAACTGCTCGATGATATACTTCGTCTGGCCGATATGCCCCATCACCAGCCCCGCCTGCAGGCTATCCACCGTGTTCTTCGCAATGATGGACTTGGGCTGCTTGATCTCAATTTTCGGCAGCTGCGCCGCCTTCTGATACAGGGCATCGGCACAGGAAGAAATGCCGGGGGTGATAAACCCAGTGATAAATTCGGATTTTTCATTGATGACATCAAAGGTATTGGCCGTGCCGTAATCGATGACAATGGCAGGGCCGCCATAAATCTCATTGGCCGCCACCAAGTCCACGATTCTATCAGCGCCGACGGATTTGGGGTCATCCCGCTTCACCACGATGCCCGTTTTCATGCCCACGCCCACGATCATTGGCTCGATATGGAAATATCTGCGGATACCCTGGGTCAAAGAATACATGATATCCGGCACCACGGAAGAAATGATGACTGCCTCCACATCCTTCGCATTCACCCCTGCCGCATCGAACAGCCCATGGATAAACATACCTGTCTCATCGGCCGTGCGGTTGCCGCCGGTGGTCATTCTCCAGCAGTTGACCAGTTCCTCCCCGTCATATAAACCTAATACAAAGTTGGTGTTCCCAACATCGATTACCAAAAGCATTTTGCTTTCCTCCCAGTTATCTTCTCCCTTTGTTCTTTTCATAGATCAGGCGCAGGCCCTGCAGCGCCAGAACAGGGTCGTATACATCAAAAATATCGCTGTCTTCCTCATGGATCACTCTGCCCAGGCCGCCGGTAGCGATGACCTTCATATCCGGGCAATGAAAATGCTTTCTGATCTCATCGATGATATACCTGGCCTCCCCGATATGGCCGAATACCAGGCCCGCCTGCATGCTTTCTACCGTGTTTTTGGTGATGACGCTGCCGGGGCTGACAATTTCAAATTTCGGCAGGTTCGCCGCCTTCTGATACAGGGCATCCGCGCAGGTCTGCAGTCCAGGGGCCGTGATACCTGTCAAAAACTCACCCTTTGCGCTGACTACGTCAAAGGTCGTCGCCGTGCTGTAATCCACCACGATGGCAGGGCCGCCGTAAATTTCATAGGCCGCCACCAGGTTGACGATACGGTCTGTCCCCATTTCCTTGGGGTTTTCCATCCGCAGGTTGATGCCGGTCTTGATGCCCGCCCGCACCACGATAGGGTCTTTTTTCAGGAATTTTTTGATGCCGTTTAATGTGGAATACATCACATTGGGCACAACGGAAGAAACGATGATGGCCTCGATCTCGCTGACGGAAACGTCGGAATATTCAAACAGATTGCGAATCATCAGGCCCGTTTCATCGGCAGTGCGCCCGCTTTGGGTGGAAAGCCGCCAGTTGGCCACCAGCCTGTCTGCGTCAAACACGCCAAACACCATATTTGTATTGCCCACATCAATTACCAATAACATAAGCCTTCTCCTATTCGGAATTTATATTCATTAGAAACGGCGCAAGAACATCCTGCGCCGCATGCATTACTTTTTATGTATTAAGCAACTTTTTTATACAATGCTCTGCTGACAGCCTTGGAAACCACGCCGCCTGCGATACAGCTTGCGGGCATTTCCAGCGCACCATTGACACCTACGAATGCGACCACAAACAGAACAGGATTCAGACCGCCCAGAGTTGCGTTGATTTCCTGAATATATTCTGTATTCCAGAAGCATAGCAGCAACACGCCCATAAAGAACAGTGTGTTCAAAAATGCTGCAAAAAATCCGCCTACAAAAAAGCAGATCGTTTTCTTTCTGTCTAACTTCTGGGCTGCCAGGAAAATAACACCTGTGAAAAAGCCCATCAACATTCTGGTGGGGATACATGTCAAAAATGTTCCCAAAGGGCTGATATTCAGCAGCATCGCACTGAATGGGGAAGAACCTGTCAATGCCTGATAAAAGCTTGTTGCACCGAAAATAAAGCCCAACCACAAGCCGGCTTTGGGGCCCAGCAGCATGGCACCGATCCCCACGGGAATCATCATCAGAGAAATGGACAGCCCCAGTGTTCTGAAATAGCCCAGAGGGGTGAAACTCATGACCAGAAGAATACCGGTCAGAAGGCCCAATGTTGGCAGTTCTCTGGCGGACATCCCCTTTTTCTTGCTCTCTACCGTTGCAGTTGTTTCCACCTTTGCTGCCTCTGTCGCAGCTGTTTCCACTTTTGTTGCTTCTGCCGCAGCAGTTTCTGCTGCTCTTGTTTCTGCTTCGCTCATTTGAAATAGCTCCTTTCATTCTCATTCTTTCTTATAGATATAAGATGAAACATTGATACTGCCGCGCCCGCCCGCCGGAAGAGATATGGCATACCTGCCCGCCCTGCGGGTCATGTTAACCGTTTCTCCGGGTTTCCGCCGATGCGTGACGCAACCAAGTACATTATAACAGTAAATGCGAAGATTACAATATTTTTTTCATTTTTTGTTAAGAAATGCACAAATTTACAGAGTTTTGCCCTCCTGGGCCGCCCGGTGCATCAGCTCCTGTTTCGCCAGTTCGCCCTCTTTGGTAAAGAAGATCACATACCACAGCTCCATGGCACGGAACAACTCCAGCTCTTCCTTCTGCAGGCGCTTGATCTCCAGTTCCGCCCCGATCTCATCAAAATCGAAATCCCCTTCATGCTTCACTGTTTCAAAATAAACATCGCCATTGTCATCGAACCCCACCAGGAAGGTGCAGTTCAGTTTTTCCGCCATCATGATGCAGATTTTTTTCAAATCCTCCTTGATGGCGTCGGGCAGGAATTTGAATTCCTCCTCCATAAAATATTTCTGCCCTTTGTTATTGGCTGCCGCCAGTACCTTTTTTGCCATTGTTCCAGTCCTCTCCTCTCAAAGAAACCTCGCCGGAGGAAATGACCTCCTCCGCCCCAGTATCCTCTCTTCTTACCAGCAATTCTCCGTTCAGGGTGATATCCAGCGCCGTCACCGGGATCATCTCCTGGGCGATGACCCATGCCTTTCTGCCGATGTTCAGGCAGTTTTCCCGATACCGTTGCCGGAAGGGCCAGAAATCCCCGCCCCCCTTCACAAAATCCTCATACAGCGCCTCAAACCGTGCCACGATGCGCCCCATCAGCTCCGCCCGGTCAAAGGCCCGGCCGCTTTCCAGATGCAGGGAAGTGGCGATATTTGCCATTTCCTCCGGAAATGCCCGGGTATTCACATTGATGCCGATGCCCAGGGTCACAAAATGGATCTCCTCTTCGCTGCAGTCCATTTCCGTCAGGATGCCCACCAGCTTCTTTCCATTCAGCAGAATGTCATTGGGCCATTTGATCTCCGCCCAAGCCCCGTCACGTCCCTGACCGCCTCTGCCACGGCCATCCCCGCCAGCAGGGTCAGGGTGGAAGCCTTTTCCGGCAGGATATTTGGCCGCAGCAGCAGGCTCATCCAAATGCCGCTGCCCGCCGGGGCCTGCCAGGCCCGTCCCCTTCTGCCACGGCCTGCCTTCTGCATCTCCGCCACGGCCAGGGTGCCTTCCGCCGCCCCTTCCAGGGCCAGTTCCCGTATGCGGTCATTGGTGCTGTCCGTTTCAGGGTAAAAATACAGGGGGCGGCCCAGTTTTTTCGTTTTCAGTGCCCCTTCCAGGGCTGCTTTGTCATAGCGCACAGGGTTCTCCCCTTTCAGAAAAATCTATGAAAAAAGCCCCGAATTTCGGGGCTTTCATTCCATTCTTATTTGCTTCCTTTTGCGTTTACCTTGCTCAGGAATTTGCCCAGCTCGATGATGGCACGGCCATGAGTGCCTTCGCAGATCTTATCCACTTCATCATAAGCCTTGATGGAGTATGTCAGCAGTTTCCCTTTTACTTCTGTCACTTCTGCCACGATGCGAACCTTCATGCCAACGGGTGTTGCTGCCATGTGCATCAGGTTGAAGGATGTGCCTACAGTTTCCCAGCCTTCGGGCAGGAAAGGTGCTACTGTGCCGATGGCTGTGCCTTCGATCCATGCGATCATTCTGGGGGAAGCGAATACGGGTACTCTATCATTGCCAAAATGTGCCGCTGTATCGCCTTCTTCTACGATAAATTCTTTTTCAAATGTCATGCCGGGTACGATGTTGCTGAAATCCATAATCAGTTCTCCTCTCTGTCTTCCGCTTCTGTTGTTTCTGCGGGTTCCGCTTCTGTTGCGATGCCCAAAATTTCATTGCGCACCTTCTGGTCAAACAGAGCACGGAATTCGTCCCCTGTCACCTTTTCTTTTTCCACCAGCAGCTTTGCCGATGCATGGAGCATTTCCATATTTTCTTTCAGGATGCGTTTTGCCTCCTGATAAGCGTCTGTTACGATACGGTTGACCTCTTTATCAATGATGGTGGCCACCGCTTCACTATAATTTCTGGTCTGGCCCCAGTCTCTGCCGATGAAGACCTCGTTGCTGTCATCGCCAAACTGGATAGGCCCCAAAACCTCACTCATACCGTACTGGGTCACCATGCCTCTGGCCATGGCTGTGGCTCTCTGAATGTCATTGGAAGCACCTGTGGTGATGTCCTTGATGACCAGTTCCTCCGCCGCGCGGCCGCCCAACAGGCTGATGATCTCCTGTTCCATGGTCAGCTTTGTCAGATACATCCGGTCTTCGCCGGGCAGGGGCATCGTATAGCCGCCGGCCATGCCCGTAGGGATGATGGAGATGCTGTGGACAGGGTCCAGCTCGCTGAGCACTTCAAACAGGATGGCATGACCGCTTTCGTGGTATGCGGTGATGTATTTTTCCTTATCAGAAATGACTCTCGTTTTCTTTTCGGTACCAACGCCGATTTTGATAAGGGCCTTCTGAATTTCTTCCATATCGATGAATTTCTTATTGTCCCTTGCAGTCAGAAGGGCTGCTTCGTTCAACAGGTTCGCCAGGTCTGCCCCGGTGAAGCCTGCCGTTGTCTGGGCAACCACCTTCAGGTCTACCTCAGGCGCTATGGGCTTGCCCTTGGAATGTACCCGCAGGATGGCTTCTCTGCCCTTTACGTCGGGTCTGCCCACATAAACCTGTCTGTCGAAACGGCCGGGTCTCAAAAGGGCAGGGTCCAGAATATCCGCACGGTTCGTTGCCGCAATGATGATAACGCTGTCATTGATGCCGAAACCGTCCATTTCTACCAAGAGCTGGTTCAAAGTCTGTTCTCTTTCATCATGCCCGCCGCCCAGGCCAGCGCCTCTGCGACGGCCCACAGCGTCGATCTCATCAATGAATACGATACTGGGTGCGTTCTTTTTCGCCTGCTCAAACAGGTCACGGACACGGGATGCGCCCACGCCGACGAACATTTCCACGAAGTCGGAACCGGAAATGCTGAAGAAGGGCACGCCCGCCTCGCCGGCAACGGCCTTCGCCAACAATGTTTTACCTGTACCGGGAGGGCCTACCAGCAGCACCCCTTTGGGGATGCGGGCGCCCAGCTCCGTAAATTTCTGAGGGGCTTTCAAAAACTGCACCAGTTCCTCCAGCTCCGCTTTTTCCTCATCACAGCCGGCCACGTCGTTGAATGTGACTTTATTTTCCCCTTCCACACTCATTTTCGCGCGGCTCTTGCCGAAGTTATTCATTTTGCTGCCGCCGCCCTGCATCCGGTTGAAGAGGAAGGAGAACACGATGACCATAATGATCATCATGAGCAAAGAAGGCAGGATAGAAGCCAGCAGGCTTTCCTTCTGCACATCCTCCACCTTCAGGATGAAGCCGTTCGCCGCAGCCTTTTCCTGGGCCACCTCCATAAAGGTGGACATACTGGGCACGTTGGCGCTGATGATGGTGCCATCCTTCAGCGTTGCCACCACCGTACCATAGTCGCTGACCTCTGTGCTTCTGGAAACCTCCACGCTTGCCACAGCGTTTTCCTCCAGTTCCCGCATCAGGTCACTGTATGCATAGGCCACTGTCGCCTCCTGCTGCTGCCCGCCGTTCATCAATGCCGTTCCGCCGCCGGAAAAAGCCACCCCGGCCAGCACGATCAGGAAGATCACAACATACAGCCCGATAGATTTAAAATATTTGTTCAAGAGCGTTCCTCCTTATTTCATATATTTTTTCGGTATCAGCCCCTTTTCCTTCCCCCGGAAAAGAGACCATATCAATATATGATTGTAGCATACTTTCCCCCGAAACGCAACGAGGGATTTTCCCTGAAAAGGCGAAAAAACCATCAAAAATAAGGCGCCCTCCCGCTTATTTACTTCGCCCCGTTTCTGTGCTATGCTAGAGAAAAGAATTGTACGCAACATATCGAGGAGTGATTCCACTGCACTATGAACACATTCACAACGTCTTGAACGATTCAATGCTATATTTAAAAAAGGAAACATCATTATGAAAAAATATTTATACATTTTATCCATAATGATATACTGTCTTCTTGTAATCATTTCGACCCAAAAACCTCTTGCGTCATTCAACACAAACCAAGAAGTTAATGTTCGATATGAGTCCTGTGAAGATGGGTATAAACTCTGTACTTACAATTTAACAATTTCATCTTCCGATAATAAGATATTATATAACACTTTACAAAAAAAAGCGTGGTACATATCCAGTAGGTTAAGTGACTTCTTCCTTTCTCAAAATTATGTATCTCCATCTGATAGTGTTATCACTGTTTATTTTGACGAAATGAGCTTAAGCATTTCGTCTAATGGTGTGATTCGGGATATTACAAATGATAAATATGCTTATATTTCATGGATTAATAACCAGGAAAAATGTAAAGCAATCTATGAGGAAGTATATGCCCTCATTTTGAATGTCAACTAGAAAATGTGACCTGGAAATAAGTAAAAAAAGAACCGTAGACCCTTTTGGTCTACGGTTTCATTTTTATGCTTCCTCGAAGCGCAATACCCCCACATAGGGCAGGTTTCTGTATTTCTGGGCATAGTCCAGCCCATAGCCCACCACAAAGGCATCGGGGATGGTAAAGCCGGTGAAATCCACAGCCATATCCACCACCCGGCGGTCAGGCTTGTCCAAAAGAGTCACGATTTTCAGTTTTTTGGGCTTTCTGAACAGCAGCAGTTCTTTCAGTTTTTTCAGCGTTCTGCCTGTGTCGATGATATCCTCCACGATCAGCACATTTTTCCCTCTGATATCCTCATCCAGATCCATCTTCACATTGATATTGCCATTGCTTTCTGTGCTGTCGCCATAACTGGAAACGCTCATAAAATTCAGCGTTACAGGCATTTTCATTTTTTTCGCCAGGTCTGTTGTTGCCACTACTGCGCCCTTCAGCGTGCAGACCATTTCCACCTGCTCATCGCCAAATTCCTGATATAATTCCTCTGCCAGTTCTTCCAGTCTTTTATCGATCTGTTCCGCCGTCAGCATCACTTCTACTCTTTCCTTCATGCCTGCACCCTCCGTATCCTGATAAATAAAACCCTCTCCGTCTGTCCATCGGCCCTGAGCCCCTCCGAAAGCCGCAGCCCCGGCACCCAAAGTACTTCCTGCCCCGTGGCGATGAGGGGATAGGCCTCCCGTTCCGCCCGAGGTATCTTTTCATCAATGAACAGCTCCTTGATTTTTTTCCTGCCGCTCTTCAGGCGCATGTGGTCACCCTTTTGTCTGGTGCGGCAGAAAATCATTTGGTCTATTTTATCATAATCAAACTCTTTCGTACAGGCATCTTCCGAAATTTCAACATTTTTCTCTTTCAGCCAGGCTGTGACAGCAATGCCCCCCTCGGGAATGATGACCTCTTCCCCCAGGGGCAGGGCATAGCAATAGCCCGCCGGTGCATCCGCCGGATCTTTCCGCAGCACCAGGGCATCATAGCGGTTTTCTGCCCGGATGCCTCCGAAAAGATCCCGGCTTTTCCCGCTTTCCTTCCCCAGCAGCTCCTCCAGGGCTTCCACCTGCGCCTGGGAAACATCCTGCTGCAAAAACACACCCATGGCCCGTCTGAGCACGCGTTTTCTCATGGCCGGGTGCATCTGCCGCAGGCTTTCCCTGAAAAGGCGTACTTCCCCTGCAGGGGCGGGCAGTTCTGCGGCTTTATAGCAGGCCGCCGCCTGCTGCTCCAGAAAATCCTCCTCTATGGAAAGCAGCGACGCCGTCTGGGCCATGTGGGCCACGGCCTGGGGATTGATCTCCTCCAGCACCGGCAAAACCCTGCGGCGCAGCTTATTTCTGGTGTATCTTTCCTCCCGGTTGGTGGCATCCTCCCGCCAGGAAAGGCCGTTTTCCCGGCAATAGGCCTCGATCTCCTCCCGGCTGCAGCCCAAAAGGGGGCGGCAGAGATTGCCCCGCACAGGCGCCATGGCAGCAAGGCCCGTCAGGCCCGTGCCCCGGCAAAGACGCATCAGCACAGTCTCCGCCTGGTCCCTCTGATGATGGGCCACGGCAATCAGGCCATCTGCCCCCGCCGCTTCCCGGAAAGCGGCATAGCGCAGGATACGCCCCGTTTCTTCCTCGCCCAGGCCCCGGACCTTGGCTTCTGCCCCCACATTCACCTGTTTCACCAGGCAGTCCACGCCGAGAGAGGCAGAGAATGCCGCTGCAAAGGCCGCATCCTCATCGGCTTCCGCCCCCCGCAGTCCATGATGGATATGGACAGCGGTGACCTCCCAGCCAAATTCCTGCCGCAGGGCGCAAAGCAGGTGCAGCAGGGCCACAGAATCCGCCCCGCCGGAAAGCCCCACGATGAGCCTTGCCCCCTGGGGGAACATATGAAGTTCTTCGATGGTATGTTTCACTTTTTCCCGCATATTCGTCTCCCTGGCTCTCTTTCAACCATATTTATCATCACTCTACACGAAATTTTCGGAAAAAGCAATCTTCCATCTTCCGGCGGTATCTTTTTCAGGCACGCCTGCGCCAAAACCTTCCCACCAGGACAGTCATATCGTCCTGTCTTTCCGTCTGCCGCTCCTTTTTCGCTTCCTGCAATATGTAATCCGCAGCGTCCTGCGGGTTTGCCACAGGAAAGGACAAAAGCTTTCCCTTCAGCCAGGAGGAAGTTCTCTCTTCGCCGCCCAAAGCATCGGTGATGCCGTCGGTCATCAGGATGACCATGTCCCCATCCTTCAGGAGCATGGCGTTTTTCTCCGGCTCCACCTGCTTCAGGATGCCTGCGGGCAGGGTGACGGAGCGCAGGGAAATGATGCGCCCGCTGCGCCAGATATAGGAAGCCGCCGCCCCCAGCTTAATGAATTCCCCATGGCCGTCAAAGAGGTCGATATCGCAGATATCCAATGTGGCATAGGTCTCCTCGCCCCGGTTCAGCAGCAGGGCCGAATTGATCATGCGGATAGCCAGCTCCCGGTCAAAGCCGGCCTCCGTGAACTGCTCCAGCAGCTCAATGGCCATGCGGCTTTCCCGGGCCGCCCCTTTGCCGGTGCCCATGCCGTCGGAAAGGGCCAGCAGGGCATGTCCCTGTTCTGTTTCCAGAAAGGCCGCCGCATCTCCTGTGCGCCCGCAGGCCCCGGAAAAGGCCGTGGCCGCAGTCATGGCGAAGGCTGGCTCCTCCGCAAAATGCAGAGCACATTCCCGGCCCTCCCGGTCCACGGAGCAGGTGCCATCCTCCAGCAAAACCATGGGGCAGCCCAGGGTTCGCTTTACGATGGGCAGTATCTTCTCCCGGCAGAGGCCCTTGCCGCCACAGGCAGGCAATGTGATGCGTACCTGCCGCCCCCGGCCGTTCTTTTCTTCTGTCACGATGACTTTCTTCGGGCGGAAGCCCTGTTTTTTCAGGGCTGCGGTCAGGGTCTCCTCCGCCCCTTCCAGAAAGACGCACCGAAGCTCCATCTGCCCGGAAAGGCCTTCCAGGATTTCGCCTACAGCCCGAAGCTGCTGGCCTACCAGTTCCCGGCACTCCATCAGGCGGCTGCCCCACACGCAGTCCTGCCGATGCAGCTCGTAAACCTCATTGACCCGCTCGCCAAAGGCATCCAGGCGGGGACAGACAGCCTGAAAGGCTTCCGGCAGATCCGCTTTTTTCAGGCGGCCCGCCTCTTCGCACCGGGAGAGGGCCGAAACCGTCATGCTGTAGGTACGGTACAGCTCCTCCTCCCAGCAATAATGGGCAAGGCTGCAGCCCTGGCAAACCTGCCCCGCAATTCTATCCACCAGACGGGAAACCTCTCCTTTGTCCTTTTGTTCCCCTTCCCGAGCAAAGGTTTTCGCCAAAGCCTCGAAGGCATCGGCGCATCCCATCAGTTTTTCTTCTGTCATCTCCTTCATTTTGGTATATCTGTCCATGGGGCTTTCCGCTTCCCGCAGGCCGCTCAGCTTTATGAGCAGCCGCTGGGGGAACAGGGAAAACAGCACCGCCCCGGCGATCAATCCTCCCATCCAAATCGGTTCCAGCAACGTCGTATCTATGTAAAACAGAAAAATGCAGGGGGCAAGCACCATGGCCAGGGCGGAGGCCACCCGCCCCATCTCCCGTACGCAGCCCGCCAGCATCCCTCCCAGTGAGAGGGCGGCAAATAAGGACAGCGACCCGCTGTCCGAGAGGAAAAGCAGAAAGCCCAGAAAGACCCCGGCTGCGGCCCCTCCGCCGACGCCTTCCCGCCTTGCGGAAAAAAGCAGGAAAAAGGCCGCCGCCCCGGGCAGAAGGCTCTGCCGCAAAAAGGGATTCCCCAAAGAAGCCAGCCCCGCCAGTCCTCCCCCTGCCAGAAGCAGGAAAGAAAGGGTCTCCTCCCGGGTCAGAACGGGATAGGTTTCCCCCTGCAGCAAAAGAGAGAGACTCCTTTGCAGGAGATAACCAATGCCCAAAGTCAGGCTGCTTTCCATGGCGGCTACGGCGAAATAAAATCCCAGGCCGTCCCGGCTGATGGCAAAAAAGATGCCGGCCAGGGCCGTGGCAAAGGTGCCCAAAAGAGCTTTTTTGCCAAATTCCTCCCGCAGGACAAAGCGTCCCAGCGTAAGCTGAATGGCTGCGGCTGCAGCCAGGCCCGCCCCCGCCTTCAAAGGAGAAAGGGCAAAGGACCCAAGGCCCACCGCCGCCCAGAC
>X73_One_humped_Camel__coassemble_342_pt1 | contig 13504 bp, 12 predicted proteins | sample X73_One_humped_Camel__metabat2_low_PE_007 | metagenome-assembled genome bin X73_One_humped_Camel | reverse complement strand
CATCAATTCCGACCCCGCCATGACCTATGTTTCCATCCGCCCCAGCCGCCATTCCTATGATATCATCAAGGAAAAAGGCGAATTCGTCATCAATCTGGTGACAGAAAAGCTGGCCTATGCCTGCGATTTCTGCGGCGTGCGCAGCGGCCGGGATATGGATAAATTTGAGGTGATGCACCTGACGGCAAAAAAGGGTGAAAAGGTAGATGCCCCCATCATTTACGAAAGCCCCGTGAATATCGAATGTAAGGTGAAAGAGGTCATCCCTCTGGGCACCCACGATATGTTCCTGGCGGAGGTGGTCTCCGTGCAGGTCAGTGACGAATTCCTGGATGAAACAGGCAAATTCCACTTCGATAAGGCCAAGCCCATCTGCTATTCCCATGGCGCATATTACGGCCTGGGCAAAAAGCTGGGCACCTTTGGCTACTCCGTAAAGAAAAAGGAGGAGACCAAGCCCGCCAAAGGGGCAAAAAAGGCTCCCGCCAAAAAAGCAAAAAAGAATCCCGTCAAAAAATAAAAATACCCTCGGCATCTGCCGAGGGCTTTTTTCCATTTCAATCTTTTTTTCCGTATCCGGAATATCCTCCATTTTTGCCCCGATGATACCAGTTTCGGCTGTCATTCAGCCGTTTCTGCCTGTATTTCCGCCAGTTCGGGGGTGGTATCCTCTGCCATTTCTGAAGATACCGCTATTGCCGCTTCTGCCGATATTTCCGCCATTTCTGCCGTATCCTCATTTTTCTCCGTTTCCGCCGCTTTTCTATCCTGCTCCTTCTGCAAAATATGTCTGCCTACCATAAACAGCAGCACCGCCACCACCGCCGTAGGGATGACCTGCAGCGTCAGCTGCACCCAATAGAACTGTTCGCCCCAGCGGAAATAGGGCAGCAGCACCCCATAAATCATCGTATACAATGCCGCCAGCAAAATCAGCACGCCGAGGAGGGTCTTTTTCCCCTCAAAATGCTGCAGAGGGTCCCCCTTCAGGAAATCTGCCACTTTGGCAAAGCAGTCCCGGTCCTCCGCTTCCCGCTGGGCTTCCGCCAGCTTCGCCGCATGGAAGGTGTCGAAAAAGCAGTAGCACCAAATGACCGGCAGCAGGAAGGCCAGGAATTTCCAGCCCACCGTCAGGGTCACGCCCAAAAGGGCCGTAAACAGCGCCATCAGCAAGGCGCCCTTTTTCATCATCCCAAGATACATATACCCGCCGCCGGGCCAGAGCGCACACAGGAATGTCAGTATTTTCTGCTTGTCCATCTTCAAAGCCGTTCCCTCCTTATAAAATCCGTTTCGGGCAAAAGTCAATGTAATCCGCCGCCACCAGCTCATATTGGATGCCGTCCTTCTCCCCTTCAAAGGCCGTAGCGTGGCTTTCCGCCCCATGCAGATGGCCGTAGACCACCTGTTTGATGGGGTATTCCCGGAATAATGCCGTAAAGGCGGAATTCTCTTTTTTATCATTCATGGGCGGATAATGCATCATCAGGATGATCTTCTCCGCGCCGCTTCTCATGGCTGCGTCCAGGGACAGACGCAGGCGCACCTGTTCTCTTTCATATATTTTTCGGTCCTGCTCCGTAAAACGGATATCATTAGGACAGAGCCACCCTCTGCTGCCGCAGACCGCCCAATCCTCATACCAGTCAAAGCTGTTTTTCAGAAACCGCATCCCGGGATAGCGGGCCTCCAGCTTAGAGGAAGATTTCCACCAGTAGTCATGGTTGCCGCCCAGAAGAATTTTCCGCCCGGGCAGGCCATAAATGACGTCCAGATCCGCCGCCGCTTCGTCCATGCGCATCCCCCAGGAAAGATCCCCGGGCAGGAGGACGGTATCTTCTTCCGTGACCAATGCCCTCCAGTTTTCAATGATTTTCCGGCTATGGTCCTTCCACTGTTCTCCAAAAATATCCATGGGCTTTGCTACGGAAAAGGCAAAATGCAAGTCCCCAATGGCAAATAAGGCCATCTCCTCGCCTCCTCTTTTTATACCCGGTAAACCTCCACCAGTACATTCAGCTTTTCATTGAACAACCGCAGTTTGTCGATATCCCGGCTGTTCCAGACATCCACAAATTCCCGGTTGATGCTGTCCATATCCTCCAGCTTCGCCACAAAATGCAGCTTCTGGATATTTTCCAGGATATTGGAGGTCATGCTGCTGCGAATCTCATTGAGCCGCTGGGCATTGGTGATCTCCTCCCGGATGGTGGACATTTCCTGATCCAGATGGAAGGCCGCACCGGCGCAGTTGGTCAGGCGGTCCTGCAGTTCCTCGGGGATATTGCCGCTGTATTTATAGCGGAGGGAATGCTCCGCCGTGGCCCAGAAATTCATGGCATTGGTCCGCACCTGGATCTCCGCGAAAATTTCTTTCGGCCCCAAAGCCGTGCTCAGGGGATATTTGATGATGATATGATAGCTGCGGTAACCGCTGGGCTTCATATTGGCTATGTAGTCCTTTTCCTGCACGATGGTCATATCCCTGCGGCTGCGCACCATATCCACCACCTTCTGGATATCCTCTACGAACTGGCAGAGGATGCGGATACCGGCGATATCCTCGATCTCCTGCTCGATGCGTTCGGGAGGGATATGCTTTCTGCCGGCCTTATCCAGGATGCTGGCGGGCTTTTTCAGCCTGCCGGAAACAGAATCAATGGGGGAATACATGCCCAGATGGCGGCATTCCTTATCCAGATTGTTGAATTTCAAGAGAAGCTCCTCCACCGCCTGTTCATAGGGATAAAGCAGTTCTTTCCAATTTATGATCTCCAAAAGGCTTCCTCCTTCTGACAAATTGTCATAATACTTCGATTTTATTGTACTATAAAATCAGCCTTCCGCGCAACGGAATAATCTCTGAAAATCCAGGAAAGCACGCCATTTTTCGGCATTTTTCCACAATTCTGCCCAAGAAAAAAAGCATACCCCCAGGAAGGCCATGGAGATATGCCCAAAAATCACCGTTCCAATAAGCGCCGGACTTCCTTTTCCGTGGCCGCCGTCAGTACCCGCCGGGACAGGTTTTTCATCTGCCCTTCCGCAAGTCCCCGCACCTGATAGCGCACAGCGGCAATTTCATTGGAGACCATGCTGAATTCATCCAGCCCCAGGCCCACCAGCAGGGGCACGGCCCGTTCGTCCCCGGCAAATTCCCCGCACATGCCGACCTCCTTCCCCTCCCGATGGCCCGCTTCGATGACCCTGGCCACCGCCCGGAGCACGGCGGGATGGAAGGGGCTGTAAAGCTTGGTCAGCTTTTGATTGCCCCGGTCCGCCGCCAGGATATACTGGGTCAGGTCGTTGGTGCCGATGCTGAAAAAATCCACTTCCTTGGCCAGTTCCTCTGCCATCAGCACCGCCGCCGGGGTCTCCACCATGATGCCTGTGGCGATGCTTTCCCGAAAGAGAACGCCCCTTTCCCGCAGTTCCTCCTTACATTCCTCCAGCAGGGCGTTGGCCTTGCGGAATTCCTCCACGGAAACGATCATGGGATACATGATGCGGATGTCCCCATAGGCCGCCGCCCGCAAAAGGGCCTTCAATTGGGTCTTGAACACATCCCGCATATCCAGACAGAAGCGGATGGCCCGCCAGCCCAGAAAAGGATTTTCCTCCTTTTCAAACTGATAATAGGGCAGGGCCTTATCGCCGCCGATATCCAGGGTGCGGATGGTGACGGGCTTTTTCAGGATCTCCGCCGCTTTTTTATATATCTCAAACTGCTCCTGCTCCGTGGGAAAGCGGCTGCTTTCCATATAAAGAAATTCGCTGCGGAACAGGCCCACCCCATCGGCCCCGTGTTTTTTTGCCAGTTCGATATCCTTCAGGCTACCCACATTGGCAAACAGATGCACCTCTCTGCCATCGGTGGTCACGGCAGGCAGGCGGTTCATTTCCTTCAGCTTCTGCTTCAGTTCCTCCTCCGCCTCCCGCTTCTCGGCATAGACCCGCCTGGTCAGGGCATCAGGGGAGAGGAACAGCACCCCCTCCTGGCCATCCAGGATGGCTTCCTCCCCTGCCTGCACCTGCTCCAATATGCCCTCCACGCCCAAAAGGGCCGGGATTTCCAGGCTGCGGGCCAAAATAGCCACATGGCTGGTGCTGCCGCCCCGGGCTGTGACCATACCCTTGATGTAGCGAAAATCCATCTTCGCCGTATCAGAGGGGTTCAGTTCTTCCGCAAAGAGGATGACCTTTTCCCGGATGCCGGAAAAGGGGTCCTCCTCCAGCCCCTTCAAAAACGCCATCATCCGGCGGCAGACATCCCGCACATCCGCCGCCCGTTCCCTAAGATAGGCGTCCTCCAGGCTTTCCAGCAGGCCGCAGGTCTCCTCCATCTGCTCCTCCAAGGCCCATTGGGCAGATTTTCCCTGAGAAATCTTCTCCTCCACCCCATCGATGAGGGTAGGGTCCTCCGCCATATCCAGATGGGCGGCGAAAATGGCATTTCCCCGGGCCAGGGGCCGCAGGGCATCTCTGGTTTTTTCCGCTGCCCGCAAAAAGGCCTGCCATTCCCGTTCCGTTTCCCCTTCCGCCAGCTCTTTTCTTTCCGCCCGCAGGTCGGGGGCTTTCAGCAGAAAGGCCTTCCCCATGGCAATCCCCTTGGAGGCCGCCCGCTCTGTCCGTATTTCCTTCATGGTCATCCCTCCAAAATCTGCAAAAAGGAATCCAGCTTTTCCACAGAATGCTTATCCCCCGGGCCATCGGCGGAAAGCATCAGCACACTGCCTTCCTTCGCCCCCAAAGACAAAAGCTGCAGGATGCTGTCTGCCGCAGCTTTTTTGCCGTTATGCTCGATATAGACCCTGCAGGGCAGTTCCTTGGCGAAGGCCACCAGCTCAGAGGCGGGACGGGCATGAAGTCCTGTTTTATTTTTCAAAACAACCTGTCGTTCGATCATTCCTTTTTCCTCCTGAAACTCTTTTTGCCTAGTTTTCCTGATTTCCTCAAAGATATGAGCGGAGGCTTTCATTTTTGATAATATTTTTCATATAAATTTGCTCGGAATTACTTGACATCTGCTTCAGGGGATGATATCTTATTCTCATTAGTTAGTTATAACTAATCATTAATAGACCTGCATCCGCAGGCGGATACAGAAAATGTATTTCAAAACACCCCTTCATCTTTAAACTCCTCTATATTATCTCTCTAAAAAACTCTGAAGGAAAAAAGCGAGCCCTTAACGCAGGCTCGCTTTTTTCCTTTATTTTTTAAATTCGATGGTTTCCGGATTTCTCAGCCGCTGATGCTTATAGATGGGCACATCATATTTTGCCCCCAAAGCCCGCACCAGATCCTTATAGCAGGCCTTCATTTTATCATGGAAAAAGATGGCCTCAACGCCGCCCTCGATGGCATCGATACAAGCGGAAGCCCGCTCCACGCCGCTTTCATTTTCATATTCCCCGGCCACCAGCCATTGGTTCGCCAGGATATGGGTCACGCCAAAGGCCTCCTTTTCGCCCCACTGGGTAAAGACCGCTTCGGCAAAATTGGGTTCAAAATGAACGCCTCCCACGCAAAGGAGGTTATGGACATTCCTGCCGTCATCCTTGAAGATGCTGGTCAGGGAGCGGGCCAGGGCACGGCAGGCCTCCAGATTTTCCCAGCTTTCCGGCTCACTGCCCACCTCAATATCCATCATGGGCACGGGGTATTGATTCAAGAGTTCCGGGTCACCCTTATCGTTATGGACGCCGGACCAATGGGTGGCTTCCGTTACCACCCGAAAATCATCCAGCCCCAGGGCTTTTCTGTTTTCATCGATGGCCAGCATCAGGTTTCGCATATATCTGGGCTTTGCGCCGCCGTAATTGCCGCTGTTCACATCCCCCAGGGAATGGACCGTCAGCACTTTTTCCAAAGCATGGGCCCCTTCATGCCAGGTTACCATGCCGGAAATATCCGCATCAGCAAAGTATCGATTCATTTCCTCCAGACGTTCTTTATAATGCAGGCAGATAGCTTCCCGGGTGGGCACGAAATAAAACTCGTCTCCCGCTTCGTCCACATGCTTCATGACCTCCTGCCCATCAAAGAGGATGTTGGCCTTTTCTGTAAAAGTACCTTCCTCTTGGAGGATATCCCACACATAATGGGCCACATAGCCGAAGGACTTATCGTTATTGATGTAGTAAACCGCTTTTCTTCCCATAGGGAACACCTCTTCTTTCGTTTGGTATTTGCTACCCAGTATAGCATTGTACGAAAATTAATACAAGAGAAAAGGCTCCGGAAACATTCCGAAGCCTGCATTTTTTATATCATTCCAAAAGCCCGGCAAAATTGCCGTCTTTATAGCCTGTGACTTCCTTCATCAGTCCTGTCAGGCTTTTGCCCTGGGCCCGCAGCTCATCCATGGTCACATCGGCGGCGATGGTCTTATCCTTCAGGATGATGGCCCGGTCGATGAAGTTTTCGATTTCATCGATCTCATGGGTGGTGATGAAAATAGTCTCCTCTCCGGTCAGGCTGCCGGCCAGAGCCTGCATGAAATCCTGCCGGGTGAACATATCCTTGCCGATGAAAGGCTCATCCAAGATGATATATTTCGTGCGCTTGGCCATGCCCGCCGCCACTTCCGCCTTGGCCTTCTGCCCCTTGGACATCTGTTTGATGGGCTTTTCCTCCAACTGGAAGAAGGCCAGCAGCTTTTTATAATATTCCATATCGAATTTGGGGTAAAAATCCGCCAGAAATTCGCCAAATTCCATGGGGGTCAGGTCCTTGAAATAACTGCCCGCCTCGCTGATGAAGGCGATCTCCCCATAGGTTTCCTGGATGCTCTTTCCATCATAGGTGATGCTGGTCTCCACCTTATCCTCTTTTCTGGGCTGCAAAAGCCCCGCCAACAGCTTCAATAGGGTGGTCTTGCCCACGCCATTTGCCCCCAGCACCCCCACAATCTGCCCATCAGGCACGGTGAAGGAGACCTCTTTCAGGGCATAGGCATCCCATGAAACATAAGAAAAATATACATTTTTTACTTCTACCATATATCTCCGCTCCTTCCCCCGATGGGTTTCAATTCTTCGATGCTGCGGCCATCCTGCCGCCAGCCCACGCCGCTGTTTTCCACATAGGCGTTGGCGCCGCCATTATCCACCCTGGCCAGCTCATCCAGGGCATCCTGCCAGTAATCATTTTTCAGGCGGCCTTCATAAAGGACGTTTCTGCTTGCCGCATCCAGAATGGTGATCTCATAGGTCTCCTCCATGAAGGTGCCCACCACATCCACGATTTTATCCTTTTCCGGCGCCCGGGCGCGATGCAGCAGCAGCACATGATCTCCCCGGACTGCCGCAATCGTTGTATCATAGTCACTGCCCACCAGTTCCACACCATCGGCGGTGATCCACAGCAGCATCCGCCCTGTTACGCCGGTATGGACATCATCGCCGTAATCCTCTTTTTCTTCCTCCAGCACCACACGGTCGCTGACCCTGATGCTCAGGGAACAGCCCTCTTCGTAGGGCACAAAATAAACATCGATCTCATGGGCCTGCTGATATTCCTTCACCACACGAAACTCGGGATAGGGGTCTCGGGTGGAAGTAAGGGTCTGCCTTGCGCTGCCGATGAAATTTGCGTCCATATCATAAATTTCCGCGATAAAATCATCGCCTTCCAGCAGGAACACCGCCAGATATTCCTCACCCAGGCCCTCCAGCCCAACGATGCGCCGCTCTGCCGGGTCCGGCACAGGGAGGAAAGGCTCCGCCGTGCCGATGGGGTCCTGCTCTCTGGTGATATATTCCTGCAGGGGAACATCTTTATAGAGGCGGTGATAGGGTTCCTCCTTCGGGGTCACACGATAGATATAGGTCTCGCCTGCACAGCGGGCATCGGGAACGGTCACGGCGAAAATGGTTTTGCCCAGCTCCGTGGAAAAGCTTTCCAGCTTGCGGATGCCATGGGCTTCGCCGATATAGCCATATTCATAGCTGTCCATATAGGCAGTGGTGCCGCCGTTTTGCTGGGTGGCGCTGTAGGTGAAAACCGTCGGCTCCGTGATGGTCAGCCCTGTGGGATAGCGGGCGATGCTGTCTGCATCATCAAAGAAGGCCCGCACCACGCCGTAAATCTCGATTTGATCCGCCGTAATGGTCTCCCCGACACGGTAACGCTCCGTATATTCCTCAAAGAGGCCGATGCCCGGCGTAGGGGAATATTCCAGCTTTGCCCCCGGCGCCGGCCTTGCCAGGGTATCGCCAGAGCTGCCGTCGGAATCCCAGGCATAGCTGAAATAAGACATCAGTTCACTTTGGCCGGTCTCTCTGCCTGTGCGGATGTTTTTCAGGGTGTTCCGGTCATAGGAATGATGGGTCACGTCCAGTTCGCCATCGATGATGGTGAATTCCACGCTGTTCACATGGTTGCCGCCATAGCCTTCCAGAGGGAAAGCCGAAAGATAGGCCCGGTCGCCGGAAACATCCTCCAAAAGGAAGGTGCCGTTATCTCTGGCCAGGGCATGATAAGCCCCGAAGGCGCCAAAGGTGACCGCCCCTGCCGCCAGGCAAAGCAATGTCCAATTTCGTTTCTTCATTTTCTTCCCCTCCTTCCTAGGCTTTTTTATTTTCCATATCATGCAGGGTCAGTTTCACGATATGCAGCAGCAAAATCAGAGCGACCGCACTGAACAGCAGCACGGAACCGACCCCGGATTCCGCCGATGCGATGGTCAGCAAATAAAGCAGCACATAGCCCCAGGCATCATACACATCATTGAGATACAGCAAAGGCACGGCCGTTGTATAAATGCCGAACACAACGCCGCAGAGCATCACCATGACCTGGCCGCCCCTTTCCCCCACATGGAGGCCGCCGTAAAGAACGCTGGCCAGGGCCAGCAGCCCGCCGCTCAAAAGAGGCAGCGCCTGCCACAAAGAGGAGGGGAAGCAACTGGAAAGGAAAACGCTCCTGCGGAAGGCCAGATACAGCCCATTGGCCCGAGCCGCTTCCAGCCCCTGCACCACCACGCCATCAGGAAGGCGGAAAACCTCCTGGGCCGCCACTCTGGCATAATTGGCCATGACAGGGAAATAAAGCAACGTCATCAAAAGCATCCACGCCGCGAAATAAACGAACAGCATGCCCAAGGCCGCCGCCCCGAAGGCGAAATAAAGCTGTCTGCGCCGGATGGGCAGCATCAGCAGGGTATAAATGCCCCGGCCATTGGTGAAAAAGCTGTTGGCCGTCAGGAAAATGATGAGAAACAGCAGCACCAGCCCCAGCAGGAACACAAAGGCCACGCCGCTGCCATCCACGATGGCTTCATAGGGCAGGAAGGCCTCCGCCAGATGGGAAAGGTCCCGTTCTGTGGCCGCAGAGGGGAATGCCTGTATCCCGATGCCCAAGGCACCAAAAACCAGGCTGACTGCCAGCACGATGCTGCCGCGCTTTCGCATCATCCAGCCAAAGAGCACATTGGTCAGTTTCCAAAAATTGTTCATCCTTCTTCCCCCTTTCCCTTAGCCGTAATAATGGTGAAAATTGGTATAGCCGCTCTGTCTGACTGCCCGCCAGTCATCGGAATTCAGCTCGCCGTACAAGGGCAGCAGTCTGTCGAAATTGCGAATTTCCGTTTTCTGCTGTTCCTCCCAGCTCCAGCGGTCCCAGCGGCTGGGTTCCTCCAGCAGATAGCCGGCCCTTCTGCCGATATTCAGCACCGTCAGCTCGCGGTAATAATCCTGAACGAAATCCGATGCCAGTTCCCCTTCATAAAGAAGCTCTCCTGTTTCGCCATCCACCACACGGAATTCATAGCCGGTGATATAAAAGCTCACCAGATTATATAGATCCTTGTCATCGGAATTGGTTTTATATTCCATGAGGAGCACCTTGCCGTCGGCATAGTCCACATATTCCGCATAGCCCTCCACCGGCAGTTCCCGGATGCTTTCCCCATCGCAGAGATAATAGACCGTCCGGTCCACTTCATAATGGAAATCCTCCGGGTTTTCTGTATCATTGACCCTGCGGGCCAGTTCCAGCCAAAGGACGGTCTGTTCTCCCCTTCGGTGCAGAGAAACATCGTAGAGTTCATACTGAGAAACCTGCTCCACGTCCGTTTTCAGGCTGGCGATGCAATTCCCATTCAAATCATACTGCTCCAAGAGCAGGGTATCCCCTTCGGAGCGGGCCAGCAGCAGCCGGTCCTCCGCCGCCAGGGTCATGCCGATGATGCGGTTTTCCCCATCCACAGGGAAGGTCCTGAGGACTTCCGTTTCCCCACGGATGGCCTTTTTCCAAAGCAGCTCATTGCCCCAGCCATGGGACATTTCCGCCTTGGGGACCTTCTGCAGGAACACCTCGCCCACGCAATCCGCCCCGGTTTTCAGGATGGTATAGAAGGCATCCTCCGTTTCCACGGCGGCCAGGCCCAGTTCCAGCTCCGATGCTTCATAGAACATACGGGAGCCATCGGCATATTTCCATTCCGTAAAATAAAATTCATCGCTTTGCAGAGTCAGACCTGTAAAGAAGCGGGCATGTCTGGCCTGGGACCAATCAGACACTTCCGCATACAGCATGATCTCATCGGCCGTATAGCCGGCCATGGTGCTGCCATAGGGCAGTTCCCCATACCAGGCGTCCATTTTTTCCCGCAGGATTTTCTGGTTTTCTTCTGTCAGTTCGGAAAGTTCCGTGATATTTTTCCTGACAGCCCCATCCGCCGCCACCGGGACGATCTGTGCATCCGCCATGTTCCAGCCGTAATCGTATTGGCCGAAAAATTTGCGGAAGCCGCCTTTTCCCTCTTTTTCCGCCGTCAGGATCGTATCCATACCCCAGCCGTTGACGGGGTAATATTCTGTTTCCAGTTCTCCTTCATCCCAGGTGAAATGCTGCCAGCCGGAAGCATCCCCGGCGATGCCGTCAAAGGAGAAGGCTGCCAAATGCGCTCTGTCGCCGGAAATATCCACGATCTCCAGACCGCTGTTATTTTTCGCAAGGCCCATATATGCCAGAAAGACCAGGGCAAACAGGGCGGCGCAGACCAGAATTTCCAAAACCATATTTCTTTTTCTTTTCGTCATAAGCCCACCCCCCTTAGAATTCGATTTCCTCTTCCAGATGCTTCAAAATGCTGACCTGCTGCACCACTGCCACCGCCAGCAAAACCAGCGCCAGCACCACATTCCTGCCTAAAAAGAGGGTCTGGTTGTTGCCGAAGGAATAGAGAAAATCCTCCCGCTGCAGGGATGTGGCCAAAAACAGATACAGCCCCATCAAAATATCCGCCAAACTGACCACCACGCAGGTGCCGATCCTCTGGGAATGGAAGCAGCCGTTCAAAAGCGCCGTGCCGATGAGGCACAGCCCCACCAGAAACGGCGGGATATGCCACAGGCTGACAGGGAAAAAGGTGGCCAGAAAGGCACTTCTGCGGAAGGCCAGGAACAGGCCGTTTTCGATATGGGTATCCAGACCCGTCAGGGTCACGCCCTCGGAAAGATAGAAGATCTCCCGGGCCGCCGCCCTTTCGTTCAGGATGGTTACCGGGAAATAAGCCGCCACCAGCAGCACCAGCCACAAAAGATAATACACCGCCACCGCCGCCGCCAGGGAAAGCAGGAAGGAAAGATAAACCTCCCGCCGTTTCATGGGCAGGGTACAGAGGGTATAAATGCCTTTGCCATTATGAAAAAAGCCCTTCATCTGCACGAACTGCAGGAGAAAAATCAGCAGCAGCCCCAGGGTGAACACGATGGGCAGAAAGCTACTGTCCAAAATCATATCGTAGGAGCGGAAGGCCGAAGAATAATATTCCAGGCTATCGGGATCACCGGAAGGCAGGGCCGAAAAGGCCAGGAGCAGCGCCCCCAGGCACAGGCTCACGATCGTAATGACTTTCCCCCATTTTTTCCAATACCATCCGAATAAATAATCACTTAGTTTCCAAACATGTTTCATTCCGCTTCCCCCCTTGCCCATTCCTGCTGCAATAATGTCGTCACCAATTCCAAAGACAGGCCGCTGGCCTTGGCATGGGCCACAAAATCTCCCACCAGTCCGGCTGTCAGTTCCTTTTGTATCCTTGCGTAAATTTCCTCATCCCAATGGATGACGCTGACCGCATTGGGGGGCGTCATCAGAAGCCCCTCCTCTTCCATCAGGCGGAAGGCCTTCTGCACCGTGTTGGGATTGATTTTGAGCACCGCTGCCAGTTCCCGTCTGGAAGGAAGGGCTTCCCCTTTTTCCGCCGTTCCCGCAAAAATCTGCCCTTTCACGAAGGACACAATCTGCACATAGACCGGCTCTGATGCGTTCAGTTCCAGTTTTGTAAAATTCAGCACTGCCTTCCCTCCTTCCGAAACTGTATTACTCAAATAGTACACTTCTTAACTGTATCATAGCAGTAATACACTTTGCCGTCAATACCTTTAAGAAAGCTTTAAGAATTTCTATAAAAAACGCCTTAAGGCATATTACCTTAAGGCGTGATTTGCTACGCAAATCCCTTTTATCATAGATTTTGATTTATTCCACCGTTACAGATTTTGCCAGGTTTCTGGGTTTATCCTCATCACAGCCCCGTTCCACGGCCGCATAATATGCGAAAAGCTGCATGGGCAATACGCCATAGGAGCTGGTGAACAGGCTGCTGCATTTGGGCAGGTAAACCACATCATCGGCCACATCTTCGATGGCAGTGCTGCCTTCCATGGCGATGGCCAGAACCTTTGCTCCCCTTGCCTTTACCTCCTTCACGTTGCTCACGGTTTTTTCCAGGAGGCCTTCCTGCATGGCAATGGCGATGACCAGGGTGCCGTCCTCGATGAGGGAGATGGTGCCGTGCTTCAATTCACCGGCTGCATAGGCTTCCGAGTGGATATAGGAAATTTCCTTCAATTTCAAAGAGGCTTCCATGGCTACGGCATAATCCAGGCCACGTCCGATGATGAAGGCATTTTCTCTGTTTGCGTATTTTTTCGCGATTTCCGCCATTCTGGCATCCACCTTCAGCACTTCCGCCGCACGGTCAGGCAGAACATGCAGCTCTTTGACTGCCGCCCGGAAAGCTGCTTCTGTCATGGTGCTGCGCACCTTTGCAAAATACAGGGCGATCAGATACAGCACGGAAACCTGGGTGGTATAGCCTTTTGTGGAGGCAACGGCGATTTCGGGGCCGGCCCAGGTATAGATCACATTGTCGCTTTCTCTGGCGATGGAGCTGCCCACCACGTTCACGATGGAGATGACCTTCAGACCCTGTCTCTTTGCTTCTCTGAGGGCGGCCAGGGTATCGGCGGTTTCTCCGCTCTGGCTGATGATGATGCAAAGCTCCCCTTTGTTCAGGATGGGGTTTCTGTATCTGAATTCGGAAGCGATATCCACTTCCACAGGAATTCTTGCCACTTCCTCCATCACATAGCGGCCAACAATGCCGGCGTGCATCGCCGTGCCGCAGGCCACGATATGGATTCTGCCGCAGTTATTGATCTCTTCTTCTGTCAGGGAAATTTCATCCAGCTTGATATCTGTTTCCGTC
>X73_One_humped_Camel__coassemble_337_pt1 | contig 13726 bp, 11 predicted proteins | sample X73_One_humped_Camel__metabat2_low_PE_007 | metagenome-assembled genome bin X73_One_humped_Camel | reverse complement strand
GGGGGCAGAAGCGTGGATGAACTGCTGAAACGGAAGCCCGCAGGCAGCAGCATTGCCCAGAAAGCAGAGCCTTATCTGAAAAAAGAAACAGAAAAACAAGCTGCCCCGAAGGCGGAATTACCCAAGACGGAGCCTGTGAAGCAGGAAAAAGCCGTTGTGGTACAGAAAGAGCTGGAAGCAGAGAAACCAGAAGAAAAGAACCTCTTTTTCCGGGATTATAAAATTATCGGCCAGGTGTTCCGCACCTATTGGATCGTGGAACAGGGCGAATGTCTGTATCTCATCGATCAGCATGCGGCCCATGAACGTATCCTCTATGAAGAACTGATGCGTAAATTCAAGGAGGAAACCGTGGTTTCCCAGCGTATGCTGACCCCCTTGATGCTGAACCTGACGCCTATGGAAACAGAGGTTTTAAAGGATAACAAAGACCTTCTGGAAAGCTTCGGCTTTGAATTGGAGGATTTCGGCGGCAGATTTGCCCTGCGCTCCACGCCATATCTTTTGCAGAACCCCAGCAACGTGGGTTTCTTTACGGAAATTCTGGACAGACTGGCGGAAGAACGCATCACAAATGTATATGATACGAAAATACTGGCGGTTGCCACCATGGCCTGCAAGGCTGCGGTTAAAGGGCATGATGTGCTGAGCGTCCGTGAAGCGGAGGCATTGATCCATCAGCTTCTGAAACTGGAGCATCCCTTTACCTGCCCCCATGGCAGACCGACCATCATTGAACTGACGAGATACGAAATAGAAAAAATGTTCAAACGTATCCAGAACTAAGTAGGTGAAGTTTTATGAAAAGACCCCTGATCGTCATTGGCGGGCCTACTGCCTGCGGTAAAACGGGATTTTCTATCCAATTGGCAAAAGAGATCGGCGGCGAGATCATTTCCGCAGACTCCATGCAGGTATATCGGCACATGGACATCGGGACGGCAAAGGTGACGCCGGAGGAAGCCGATGGTGTGCCCCATTATCTCATCGATGAATTTGACCCCGATGAGGAATATAACGTCATGCTGTTCCAGCAGAAGGCAAAGGCTTATATGGAGGAAATCTGGGACAAGGGCAAGGTGCCCATCCTTGTGGGTGGTACGGGTTTCTATATCAATGCGCTTCTCTATGATAACGATTTCACGGAAACGGAAAACGATGCTTCTTACCGGGAAGCGTGTTATAAACTGGCTCAGGAACAGGGGCCGGAAGTGCTGTATGAACGCCTGAAGGAAATCGACCCTGCCTATGCGGAGAGCATCCATGCCAATAATGTGAAGCGGGTGACCCGTGCCCTGGAATATCATTATCTGACCGGACAGAAATTTTCCGAGCATAACGCAGAGCAGAAGGAAAAGGATACGCCCTATGATGCGGCGGTCATTATCCTGACCATGGACAGAGAAAAGCTTTACGAACGAATCGAGCTGCGCATCGATCAGATGATGGAACAGGGGCTTCTGGAGGAGGTAAAAGGACTTTTGGGCAGAGGCTATGCCCCTGATCTGGTCTCCATGCAGGGCATCGGATATAAGGAATTTATCCCTTATTTCAATGGAGAATGTACGCTGGAAGAAGCGGTGACCCAGCTGAAAACCAACACACGCCGCTTTGCAAAGCGTCAGCTTACCTGGTTCCGCCGACAGATCGATGGCCTTTGGGTAGACCTGAGCAGGGCCACCGGAGAGGAAGCCATGGAGGATGTGCTGGATTATTTGAAACAGCAGAACGTGCTGTAAAGACCAAGAGAGAATACGAGAGGATGTTTCTGAATGAAAAAATCTTTCGCAAAATATATGACTTTGCTTCTGGCGGCGGCGGTCACCTTTGGTGCTGCGGGCTGCGGGAAGGATGAAGCAGAGGAACAGCAGGACGCTGCAGTGGTAAAGGAAGAAAATGCGGAAAATGGCGAAGCGGGGGAAGAACCCAAGGCGGAGGAAGCCCTGCAGACAGCATTTATCCTGGCAGACGGCGCGCCTGCGGTAACGGCTTCTGCGGCAATTTTGGTGGAGGAGTCCACGGGAACGATTTTGTTTGAAAAAAACGCAGACCATAAGATGTATCCAGCCAGCATGACAAAAATGCTGACTGCTATGCTGGTGCTGGATTATTATGAACCGGAGGAGCTCATCAAGGTCGGTTCCGAGATCAATGAGGTTTCTCTGGATTCCAGCAAAGCCGGCCATGTGGTTGGGGAGACTTTGACGGTGAAAAACCTGATACGCGGCCTGATCATCCCTTCCGGCAACGATTCTGCCAATGTGGCGGCAACCATCGTGGCAAGAAGGGCGGAGGATGACGATAGCCTCAGCTTCAGCCGGTGTGAGGCGGTTTTCGCAGATTTGATGAACCGAAAGGCGGCGGAATTGGGCGCAACAGATACGCATTTTTCCAACGCCCATGGCTACCATGCCGATGACCATTATACTACTGGCAGGGATATGATCCTGATTGCCCAGGAATATATGAAAAACGCCGTTTTGGCTGAAATTGCCAATGAAAAAAGCTTTGCTGGCAACGGTGCCGATAATATGTTTGACAACAACGAGGGCATCAAAACCCAGGATTACGCATGGCGCAGCCATAACCTGCTGATCACCAGCGGGGAATACAATTATGGATATGCTTCCGGCATTAAGACAGGCTTTACAGGAGAAGCAGGGGATTGCCTTGCTGCGGCGGCGGAAAAAGACGGCATCAAGCTGCTGGCCATCATTTTTGATTCCGAAGACCCCGGCCGCTGGCTGGATGCAGAAAATCTCTTTGAATATGGCTTCAACAATTATGCGAAAACCACAGTGGCTGCTGCCACAGAAACCATTGCGGAAGCCCCCCTGACGAAACATAAAAAATCCGAAGGGGATACGCTGCCTGCGGTTCTGGGCGAAGCTCTGGTGACTTATCTGCCGGTCGGGGCAGAGAAAGCCCTGCAGGCAACGGTGGAATACAATGATACTTACGCTGTGACAGACAAAGAAGGGAATATCGCCCTGAAAGCGCCCATCGAAAAGGGTGCGGAAGTGGGCACCGTAACATATACCGCCAATGGCAAGGTGGTCTATGAAGCGCCTGTGTATGCCGGCAGAGATGTGGCAAAGGGAACTATTTTCAGCACCATTGCCTATTTGTTCAGCAATCTGTTTACGCTGAAGGGCGTTCTGACAGTGGTTGGCATCCTGGTGGTGATCGTTGTGGTCATTCTCATCGTTAAGCTGCTCAGCAGAAGAAGGGGCAGACGCAGAGGCGGCTACAGCTTCGGTACGACTTCCCGTTCCAAGGGACTTACCATGAATTTAAATGGTAAAAAGAGAAGAACACGCCGCAGAAGAAGATTTTAAGCATAAGAAAGGAGTTTCCGTTTTGGAAACTCCTTTGTTTCTTTTATTCTTCTGTTTTCTCTTTTTTGGGAGGCCGAGGGCCTTCATACTGATAATAGTCTGTTTTGATACGGCCATTGAAGAGTTTTCGTTTCCTGTCTGCCTTTCTGCCGAAAAGGGACTCGAAATATTCCATGGAAGTGATGATATAGGTGGACCATGTGGTGTCTGTTTTCATGGTTGCGCCCAATGCACGGTACATATTCTCCACTTCCTTCAATTCACCGATACGCTCGCCGTAGGGAGGATTGGAGATGACCACGCCGTATTTCCCGGGTAATGTTACCTCTTGGGAAGGCTTTACCTCAAAGGTGATGCAGTCATCCACGCCAGCCAGTTCCGCATTGGCCTTTGCCAGTTCGATAGCCTCGGGGTCGATGTCACTGCCGTAAATTTCCGGCATTACATCATAATCGATGGCCTGATAGGCTTCTTTTCTTGCCTGCTTCCAGAGATCCTTGCCGATTCTGTCCCATTCCTCCGAAGCGAATTTGCGGTTCAGACCAGGGGCAATATTGCGGGCGATCATAGCCGCTTCGATAGGGATGGTGCCGGAACCGCAGAAGGGATCCAGCAGGATGCGGTCTTTCCGCCAGTAGCTCAGTTGAATCATGGCAGAAGCCAGAGACTCCTTCAGGGGCGCATCCATGGCGCTGGCACGGTAGCCCCGCATATGCAGGCCGGAACCGCTGGTATCGATGGCCAGGGTAACAACATCTTTCAGGATACCGACCTGAATGGTATAGGAAGCGCCGGTTTCGTCGAACCAGTCCGTTTTATATTTTTCCTTCAGCTTTTCCACCACGGCTTTTTTTACGATGGCCTGACAGTCAGGCACGCTGAACAAAGTGGATTTTACGGACTTGCCAACCACGGTGAATTTACCGTCTTCAGGAATCCAATCGCCCCAGGGCAGGGCCTTTGTCTGGTCGAAAAGTTCCGTAAAGGTTACAGCCTTGAACGTACCCATTTTTACCCAAACACGGCCGGCGCATCTCAGCCACAGGTTTGCCTTTACAATATCGGCTTCGTCCCCGGTGAATTCCACTTTGCCGTCAGAGGTTCTGATATCCTGAAAACCGAGGGCCTGACATTCTCTTTTCACAACTGCCTCCAGGCCGAAAGTGGTCGTTGCGATCAAATCTATGCTCATAGCGTATCTCCCATCTGTCTGTCCATCAAAAATCTTTTACTATTCAAATAGTATACCAACTTTTTGGGAAAAAAGAAAGACAGAAAGCGAAAACCTCTTGAAGAATAGCAGAAAAAAAGGTATCATAAAACAGATTGAAAACTATGATGAAGCGAGGAAGAATATGTATAAAGTATTGAAAAAATGCGGCCGTGCGAAGCGTGCCGAATTCCATACGCCCCATGGCGTCATCCAAACGCCTGTATTTATGAATGTAGGCACAGCGGGGGCCATCAAGGGTGCTGTTTCCACAGAGGATCTGGAACAGCTAAAATGTCAGGTGGAATTGTCCAACACATACCATCTGCACCTGCGCCCCGGCGACAAACTCATCAAGGAAATGGGCGGTCTGCATAAATTCATCGTTTGGGACAAGCCTATTCTGACAGACTCCGGCGGGTTTCAGGTGTTCTCTCTGGGTCTTTTGAGAAAGATCAAGGAGGAGGGCGTTTATTTCAGTTCCCATATCGACGGCAGAAAAATTTTCATGGGCCCTGAGGAAAGCATGCAGATTCAGTCCAACCTGGGTTCTACCATTGCCATGGCCTTTGATGAATGTATCGGTCTGCCTGCGGAAAGACCCTATGTGGAAGCATCCGTGGCAAGAACTACCCGCTGGCTGGAACGCTGCAAAAAGGAAATGGCCCGCCTGAACAGCCTGGAAGATACCATCAATAAGCAGCAGATGCTCTTTGGCATCAACCAGGGGGCAACCTATAAGGATATCCGCATCGAACATGCAAAGGTGATCTCCGATATGGATCTGGATGGCTATGCCATCGGCGGTCTAGCCGTAGGGGAAAGCCATGCGGAAATGTATCGGGTGCTGGAGGATGTTGTGCCGTATCTGCCTGAGGATAAGCCCACATACCTGATGGGGGTCGGCACGCCGGAAAACATTCTGGAGTCGGTAGAAAGAGGGGTTGACTTCTTTGACTGTGTTCTGCCAGCCAGAAATGGCCGTCATGCCCATGTTTATACCAATTTCGGCAAGCTGAACCTCTTGAATGCAAAGTATGAAAAAGATGAAACGCCCATCGATGATACCTGCAATTGCCCTGCCTGCAGAAGATATACGAAGGCCTATATCCGCCATTTGTTCAAGGCGAAGGAAATGCTGGCCATGCGCCTTTGCGTAATGCATAACCTTTATTTCTTCAACAGCCTGATGGAAGAGATCAGACTGGCCATCGAGGAGGATCGTTTCCACGAATATAAGAAGCAGAAACTGGAAGATTTCAAGCGGGCCGGCGGGAAATAAGATAAACCTGGCTACTTGACGGAAAATGGAAACTTATATATAATAGATACGTTATATTTTAATCATATCCAAAGTGGATGAAGTTAGGAGAGAGAAAAATGGTACCATTCTTACTGGACACAGTATTGACACCCAGCGGCTCTGAAGCGGCTGCAGCAGCGACAGAAACAACAAAAAGCGGCGGTCTGTTCAGCTCCCTTGGCACAGAACACCCCATGATGCTGATCATTATTTATTGTGTGGTTTTCTTTGTGATCATGTATTTCATTTCCATCAGACCTACACAGAAAAGAGAGAAAAAACTGGCTGAAATGAGAAATTCTATCGTGATCGGCGACAGCATCATCACAAACAGCGGTTTCTACGGCACAGTTGTGGATGAAACATATGATGCATGGATCGTTGAATTCGGCATGAATAAAGGCGTTCGTGTTCCTGTTACCAAAACAGAAGTTTACGGCAAGGCAGAACTGAACCTTTCCAAGGAAGCGCCTGTTGTGGAAGAAGAACCCAAAAAGAAAAAAGGCCTTTTCAGCAAGGGCTGATAAAAAGACAGCAAATTCCCGGTGTAAATGCATCGGGGATTTTTTTGTTTATGAGAAATTGATTAGAAAACAAAGTAAGTCTCCACAAATTGTCTGTTGTTTCTTTGACACACAGATAGAAAAAAAGAATTTGCAAGAGACAGAAGGTAGAATGGCATGGTAAAATATGTAAAAAATTTGTATAAAATGCCTAAATAAGGTAGAAGGACATAGTAAAAACGTTGACAATAATGGATAGATATTGTAAAATGTACATGAGTTTAATGCTCATGTTGGATATGAGCATTTGTTCGTTACAGAAAATTTTATTTCCAAGAAAGGGAGAGAGGAACCATGAAAAAATTACTTTCTTTACTGCTTGCTTCCGTTATGACAGTTGGTCTGCTGGCTGGCTGCGGCGGCGGCTCCGAAGCACCTGCTGATGATGCAGCAACAGGCGATGTTTACAACGTATGTAACCTGGTAAACGGTAACCTGGGTGACAAATCCTTCTTTGACTCCGCAGAAGCTGGTCTGGCTAAACTGCAGGAAGAAGGCAAAATCACTTACAAAACAATCGAAATGGGCGCAACAGATGCTGACCAGCCCAAATGGCTGGAAACTCTGTATGAAGTAGCTGGTACAGGCGAATATGACCTGATCATCTGCGGTACATACCAGATGCCCGAATACCTGAAAGAAGTTGCAGATCAGTACCCCGATCAGAAATTCCTGATCTACGATGACACAACACATGTTGGCGAAAATGCAAACGTTGTTAACATGAGCTTCAAACAGAACGACCTGGGCTACATGGTTGGTGTATTTGCTGGCTCCATGACAACATCCGGTTTCGAAGGCACAAACGAAGATGCAGTTCTGGGCTTCCTGGGCGGCGTTGATAGCCCTGTTATCAATGACTTCCTGTATGGCTACCTGGAAGGTGCAAAATCCGTTAACCCCGATGTTAAAGTTGACACACGTTATGTAACAAACTACTATGACACAGATTACGGCAAAGAACTGGCACTGTCCATGATCAACGATAAAAACGTTGACATCGTTTGGGGCGTAGGCGGCGCAGCTGGTAACGGCGGTGCTGAAGCAGCTCAGGAAACAGGCAAAGCTTGGTTCATCGGCGTTGACTCTGACCAGGAAGCAACATTCGGTGCTGAACTGGCGGCTGTAACTCTGACATCCGGTCTGAAAAACGTTGGCGATGGTATCTGCTGGTTCTTCGATGAATGGGCAGCAGGCAACGAATACTGGGGTCAGGAAGTAAACCTGGGTATCGCTGAAGGCGGCGTAGGCGTTGTAACAGACAAGAACTTCACAACAGTACCTCAGGAAGTTCAGGATGCAGTTCTGGCAGCACAGGAAGCTATCGTTGCTGGTGAAATTGTAGTTCCTTCTGCTCTGGCAGACGGCGGCAACGATGCAGCAATCGCTCTGAGAGATTCCATGCAGCCTTAATCAATTCCAAAAAAGCTGATTATAAGTGAAGAAATTGGCTTATACTTTGCAAATAGGGGGAGCTGTTCAGCTCCCCTTTTTTGAATATTAAAACTTAAGGGGGCCCAATTATGTCAAACAACGAATATGTTGTTCAGATGAAGGGTATCGCGAAAGTCTATCCCAATGGTGTGGCTGCCAATCAGGGCGTTGATTTTAACGTCAAGAAGGGCGAGATCCATGCGCTGATGGGCGAAAACGGTGCCGGTAAATCCACCCTGATGAAAATGCTGTTCGGCATGGAACAGCCCACAGAGGGTGAGATCATCATCAATGGCGAGAAAGTAAATCTGACCTCTCCTACTGTTGCCATCTCCAAAGGGATCGGTATGGTGCATCAGCATTTTATGCTGGTACCCAGCTTAACAGTAGCAGAAAATATCGTTTTGGGTATGGAACCCAAAAAAGGTGCATTCATCGATTATAAAAAAGCAGTTGAGATCACAGAAGAATATGCGAAAAAGTATAATCTGCATGTGGATGCCAACGCAAAGGTGATCGATATTCCTGTAGGTATGAAGCAGAAGGTAGAAATTCTGAAAGCACTGGTGCGTGGTGCGAAGATCCTGATTTTGGACGAACCTACAGCCGTACTGACAACGCAGGAAACAACGGAATTGTTCAAAGAGCTGATCGCACTGAAAGAACAGGGCTATACTATTATTTTTATTTCTCATAAGCTGAAAGAGATCAAGCAGATCACAGACCGTTTGACAATCATGCGTGCCGGTAAATCCATGGGTATCTATAACACAGCAGATATCACTGAACAGGAAATTTCCCGTCTGATGGTAGGCCGTGACGTTGTTCTGACTGTGGAAAAAGATAAAGCACAGCCTACAGATGTTGTTCTGAAGGTAAAGGATCTGGAATATACAGACTCCTGGAACAGAAAAATGCTGGACAAGCTGTCCTTCTCTGTGCGCAAGGGCGAAATTCTGGGTATTGCTGGTGTAGAAGGCAATGGTCAGAGAGAATTGGTTGAAATGCTGTTCAACCTGAACGTGCCCGACGCTGGTTCTGTTACAGTAAATGGTGTGGACGTAATTGCCATGCCTCAGAGCAAGATCCGTGATCTGGGTGTTTCCCTGATTCCTGAAGACCGTATGATCTATGGTATCGCTGCATCTGCCAGCATTGAAGAAAACATCATGTCTGACCGTTTCAATAAAAAGAAATTCAACAAAGGCATGCTGTTCAATATGGAAGCGATGCATGAAGAAAGCGATCAGTTGATCAAAGACTATCTGGTGCTTTGCAAAAACCGCAATCAGGCAGTTGGCATGCTGTCCGGCGGTAATATCCAGAAGGTAGTTGTTGCCCGCGAATTCTCCGCAGAACCTACATTGATCATTGCGGACCAGCCCACTCGTGGTATCGACGTTGGCGCAACAGAATTTATCCGTAAAAAACTGGTGGAACTGAGCCGTGAAGGCGCTGCAGTTCTCCTGGTTTCCGCAGACCTGAACGAGGTTATGGAACTGTCTGACAGCTTGGTTGTGTTCTATAACGGCAAGATCGCTGCATATTTCGAAGATACCTCCATGCTGACAGACGAGATCATGGGTGAATATATGCTGGGTCTGAAGAAACAGAGCGACGAAGAAGTAAGGAGGGTATGCCATGAATAACAAACGTATGCGAATGTTTGAAATCATCCGTGGTGCGGCGGCGATCCTCGTAGCGCTTCTTGTTGCATCTATCCTGATTTTCATTTGTTCCGATCAACCGTTTAATGCATTGAAATATATGCTGATCGCGCCCATTTTCACCAATGGTGCCATCAGCATGAACTCTATTTTCACCATTTTGGCTGCAATGACGCCTATTATTTTTACGGGCCTCGCGGTCTGCGTCATGTTCTCCTCCAACCAGTTTAATATGTTTGGGGAAGGCAGCGTTATGCTGGGCGGCTTCATTGCTGCGTTGGTAGGCATCTATTTCTCTACAGGTACTTATCTGGATATGCTGCTTTGCGTAGTGGCAGGTGCCATTGTCTGCGCTGCGCTGATGTATATTCCTGCGATTCTGAAGGTTAAGCTGGGTGCCAGTGAAATGGTATGCTCCCTGATGATGAACTACATTGTAATGTATGTGATCCTGCACTTCCTGCTGAATGTATTCGCAGACGGCAGCAAGGGTACAGTTCAGACATTCCCCTTCGCGGAAACAGCACATATTCCCGCACTGGTTCCCGGCGGTTCCAAACTGAGCTGGGGCTTCATTGTTGCACTGATCTTTACGGTGCTGGTAGCACTGTTCATGTATCGCACACGCTGGGGCTACAGCATCCGTATGGTTGGTGTCAACCAGAGCTTTGCGAAGTATTCCGGTATGAAGGTTGGCGGCATCATCGTTCTCTCTCAGGTGATCGGTGGTTTCCTGGCAGGTATGGGCGGCGCTATCGAAGTATTGGGCCGTTTCGACACATTCCTGTGGCGTGACCTGCCCGGCTATGGCTGGACCGGTATCACCGTTGCGATTTTGGCGAAAAACAACCCTATTTTTGTCCCGATTGCCGCATTCTTTATCTCTTATCTGAATAGAGGCTGTACCCTGATGGCGACGTATGCCGATGTTCCTGCCGAAATGGCAGACATCATTCAGGCTGTTATCTTCCTGTTCTTCGCAGCAGAACAGTTCCTGGCAAAATATCGTCAGAAGCTGGTTGTTGCAGGTGCAAAAGAAGAAATTGCGCAGAAAAACGCAGCAGCGGAAGGGGGTAAGGCTTAATGTTCAACGAAATTATTGGTCTTATCTGTCAGACAGACTTCGTCTTTGCGATTTTCCGTATTACAGCGCCTATCCTGTTTGCTGCCCTGGCGGCGGTAGTTGCTGAAAAAGCCGGCGTTACCAATATCGGTCTGGATGGTATCATGCTGATCTCCGGTCTGTTTGGCACCCTGTTCAGTTATTGGACCCAGAGCTGGTTTATTGGTGTAATCGGCGCTATGGCCATTGGCTTGCTGCTGGCTTTGATGATGGGCTTCTTTGCGCTGAAGCTGAAAACAGACATCATTCTTGCCGGTATCGCCATCAATACCATGTCAGCCGGGGGTACGATTTTCGCATTGTATATGTTCACAGGGGAAAGAGGCAACACAGCATCGCTGACATCCTCTAATATCCTGATTCCTACAGTGGAGATTCCCGGCCTGAGCAGCATCCCCATTCTGGGTGATATCTTCTCCGGTCATTCCGTGCTGACTTATGTAGCATTTATCCTGGTATTCTTTACATGGGTATTGCTGTATAAAACTTCTGTTGGCCTGCAGATTCGTGCCGTTGGTGAAAATGACCATGCTGCGGAATCTGTTGGTATCAGCGTACTGAAAATCAAATATATCGCATTGGGTATTTCCGGTATCCTGGCAGGTATGGGCGGTGCGTTCATGTCCATGTACTATTCCCAGAGCTGGAACACAGGCGTTGTTGCCGGCCGTGGTTTCATCGCCCTGGCTGCACAGGCGATGGGTCATGGGGAACCCGTGGGTACCATGTTCGCATCCCTGCTGTTTGGTTTTGCACAGGCGCTTCGTACAAAGGTTTCCGGTATTCAGGGCGTATCTTCCAACCTGATTTCCGCTATGCCTTATGCTGTAACGATTCTTGGTCTGGTGCTGTATGCAATGTCTACGATTAATAAGGCAAAACGCAAAAAAGCACAGGAAAAGGAAAAGAAAGACTGATTTATTTCCCGGAGGGATAAATATATGAAAAGAATTCCAATTATCCTGGATGGTGATCCGGGGCATGATGACGCCATTGCATGGGTGCTGGCGAATGCAAGTCCCGAACTGGATATCAAAGCAGTGACCACCTGCTGCGGTAACCAGACCATCGAAAAAACAACTTATAACACCCAGCGTATCTGTACGCTGATTGGTCTGCATGTGCCTACGGCAAAGGGCAAAAGCTGCCCTCTGGTTTCTGCACCTATCATCGCACCTACGGTTCATGGGGAATCCGGCCTGGATGGCCCTGCGCTGCCCGAACCTGATTTTGAACTGGTGCCTATGACAGCGGTGGAGCTGATGGCGAAGGTGCTGCAGGAATCTGAGGAGCCTGTGACTTTGGTTCCCACAGGTCCTCTGACAAATGTGGCAGCTCTTTTGGTTGCCCATCCTGAACTCAAAGCAAAAATTGCGCAGATCTCCCTGATGGGCGGCGGTGTGCAGTTTGGTAACTGGACACCTGCGGCAGAATTCAATATTCTGGTAGACCCTGAGGCTGCGAAGATCGTGTTTGAATCCGGTATCCCTATTATCATGGCGGGGCTGGATGTAACAGAAAAAGCACTGATCAAGCCTTATGATTTTGAACGTATCCGTGCGCTCAATAACCCTGTTGCGAAGGTCGTTGCGGAATGGCTGGACTTCTTCTATCAGTTCCATATTAAAATGGGCTATGAAGGCGCCCCTGTCCATGACGCTGTGGCTGTTGCGGCCCTGATTCATCCTGAAATCATGGAAATGAGAGATTTGTATGTACAGGTGGAAACAGAGGGGGAATTCTGCAAAGGCGCAACCATTGCGGATTTCCTTGGCGTAACGGGCAAAGCGCCCAATACCAAAGTTATCATGGGTATTGACAGAGATGCGTTTGCTGATTTGTTGGTAGAAGCTGCAAAATATTATGGTGAAGGGGAGGTGGCGAAATGAGCAAGATCCCTGTAATCATTGACTGTGATCCCGGTTGTGACGATACATTGGCCCTGATGCTGGCAAATCAAATCGATACATTTGACCTCTTGGCAGTTACGACAGTAGCCGGGAACACAACCATCGACTATACCTTCAGAAACGGCAGAAATGTCATGGATTACATTGGCTCCAATGTGCCCGTTTACAAAGGCGCGGATAAACCCCTGATGCGTGAACTGGTCACAGCGGCCCATATTCATGGGGAAGACGGCATGGGCGGCGTAGTGCTGCCTGACAGCGAAAAGCCTGTGGAAACTGAAGCTGCCTGGGACGCGATCCATCGCCTGGCACTGGAACACAAAGGCGAACTGGTGCTGATCGCAGTTGGCCCCATGACAAATATCGGTATCGCTCTGGCGAAATATGCGGATATGAAGGAACTCATCAAGCATATCGTTATCATGGGCGGCGCTGCCATCGGCGGCAACACAACGCCTTGTGCGGAATTCAATATTTTTGAAGATCCCGATGCAGCGGAAATGCTGTTTACTTCCGGCATTCCTGTATATATGTGCGGCCTGGATGTGACGATGGAATCCTACCTGACTCCCAATGAAGTGGCTGAACTGGCTGCTTTGGACAGCAAGGAAGCAAAACTGTTCCACGGCGTGGTGCAGAAATCTCTGGCTTTTTATACAGAGATGCTGCATAGACCCGGTGTGGCCCAGCATGACCCCTCTGCAGTGCTTTTTGCGGCATATCCTGAACTGTTCAAAGGCGAATGGGCAGGCGTTCATGCGGAAACAAAGGGCAGGATCACTGCTGGCAAAACAGTAACTGACCTGTACAGCGATAAGCAGTTCGATGTAAAAAATGCTTTTGTGGTAACAGAAGTTGACCGGGAAGCATTTGTAAAGAAAGTATTTGAATTGATGAGCAAATATTAAAAATAGAAAAGTCGGGGGATATCCTCCCGACTTTTTTGATGAGAGGAGGTTGAAGGAATTGAAAAAACATATTACGTTTCCTTCTTCTGACGGAAAAACCAGACTGCATGGGGTGATTTGGGCGCCGGAATGTGAACCCAGGGCCATTGTGCAGATCGCCCATGGCATGGTGGAATATGTGGAGCGTTATGAAGGTTTTGCGGAATTTCTGAATGAGAATGGCATTTTGGTGGCCGGAAACGACCATCTGGGCCATGGCTGGTCCTATAT
>X73_One_humped_Camel__coassemble_335_pt1 | contig 13943 bp, 11 predicted proteins | sample X73_One_humped_Camel__metabat2_low_PE_007 | metagenome-assembled genome bin X73_One_humped_Camel | reverse complement strand
AATTATTCATATATTGGCTTGAAATACAGGCTGTTCCGAAAAACAGCCTTTGTCTCTTTATTCGTGATATCCACGCTTATGGCGCAAATGGGCCATCCCCTGCTGCAGCACATTTTCCACATGCTCATCATCCAGGGAATAGCATACGACCTTGCCTTCCTTGCGGTATTTCACCAAATCATTCTGCCGTAAAACCCGCAGTTGATGGGAAACGGCAGACTGGCTCATTTCCAGCGCCTCCGCCAGGTCGCCCACATTTTTTTCCCCTTCCAGCAAGGTCTGCAGGATGCGGATGCGGGTGCCATCCCCGAAAATTTTGAAAAACTCCGCCATTTCCTGAACGAACTCCATCTGCAGCTCCTTTTCCATATCAAATTCTTCCTGCATCGGCGTTCCTCCCCTTCTGTCTTCCCACTTATATGAATATCTGTTCATATATTAACACTTTATGTTCTTTCTGTCAATCGGTTTTTTTCGGCAGATCCATTAGGTCGATAAACCCTTGCAGGGCATGGGGCATGGCCACGTTTTTCAGCCGCACCATGCCGATGCTTCTTTTCGGCACAGGCGGGGTAACGGGAATTTCGTAGAGCTTCTGTTCCTCCAGTTCCCTGGTCAGTTCCCGGATCACATAGGTCAGCCCCAGGTTGATTTTGGCAAAATCAATGAGCAGATCCAGACTGCCGATCTCCAGGATGGGGTTCAGCACAATGCCATTTTCCTCCGCATAGCGGCTGATATAGCGGCGGGAATTGCTGACCTCCTCCAGCATCATCAGGGGATACCCGGGCAGGTCCTTCAGCTCGATGCCCTTTTCCGTCAGGCGGCGGTATTTCTCCCCACCCACCAGCACATCATGAATTTCCAGGCAGGGGATGATCTCCAAATCCTCCGTATCGGAAATGGGCAGATTGACAAAGCACATATCCACCGCCCCGCTTCTTAACAGCCGCAGGGACTCCTCCGTGGTCTTATTGGTCACCTTGATGGTGATATCAGGATACTGCTTATGATACTGCTCCAGATAATGGAGGAGGAAATTGGCGATGACCGTATCATTGGCGCTGATCTTCAGTTCGCCCATCTCCATGTGGACCATCTGATAATATTTTTCCTCCGCCGCCTGAATGAGGCCCAGGGCCTGTTCCAGATAGGTATAGAGAAGCTTGCCCTCCGCCGTGGGATAGACCCCCTTGGCTGTGCGCACCAGAAGGGGGCTGCCCATGCGGTCCTCCAGTTGTTTGATGGACATGCTGACCGCCGGCTGTGAAATATACAATTCTCTTGCCGCCGCAGACATATTGCCCGTGCGGACAACGGCGCAGAAAATACGATACAGGTCTAAAGAAACATCTACTTTCATGGGTCATCCCCCTTATCCTTGGTTTTCTTTTATTATATAAAATTCTGAATACAGACGCAATAGCGATAAGTTTCCATGATAATCAGAATTTGCAATATCCCTTCTCATTTTTGGTTATGGGGGCAGAAAGCCGCCGGTCCTTCCATTTTTCCAGTTCCACCACGGGCAGAGGCACAAAGGACAGCCCCGCCACCACCAGCCATTCCAGCCCATCCAGCGGGCAAACCTGAAATACCGCCGCCAGAGGCTTCACCATAATGACCCCCACCTGCAGCAGGCAGCCGATGAGAAAGGCCCATTCCAGGTAGGGATTATCCCGCAGGGAAATATGCCGCAGGGAATGCTCCGAGCGCATATTGAAGGCATGGACAAGCTGAGAAAGGCTCAACACGGCAAAGGCCATGGTGCGGCCTGTGGTGTATTCTTTCCCGCCGTCAAAAACAATATGCCCGATGCCAAAGGCCAAAAGGGCCAGCATGCCAATCATCATGCCCTCCACGGCGATGCGGCTGCCCATGCCGCCGCCAAACAGAGAGGTATCCTTTCTGGGCGGCCGCTCCATGATATCCCCTTCGGCAGGGTCCAGGCCAAGGGCGATGGCCGGCAGGGAATCCGTCACCAGATTGACCCACAAAAGCTGGATGGGCAAAAGGGGCGTGGCCCAGCCAAAGCACATGGCCGCAAAGATGACGATGATCTCCCCGATATTGCTGGAAAGGAGGAAATGCACCGCCTTTCGGATATTATCATAAATGCTGCGGCCTTCCCGCACCGCCGCCACAATGGTGGCGAAATTATCATCCATCAGCACCATATCGGCAGCGCCCTTGGCCACTTCCGTGCCGTTTTTCCCCATGGCACAGCCGATATCCGCCGCCTTCAGGGCCGGAGCATCGTTGATGCCGTCCCCCGTCATGGCGACTACCTTTCCGCCCTTCTGAAAGGCCTTCACGATGCGCACCTTATGCTCTGGCGAGACCCGGGCGAAAACGGTGCAGGCTTCTGCCGCCTGTTCCAGGGCTTCCTCCGGCATCTGTTCCAATTCCTGCCCTGTTATGACCCGGTCGCCCTTTTCATAGATGCCCAACTGGGCTGCGATGGCCTGGGCGGTCAGGGCATGGTCCCCGGTGATCATCACCGGGCGGATGCCTGCCTTTTTGCAGAGGTCCACGGCCTCTTTCGCTTCGGGCCTGGGCGGGTCCATCATGCCGGCCATGCCGGCAAAGGTCAGGTCATGCTCCAATGCTTCCGCCGTAAAGAACAGAGGCTCTTCCTCCCATTCCCGAAAGGCCACCGCCACCACCCGCAGGGCAGCAGCGGCCATCTCTCCATTTTTCAGGCGGGCTTCGCTTTTTCTGCGGTTATCGAAGGGGACTTGTCCCTGCCCCTCCAGGCAGCGGCTGCATTTTTCAAACAATACCTCCGGCGCGCCCTTTGTGACGGAGATCCACTTTCCGCCGCTGGATGCACCGTTGTCATCAGCTTTCGTTCCGAAGAAAAAGGGACTTCCCCCCTGCGGGGCATTTCCTGCCAGAGGGCCTTCAGGGAAACGCCGCCCTCCTCCGCCGCTTCCGCCAGGGCTCTTTCCGTAGGCTCCGCCAGGATGCGGGTCCCCTCCCGCTTGGCATCGTTGCAGAGGGCGAAAAGGGTCAGGAGAAACCGCCGTTTTTCCTCATTTTTCTGCAGATCCCTGCCAATGGCCGCCAGCTTTGTCACCTTCATGCGGTTCTGAGTCAGGGTGCCCGTTTTATCGGAGCAGATGACCTCTGCCCCGCCCAGGGTCTCCACGGCGGGCAGGCGGCGGATAATGGCATTTTTCCTGGACATCCGCTGCATGCCGATGGCCAGCACGATGGTCACGATGGCCGGCAGACCTTCGGGGATGGCCGCCACCGCCAGGCTGACGGAGGTCATGAACATCTGAAAAGGCTCCTCTTTGCGCAAAAGCCCCATGACAAAAATAAGGCCGCAAATCACAAGGGCACCGATGCCCAGCAGCTTGCCCGTTTCCCCCAATTTTTTCTGCAGGGGCGTTTCATTCTCCTCCTGCCGGGAAAGCAGGTCCGCGATATGGCCAATCTCCGTTTCCATGCCCGTAGCGGTCACAATGGCCCTCCCCTTCCCCGCCAGCACATAGCTGCCGGAGAGGACCATATTTTTCCGGTCGCCCAATTGGGTCTTTGCAGGCAGGATGCCCGCCTCCTTTTCAACGGCCATGGCTTCTCCCGTAATGGCACTTTCTTCCGTTTTCAGGCCATGATTTTCCAGGATGCGCCCATCGGCGCAGACATAATCCCCGGCGGAAAGGAGCAGGATATCCCCCGGGACTACCTCCTCAGCAGAAATCTCCTTTTCCTTCCCTCCCCGCAGCACCCTTGCCTTGGGGGCGGAAAGCTCCCGCAGGGCCTCCAGGGCCTTTTCCGCCTTGCTTTCCTGCATGACCCCCAGAAAGGCATTCAATACCACGATGGCAATGATAATGGCGGAGTCCACAAAATCCCGCTCCCCCTTCCACCAGGAAACCCCGAAGGAGACCGCCGCCGCCCCTATGAGCAGCAAAATCATAAAATCATTGAACTGGGCCAGAAATTTTCGCAAAAAGCCCTTTTTCTGCCCGCCCTGCTCCAGCCGGTTCCTGCCATCCAGGGTCAGGCGCTTCGATGCTTCCCCTTCCGTCAGGCCCACGCCGCTGTTCGCTTTCAACACCTTCTCCACCTGAGAAAGCCCCATATTCCACCAGTCCATATCCTCACGCTCCATCTTTTGTTTTTGGAAGTTGTCCATCTGGTTCAGTGTATGCATCCGCCCGGAGAAAAAGAACGGCGGAAATGCAGGCTTGCCCTTTGGCGGTGTTTTCGTTATAATGAAAGAAAACCAAAGGAGGGTCTTTATGAAAATAGAGCATATCGCCCTGTATGTCCGTGACCTGGAAGGGATGAAAACCTTTTACGAGGCCTTTTTCGGCGCAAGGGCCAACGAAAAATACCACAACCCCAAAACCGGCCTTTCCACCTATTTCCTCTCCTTTGCCGACGGCGCAAGGCTGGAACTGATGCACCGCCCTGATATGGAAGAAAGAGAAAAGGGCCTGCGGGATGCAGGATATATCCATCTGGCCTTTTCCGCAGGCAGCAAGGATGCCGTTGACCGCCTGACCAATGCCCTGACCGAGGCCGGATATGCCTGCCTGAGCGGCCCCAGAACCACCGGGGACGGCTATTACGAAAGCTGTATCCTGGACCCGGAAGGAAACCAAATCGAAATCACCGCATGAAAAAAAGGACGCATTCGCGTCCTTTTCCTATTTGCTTATTTCTTGTATGCTTTTACCTTTTCCACCAGCTTCGCCTTTTCTTCGGCGGGCAGGAAAGCCGCTTCGGCGGCATATACCAGCATTTTCAGGATATCCTCTTCCGTGAAGCCCATATCCATAAGGCAGCGGTCATATTCATCATCCAGCGTCACATCGAAGATGGTCATATTATCCGTATTGATGGTCACACGAATGCCCATATCCAAGAGTTTTTTCGCAGGATGGGCCCCATAGCTTTCTCTGCTCTGGCAGCGGATATTGCTGGTCGGGCAAATTTCAAAGGTGATATTGTTTTCCATGGCACGCTGGCACAGCTCCGGCGCTTCATAGACCGCATGGCCGTGGCCGATACGCAGGGAGCCAAAATCCATGGCATCCTTTACGGTCTCATGGTCCTGGCTGTCGCCGCCATGGCAGGTGAAGGGCAGTTCCAGTTCCCTTGCCAAATCGAAGATATAGTGGAAATTCCGCAGGGGCACGATGCCTTCCGCCCCGGCCAGGTCAAGGGCATTGACCCCCTTGCCCAGATATTCCTTGCACAGGCGCACGGTTTCCAGGTTTTCTTCTTTATTCACCGTTTCCAGGCCAATGCTCATGCAGCACAAAATCAGGCCAATGCTGGTCTCCGGATGCAGCTTCAGGCCCTCTTCCTTGCCTGCAATAACTGCTTCGATGACTTCCCTCTGGCTGAGGCCCTTCTGGGTATGCAGTTGGGGCGCAAAGCGAATCTCGCCGTGAATCACGCCCTGTTCCGCCAGATCGTAGACCAGTTCCTTGGTGATGCGGGTGATATATGCCCTGTCCTGCATGATTTTCAGGGGCAGGTCGAATTTTGTCAGGCAGTCATTGACATCCAGGCAGGGTTCCAGCACAGCGGCATCTCTGGTGAAGGTTTCATAATCCACGCCATCGGCCACCAGGCCTTCCTTCTGGTACAGTTCCCACACGGTTTCGGGACGGATGGAGCCATCTAAGTGCAGATGCAGTTCAATTTTGGGATAGGTATATTTCATGGGTATCTCCTCCTTTTTTACTCTTATGAAAATCATAACGGAAAAGAGCGCATCCCGCAAGGGACACGCTCTCATTTTTATCTATGGAACAATTTTTTTGTCTGATATTTCGGTTCGCAGGTCAGGTTCACACCCAGCTTTTTGAACACATTTTCATCTACGGAAGACAGGATAACGGTGGAATGCACCTCGCAGCATCTCAGTTTTTCCAGTTGTTTGAGGGCCAGGTCTGCCACGGGGTCTGTCACGGCGCAGATGCTCAGGGCGATCAGCACCTCATCCGTATGCAGGCGGGGGTTCTGGTTGCCCAGATGGCTGATTTTCAATCTCTGGATAGGCTCGATGATCTCGGGAGCGATCAGCTTCACATCCTTGCCGATGCCTGCCAGGGTCTTCAGGGCATTCAAAAGCATGGCAGAGGAGGAGCCCAAAAGCTCCGTGGTTTTGCCTGTGACGATGGTGCCATCCATCAATTCGATGGCCGCCGCAGGGTCACCGGTTTCTTCCGCCCGCTGATTGGCCGCCGTTGCCACGGTTCTGTCTGCAACGCTGGTGCCGGCCTGCTTCATCAGAAGCTCCAGTTTATAGATGACATCATCGGCCAGCTTGCCGTTTCTATGGTCGCACAGAGCATTATAATACCGGCGCACGATTTCCGTTCTAGCTGCTGCGGAAACGGCTTCATCATCGAAAATGCAGTTGCCCACCATATTCACGCCCATATCCGTAGGGGATTTATAGGGGGATTTGCCGTAGATCTGCTCAAACATAGCATTCAGCACAGGGAAAACCTCCACATCACGGTTATAATTGACCGTCGTTTCGCCATAGGCCTCCAGATGGAAGGGGTCGATCATATTCACATCGTTCAGATCCGCCGTGGCCGCTTCATAGGCCAGGTTCACAGGATGGCGCAGGGGGATATTCCAGATGGGGAAGGTTTCAAACTTCGCATAGCCCGCCTTTACGCCCCGCTTATTTTCATGGTACAACTGGGACAGGCAGGTGGCCATTTTACCGCTGCCGGGGCCGGGCGCTGTCAGCACCACCAAAGAACGCTCCGTTTCGATATAATCATTCTTGCCAAAGCCTTCCTCGCTGACGATCAGGGGGATATTGGCAGGATAGCCCTCAATGGGATAATGGTTGTAAACCTTGATGCCAAGGCCTTCCAGCTTCTTTTTATAAGCGATGGCGCTGGCCTGGCCGTTGAACTGAGTCAGCACCACGCTGCCCACATACAGGCCATAACCACGGAAGGCATCGATGAGACGCAGCACATCCGCATCATAAGTGATGCCCAGGTCTCCCCGCACTTTATTTTTTTCAATATCACCCGCGCTGATGACAATGACGATCTCCGCATCCTCCTTTAGCTGCACCAGCATATCGATCTTACTGTCAGGCTTGAAGCCGGGCAGCACACGGGAGGCATGGTAATCATCGAACAGCTTTCCGCCGAATTCCAGATACAGCTTGCCGCCGAACTGGCTGATGCGCTCCTTGATATGCTTCGATTGCAGGTGAAGATATTTATCATTATCAAATCCTAAACGTAACATAAGAGTATTCTCCCCGAAGTTTTTTCACAAAACGTTACAACATAAGATTATACCTTTTTTTCACGCCATTTCCAAGCAAAACTTGACAAAAAATACTCCCATTCCATCAGAAATTGCAATACCCCCTATCAAGCCCGCTGAAAAAGAAAAAAGGGACTGTTCTCACAGTCCCCAAAATCTCGTTTTTTATGCTTCCCCTTCCGAAACGGAGCCTTCCTTTTCCCCATGGCCTCCCGCTGCCGCCAGGGAAAACACCACCACCGCCGCTGCGCCGGAGCGATACAGCTCCTTGGCACAAGCATGACAGGTGGCGCCTGTGGTAAAAACATCATCCACCAAAAGGATGCGTTTTCCCGAAAAATCCGCCGTGGCCCGAAAGGCATCCTTCAGATTTTCCTTCCGTTCCTCCGGGGAGAGAGTGCTCTGGGCGATGGTATCCCGTTTTCGCTCCAGCCCAGCCTTCCAAAAGGGCAGCCCGGTCTTTTCGGAAATTTTTTCGCAGAGGATATGGGTCTGGTTGAAGCCCCGGCGTTTTTCCTTGGCCCGGTGCAGGGGCACAGCAAGCATCACATCGGTCTTTGCCAGAAGCTCTCTATGGTATTTCAAAAGATACGCCGCCATCAGTTCCCCCAGGCCTTCGCCCATCTGAATACCGCCGTCGTATTTGAACAGATGGACAGCTTCCCGCACTTTTTCATAGGGAAAGGCCGCAAAGGTCCCCTCAAAAGCATAGGGCTGCAGGCAGAAGGCGCAAAAGCCCGCCGTATCCGTTCCGCCGCCGCAACGGGGGCAGACATCCTCGGGGAAATAGGGGATATTTTCTTTACAGGCTTCACAAAGAAAGCCTTTTTGCTCCGACAGCCGCAGCACCTGACCGCAGAGGGCGCATCTGGGCGGAAAAAGCAGGCGCAGCAGCGTTTCCTTCACTGGGCATCACCTCCAAAAATTTTGCTATCGTGCATGAAATCATGGAGATTTTGGATGCGCTGGGCAAGGCCCGTGTAGCGGCCCACTTCCTTATCGTTTTTGATCATGGCAGAGACCGTTTCTCTTAAACCTACCAGCACGACCAACTGCTTCGCCCTTGTTACCGCTGTATAAAGGAGGTTTCGGGTCATCAGCATAGGGGGGCCGCTGTAAACCGGCAGGATGACCACGGGATATTCGCTGCCCTGGGATTTATGGATGGTGATGGCATAGGCCAGTTCCAGTTCCTCCAACTGGCTGAAATCATAATCCACGATCTTGCCGTCATCAAAGGCCACCCGCATCTGTTCCGCATCGGTATCGATGGAAAGGATGATGCCGGCGTCACCGTTATAAACGCCAAGGCCTTCGTCATACCGCTTGCCGCTTTTGCAATCGTAGCATTTCCAGACCACGTTATAGTTATTTTTGATCTGCATGACCTTATCCCCCTCCCGGAACACCGTCTGGCGGAAATGGACCTCCCGTTTGTCAAAGGCCGCCGGGTTCAAGGTCTGCTGTAAGATTTGGTTCAAATTCTGCACGCCCAGGGTGCCCTTTCGCATGGGCGTTAAGACCTGCATATCAGTCAGGCCGTCACAGCCTGTAAATTTCGGCAGCCGCTTCGTCACCAGTTCCTGAATGGTGGCGGCCACATCCTCCCCATAGGGGCGGCGCATGAAGAAGAAATCCGTCCCCTCCTCATTCAGCACAGGCTCTTCCCCCTGGTTGATGCGGTGGGCATTCATGATGATGGCGCTTTCCTGGGCCTGACGGAACACATGCTGCAAACGGACGACCTTCAGCCGCTCACTTCTTATCATATCCTTCAGCACGTTTCCTGCCCCAACGGAGGGAAGCTGGTCCACATCCCCGACGAAAATGATGCGGGAACCGCTTTCCACGGCCCGCAGGAGAGCCTGCATCAGGGAAATATCCACCATGGAACTTTCATCGATGATGATGACATCGGCTTCGATGGGGTCATCCTCGTTTTTATCAAAGGTCTGGCGGCGGTTATCCTCGCCGATGAAATTGATGCCCAGCATGCGATGGATGGTCTGGGCTTCTACGCCTGTGGCCTCCGTCATCCGCTTGGCCGCCCGGCCCGTGGGCGCTGCCAGAACCACATCCAAGTCTTCCTGCTTCAGGATGCGGATGATGGTATTGATAGTAGTGGTTTTCCCGGTGCCGGGGCCGCCGGTGATGATGAGGACACCGTTGGACATGGCTTCCGCCACGGCCATGCGCTGCTCCAGGGCCAGGGTCACGCCGGTTTCCTTTTCCACCCGGCTAATCTCTTTTGCGATAGTTTCCATATCCGGCGGGTCGTACTCCGCAGACAGTTCCAGCAGCCGCTTCGCCACGGACATTTCCGCATAAAAATAATAATTCAGATAAACACAATCCACGCCATCCAGCTTTTCCTGCCAAATCTGGCTGTCCACCTGCAGTTCCCGGATGGCATTTTCCACGGCCAAAGGATGCAGTTCCAAAAGCTCCACCGCCTGTTCGATGAGCTTTTCCTTGGGCAGGAAGCAGTCACCGTTACCCGCGGCAGTATTCAAAACATATTTCACCGCCGCCTTCACCCGGTTGGGGTCATCGGCGGAAATGCCGGCGCTGGCCGCCATTTTGTCGGCCATTTTGAAGCCAATGCCCATCACATCATCCGCCAGGCGGTAGGGGTTATTTTTCACCACTTCAAAGGTGCGGTTTTTGTACTTTTTATAAATACGCATGGCATAGGCAGGGGAAATATCGAAGCCCTGCAGAAACATCATGGCCCGGCGCAGTTCATGCTGCTCACAGAAGGCTTCGGAAATTTTCTGGGCTTTATCGAAGCTGATGCCCTTAATTTCCGTCAGCAGATCGGGCTTTTCCTCGATGACATAGAAGGTGGCCTCCCCAAAGCGTTCCACGATGCGCTTGGCCGTTTTGGCCCCGATGCCCTTGATCATGCCGGAGGAAAGGTATTTTTCCATGCCTGCTACGGTGGTGGGCATGGATTTTTCATAATACTGCACCTGGACCTGCCTGCCGTACAGGGCGTGCATCGTCCAGTTGCCCCGGACCTCCAGGGTCTCGCCGCTGTGGATATCGGGAACGGTGCCCACGCAGGTCACCTCATCATCCTCTGTGGTCAGGGTAAAAACCGTGTAGCCGTTATCCTTATTCTGATAGATGATATCCTCCACTTCGCCAATGATCTTCAAATCTTCCATGCCTTCACCTCCTTGTCTTGTCTTTTCTTTCATTTCAATGAAAATATTATAGCATAGCAAGCAAAAAAAGGGAACAACTGTTCCGATTTTCCCAAAAGAAAAGAAGCCCTTTCGGACTTCTTTCGTTTTTTATACAAAGTATTCCGGCTCCGCCCGTCTTTCGTAAAGCTCCTCCAGTTCCTCCTTATGGTAGTGATAACCAGGGTCATCGTAATATCTGGCCTGGGTGGGGCATTTTTTCACACAGGCGCAGCATTTGATGCAGATGCCCACATATTCCCGGATATTTTCCGGATCAATGGAACCCATGGGGCAGACCGCCGCGCAAAGGCCGCAGCCGCAGCAGGCATCGTTCACCTTCGGCTTCACCTTGCGGATATCGATATGGTTCCCATTTCTATCCTGAGGCTTGAAATAGGGCCGGATGGGGTCATGCCCTTTTACAGGGGCAGGGCCGTCATACTGCCAGCCGCCCAGGAGCTTTTCCGCAATTTTTTCGCCAAATTCCTTTACCACGGCCAAATCCTTTTCATCGGGCCGCCCCGCCGCCAGGGTCTTCGAGAAGGAATGCTCGCTGATAAAAGCGCCGCCAGCAACGGTTTTAAAGCCATCCGCCTCCAGAATATTCCGCAGTTCCATCAGGGCGTCATCATAATTCCGGTTGCCGAAGGAGACCACCGGCACCGCCAGAGCGCCATTTCCTTTTATCTTTTCGTTCAGATAAGGCAGCAGCACATTGGGCACACGGCCCGCAATGACCGGCGTACCAAAGACCACCACATCCCCCTCACCGAACTGTGCTTCCTTTTCCCGCACCCCCGGCAGGGTAAAATCATATTTTTCCATCGGCTGCTCCAGCCTCGCCGCCAAGGCTTCCGCCGTTTTCCTCGTGATTTTTTCCGTTCCCCCTGTGGGGCTGAAATACATGGCCCAAACTTTTTTCATGCTGCTCCCTCCTGTCTTTTCTACATCATACCCCTTTCAGAAGGACTTTTCAAGCATAAGAAAAGGCGCTGGTTTTGATCCAACGCCTTTTTTCATCAATGGAATTTTTCCAGGGTTTCAAATACACCTTCGATTTTTTCAACAGACTGGCCTGCCGCCAGTTCTGCCATGCGTTCCTCCGCATAGAGGGACTGCATATTCATACGGTAGCTTTCCGCCGCCATTTCTTTTACTTCCGCTTCTTCTGGGGCTTTTTCCGCCGCAACCTTCAGGATGAAATAGGTTTCGCCCATCTGGAAGGGGCCTTCCACATCGCCCACAGCCGCATCGGCGGAAAGGCCGAATTCAGACTCCAGATAATAGCGGTATACGGTCATTTCGCCGTCCTCGCCTTCGCCTTCCACATTGCCGACCACATCGTATGCATCAAACAATGCGGAGAAATCCTCGCCCGCCTGGGCTTTTTCCAGCACTTCCTCTGCCGTTTCCAGGTCATTTACCACGATGCTGTTTACAGTCAGCAATTGGAATTCTTCCATCAGGCCCGCTTTATTTTCTTCAAAAAAGCTGTTCAGTTCCCCTTCATCCACTTCACATTCCTTAGAAATGGCTTCATACACCAGGGAGAAGAGATAGGAATCCTCCATCAGGGGCTGCACCTTTTCCGCATCTATGCCCATTTTTGCCAGGTCTTCCCTGGAAACGGAAGCCACGAAGGACTCCGCCGCCAGCTTGGCTTCTTCCTGCTGTTCCTCCGTCAGGGCGATGCCGTTGGCTTGTGCATATTCCCTTGCGGCAGCCACACTCTGCACCGTCATGATGGTGCGTTCTTCCACCAGTTCATCGGCTGTCATACCGTCAAAATCCATGCTCCACACATCTTCCCCCGCTGCGGAAACAAAGCTTTGGGTCGTTGTATAAAGATAAACCATATATTCGGACTTCATCACTTCCTGTCCGTTCACTTTCAGCACTGCCTCATCGGTGAAATCCGCTGTGCCGCCGCCGCAGGCCGTCAGGCCCATGGCCACCGCCAAAAGCAGGCCAAGCAGTCCTTTTCTTTTCCTTTTCATAGTGAAACCTTCTTTCTTTTTGGGATAACATCCCTATTATATATAAAAACCGCAAAAAATGCTAGTCCCTAAGTGCCGCAAAGAAATTTTTGATCAGCGCCAGCGGTTTTTCCCCCTCGCCCCGGCCGGGCTTGATGGTGAGATAGGGATTGGCCCCCGCCGTAAAGAGATATTTCCCCTTGGCCGCTGCAATCAACTGCATCAGCCGGCCCACGTCGATATTGGGCTCCGGGCGGAATTCCAGGAGAAGATTGCCGTGCTTCTGGGTGATGGAAATGATGCCCATTTCGTGGGCCTCTGCCTTCACCAGGACCACCTCCAGCAAAAGCTGTACGGCTTTGGGCAGGTCGCCGTAGCGGTCCTCCAGTTCCTCCTGCATATCGTAATATTCATCCATATTGCGGATGCCTGCGATCTTTTTATACAGCTCCATCCGCTGCTCCTGATTTTTGATATAAAAATCGGGGATAAAGGCGCTGATATTCAAATCGATAGAGGTTTCAAAGCTTTCCTCTCTGGGGGCTTCTCCCTTCAGGTTCTGCACCTCTTCCTCCAGCAGGCGGCAATACATATCATAGCCCACGGCCTCCATATGGCCATGCTGTTCCGCCCCAAGGAGGTTGCCTGCCCCTCTGATTTCAAGGTCTCTCATGGCAATTTTGAAGCCGGAGCCAAATTCGGTGAATTCCCGGATGGTCTGCAGGCGCTTTTCCGCTTCCTCCCGTAGGATCTTATCCCGCCGGTACAAGAGATAGGCATAGGCGATGCGGTTGCTTCTGCCCACACGGCCCCTTAACTGATAAAGCTGGGAAAGGCCCATGCGGTCTGCATCCTGGATGATGATGGTGTTGGCATTGGAAATATCCATGCCCGTTTCAATAATGGTGGTGCAAACCAAAACGTCGATTTCGCCTTCGATGAATTCCCCCATGATGCGTTCCAGTTCCCGCTCCGACATCTGCCCATGGGCATAGGTCACATTGGCCTCGGGCACCAGCTTCTGGATGCGGAAGGCTTCCTCACTGATATGCTCCACCCGGTTATAAAGATAATAGACCTGGCCGCCCCGGCTGATCTCTCTGTGTATTGCCTCCCGGATAAATTCCGGATTGTTTTCCATCACATAGGTCTGGATGGGATGTCTTTCCTGGGGCGGTTCTTCCAGCAGGCTCATATCCCGGATACCCGCCAGGCTCATGTGGAGAGTTCTGGGGATGGGCGTTGCCGAAAGGGTCAGCACATCCACATTTTCCCGGAGAGCCTTCAGTTTTTCCTTGTGGGCCACGCCAAAACGCTGCTCTTCGTCAACAATAATCAAACCCAAATCTTTGAATTTTACATCTTTTGACAAAATGCGGTGGGTGCCGATGAGGATATCGGAGAAGCCCCGTTCCATGTTATGCAGGCTTTCCTTCTGCTGCTTGGGCGTACGGAAACGGGACAGCAGCTCGATTTTGATGGGGTAGCCCGCCATGCGCTGGAC
>X73_One_humped_Camel__coassemble_331_pt1 | contig 14062 bp, 12 predicted proteins | sample X73_One_humped_Camel__metabat2_low_PE_007 | metagenome-assembled genome bin X73_One_humped_Camel | reverse complement strand
GACCAGGTGCTGGTATCCACAGGCGTTCGTGCAAACATTGCCATCGCAAAAGACGCTGGCCTGGCAACAGACAGGGCGGTCATCGTAGACAAGAACATGGCTTCTTCCGTAGAAGGCATCTATGCGGCAGGCGACTGCGCCCAGTATGATGGTGCGAATATCACCATCTGGCCCGTGGCTTCCGAAATGGGCCGCATCGCAGGGGCAAACGCAGCCGGCGAAGCACTGGTTTACGAACCGGAAGTAAACGGCATGAGCTTCCACGGTATGGGCACAAGCCTGTTCTCCATCGGCGATATCGGCACAAAAGCGGATGTTTCCTACAAAACTGTGGAAATCAAGGATGAAAAGAAACAGACATTGGAAAAAATCTGGTTCCGGAACAACATCATCAGCGGCGCTGTACTGGTGGGCGATATGTCCCGCATGGCGGAGATGATCGATGCTGTGAAATACAAAAAATGCTTCAAAGAAGTCTTTTAAGACGTCCAAATAGATAGGGAAAAAGTAGGTAGAAAACGAATTGTAATCAGGAAAATCGGAATAGAGAAAACGAATTCGTAAAACTTCGTTTTACTCATCTAACTTGCTCCGCAAGTGATTTTTACCAACCGTAACCGAAAAACTCTGCAGGCAGATTTTTCAGTTCCATTGCTAAAATCGTTTTCTCCGCCTTCTTTGATATACTCTCTTAAGGAAAAGCACCCGAAAGGGTGCTTTTCTGATGCAACTTTTTCATTTGCCCTTCGTCCAAAGAAGAAAGGAGGTGCTGTTTATGAAAAAACTGTTTTGCCTGCTGCTCTGTTTTGGCCTTTGCACGGGCTGCCAGCCGGCGGAAACGGGAGAGCCGGATATCAAAGACATCCCCAAGGATGAATATGTCTGGGAGGAAGTGGGGGCGACCATCCTGCTGCCGGAAGGGACCATGGAATATTGTGATGTGCATATAGCGGAAAGCGGTGCGCTCTGGTTTGATTTTAAGGATGGCGGAGATACGGCTTTCTGGTTGGAAGCATGGGAAAAAGGCGTGGAAGAACCCATGGAGGAGCAGTTGGGTGTGTTCACCCTTGGGGAAACGGATACCCATGTGATTCAAGTGCTGACTTCTACCTGTGGCACCCTGAACAATGAAAAAATGCGGGACCTGTGGGAAGAGATGCGGGAAAAGGCCATGGAAATGTCGGAAGAAAATATCATTTTACCGGAGCAATAAAAAAGGACTCTTTCGAGTCCTTTTCTATCTTTATTTTTTAGGGGATAATATGAGTTATTTTGAACAGGTATTTCGTGATTAGTAGTTCTGGCACAGCAGCTGGAAGTATGCCTGAGGATGTTCACATACAGGGCACATGCCGGGAGCCTGTTTGCCTACATGGATGTGGCCGCAGTTTGCACACTGCCAGATCATGTCGCCATCTCTGGAGAATACCAGGCCGCCTTCTACGTTAGCCAGCAGCTTGCGGTAGCGTTCTTCATGTTCTTTTTCGATCTTGCCTACTGCTTCAAACAGGTATGCGATGCGGTCGAAGCCTTCTTCTCTTGCTTCTTTTGCCATTCTGTCATACATGTCTGTCCATTCGTAGTTTTCACCCTGGGCAGCGTCCAGCAGGTTTGTTGCTGTATCGGGGATATCGCTGTCATGCAGCAGATTGTACCAGATTTTTGCATGTTCCTTTTCGTTATTCGCTGTTTCCAGGAACAGGGCTGCGATCTGTTCGTAGCCTTCTTTTTTCGCTTTGGAAGCGTAGTATGTGTATTTATTTCTTGCCATGGATTCACCTGCGAATGCTTCCTGCAGGTTTTTTTCTGTCTTTGTGCCTTTGATGTCGAATTTCTGCATAATTTTTTCCTCCTTTTGATAAAAACTCTCTTTGTTATTTTAGTTGATAATAATTCTTATTTAATATCTTGTCTAAATTATATCCTCACAGTAGGGAATTGTCAATAGGTTTCTGGAAAAATTTTCAGAATTATTTTTATGATGGAATTTTCCAAAAAAGACCTTGCGTTTCCCGGGAGGGGGGTGTAAAATGGCGGTAATTTAAGGAGGATGAGAAATATGAGCGCGAGTATTGCAATTCAGGTATTGCCCCAGAGTGAAAATGACCGGGAGCTTTGCAGAATGGTGGATGAAGTCATTGCCTATATTGCGGCAACGGGGCTGAAATATGAGGTTGGTCCCTTTGAAACCACCATCGAAGGGGAAAGCTATGACGAACTGATGGAAATTGCGAAAGAATGCATGAAGGTGGCCGTTCGGGCCGGAGCGCCGAAGGTTTCCGCCTATATCAAGGTAAATTACTGCCCCGAAGGGGATATTCTGACCATTGACCAGAAAATCGGCAAATATCGTTAAAAGAAGAAAGGCCGTCTCAGTAAAGAGGCGGTCTGTTTTTTATTATCCCAGTAATTTCACCAGCACGGCTTTCTGGGCGTGGAGTCTGTTTTCGGCTTCGTCGAAGATCTCGTCGGCGTGTTCCTCGAAGACTTCGTTGGTGATCTCCTGTTCCCGGTAGGCGGGCAGGCAATGCTGCACCATAGCGTCAGGCTTTGCCACGGCCATCAGTGCCTTATTCACCTGATAGCCTGCGAAAGCGGCTTCTCTGGCTTTCTTTTCTTCTTCCTGGCCCATGCTGGTCCAGCAGTCGGTGATGACAACGTCTGCGTCTTTGGCGGCTTCCATGGGTTGATCCGTCAGGAGGAAATGATCGGGGTACTGGGCGGCGAAGGCCAGCACGGAAGGGTCGGGGTGATAGCCCTCGGGGCAGGCAGCATGGACATGCATGCCTACCTTCAGCCCGCCGATGATGAGGGAGTTGGCCATATTATTGCCGTCGCCGATGTAGCACATGGTCAGGCCTTCCAGCTTGCCCTTATGTTCCCGGATGGTCAGGAGGTCTGCCATGACCTGGCAGGGGTGGCAGAAATCGGTCAGGCCGTTGATGACGGGGATGGAGCCGTATTCCGCCAGCATTTCCACTTCAGACTGGTCGAAGGTGCGGATCATGATGCCATCCAGCATGCGGCTCATGACACGGGCGGTATCCTGGGTGGGTTCGCCGCGGCCGATCTGGGAATCCTTCGCGCTGATGAACAGGGCGTGGCCGCCAAGCTGATACATCCCTGTTTCAAAGGAGATGCGTGTGCGGGTGGAGGATTTTTCGAAGATCATGCCCAGGGTTTTGCCCTTCAGGAAATGATGCTCCTTGCCTTCTTTTACATATTGTTTCATGACTGCCGCCAGATCCAGCAGTTCATAGATTTCTTCTGTGGTTACGTCTAATAATTTCAGAAAATGTTTCATATATTTGCCTCTCTTTCTGTGGGGTTCCACCCCACGCCCCGCAAGGGGAATGATTCCCCTTGACCCCCATTGGCAGAAGCATACGCTTCTGCGAAAAGGAGAATTATCATTCGAATATATTTTTGAAATCAAACGTAGTTTGATTTCGTATAAAGTTCTTTGGCCAGCTTTCTTTCAAGAAAGGTGGTGGGTTTGGGCAAAGCCCAATTAAATGTTGTCTAAAGTATCTTTTAAAATCTGCAAGCCCTGTTCCAGTTCTTCCTGTGTGATATTTAGCGGGGGCAGCAGGCGCATCTTATGCTTTGCGGTCAGTACCAGAAGCCCATTTTCCATCAATGTATTCACAATAGGCTTCACGTCTGTATCCAGTTCGATGCCCAGCATCATGCCCATACCGGCCACCTCTGTGACATGGTTCATTTTCAGCAATGCTTCCTTCAGATATTCGCCTTTTTTCGCTACTTCCGCCAGGAAGGCATCGTCCATGCGGTTCAAAATCTCCACTGCCCCGGCGCAGACAACGGGGTTGCCGCCGAAGGTGGAGCCATGGTCACCGGGCACCAGCACTTCTTCTGTTTTTTCGCCGAAGAGGACAGCGCCGATAGGCAGGCCGCCGCCCAGGCCCTTTGCGGAGGAGACCAGGTCAGGCTGGATGCCGAACTGCTGATAGCTGTAAAAGCTGCCGGTTCTGCCGATGCCGGTCTGCACTTCATCCACGATAAAGAGGATATCCTTTTCCTGACAAGCCTGATAAACGGCCTGTACGTATTCTTTTTCCAGGGGAAGAACGCCGCCTTCGCCCTGGACCATTTCCATCATGACAGCACAAACGTCATCCGTCAGTTTTCCGAGCGTGTCGCTGATGTCATTGGCCTGGGCGAAGACGAAGCCATTCACAAAGGGGAAGAAGAAATTATGATAAGCCGCCTGGCCCGTTGCGGAAAGGGCGGCCATGGTTCTGCCGTGGAAGGAGTTTTCCAGAGCGACGATGGTGCTTCTGCCTGCGCCGTATTTCTGGAAGGAGTATTTTCTGGCGGCTTTGATGACGCCTTCGTTGGCTTCTGCGCCGCTGTTGCCGAAAAATACCTTTTTCATGCCGCTTTTTTCGCAGAGGAGCTTTGCCGCCAGCACGCAGGGTTCTGTATAGTACAGGTTGGAGATATGCTGGAATTTGGAGAGCTGGGCCGTTACTGCCGCCACCCAGCCGGGGTCGGAAAAGCCCATGGAATTGACGCCGATGCCGCTGGTGAAGTCGATATATGCTTTCCCGTCGGGGGCGAAGCAGGTGGCGGACTTGCCGCTGTCGATGGCAAGCGGATAGCGGCCGTATGTATGCATGATATATTCGTCGTCCAGTTTTTTGATATCTGCAAAGGTCATATAAATCCCTTCTTTCGTTCTAAAGTATTGTTTTGGCGGAATTTATTCCGCTACGAACATGGTGCCGATCCCTTCATCGGAGAAGATTTCGATGAGGATGGAATGTTCGATGCGGCCGTCGATCATAACGGCTTTCTTTACGCCGCTTTTTACGGCTGCTTCCAGGCTCTTGATTTTGGGGATCATGCCGCCGGAGATGATGCCTTCCTCCATCAGTTTGGGGATATCGTCCATTTTTACCAGAGGGATAAGGGAAGTGGGGTCATCCACGTTTTGCAGCAGGCCGGGGATATCCGTCAGGGTGATGATATTTTCCGCCTGCAGCGCAGCGGCGATCTCGGCTGCGGCGGTGTCTGCGTTGATGTTATAGACATTGCCCGCTGCATCGGTGCCCACCGTTGCGATGACGGGGATATAGCCATGGTGCAGGGCGTGGTTGATGGGGGCAACGTTTACTTCGGTGATATCGCCCACGAAGCCATAGTCGCCGGCCAGTTTTTTGGCCTGGATCATGCCGCCGTCGATGCCGCACATGCCGATGGCCTTGCCGCCCAATTGGCCGATGAGGGAGACCAGGTCTTTATTGGTCTTGCCGGAAAGGACCATTTGCACGACTTCCACGGTGTCCTCGTCGGTATAGCGCAGGCCGTCCACGAAGCGGGAGGGGATATCCAGCCGTTTCAGCATGCCGCTGATTTCGGGGCCGCCGCCGTGGACCAGAACAACGTTGATGCCGACCAGCGTAAGCAGGATAATATCGCTCATGACGGCTTTTTTCAGGTCGGGATGGATCATGGCGTTGCCGCCGTATTTTACGACAATGGTTTTGCCGTTGTATTTCTGGATGTAGGGCAAAGCGGCGGTCAGCACCTTTGCCTTCAAGCTATTCATATTACTCATATTTCCTCCTTTTTGCGGGGCCTTGCCCCTGCACCCCACCAAGGGAATCATTCCCTTGGAACCCGATACGAAAACGCATGTACATGCGTTTTCAATTAAGGGTCAAGGGGGATTATCCCCCTTGCGGGTTGTAGGGCAGCGCCCTACGAAATTAAGTGCGGTAGTCGCCGTTGATTTTTACATAATCGTAAGTCAGGTCGCAGCCCCAGGCCGTTGCGGTGGCTTCGCCCTGCTGCATGGTGATCTCGATATGGATTTCTTCTTCTAATAGGATTTTTTTGGCGATATCCTCGTCAAAGGCCACCCCGGCACCCTTCTGGCACACCAGAATACTGCCTTTTGCGGAGGAAATTTCCACCTGAATATCATCCACGGCAAAATCCCCTTCCGTATACCCGATGGCACAAAGGATACGGCCCCAGTTGGCGTCTGCGCCGAACATAGCCGCCTTTGTCAGGCTGGAGGTGATGACGGATTTGGCAATGGCCTTCGCTAAGGGTGTGGTAGGTGCGCCGGTTACGGTGCATTCCACCAGCTTTGTTGCGCCTTCGCCGTCCCCGGCGATTTTCTTTGCCATGGAGGTACAGATCTCTTTTACCACGGAAACGAACAGGTCAAAATCCGTGCCTTCTGCATCGATGACGGGATTTCCCGCCATGCCGTTGGCCATGATGGAGACCATATCGTTGGTGGAGGTATCGCCGTCCACGGAAACCATGTTAAAGGTATCATCCACGGCCAGCTTCAGGGCCTTCGCCAGCATTTCGGAGGTGATAGCCGCGTCTGTGGTCAAAAAGCCCAGCATGGTGGCCATATTGGGATGGATCATGCCGCTGCCCTTGGCCATAGCGCCGATTTTCACGGTTTTGCCGCCGATCTCGATTTCATAGGCCTCTTCCTTGGGCTTGGTATCGGTGGTCATAATGGCTTCCACAGCGGCCATATTCCCGTCCTTAGAAAGGATGGTCGCCAATGCGGCGATGCCTTTTTCAATAGGCTCGATGGGAAGCACCTGGCCGATGACCCCGGTGGATGCCACGATAATATCCTCGGGCTGCAGGCCAAGGGCTTTTGCCGCCAGGTCGCACATCATCTGGGCTTTTTCCACGCCGTCGGCGTTGCAGGTGTTGGCGTTGCCGCTGTTGCAGACCATGGCCTGGGCCATGCCGTCGGCGATATTTTTTCTGGTTACGGTGATGGGTGCGCCGTATACCTTATTCTGGGTATAGACCGCTGCTGCGGTGCAGGGCATTTCGCTATAGATCATAGCTAGGTCTTTTTTTGGGGTGTTGGTATTCTTTACGCCGCAGTGCAGGCCGCCGGCGGTAAAGCCTTTGGGCGCGGTCACGCCGCTGGTGATTTTCTTCATAAACCTATCTCCTTTCAAAACCGTGAGGCGCTGCCTCACACTCCGCAAGCCCTGTCAGTACTTTGCTTCGCAAAGCCACCTTCGGTGGGTCGGGCATCTTCCCGACTACCCTATGAAAAGGCTTGACCCAAACTTTATACGAAAACGCATGTACATGCGTTTTCAAATGAGGGTCCAGGGAAATCATTTCCCTGGTGGGGGTTAAGGGGGCGAAACCCCCTTAGACCAAACCGGTTGTTTCATCAAGTCCTAATACGATGTTCATGTTCTGCACAGCGGCGCCGGATGCGCCCTTGCCCAGATTATCAAACACGCTGATCAGCGTCATTCGCTCGTCATTCCCCTCCACATACAGCTTCAGGCCGTTGGTATCGCTGAGGGGATTGGCCGCCAGGAAATTGGTCTCCTCCGTGCCCACGCTGATGAGCTTTGCGTCCTTATAATAATCAGTGAGCATCGCCAAAAGTTCGTCCTTCGTCACTTTCTTTTTGAATAAGGAAGAGATGAGGGGGATGCAGGTGGCCATGCCGCTGTAATAATCCGCCACAATGGGGCAGAAAACCGGCGGCGCATCAATGCCTGTGATATGCTGCATCTCCGGCAGGTGCTTATGCTTCTGGCTCAGGCCGTATTGTCTGGGGCTGTCAAAGCCTTTGGGCCTGTTCTCATCGTGATAATCGGCAATCATTGCCTTGCCGCCGCCGCTGTAGCCCGTCAGGCTATGGGCCGTCAGGGGATAATCGGTGCCGATGACGCCCATTTCCACCAGGGGATACACCGCTGCGATGAACCCTGTGGCGTGGCAGCCGGGGTTGGCGATGCGCTTGCTGTTTTTGATATTTTCCCTGTGGGCCGCGGAAAGCTCAGGGAAGCCATAGGTCCAGCCGGGGTCGGTGCGGTGGGCTGTGCTGGCGTCAATGACGCAGGTATGGGGATTTTCCACCAGCTTCACCGCTTCCCTGGCCGCATCATCAGGCAGGCAAAGGAAAACCACATCGGCTTCGTTCATCAGCCGTTTCCGCTCGGCTTCGTCTTTTCTCAGTTCCTCGCTGATGAGCATGATCTCTACATTTTCATGATTTTGCAGCTTTTGACGGAGCTGCAGGCCTGTGGTGCCCACCTGTCCGTCGATATATACTTTATATTTCATGGCTCGTTCCTTTCTTTATGTAAGGCCTTTCGCTGGTTTCGCCTTGATTAAAAATGAAAATAATATATACTAATTATATACCTCTGGAAAAGGAAGTCAATATTTTTATGCATAATTATGCATGTTTGGCAAATCATGGAGGAAGGCTCCCGGGAACCGGGGGAGAACAGGGAAGAACCAACAAAACAAAGAATTTCGCAACAAAATTACTGGTGAAAATACCCAAAAAAGAAAATGGGGGGAAACGTTATTTCCGATAGAGAAAATGTTGTATACAGTATAATATGCGGAATATTGTGAAAAATAGTGCATAAAAGAGCGGATAAAAGAAAGGGGAACCCATATGGAATATGTAAAGATCACGGAAAACCTGACCATGTCCCGCATCATTCAGGGCTTTTGGCGGCTGACGGACTGGAACTGGGACACGGAAACATTGGCAGAGTTCATGCGGGGCTGCATCGAGAGGGGCGTGACCACCTTTGATACGGCGGAAATTTATGGGAACACGGTTTGTGAGACAGAAATGGGCAAGGTTTTCCAGAAGTATCCGGAAATCAGAAAAAGTATCCAACTGGTGACCAAAACAGGCATCAAAAAGATACCGGGGATGCCTTATGGCGATGGGAAAGTGGTCAAAATTGCAAAGCATTATGATACCCGGTATGAAACCATCAAGCAGGCCTGCCGGGACAGCATCGAAAGATTGCATTGCGGCTATATCGACCTGTATCTGATCCACAGGGAGGACCCCCTGCTGGACCCCCATGCAGCGGCAAAGGCGCTTTTGGAACTGAAGGAAGAAGGGCTGGTGAAGGAAATTGGCGTTTCCAATTTCGATCCCTTCAAATTCAATGCCCTGCATCATTGCACCGGCGGGCAACTGGTGGTGAACCAAATTGAATTCAACCCCACCTGCTATGAGCATCTCAACAGCGGGATGCTGGATTTATTACTGGAAAAACAGATTCACCCCATGATCTGGTCTCCTTTGGCGGGGGGCAAAATTTTCACTTCCAACGAGGAGCCTTATACAAAGGTGCGCGCGGTGCTGGAGGAAATTGCCGAAAGACACGAAACAAGCCCGGAGACCATTCTTTACGCATGGATATTGTATCATCCTGCGGGGATGCTGCCTCTGGTGGGCAGCAATAAGCTGCATCGGCTGGACCATGCCATTGCGGCTTTGGATGTAAAGCTGGAGCATTGGGAATGGTATGAAATTTATCTGGCAACCGGCGAAAAACGGATGCGGTAAGAAAAAGGACTCGAAAGAGTCCTTTTTTGGTTTAAATGAGGATGCCATGGCGGTGCTTTTTGTCCTCTGCTTCAATCAAAAAGAAGTTGCACCCATTGGTGCAACTTCTTTTTACGCGAAAGCGTATTAGAATTCCGCATTTTTCACAGTACGAGGGTAAGGCAGTACGTCACGGATATTGCCTACGCCTGTCAGGTACATCACGGCTCTTTCAAAGCCCAGACCGAAGCCGGCATGTCTTGTGCCGCCGTATTTGCGCAGGTCTAAGTACCACCAGTAGTCTTCCCGTTTCAGGCCCAGTTCGTCCATTCTTGCTTCCAGCACATCCAGCCTTTCTTCTCTCTGGCTGCCGCCGATGATCTCGCCAACGCCGGGAACCAACAGGTCCATGGCCGCAACGGTCTTTTTGTCATCATTCAGACGCATATAGAAGGCTTTGATCTCCACGGGATAGTCTGTCACGAATACGGGTTTCTTGAAGATCTGTTCTGTCAGATATCTTTCGTGTTCTGTCTGCAGGTCGATACCCCATTCTACGGGGAATTCGAATTCGTGACCGGATTTTTTCAGCAGATCTACCGCTTCTGTGTATGTCACTCTGCCGAATTCGTTGTTCAGGATGTTGTCCAGTCTTTCCAGCAGGCCTTTGTCAACGAAATTGTTGAAGAATTCCATTTCTTCGGGCGCATTGTCCAGAACATACTGAATGATGTATTTCAGCATTTCTTCTGCGATTTCCATGTTGTCATTCAGGTCAGCGAATGCCATTTCGGGTTCGATCATCCAGAATTCCGCAGCGTGTCTGGTGGTGTTGGAATTTTCCGCACGGAAAGTGGGGCCGAAGGTATAGATGTTACGGAAAGCCATGGCAAAGGTTTCTGCGGAAAGCTGGCCGGATACAGTCAGGTTTGTTTCCTTGCCGAAGAAGTCTTTGGAATAGTCCACCTTGCCGTCTTCTGTTCTGGGCAGGTTTTCCAGATCCAGCGTAGTCACACGGAACATTTCGCCGGCGCCTTCACAGTCGGAACCGGTGATGATGGGGGTATGGGCATAAACGAAGCCTTTGTTCTGGAAGAATTCGTGGATGGCCATGGCGATCAGGGAACGCACACGGAAGGTTGCGGAGAACAGGTTTGTTCTGGGGCGCAGGTAAGCGATCTCCCGCAGGAATTCCACAGAATGACGTTTTTTCTGCAGAGGGTAATCGGGGGTGGATGCGCCTTCCACTTCGATTTCTGTTGCTTTTACTTCAAAGGGCTGCTTCGCTTCGGGTGTTTCCACCAGGAGGCCTTTTACAATCAGGGCTGCGCCTACGTTCTGTTTTGCAATCTCTTCGTAGTTGGAAACCTTGTCTGCTTCAAATACGATCTGGATGTTCTTGAAGAAGGAACCATCGTTCAGTTCGATAAAGCCGAAGTTTTTGGAGACACGCATGGTGCGGATCCAGCCGCCCAGGGTCACTTCTTTATTTGCATATTCCGCAGTATTGCGGTAGATGGATTTTACTGTTGTCAGATCCATGGTTTTACATCCTTTCTAAAATATTCTGGTCATCAATACTCCTATTGTATCCGCTTTGCTGGAAAAAGACAACCTTTTTATTCGAGAAATGGCAGAAAATCAGCATATCCCGCGGCTTCCATATCCTTTTTTGGGATAAAACGCAGGGAAGCACTGTTGATGCAGTAGCGCAGGCCGCCCAATGCGGCGGGACCGTCATCAAAAACATGGCCCAGATGGGCGTTGCCCACACGGCTGCGGACCTCTGTGCGGATCATGCTGCAGGTGAAATCGGCAAATTCCTCTACAGTGTTGGGATCGAGGGGTCTGCTGAAGGCGGGCCAGCCGCAGGCGGAGGGGAATTTATCCCGGGAGGAGAACAAAGGCTCTCCGGTGGTGATATCCACATAGATGCCTGCCTCGTCCTTATCCCAGTATTCGTTGAGGAAAGGCGGTTCTGTGGCGTTTTCCATGGTCACGGCATACTGCAGGGGCGTCAGCTCCCTTTTCAGTTCTTCGGAGGATTTTTTTGTATATTTCCGGGGGTCTACGGTTTTCTGCTTCTTCCTTGCGATTTTGGCGAAGTCGATATGGCAGTAGCCGCCGGGGTTTTTCTCCAGATAATCCTGATGATATTCCTCCGCCGGGATAAACTGCAGCAGGAGCAGGTTTTCCACCTGGATGGGCAGTGTGTAGTCCTTCTGTAATTCCGCAAGGAATTCTGCGGCGGTTTGGCGCTGTTCTTCGGAAAGGGAATAGATGCCTGTGCGGTACTGGATACCCACATCCATGCCCTGTCTGCCCAGGGAGGTGGGGTCGATGGTATAGGCGTATTCTTTTAAGATATCTTTTAAGGAAATCAGGTCTGCATCAAATACCACTTCTACGGTTTCCGCATGGCCGCTGTGCCTGCAGACTTCTTCATATGTTACGGTTTCCGGCAGTTCGGGGTTCCAGCCCTCTTTTTTCCCGAAGGCATAGCCCACCCTTGTTTCCAGCACGCCGTGGATGGTCTTCATATAGTGCTCGGTGCCCCAGAAACAGCCGCCGGCAAGGTAAATGGTTTCTTTTTTCATTCAAAACGCCCCTTTATTTTATCGATTATGTTTTTTTCGTAAGGTGATTTGGTATACAGCCGAGCGGCAGGTACCATTTTGGATTCCAAAAGATACAGGTCTGTCCGCCGATGCTTCAGCAGTGGCAGTTGTTCTCTTACCTTTTCCACTTTCTCAAAATCCAATTCCACCGTCAGGATGTCCTCTTTCGCATCCAGTTGTTCCACCACACTGCCCCAGGGGTCGGTGACGATGGAATGGCCCCAAGCGGTGTAGGAGGATGCCATATCCCTTGCGGGGGCACAGCCCACCATAAATACCTGATTATCCAGCGCCCGCATGCGGAAGGACATTTCCCAGTGGGCGGGGCCTGTGGTCATATTGAAGGCGGCAGGTACGAAGATGGCCTGCACCCCTTCCAATGCCAGCAGACGGGACAGCTCGGGGAAACGGATATCATAACAAATCATCAAGCCCATCTTGCCCCAAGGGGTGGGGAAGGTGGTCACGTCTTTGCCGGCGGTGAAGGTGTCCGATTCCATGAAGTATTGTCCGCCGGGTACATTGATGTCAAAGAGGTGGGTTTTTCTGTGGAGGGCAATTTGATTGCCTTTATCGTCATATACGAAAGCGGCGTTATAGATTTTTCCCTCAGAAGAAAGGGGCACAGAGCCTGCCACTACATACAGCCCCAGTTCCTTTGCGGTTTCTGCGATTTCCATGAGGAAAGGGTCGTCCCATTTCATGGCAAATTGAACAAAGGCGCTGTTTTCATAGGGGCAGCAGCACATTTCGGGGAGGACAGCCATATCCGCCCCTTTGGCCTTTGCCTGCCGCAGCATGGTTTTGATTTTCACGATATTTTCGGCGGGGGTCGCCGCTGTTTTCATCTGTAATAAGGATACTTTCATGGGTAGGGTCGCTCCTTTCGGTCGAGGGTTCTTTTTGTATCAAGTATACCATATTCAGGGCGAAAAACGAAGAAATATGACAGAGGGATGACAAATTTCCTAAGAATTTCTTACGAAAAAGAGAGAGGCCTTGCGGCGGGGAGAAAGGGAGACGTATAGTGGGGGAAAGACAACGGCAAGGAGGGGGATTATGAAAAAGTTTGTATGTATGGCAATGGCGGCGATGATGCTGGCGGGCAGTGTGCCTGCCTTTGGGGCAGAGACCTACGAGGAGAACACGCTGTTTACCGCAACGGCGGGGACGAAGGCTGTGGAAGGGAAAGCGGCAGAATTTTCCATGGCCCTGACCACAGAATATGACGAGATCGAGCCTTTGGGGGATGGCTATTTCCTTGCCCAGAAATATGTGGGGGAAGAGGATGTTGGCCTGGGGCAGGGGCGCAGCAGCGCGGAGAATGTGCGCTATTTGCTGGACGAAAAGGGAACGGTTCTGCAGGTTTATGATACAGGCACCGATAACTACATGGATAACGGCAACGAAGGCTTGTTCCGTGTGGGCAGAAGGTCGGAGGAGGGCTTTGGCAACGGCCTCATCAACCGGAAGGGGGAGACGGTGCTGCCTTTTGTCTACAACAGCGTAGAGCCTTTTTATGACGGGCTGGCAAAGGTGACAGGCAAGGTAGATGGCGAGACTTACGATGGCTTTGTAAATACCGAAGGCGAGATTGTAATTCCACTGCAGTATAAAATGGCGGAATCCTTTTCGGAAGGGCTGGCGGCGGTTTTAACCAGGGATGAAGGCATCTGGGTGGATGGCTGGTATCAGCGGCATATCGAATGGGGATATATCGATAAAACAGGCAAGCTGGTCATCGACGGAAAATACAAGAGCGCAGAACCCTTCTATGAAGGGCTGGCGAAGGTGCGCACGGAAGAAGACACAGGCTATATCGACAAGGAAGGTAACGAAGTTATTCCCTGTCAGTATCAGTGGGGCGGTTATTTCCGCAACGGCGTGACCTATGTGACCGATGACGAGGAAAAAACATGGCTCATCAACAAAAAGGGCGAAAAGCTGAAGCTCATCGCCGAAGGGAAATATGTATTGTATGCCAGCGACAGAGAGCGTGAACTGGATGCTGTGAAAAATGGGGTTTTGCAGATGGAACAGATCGTTGACCTGCCCGATGGCGACCATACCCACGTTTTTACCTACTACGATGAAACGGGTGAGA
>X73_One_humped_Camel__coassemble_326_pt1 | contig 14405 bp, 11 predicted proteins | sample X73_One_humped_Camel__metabat2_low_PE_007 | metagenome-assembled genome bin X73_One_humped_Camel | reverse complement strand
AATATACGCCATGGGCTGCCATGGGACAAAATGGAAAGAAGGCGGAAAACTCCACCTTCTCTTTTTCATCATATTTATCTGTTTTTTTATATGGAAACCCTTCTCCTTTGACCTATTTACCCGTTCCTCTGCCACACGCCATAAAAGTATAGGTTCTCAAAGAATCTTTACGATTCTGCTATCAAATCAAAATCTTTCCGCTTTTTTAGGCGATAAACGGTCTTTCTCTCATATTCCTCGCCTGCATGCAGAACCGGTGACGGAAAATGTTTATAAGCAGTTGCGTTAGGAAACCCCTGTGTTTCAAAGCAGAACGCACCTTTGGGCCGATAGACCGCGCCATCTTTCCCACTTTTTTCGGGCGTCAAGTAGTTTGCTGTATAAAACTGCATCCCCGGCTGGTCCGTCCAGGCTTCCATAAAAATACCGGTACCCATGGCTTCTGCGCATTTGCGAAATCCGCTTCCAGAGATGACCCAGTTGTGATCATATCCATTTCCTCTTTTAAGCTGCACATCATCTTCTGCGATTCTTTCTGTCATGGGGCGCATTTTTCGAAAATCCATTGGCGTTCCGGCAACGGAAAGAATCTTTCCTGTAGGCAGACAGTTTTCGTCATTTTCTGTAAAATAATCTGCAAAAATACGCACGCTATGATTGTCCAGACTGCCTGCAGCGTGTCCGTCAAGGTTAAAATAGGCGTGGTTCGTTAAGTTAACAACCGTATCCTTATCGGTTTTTGCCCTATAGGTGATCCAAAGAGAATCTTCCTCATCCAGATAATAGCGAACCTCCACTTCCAGCATACCAGGATAATTTTCTTCCCCATCGGCACTTAGATAAAATAAATGCAGCCCATCTGCCTGTTCTGCCGCCCGCCAGATTTTCTTGTCAAAGCCTTCCTTTCCGCCATGCAAATGATTGGGGCCGTTATTGATATAGAGATCGTATTTCTTGCCATTTAATGTAAACTGACCCCCTCCGATACGATTGGCATAACGGCCAATCACCGCACCAACATAGGCATCCTGCCTTTCATAGCCTTCCATATTTTCAAAGCCCAGAACAACATCTGTGCCACGGAAAATCAGGCTTTGCAAAGTGGCGCCATAGGTCAGAACGGCCGCCTTTGTTCCATTTGCGTTTTCCAGCCACCAGCGTTCCACCGCTTCGCCTTTTTTTGTTGTTCCAAAAGCTTCTTTCCAGATTTTCATGATGGTTTCACACCCTTTTATTTCCTCTTTGCACCAACAAATTCCATAAATCTATGAAAATATTTCTGTCCCTCTGCTGTGCGTTTGTATACACCTGCATCTTCCAGCACTTCCGCAAAAACCAGACCAATTTCATCTTCTATGATACCGTCGATGCTTTCCGCAGTCACAGCATCATATTTTTTCATGAAATCTTCTGCCCATTCCGCATGATGGGCTGTTTTTTCGTCTGCATACAGGTCTTTTCCCGTCAAAATCGCCTCTTTCAAGGCATCCATTTCGCTCAGCAGCCTTGCGGGCAATACGGCCAGGCCCATGACTTCGATCAAGCCGATATTTTCTTTTTTGATATGATGCAATTTTGCATGGGGATGATATACCCCCAGGGGATGCTCTTCTGTGGTGATATTATTTCTCAGCACCAGATCCAGCTCAAATTTGCCGTCACGCATACGGGCAATGGGTGTGATGGTATTATGAGGTTCTCCGTCTGTTTCCGCAAAAATAAAAGCCTCTTCGTCGGTATACCCTCTCCATGCATTCAGAATCTTTTCCGCCAGGTCCACCAGTCTGTCGCTGTTTTCATGTCTCAGACGAATGACAGACATGGGCCATTTCACAATGCCTGCTTCCACATCGGCAAAGCCCTCAAAACGATATGCCTGTTCCACTTCCGCTGTTTCCATAGCGAAGGTATAGCGGCCGCCCTGGAAATGGTCATGGGCCAGAATGGAACCGCCAACAATAGGCAGATCTGCATTGGAGCCGATAAAATAGTGGGGCAGATATTTAACAAAATCAAACATTTTTTCAAAGGCGCTGCGGTCGATCTTCATGGGTACATGTTCGCCATTGAAGGCAATGCAATGCTCATTATAATACACATAGGGAGAATACTGCATAAACCAGTCCTTGCCTGCAATGCGGATAGGGATAATGCGGTGATTCTGTCTGGCGGGATGATTTGCCCTGCCGCCATAGCCTTCATTCTCCTTGCAAAGCATGCATTTGGGATAACCGCTCTGCGGTGCATGTTTTGCCGCCGCAATGGCTTTGGGATCTTTTTCAGGCTTGGAAAGATTGATGGTGATATCCAGTTCGCCGTAAGCCGTGTCTGCTTTCCATCTGCGGTCTTTGGCGATGCGGTAACGGCGGATATAGTCTGTATTCTGGCTGAAATCATAATACCAGTCCGTTGCCTTTTCCGCAGATTCCCCTTTCAGCGTTTGGAATTTGTGGATCACTTCCCGAGGATAAGGTGTCATCAGCCCCATTAGTTTTGTATCAAAAATATCACGATAAACGATACTGTCTTCGATAATACCCTTTTCACAGGCATAATCCAGAAGGACCTTCAGGATGGGTTCCAGTTCTGTTTCCCCTGTGCCTGCAGGCGCTTCATATTCATCCATCCGCAGTTCCTGCAGGATGCTGTTGATGACATAGGTTTCATCTTCCCTTGAGATCAGGCCCTTTGCAATGCCATATTGGGCAAGATCCTTGATTGCACGATAGATCATATCTTTTCCCCCTTAGTTCTGAAAGCCATTGGGATGTGCCTGGTGCCATTTCCACGCTGTAGAAATAATTTCTTCCAGGCTGTCCTGTTTCGGGTTCCAGCCAAGCACTGTTTTTGCCTTTTCACTGGAGGCGATCAACTGAGCAGGATCGCCCGCTCTGCGTGCCACTTCCTTGGCAGGGATCGGATGGCCCGTCACTTTTCTCGCTGTTTCCACCACTTCTTTTACAGAGAAACCAACGCCGTTGCCCAGATTGAAGATATCGCTGGCGCCGCCCTTTTCCAGGTAATCCACCGCCAGAATGTGCGCCATCGCCAGGTCTGTCACATGGATATAGTCACGGATGCATGTGCCATCGGGTGTAGGGTAGTCATTCCCGAAAATACTGATAAATTCTCTCTGGCCGTTAGGCACCTGCAGAATCAGCGGAATCAGATGACTTTCAGGGTTATGGGCTTCCCCGATCTGCCCGCTCACATGGGCACCGCAGGCATTGAAATAACGAAGGGAAACATAACGGATGCCATGGGCATTTGCTGTCCATTTGAACATTTTTTCCATGGCCAGCTTTGTTTCACCATAGGGATTCGTAGGTTCTGTTCTATCATTTTCCATGATGGGCACTCTTTCAGGTTCTCCGTAAGTTGCCGCTGTGGAGGAAAATACGATCTTATCTACGCCGCTTTCCACCATGACTTCCAGGAAGTCTCTTGTTTTGCAAAGATTATTTTCATAATATTTCAAGGGCTTGCCCACGCTTTCCCCTACCAGAGAATAGGCCGCAAAGTGAATGACTGCAGAGATATCTTCTTTTTTGAACACCTCCGCAATAAACGCTTTATCCGAAATATCCCCCTGATAGAATTTTGCATCAGGGTGAACCGATTCCGCATGGCCTGTTTCCAAATTATCTACAACAACCACTTCTCTTCCCGCTTCACACAGAGCATATACTGTATGGGAACCAATATAACCGGCACCGCCCAGAACTAAAATTGCCATAGTCTCACATCTCCTTTGTCAACTCAATACCGCCTGCTTCACGAATGGAAAGCACATGGCAACTGCCTGTGCCAATCATTTTTTCCACACCATTTCTGAATTCTTCCAGCATATCATTGGGAACAAATGCCTGCACTGTTCCCGCAAAGCCGCCCCCATGAACACGGAAAGCGCCTCTGCCGTCCAGCAGCATATCGCAGACAGCCAGCGCATACTGCACTTCCTGATGATATGCCTGCCCTTCTACCTTTACATTCTGCAGATACATGGCAGAAGATTGCCCGGATTCTTTTACCACCTGCAGGAATGCCGCAAAATCATCTTTTTCCAACAACTCCGCTTCCAGGACCGCCCGCTTGTTTTCACGGAAGAAATGCAGGGCACGCAGAACCGCCCGGTCGCCTGTTTCTTTTCTGATTTCCGCCAGATTTTCCATAAATTGTTTCTCGTCAGCTTCCCGCAGCACCTCTGCGCCCAGTTTTGCTGCCACTTGTTTCATTTCTGTAGGAATTGCAGAATATTCATCGGAAAGATCTGCATGGTCTGCCCCGGAGTCGATGATACAAAGGCTGTATCCGCTTTTTTCAAAACGGAAATGTAATTTGCGCACCACAGGCGCACTGTTATCTTTAAAATCGATGGCGACCACACCGCCTACAGAAGAAGCCGATTGGTCCATCAATCCACTTTTCTTGCCAAAATATACATTTTCCGCATATTGACCGATACGGGCGATATCAACAGCCGTAATTTCATTATTGCAGAACAGACCATTCATTACATGGCCCAGCATTACCTCATACGCCGCAGAGGAAGAAAGGCCAGAGCCTTTTAATACATTTGATGTTGCATACAGGTCAAACCCTTCAATAGGATAACCCATTTCCATCAATTTTGCCGCCACCCCTCTGATCAAAGATGCAGAAGTATTGACCTCTTCTTCCTTTACAGAAACATCTTCCAGATTTACTTCATCGGGCGCAAATCCCTCAGAAAGGACACGGATCGTTTTTGTGCCATTGGGCAAGGCTGCAGCAAGAATATCCAGATCCACAGCCGCCGCCAGCACACAGCCATGCTGATGGTCTGTATGGTTCCCGCCAATTTCCGTCCGGCCAGGGGCGCTGAAAATGCGGGGGTTTTCTTTCCCATATGTATGATAAAATCCTGCTTTCACCTGTTCGATGCGTTCCAGATAAAATTCCTTCGCCTCCTGAAATCGAGGATACGCCTGCAGGAGTGCATCCTGTCTGATTTCCCAAATTTCCATACCTTTTCCTCCTTACTGCAGAAAAATACCCGCGATAACGGCAATCAACAACAATGCCCCTATGACAAAAATGATTTTATCCATCGTTGCCACAGAAACATCGATGCGATCATACATACTATGCTTTGCATTGGTGATTTTTTCTTCCATCTTCTGCAGTTTATTTTCCTTCAACTGCAGTTTTTCTTCTCTCTCTTCCAGTTCCTGCTGTTTTGCCAGCAATTCCTCTTCTGTCAGCCGCTCTTTTTTCAATTCTTCCAAAGAATCCGGCCTCCCTTCTATTTGCAACAATTCCCCCCGGAACACCGGAGGGAATCGTTATCTTTTATTATGTAAAAATTATTTTTTCGCAATATACTTACGAACGTCGATCGCTACCGCCAAAACGATGATCAGACCTTTGATGATATACTGCAGATATGCGTTTACACCCAGATAATACAGGCTGTAGTTGATAACCTGCAGGATAACTACACCAATCAGGATGCCAGGGATGGTACCAACACCGCCGTTAAAGGATACGCCGCCGATAACGCAGGCAGAAATCGCATCCAGGTCATAGTTTGTACCTGTAGCCGTTGTTACAGACTGAATACGGCCTGCTTCCAGGAATGCCGCGATGCCATACAGGATGCCGGCAACCAGATAAACCAGCATGATATTTTTTGCTACGTTTACACCGGAAACGGCTGCCGCTTCCGTATTGCCGCCGATGGCAAACATATTCTTGCCAAGGGTCGTTTTATTCCAGATGACCCACATCACTACGGCACAAACCAGCAGGAACCATACCAGATTTGGCATGCCAAGGGTCCAGCCGTTTACCAGGTCAATATATTTGGGGTCCAGGCTGGCCAGGGGCTGTGCGCCGCCTTCCTGGCTGTCAATATACAGACACAGCACGCCATAGGCGATTAGCTGTGTGCCCAGGGAAATGATAAACGCGTGCATGTGCAGCTTTGCCACACCAAAGCCATTGATCAGGCAGAATGCCACGCAGACAACAATAGACAGCAGCAAAGGAATCCACAAAGGCAGAGGCTCTGTGATCCCCTTATACATACGGGATGCATAAGTGACGCTCTGCAGCAGGGATGCGGAAATAGCCGCACCACAGCCCAGGATACGTCCTGCAGACAGGTCTGTACCTGCCAGAACGATCATGCCCGCAACACCCAGCGCCAGAATGCCTCTGGTAGAAGCCTGTGCCAGGATTTTCCACATATTGCTTAAGGAAAGGAAAGAGGGTTCTGCGATGACTACGCCTATAATCATGATACCCAGAATGAAGTACAGGGCGTAATCCAGCAGAAACTCATTCCACTTTTTTGTTTTATTCATAGTAATGTTACCTCCCTCTTATACATACATCGCAGCAAGGCGCATAATCTCTTCCTGTGTCGCATCCTTGATGTCCAGAATGCCGGCCAAATGGCCGTTGCTCATAACCATGATGCGGTCACAGATACCTAAAAGCTCCGGCATTTCGGAAGAAACCATCATAACGCCCTTTCCTTCATTGGCCAGATCGATGATTAACTGATAGATCTCATATTTCGCGCCTACGTCGATCCCTCGGGTAGGTTCGTCCAGCAACAGGATATCCGGTTTGGTCAGCAGCCAGCGGCCAATGATGACCTTCTGCTGATTGCCGCCGGAAAGGGAACGGATGTGTGTTTTTTGGGTGGGAGTCTTAACTTTCATGCTGTCGATGGCCCATTGGGTATCCTGCTTCATCTTTGCATCGGAAAGCAGGATGGCTTTTTTGTAATTCTTGATGTTTGCGATCACAGAATTAAACAGGATGCTCATTCCGCCGAAGATACCTGTGGCACGGCGTTCTTCTGTCAGCATGGCAAAACCGTTTTTAATGGCATCTTTCGGCGTTTTATTCTGAATAGGTGTGCCATTTTTGAAAATCTCGCCTGTCTGATGGTTCGCAATACCAAAAATCGTTTCCAAAAGCTCCGTACGGCGGCTGCCCACCAGACCCGCAACACCCAAGATTTCGCCTTTGCGCAGTTCGAAGTCCACATCAATACAGCTGGGCATATATTTACCTGTCAGATTTTTCACTTCCATCAGAGGTTCGCCGGGAACGTTTGTCTTGGGAGGGAAACGATGGGTCAAATCACGGCCTACCATCAGTTTGATGATTTTATCTGTTGTTAAATCTTCCGCTTTTTCCGTTGCGATCCACTGACCATCTCGCATGATCGTTACCTCATCAGAAATACGAAGGATCTCTTCCATCTTATGGCTGATGTAAACCATTGCCACGCCCTTGTCGCGCAGCTTATTGATAATATCAAAAAGATGCTCAACCTCCTCCTGTGTCAGAGAGGAGGTAGGTTCATCCAGCACCAGAATTTTCGCATTATAAGATACGGCTTTCGCGATTTCTACCATCTGACGCTGGGATACGCTCAATTTGCCGATGATTGTTTTGGGGTTTACGGGAATATCCAGGTCATCAAAGACCCGCTTTGTTTCATCATACATTTGTTTATGGCTGACCAGCCCCATATTTTTCGGGAATCTGCCCAACCAGATATTTTCCATAACACTGCGCTGCAGCACCTGGTTCAATTCCTGATGCACCATCGCAACGCCATTTTCCATTGCATTTTTTGGACCGGAGAAATGTACTTCTTCCCCGTCGATCTTGATCAGACCGGCATCCTGTTTATAAATACCGAACAAGCATTTCATCAGCGTAGATTTGCCTGCGCCGTTTTCACCCATCAGCGCATGCACTGTACCAGGACGCAGCTTCAGCATCGCATGGTCCAGGGCCTTTACACCCGGGAACTGCTTTTCGATATCAGTCATTTCCAATACAAATTTCTCTTGTTCATTCACTGCCATTTCACCACGCTTCCTTCAATATGAAGAACACACAGTGGGGAAACCCCACTGTGCGAACATTTTTATCACCAAAATATGATACTGTAATGATGATTAACCTTCATAAGGTGCGTAAGGAATACGTACTGCAACGCTTGTTTCGTCGAATACATATTCTGTATCAGCCAGAGGTTCGTTGCCTGCTGCCATGTTCAGACATACAGCCGCGATTGCTTTACCCATAGCTTCGCCATCCTGCAGAACTGTTGCGCTCATTGTGCCGTTTGCGATCGCATCTTTTGCTGCGTCAGTTGCGTCTACACCGATAACGGGAATGAAGCCTGCGCCTTCAACGCCTGTGTTGTAGCCAATGTTGGACAGAGCTGCTACACAGCCAATTGCCATACCATCGTTGTTAGCCAGAACCAGTTCGATCTTGCCTTCGTTAGCAGCCAGCATAGCTTCCATTGCTTTCTGCGCCATTTCTGTATCCCAGTTACATACCTGAGTTTCGCCAACCTGTTCCATTACAACGCCGTTAGCTACAGCCTGTTCTACGGAGTACTGTGTACGAGCGATCGCTTCGGGGTTGTCGGGTTCGCCCTGGAACATTACATACTGAACTTTGCCGTCGCCATTCAGGTCATAAGCGGGGTTAGCGTCGAAGATCTTCTTAACCAGGTCGCCCTGCATTTTGCCTGCGTCAGCAGCGTTTGTGCCGATAAATACAGCTTTTTCATAGGACTGGATTACTTCTGTGTCAGGTTCTCTGTTGAAGAATACTGTAGGGATACCAGCTTCTTTTGCTTTTTCTACAACACCTGCAGCAGCTTTTGCGTCAACCATGTTTACAGCCAGTACGTCAACACCTTTTTCGATCATAACATCCAGCTGGTCGTTCTGTGTTGCCTGGTCGCCTTTACCGTCCTGCATGGTAACTTCTGCTTTGCCATCCAGTGCTGCTTCCAGAGAATTTCTTACTGTAGAAATGTAAGTATCATCGTATTTGTAGATCAGAACACCTACTGTAGGCAGATCACCTGCTGTATCATCAGCAGGAGCTTCGGAACCGCCGCATGCTGTAGCGCCCAGTACCATTACGGATGCCATCAGCATCGCTAAAAGTTTCTTTTTCATATGAGTTTTCCTCCTCCTTATGTTTTGCCGCATCCTTGCGGTAAGAATAATGTTTGCAACGGAACAGGAACACAAGGGAACCATTCCATTGTCACCCTCATTATACCAAAAAAGATATTTGCAAAACATATAATTTTTTTCACTAAACCTTAGATTTTCTTCGATTTTTATCGCAAACCCCAAATAATCAAACAGTATTCTTTCTTTTTTTCAAAAGCAGCTCCCCTGTCCATTTCACTGACCGGGCATCATTCTTATTTTCAGCGGCACACGGACATACCGCTGATCCACCAACGGAATCTCCTCTGATATTTTCCCTTCTGTAACCAGATCGGCGGCAATGGAAAAGGCCATCTCTCCCTGTACAGAACCGTTACAGTCGACAGTTGCCCAAAGGTCGCCCTTCGCCACACCTGCCAAGCCCACATCGGTAGCATCAATACCGAATACCGCCGCCTCCACGCCTGCACGTTCCAATGCATCCACAGCGCCAAGGGCCATATCATCGTTATTGCTCAACACCAGTTCAATGGCATTTCCATAACTCTCCACCCATTGTTCCATCAAAACCTCTGCACGGCCCCTCTGCCAGTCTGCCGTGCCATGCTCCAGCTTCTGCAGGGGCACTCCCGCCTCCTCGATGGTCTGTCTGGAATATTCCGTTCTCATGACCGTATCCTGATGGCCCATTTCCCCTTCCAGCATCACATACTGCAGGATGCCATCTCCATTCTTATCCATTTCAGGATACCGCCGCAGGCTTTCTATGACAGCCTCCCCCTGCAGTCTTGCAGAGGTTTTTGCGTCAGAACCTACATAATAAATATATTTTCCCCGAAAAACATCTTCCTCTACCGGTTCCCGGTTAAAAAACACCACCGGCATATCTTCCTGTACTGCCAGCACCTCATCAATGATCGCAGACGCACTGGTACGATCTACCAAATTGACACAAATGGCGTCATAGCCTAAAGATATATATCGCTTCACCTGCTCATTCTGCTGTCGTTGGCTGCCATTCGCCATAGAAACATTCAGCACCACATTTCTTCCCGTTTTTTCCTCATAAGCCCGTGCGCCTTCTTCCATCCCTGTCAAAATCTTTTCAACAAAGGTATCCTCCGCAAGATAAAGAGAAACGCCGATCTCCAGAGGTTCTTCCTTCTCTCTTGACAAAAACAGAAAAGGAGAGCCTATCACAAGAAGCACCAAAATCAACGCGCCCGCTTTTTTCTTTCTATCTTCCATCTTTGTTTCACCCCCTCCTTATACATAGGGGAACACAATGCTTTCCATTTCCGGCAGATACATATTCTTCTGTGTCACCAGCGCGGCTTCCACCATGATTTTTTCCTCCGCAAAGCTTTCCCCCTCAAGGAGTCCAATCATCCGCTCCACAGAAAAATATCCAGCTTCATAGGCACGATGTACCACACTGCCTGAAATATGTCCTTCTTCTATGAGCCGCCGAATGCCTGAATGAAAACCAACGCCATATACAGCCATCGTATCGCCCAGGGAGGCGTTTTCTTCTCCTAAAGTCTGTAAAACGGAGATATCCGCAGAAACAAGGGTGCCTCCTGATAAAGCAGGCATTCCTTTTAGCAGTCCCTTTATTTCCGAAAGCTTTTCTACCTGAACACGACGTACCAACAGCCCTTCCGCTTCCAGTTGTGTCTGTATCAGGTCATGCAGCAGCAGAACCCTTTCCCCGCAGGAAGCCATCTCTACCAGGACGACTCTTTCTTCGGGGTGCTCGTCCTGCAGAACTGCTTCCAGCAGCAATCTTCCTTCCTCTTCCACATCACTTCCAACATTGCCCTGAGCATCAGCATCTTCCACATCAGCGTTGTACAGCAAAACCTGGATGCCCGCGGGGATCTCCTCCAGAATACTTTTTATTTCCGCCTCCTTTTCACAATGCAGGATAACGCCCTTACAGCCATTGTCCAGTTCCTTCCGCAAAACAGCCTGCTTGTCCTCCATTTCATTCCAAACCGATAAATTGATAAAATTGATATCCGCATGATATTCCGCAGAGGCTTTCATCGCGCCAGCTCTGAAATTATCCACCTGCCCCTTCACCGGCATATCCACCATTACCGCAATTTTATGTACCTCAAATTCCTCTTCCTTGATCAGCAGATCTGTGGAGGATGCCAGAAAAAGCAGAAGCAGAACCAGGATATCCGCCAGCAGGATATTTCTCATTTTTCCGGTTTTCATGCACCATCCAGCCCCCTTTCCGCCAGTTCTTCCAGGGAAACCGCCGGAATACGAATAGAAACCTCTGTCCCCTCGTCCGGCTCAGAGGATATGGTCATCCCATATTCCCCGCCAAATACCAGGTGCAGACGTTCCTGCACATTCTGCAGCCCAACGCCGCCCTTGCCTTTGCTGACCCGCTCTCCTGCCATGATACGCGCCACGATATCCTCTGTCATACCACAACCATTGTCCTTTACTGTAAAAAAAATGGTTTCCCCTTCTTTTCTCACGGCTATCTGAATTTCGCCATCACCATCCATAAATTCCATCGCATGATAAATACAGTTTTCTACGATTGGCTGCAGGATCAATTTGATCGTTCCATATTCTTCCAACCCATCCTCTACATCCAAAGTATAGGTAAACCGATTTTTGGAGCGCATTTCTTGAATCATCAGATAGTTCCGCACATGTTCTATCTCATCCTTCACAGAAATAATCGTTTTGCCGTTGCTTAAACTGATGCGGAAAAACCTTGCCAGCGCCGTTACCGCCTCCACCGCCTCTTCCTTTTTTTCATTTTCAATCATCCATACAATGACATCCAGGGTATTGTATAAAAAATGGGGATTGATCTGATTTTGAAGCACCATCAGTTCACTGCGCCGCTTCGCTTCATGCTCTGTCACGATGTCATCCATCAATTGTTTCAAATTATCCTGCATATCGCTGATCGCCCGGCCCAGATGCCATACCTCATAGAAACCGGACGGCTCGATTCGGGTATCCAGATCTCCTGCTTCGATTTGATTGACCGCTTCTTCCAGCCTCTGCATCGGCGCAGACAGTCTCTGGGACAGATACATATTAATAATGATCATCATGCTCAGGAAAAACAGCAGTAAAAATGCGATCAGCAGTCCGTTTTTGAAGCTGTTCAGAGAGATCCCCTCATTTTTGACCATGCCAACGATTTTCCAGCCGGTATATCCGATGGTCTTGATAAAATCCCCCGTTTTCTGAAATCCGTTATCCTCCCCATGATGCAGGTCTGTCTTTTCCTCCGCAAGATAACCGCTTTCCACCAATTGCTGTTTGGGATGATAAATAATCTCCCCCTCTTCATTCGTCAGATACAAATAGGAATCGCCACTCATGGGGATATTGGAAAGAATATCTACAATGCAGCTTTGCTTTAGCTGGATCAGCAGGATGCCTTTTTCTGTTTTGTCTCCCCGATTCAACTGCACCACCCGGCTCACAGGAATGACACGGGTATATTCTCCGCCAACGCCTTCAAACATCCGCTCCACTTCCGGCATGCTAAAAGTGATATTTTCTTCTTTTAAGATCGTTTCCCAGTACCAATCCTGATCAAAAAGAGAAACAGTTTCTTTTCTTTTTGCCGCCGGGGAAACTTCCAGCAATTCGCCGGATGCAGAAAAAAGAGCAATTCGCTCAATTGTTTCTTTATTTGTGTCATACAGCAGGCGAAAGGCATCGGAAACAGAGACCACCTCCAAATCCGTTTCCTTGATCACACTGTAATATAATGAGTCCGAAACCTTCATTATGCTGCGCAGGCAAGAAGTGAGCTGATAATTGGCCTGTGCCAGAAGCGCCTGGTTATCCTCCTGCGCGGCTTCCTGGGACTGGGACATATAGCGTCCATACACAGACAGCCCCATGATCAGCGTAATGACCACCGCCGTTGCACTAAAGGAAACCCAGATGACTCTGCGCAGATCATGGCGTTTGTTGCCAAAGCCCATCCAATCCTGCCATACTCTTTTCAGTTCATCCAGGAGTCCCATGGTCCATCCTCACTTTCCTCTGAATTTATTGGGAGATACCCCATACCGTTTTTTAAATACATAACTGAAGTAATTTGGCTCATCATACCCCACCCTCGCTGCGATAGCATATGTTTTTTCATCCGTCGTTTTCAACAATTCCGCCGCTTTTTCCATGCGTATCCCTGTCAGGTAGGAAGTATAGCTTTCCCCCTCCTCTTTCTTAAATACCGTAGAAAAATACGCCGTGCTGATATGCAGATAATTACACAGCTTTTCCAGCGAAAGATTGGAATTCTGATAGTTTTCCTCGATATATTTTTTTGCTTCCCGCACTATGGTTCGCTCCGTCCCTTTTCTTTCATTCACAATGCACGCACTGACAGAAAAGCAAGTCATTGAAAGCCATTGAAACATGGCTTCCGCCGTTGTCACCTCCGACAAAACGCCATAATAATCCGAATATTTTCCAAAAACCAATTGCTCATCCAGTTCATGCTTCTGTATTACCCGCAAAAGCACGTGCAAAATACTGATCAGATAGGCCTGCGCGCCCCGGCCATCCGCGGCCTTCATCAGCTGCACGATATTTTCCACACAGGAAAGGATGGTATCTTCATCTCCAAAGCGAAGCGCATAGTTCAAGTCTGTTTCCATTTTATCATCCAGCCATAAAATCGGTTTCTGACACGGCTCAACGTCATTGATATAAACAATGTCCCCAGCAATACCGCCATAAGCAACCGCCTCTCTTGCTCCGCTGTAGCTTTGCTCTATCTTCTCAAGCTGATATACAACACGCCCCATGCCAATGACCAGCGGCTGATACAAAATACGCCGGCTTTCCCTGCAAACGTCATCCAAAAGCACCATCAGATCCGCGAGGTCACCTTCATGCTCCATGCCAACGATGGCACAAAGACCAGAAGGGCGATGAAAACTGATAAACCCTTCCCATTTCTGCATTCGGCTATCCAGCAGACTCTGGACAGAAAACACGGTCCCCTTCTTATCAGCGCCGGAACCACCATCCGCCAGATTGATTTTCATAGCGATCCAACAACTGCTGTTCAGGAAAGGCAGCTCATATGCTTTCATATCGTATTCGATCTGTTTCTTTTCAATTTTCCCTTTTACCAGCTTTCCCAGAAAGTTTTCTCTGAGGATCACCATATTTTTCTTTAAGTTATCCTGCTGGGCGGCCTCCCCCCGCAGGCGTTCGATCTCCTCATCCAGATTTGCTTTGATCTTTCCCAGGATATCCGTTAATTCTCTGGCATTTACCGGCTTCAGGATATACTCTATGACATTTAGCTGAATCGCCTGTTTTGCATATTCAAAATCATCATACCCGGAAAAAATCACAACTTTAATAGACGGACGCAAGCGCCGAAGCTCTGCTGCTAACTGCAGC
>X73_One_humped_Camel__coassemble_325_pt1 | contig 14439 bp, 11 predicted proteins | sample X73_One_humped_Camel__metabat2_low_PE_007 | metagenome-assembled genome bin X73_One_humped_Camel | reverse complement strand
GATATATGGAAAAGGTGCGGGAGCATATGGTTTCCCGGCCCGATGAAACGGTGCTGTTTGTTAACTGCAACGGCAAGCCCATGACCAGACAGGGCTTCTGGAAAATCATCAAATCCTATGCGAAGAAAGCGGGCATTGAGGAGGAGATCACCCCCCACATGCTGCGCCATTCCTTTGCGGCCCATCTGATCGAAAACGGGGCAGATCTGCGTTCTGTGCAGGAAATGCTGGGCCATTCCGATATTTCCACCACGCAGATTTATACCAAGTTGACCAATCAGAAATTGAAAAACGTTTATGCCAAAGCCCATCCCCGGGCGTGAGACAGACAAAAAATTACCCCCTGAATGATAAAAATGCAGGGGGATTTTTTTTATTCTGCCGGGGGCAGGTATGCTTTTGTAAGATACTGCTCGCCCATGAGGTCATCATAGGTCAGAAGCTCATGGAGGCGGATATATTCATTTCTCAAAACGGCATCGGAGCCTGCGGTATACAGCTCATAATAGGGGCTGATAACGGGGCAGACCGTATAAAGATCCAGCAGGAAATTGCTTCTGGTGGTTTCCGGGGCACCGATGTAATCACACATAAGGGCGGTCAGGAGATAAGGGGAAACGGGAGTTTCCTCAGCTTTGTATGGCCGGCCGGTGTCATAGTTGGTAAAGATGACATAGGGGGTGGAGAACATGGTGTATTTTTCCTCCTCCGTCCAGTCGGCCGCTGTGGTGGAGGAGATATTGCCGGTGGTGATGTAGGGCTTGAATTCATCGCCCAGGGTGGGCAGATGGTCGCCGTACCAGAGAACGACGGTGGGTTTTTCCCGCTGCATCACATAGTCATAGATCTCGCCCAGAGCCGCATCGGAATCGGATACGCCTTTGGTATAGTTATGGAGCATATTCAGTTCCCGCTCGGAAAGGGCATCGGAGGAAGCCTGGATGTCCCAGTCGGAGGGTTTATATTTATCGAAATACAGGCCATGGTTTTCCATGGTGATGACCTGGAGGAAAAGGCCGGTTTCCCGGGGCTGTTCCAATTGATAGATGACCTCTTCCGCAATGGTCTCATCGGTGATATAGGGGCCGCTGTTCCAGTGATGCTCCGCGTTCAGGTCATATTCCCCCAGCCAGGTGTCGATGCCAAGGAGGGGATACGCACGGTCTCTTTCATAAAATTCCCGCTGATAGGTATGGACACCGACGGTATCATAGCCCAGGTTTTTGAACTGGCGGGCATAGGAGAAGATATCCTTGAAAACATACTGCTGATAGGGCACGTTGCCGGAGGGCAGCATATTGGTGGTCATGCCGGTAAGAATCTCGAACTCGGGGCGAACGGTGCCGCCGCCGAAGGTGCAGGAGACCATATTGCCGCTGGGATGCTCCGCTGCGATGCGGCGGTAGTTTTTCAGCGGGTCTTCGGAAAAAGATACGCCGTTGAGGATGGTAGGGTCCCAGTAGGCTTCGGAAAGGACGACGATGACATCAGGCGTCTGGAAATCAGCGCTGGACTCCGCGGAGGGCTGATATTTAGCGAAGGCCTTTTCCAGATAGCTTTCGTTATAATTGGCGGGAGCGCCCATGTTCAGGGAGGCAAGGTTCAGCACAAAGCCTGCGATGAAGCCATTTTCGGCATAGTTTTTCTCCTGATTGCCGGGGGCTTTGGGGGCGATGCCAAAGAGGGGGTCATAATAATTGCGGATGGTAGGGTTCAGGGTGAAGAGATACACGCAGACCAGCAAAAGAGGGGCGCCAAAGACCCGTTTTTTCCAGGAGATGGGAAGCGCCGGCTTGGCCAGGGCCAGAAACAGCAGATAGAACACCGTTTCCGCCAGGACGCTGAGGGTGCCCTGGGGGAACTCCAGAGAGGTCAGGAAGGTGGAGAAGCTATCTAGATTGCCTGCCATCAGGAAATCCCAGGGGAAGAAATGGGTCTCCAAAATCTGCACCTTGAAATAATCGATCAGGGGCAGGATGGTGAAGATGAGGGCGGTCAGGAGGGCTGCCAGGGGGATGCGCTTTGTCAGGCAGGCAAAGGCCCCGAAGAACAGAGAAACGATGACCAGACCCAGGAAAAAGGCTCCTCTGTTTTCCGTCAGGAGAAGCTGCAGCGGCTCAGCCGAGCCGAAGGAGAGGACATTGCAGGCCCAGGTCAGGTACAGGGGGAAGAGCAGCACCAACAGCCACAGGATGGCCCTGGCGGGCTTGCTGCTTTGGAAAAATTCTTCTATTTCCATTTGCATTTCGCAAAAGGGGTTTCTCATAGTATCAATCCTTTTCAGTGGTTTCTTTCATAAAAAAATATTTTAACAGGATTTTCATATTTTTTCAAGGCGGAGGAGAAAAACTTCCTTTTCGGTTAAAGTGTTGAAAGGTATATTTTGAAAACATCTTCGTAAAAATCACGGTAAAAGGCCCTTCCTTTCGAATGGGAGCCTTTTATCAGACGTTCAAATTGGAATTTGTTTGTATTCTTTTATTGTAAAACAATTCCTGTTTCATCTCCAAGTTCTTCCCGCACAAAGATCTCCAGATCACTCAATTTTTTCGTTAAAACCACATCGAATGCTCCATCTCTGAAGCACCAGTAAGCAAAAGGTTCATTTCGATTTTGTACATAGGTATTCCCGCTATAAACAGGATAATAGGCTTCCGGCATACCACTGATAATCAAAGCTCCATCCGAACAGTACAATACATTATCTTTAATTAAAAGGTTCTCATTCGCACAAGGCAAAGCAACACTATTATCTGAAAATACCAACGCACCAATGATAGATCCTGCCTTTTTCTTATAAGGGTCACCGGCAGTAGTAGAATACATCACATAATTATCTTCGATTGTAATATCTTTGAATCTATGCAACTCATTGGCTTCTTCCTCCCAGTTAAAAAGAGTAATGCCTGCGGTGTATTCTAACAGATTGCCACGAATCGTATTATTTCCCTGAATTTCTTCAATATCTTTGAATGCTTCATCCGCTGCGAAGGATAACTCACCCGCTGCAATGCCGCCATTGAACACATGATGTACATAGTTATTTTCCACAAGCATATTGAGGGTATGGCTAATACCATCACCGGAATAGATGGTTTCTTCTTCGTAGAAGGTATGTGTCATAGCACCCATATAGCCAACTTCACAGTTCTGTACGAGTTTGCCTCCGTTCGCCTCGATTGCATGACCGCCATACATCACAGCCAGATTATCCAATACAGAACCATATCCAAAATTCAGCGTAACAACGCTTCCATTGTATGGATCACAGCAAAATTCAATGGATTCATAAACTTCGCCCGGATTCCCTTCGTCACAGCGGAAGTACAGTTTCCCTTCACGATCAGCATATTCGTAAACATAGATGGGATGCTGGACATTCAGATCAGAATAATCAATGTCGTTAAAATATTGCAGGTCAAGCATATCCTCTGCTGGATCATAAATCGGTTTCTGCATCAATGCATCATAAGTATCCTCCGCGGTATCCTTCACATATCTGTCGCCCGTCCACCAGACAGGAGCCTTGTCCGCCAAGTCCATATTGCCATCCAGAACAATATCCCCGCAATCCATAATGTCCTTATAGAAAACCCAGATATTGTCCGTTCCGTCCATCAAACTCCATTTGGAAGGGTCTGCGCCGTTTTCTGGAGAACCATAAATGCCGGGTTTCGCGCCCTCACCATAAGCAGAATATGTAACACCATTTTGTGCAATCAGGGCTTCCCCTCGCCAGATATCTCCACGATGGAAGAATACACCATCCCCTGGATGCAAATTAACACTGTTTACTTTATCCAGGGATGCCCAGGGTGTCTCCTCACTTCTGCCATTGTTACTGTCATCGCCATCTGCAGATACATAATAGCAGGTGCCAGTAACAGCGATTTCCGTAGGACTGTTCAAAATCGCTTCCCGCCGATCATCTGCATTTGCAAGAATCTCCTTATCCTCAGTAGTCATAGTGCGTTCTGCATTGCCACATCCACAAAGCAATCCAAATATAAAAATAATTAGTAATAACATACATTTTTTCATGAGCCACCCTCTTTTCTTTATATCAATCAACGCTTCTCATCGTCAAATTCAAGTTTATCTTTTTATTCATCCTATCATACTTTGCTGATCGTTTCAACGACTGGGGAATTTGCTGATGTTTAATCTGCCAACACTTTAACCGAAAAGGGACGAGAAAAACAGCGGGATTTTAATGGTTTCTTAAAAATTTCACCGGATTGAAAAAGAGGCATTTCCGTGTTATATTTAGAAAAAACTTGGTTGGAAGGTGAAAATGATGCAGAAAATCGATTTTGATACATGGAAACGGAAGCCCCTGTTTCAGTTTTTCGAGGGGGAAAGTTATCCTTTTTACAGCGTGACCTTTGTGCAGGATGTGACGAAGCTGCACGCATATACGAAGAAAAAGGGCCTATCCTTTTATTATGCCATGCTGTATCTGGCGGCAAAGGCGTTGAACAGCATCGAAGCCTTCCGCTACGGCATGGTGGATGGGGAGCTGGTGCTGTTTGAGAAAAGAAGGGGCAGCTTTACCGATGTGCGCCCCGGGGATGAATATTTCCATATCGTGGTGGCGCCCATGGACGGGACGCTGGAGGAATACTGCCAGGCGGCGAAAAAGGCCAACGAGGAACAGGAGGAATTCATCGTTTTCGAGGAAGAGGGCGATGACCTGGTCTATTTTACCTGCGCCCCCTGGTTTGAAATGACAGCCATGACCAACGAGCGGGATTTTCAGAAATATGACGCCATTCCCCGGGTGGCCTGGGGGAAATATGTGGAACGGGACGGACGGCTGCAGTTGAATATTTCCGTGGAAGTGAACCACATGTTCATCGATGGTTTCCATATCGGGCTGTTTCATCAGAGACTGGCGGAACTCATGGAGGAGTTGAAATAATGGAGAAAAAAACCATTGGACTTTATATCCATATCCCTTTTTGCAGGCAAAAGTGCCTTTACTGCGATTTTCCCTCCTGGGCGGGGAAGGAAGATGAGAGGGAGGGGTATGTGGATGCCCTGACGAAGGAGATACAAAACAGAAGCAGAGAATACCCTGACCGAAAAGTAATTTCTGTCTTTTTCGGCGGCGGCACGCCGACCACCCTTTCTATCCCCATGCTGGAGCGGCTGATGGGGGCGGTTTTGGCGAATTGGGATGTGGCGGAGGATGCGGAGATTACCACGGAGGCTAACCCCGGCACTTTGGATGGGGAAATGGCGGAAGCTTTGAAAAAGATGGGCTTCAACCGCCTGAGCATGGGCGTGCAGGCCTGGCAGAACAGATTATTGAAAGAACTTGGCAGAATTCATACCATCGAGAGCTTTCAGGAAAACTACAGGGCTGTGCGGAAAGCGGGCTTTGCAAATGTGAATACGGACCTGATGTTTGCCCTGCCAGGCCAGACCATGGAGGACTGGCAGGAAACGGTGAAAAACATCGCTGCATTGGAGCCGGAGCATATTTCTGCTTACAGCCTGATTTTGGAGGAGGGCACGCCCTTCTTTGACAGGTATGAAAAAGGGGAGCTGGAGCCTGCGGCGGAAGAACTGGACCGGGGAATGTATCACTGGGCGGTGGAATACCTGGCGGAGATGGGATATGAACAGTACGAAATCTCCAATTTTGCAAAGGCGGGCAGGCAGAGCCGCCACAACCGCATCTACTGGCAGGCGGAGGAATATCTGGGGCTGGGGCTGGGTTCCCATTCCTATATGAACGGGGAACGGTTCCACAATACCTATGACCTGCGGGAGTACATCGAGGGCGAGGGCTTCTTCTGGAAAGAGGATGCGGAAGGCATCGCGGCGGAGGATGCCCTAGCGGAATTTATGTTTTTGGGGCTGCGGCTGACGGAAGGCGTTTCCTTTGGGCGGTTCAGAGAGCGGTTTGGACAGGGAATGAAAAATATTTACGGCAGTCAGATCGAAGAGCTGGTGAAAGAAGGGCTGCTGGAGGAGGACGAAAGAGGCATCCGGCTGACGAAAAAGGGCGTGGATGTCAGCAATTATGTGTTTGAGAAGTTTTTATTCTGATACAATTTTGAAGAATTTCTTAAAATCAGATAAAATGAAGAAAATTTTAGTTTTTAGCACTTGACATCTTTGGTGGCTAGTGCTATCTTTATATTCGTAAGTTAGCACTCAAAAGTGGTGAGTGCTAATAAAATGGAAAAAGGAGGCGGCGGTATGGCGTTGAACGACAGAAAAATACAGATTTTGCAGGCCATTATCAATGACTATATTGAAACGGCGGAACCCGTCGGTTCCAGAACCATTGCCAAAAAGTACAACCTGGGTATCAGTTCTGCTACCATCAGAAATGAAATGAGCGATCTGGAGGAAATGGGTCTCATCATGCAGCCCCACGCATCCAGCGGCCGTATCCCTTCCGATATGGGTTACCGGCTTTACGTTGACCATCTGATGCAGCAGAAGGAACTGACGGCTGATGAACAGAAGTATCTGCAGAGCGTCATTTCCAGAGACATCAATCAGATCGATTATCTGATGGAGGAAACGGCGAAGGCATTGTCCCTTTTGACCAATTATGCCACATTCATTTCCGAGCCTGTGGGACAGAGAACACGCATCAAGCAGATCCGGCTGCTGCCTTTGGACAGCACATCCCTGCTGCTGGTTATCGCAACAGGGGATAACTTCATCAAGAACCATGTCATCAAAATGGACAGTGTGCCTTCGGAAGAAAAAATCTTCTACATGGGCATCTGCCTGAACCACGTGTTGCAGGGCTGTGCGCTGAATGAAATCGACGGTGCGGTCATCAGCAGGATGCAGGCGGAGTTGCAGGAATATCAGGAACTGTTGCAGCCCATTCTGAAGGCCATTGAAATTACCATGCGGGCGGCGGAAAAGGTACAGGTGCACATGAGCGGCGCCAGAAATATGCTGGCGTTCCCGGAATTTTCCGACATCCAGAAGGCAAAATCCCTGTTCCAGACATTGGAAGAAAAGGATGTGCTGGTGACGATGCTGGAGGAAAGCAAGGGAAACGACATTCAGATTCTCATCGGCAGCGAAAACACGGTGCAGGGCATGAAGGACTGCAGTGTGATCACGGCGACCTACAAGATGGGGGACGATACCAGAGGTACCATCGGCATCGTGGGGCCGACGAGAATGGATTATTCCCAGGTCATTTCCGTGCTGAATGGCATGGTGCAGAATATTGAAAATGTATTACGGAATCTTTCCGAGGGAAATCATAAAAATACCTAGAAATGAGGGAACAGCGTGGAAGAAATGAAAAAGGATGAAACTCTGGAGACACAGGAAGCCGCAGCGGAAGAAATTTTAGAGGCAGCGGAAGAGGTGGAAGCAGAAGTTGTGGAAGAGGGCGAAGTTCTGGATGAGAAGGATGAAAAAATTGCCGCTCTGGAACAGCAGGCTGCAGACAATCTGGATAAATATCAGAGATGTTTGGCGGAATTTGACAATTTCCGCAAGCGTACCGTAAAGGAAAAGGCCAGCATGTATGACGATGGCGTGAGAAGCACAGTGGAAAAGCTTTTGATGGTCATTGACAATCTGGAACGGGCCGTTATGGTACAGGAAGGCAAAGTGGATGAAAACGATGCTTTTTTCAAAGGTGTGAAAATGACCCTGACCCAGTTCCAGGATGTTCTGCATGGCATTGGCGTGGAAGAAATCAAGGCGGTGGGCGAAAAATTCGACCCCAACCTGCACGCGGCAGTGGCCCATGAGGACGATGAGAACTACGGCGAAAACGAAGTGGTGCTGGAAATGCTGAAGGGTTATATGTATAAAGACAAGGTGATTCGTCACAGTATGGTTAAAGTAGCAAACTAATCGAGAAACTAAAAATTATTTGTATATCTTAGGAGGAATGAATCATGGGTAAAATTATCGGTATTGACTTGGGTACAACCAACTCTTGTGTAGCAGTAATGGAAGGCGGCCAGCCCGTTGTTATCGTAAACAGCGACGGCGCAAGAACAACTCCTTCCGTTGTAGGTTTCGCAAAAAATGGCGAAAGACTGATCGGTGAAACAGCAAAACGTCAGGCGATCACAAACCCTGACAACACCATCGCTTCCATCAAGAGCCACATGGGCGAAAACTACAAGGTAAACATCGAAGGCAAAGGCTATTCCCCTCAGGAAATTTCCGCAATGATCCTGCAGAAACTGAAAGCAGTCGCAGAAAGCCATCTGGGCGAAGCGGTAACAGAAGCAGTTATCACAGTACCCGCTTACTTCAATGACTCTCAGAGACAGGCAACAAAAGACGCAGGCAAGATCGCCGGTCTGGATGTAAAACGTATCATCAACGAACCCACATCCGCAGCACTGGCTTACGGTCTGGATAACGAAAACGAACAGAAAATCATGGTATACGACCTGGGCGGCGGTACATTCGACGTTTCCATCATCGAAATCGGTGACGGCGTAATCGAAGTTCTGGCGACTAACGGTAACACACACCTGGGTGGCGATGACTTCGACCAGAGAGTCATCGATTTCCTGGTAGGCGAATTCAAAAAGGCAGAAGGCATGGATCTGTCCAAAGACAAAATGGCCATGCAGAGACTGAAAGAAGCTGCGGAAAAAGCGAAAAAAGAACTGTCTACTGTAGCTTCCACAAACATCAACCTGCCCTTCATCACAATGAATCAGGACGGCCCCAAACATCTGGATGTAACACTGACAAGAGCAAAATTTGACGAACTGACACATGACCTGGTAGATGCTACCATGGGCCCTGTAAAACAGGCTTTGGCGGATGCTGGTCTGTCCACAGGCGAAATCGACAAGGTTCTCTTGGTTGGTGGTTCCACAAGAATCCCCGCTGTACAGGATGCTGTGAAAAAATACACAGGCAAAGAACCCTTCAAAGGCATCAATCCCGATGAATGTGTAGCGGTAGGTGCTGCAATCCAGGGTGGTAAAATGGCTGGCGACGAAGGCGCAGGTTCCATTCTGCTGCTGGACGTAACACCTCTGTCTCTGGGTATCGAAACGCTGGGCGGCGTTGCGACAAAACTGATCGACAGAAACACAACCATCCCTACAAACAAAAAACAGATCTTCTCCACAGCGGAAGACAACCAGACAGCAGTAGATATCCATGTTGTACAGGGGGAAAGACCTCTGGCAAGAGACAACAAAACACTGGGTCAGTTCAAGCTGGATGGTATCGCTCCTGCAAGAAGAGGCGTGCCTCAGATCGAAGTAGCCTTCGACATCGACGCAAACGGTATCGTACACGTTTCCGCAAAAGACCTGGGCACAGGCAAAGAACAGAAAATCACTATCACAGCAGGTTCCAACCTGAGCGATGAAGAAATCGACAGAGCTGTCAAAGAAGCAGAACAGTTCGCAGAAGCTGACAGAAAGAGAAAAGAAGCCATCGATGCGAAAAACGAAGCTGACTCCCTGATCTTCCAGACAGAAAAAGCAATGGAAGAACTGGGCGACAAGCTGGACAGCATGGACAAATCCACAGTAGAAGCAGAGCTGACAAAGCTGAAAGATGCAGTGAAAGACATGACACCTGAAACAATGACAGAAGCTGACACAGAAAATGTGAAGGCTGCAACAGAAGCCCTGAAACAGGAATTCTACAAACTGTCTGAAAAACTGTATCAGCAGGCACAGGCTGCACAGGGCGGCAACCCTAACGGCGATGGCCCCGATGTAGTTGATGTAGACGGTAAAGAAATCTAATATAAGAAATTGAGACAGAGGGGGAACTTTCTTTACTTGGTGAAAGTTCCCCCTAACCCCTTCAAAGAACCGCTTGAAGCAGAATGCGGGGCTTTGCCCCTGCACCCCACAAGGGGATAATCCCCTTGACCCTATTTGCCTTCGGCGGCTATTCTGAAAATGATTTGCAAAAATGAAGTTTTTGCGTATCGGGTTCCAAGGGAGTGACTCCCTTGGTGGGAGTTTGAGGGTGAAACCCTCAAGAGGGGAAAGGAAAAAAGGTGGTGAAGAAGTTGGCGAATAAAAGAGATTATTATGAGGTTTTGGGCGTAAACAAGAACGCAACAGAGGCGGAGCTGAAAAAAGCCTACCGCAAAATGGCGATGAAATACCATCCCGACCAGAACCAGGGCGATAAAGAGGCGGAAGAAAAATTCAAGGAAGTCAACGAAGCGTATGAGGTGCTGAGCGACAGCCAGAAGCGCGCCCAGTACGACCAGTTCGGTCATGCGGCCTTTGAACAGGGCGGCATGGGCGGCGGCGGGTTCTACGGCCAGGGCTTCGATATGGGTGATTTGGGCGACATCTTCGGCAGCATGTTTGGCGGCGGCTTCGGCGGTTTCGGCGGCTTTGGCAGCGGCGGGGCCAGAAGAAACGGCCCCAGAAAGGGCAGGGATGTAAACGTAAATATCCAGCTGACCTTTGAGGAGGCTGTTTTCGGCTGCAAGAAAGAGATTTCTGTGGCGATCTATGACCAGTGTGACACCTGCCATGGCACAGGGGCTAAGGAAGGCACCCATGCGGAAAGCTGCCCTACCTGTAACGGCACGGGGCAGGAGAGAGTGGTGCAGCAGTCCATGTTCGGCGCTGTGACCAGCGTTCGCACTTGTTCCAAGTGCGGCGGTACGGGTAAGGTCATCAAAGACCCCTGCAACACCTGTAAGGGATCTGGCAAGGTACGCAAAACAAAGAAATACGAGGTCAATGTGCCCAAGGGCATCGACAATGGCCAGACCATCCGTTTGTCCGGCAAGGGCGAGATCGGCGAAAATGGCGGCGGCTACGGCGACCTGCTGGTAACGGTTTATGTGCAGCCGAACCGGGTATTTGTGCGTAAGGGCTATGATATTTACTGCGATGTGCCTATCACCTTCGTACAGGCGGCATTGGGCGGCGATATCATCATCAAGACCATTGCCGGGGAACAGAAATATACCATCAAGCCCGGTACACAGCCCGATACGGTGGTGACACTGAAAGGCGTGGGTGTACCCAACCTGAGAAATCCTAAGGTAAGAGGGAACCAGATCGTGACACTGAAGGTGAAGATTCCTACAGACCTGAGCGAAAGACAGAAAGACCTGCTGCGTCAGTTCTATGGGGATATGCCTTCCAAGGGTGCGGCTGAGGCGGAACCCATGAAGGAAGAAAAGAAATCCTTTACGGAAAAAATGAAGGATGGATTTAAAGATTTATTTGACTGATAAAAAATGCTCCTGCTTCCGAATGAGGCGGGAGTTTTTTGCTTGGAAAGGCATTGGTGTTGTATGTGGTGTGTTCTTTTGTTAAAATAAAACAACGAATAACAAGGATAAAAATGGGGGGAAAGTGTTTATTATGACGGTATGGAATCCCTGGCGGGGCTGTAGGAAGTGCAGTGATGGATGCCGATACTGCTATATTCATAAAGGTGATGCAAAACGAAACATCAATACAAACGACATTGTAAAGACAAAGGATTTTTATAAGCCGATGGAAAGATTCAAAAACGGCAATTATAAATGGAAGTCCGGGCTTGTTTATCTTTGCTTTTCATCGGATTTTCTGCTCGAAGATGCTGATGACTGGCGCAGAGAATGCTGGTCTATGATAAAAGAACGACAAGATCGTACTTTTCTTTTTCTGACGAAGAGAATAGAGCGATTTATGAACTGTATTCCCGATGACTGGGGCGATGGATATGAAAATGTTGTTGTATGCTGTACAGTAGAAAATCAGAAAAATGCCGATAAAAAACTGTCTTTGTTTCAAACATTGCCGATAAAACATAAATGTATTACAGCGCAGCCTTTGCTGGAAAGAATTGATATAGAAAAATATCTTGATGATATTGAACTTGTTTTGGTAGGCGGTGAATCAGATCATTACGCCAGACCGCTGGATTATGATTGGGTTTTGGAGATTCGGAAACAATGTATTCGGAAGGATGTAAACTTTACGTTCAGGCAGTTGGGGACATGTTTTATCAAAGACGGCAAACAATATAAATTACAGACCAAAGACCTGATGAAACAGGCAAAAGCAGCGAACATTGATTATAAGAAACGGTTCACTTGACAAGAATTGGGGAATAGGATATTATCATACGAATAAATTGGGGGGATAAGGAAATGACAAAACTTCTACTGCGTTTATTCGTGAAAAATTATGAGAATAGCGAAGATATGGCTGTCAGAGCTTCTGTAGGCAAGCTGGCGGGGGCAGCGGGCATTGTCTGCAATCTCCTCCTCTTTCTGGGGAAACTGGCTGCGGGGCTTTTGGCGGGTTCTGTGGCCGTTGTGGCCGATGCGGTGAATAATCTTTCGGATGCATCTTCTTCCATCGTGACCCTTCTGGGCTTTCGGCTGGCCCAGCAGCCAGCGGATCAGGACCATCCCTATGGCCATGCCAGATATGAGTATCTTTCCGGGCTGATGGTGGCGGTGCTGATTTTGGTGATCGGGGTAGAATTGGTGAAAACCTCTGTGGGGAAAATCATCCATCCGGAGGCCATTGACTTTTCTGTTGTTACGGTGGGCATTTTGGTGGTGTCCATTCTGGTAAAGCTGTGGATGTCTTTGTTTTTTGGAGCATTGGGCAGAAAAATCCATTCTCTGACACTGCAGGCAACTGCGGTGGACAGCAGAAATGATGTGGTTTCCACGGTTGCCGTTTTGGCCGGCTGCTTGGTGGGGCATTTTGGCCGGGTGAATATTGATGGTTATGTGGGCCTTTTGGTGGCGGTGTTCATTCTGTATTCCGGGGTGAAGATCGTCAGGGAAACTATTTCTCCGCTGCTGGGGGAACAGGCCGACGCAGAACTGGTGGAGGGGATCAAGGCATTGGTGCTGCAGCACAAGCAGGTATTGAATGTACATGATCTGCTGATCCATGATTATGGCCCCGGCAGATGCTTTGCCTCTATTCATGCGGAAGTGAACGCAAGGCTGGACCCTATGGAGGTGCATGATATTCTGGATGATATTGAGAGCGAGGCATTGGCAGAATGGAATGTTCACCTGGTGATTCATTATGATCCGGTTCTTCCCGACGATGCGGAATGGGCAGAAATGAGCCGGGTGATGGGAGAAATTCTCGGGGAAGTGGCGCCGGAGGTGACCATGCATTGTTTCCGCATGGTAGGCGGCGCAAAACAGAAGAAGCTGGTGTTTGATCTGATGGTTCCGTATCATTTTGAAAAGACAAATCAGGAATTAAAAGGACAGATCGAGCGTAAGCTTGAGGAAAAAGGGAAAAATTACGGAATGGTTATTCGTTTCGATGGAAAGGAATAAGAAACGCGAGAAGACGGCAGCAACCGCTTTCTCGCGTTTTTTTAAAGCTTTCCTTCTTTTTTGAGATGTTCCAGAAAGGCTTCCAGCCCTTCCAGGATATCCTCATAGGTCACATCGAAATCGCCGGTATACCAGGGGTCTGCGATATCCCTGGGACGGGCGGAAAAATCCAGAAGGCGATGGACTTTATGGTCAGGGTCTTCCTTGATTTGGCGCATGAGGTTGGGAATATTGTAACGCTCCGCAACCAGAAGATAATCATATGCGTCATAATCTGCCCTGGTCACCTGACGGGCATGGTGCATGGAGCAGGAAATACCCACAGAAGCCAGCTTTCGCTTGGCAGGGGGATAGACGCCGTTGCCGATCTCCTCGCGGCTGGTGGCGGCAGAGGCGATGTGGAACAGGCCGGAGAGGCCTTTTTTCTGTACCATGTCACGGAAGAGATATTCCGCCATGGGGGAACGGCAGATGTTGCCGTGGCAGATGAATAATACACTAATCATAACATATCCCCCTTATTCCGCATGGTGTTCTTTCCAGAGGGCATGATACAATTCCGGCTTTCTGTCGGCTTTTACGGGGAAGGAGGAACGGTACGCATCCACTTCGGAAAGGTCGATATCCACCACTGTGATGCCACTGCCGCCATCCATATGGGCCAGCACTTCGCCCAGGGGGGAAACCACCATGCTGTCACCGTTATAGGACAGGCCACCGCCATCACCACTGCGGTTCACACCGATGATGAAGCACTGGTTTTCGATGGCCCGGGCTTTTAAGAGGGTCATCCAATGCTCCCGGCGGGAGGTGGGCCAACTGGCAATGACGGTGATGACCTTGCTCTTTTCGGAAAGCACCTGAAAAGGCTCGGGGAAGCGCAGGTCATAGCAGATGAGGGGGGAAACAGGCACGCCTTTCACTTCACAGAACTGCAGCCCGCTGCCGCCGGTATAATGCTTTGCCTCCGCACCAAAGGAGAAGGGGTGGATTTTTGCATAATCCGCCAGCTCTTTGCCGTTTTCATCCAGAAGGATGCAGTGATTGGTAGATACGCCGTTTTCATGGACAGGCAGGCCAAAGCATACCGCCACACCGTTTTTCTTTGCTTCTTCCTTGAAAAAAGCGATGGTTTTGCTGTTCTGCCTGTTTTCGCCGTAGGCCTCGGGGTTCAAGGT
>X73_One_humped_Camel__coassemble_324_pt1 | contig 14456 bp, 12 predicted proteins | sample X73_One_humped_Camel__metabat2_low_PE_007 | metagenome-assembled genome bin X73_One_humped_Camel | reverse complement strand
GCCACAGCTGCCAGGCTGTTTTCGTGTCAGTAAAGGGCTCCGGCGGGGAAAGCCGCGTTGCCGGAGCCGCAGCCCTCGCAGTCCTCCTGATTGATATAGACCTTTTTCTTGGAAACATCGGGGTTATAGTCCTGGGGCATAGAGCCGTCCAGAAAGGAAAGGAGGTCATCTACCTCGGCGGTTTTGCCGAAGCCGATCATGACGGAGTCGATCTCCGGCTGGGAAAAGACATAGCGCAGGGCTTCCTGATAATGGCCCGTCAGGCCGCCGCCGCCGAAGGCTTTCATGGAGAATACGCCTTTACCCGCAGCGTGGCAGGCCTGGATAGCTTCCAGCATTTCTTCTTTTGTGGCGAACTGGTCGCCTTTGCGGATGCCCAGGCCAGCGTAATTGATGAGGGGGAATACCACATCCAGTTCGGGGATTTTTGCGGCAGACATGCAGATATCCACATGATGGGTGGAAAGGCCGATAGCACGGACAAGGCCCTTTGCCTTGGCATCTTTCAATGCTTCCCATGCCTGTGCCCGTTCTTCCAATTGGCCGGAGCGGACCTCGTGCATCAGGAAAATATCGATGGCTTCACGGCCCAGTTCCGTTCTTGCTTCCAGAACGGCTTTCATCATGCCGTCATAATCGGCGGAGAGGGATTTGGAGCAGATGACAAGGCCGTCCATATCTCCGCTTTCCATGGCTTTTTTGATATAGGGGTATGCGCGGTAATACTGGGCGGTGTCGATGAAGTTGATGCCTTTTTGGTATGCGTATTTTATGATGGCGGCACCATCTTCCACGGGCAGGGCCAACTGGCTGGGGCCAATGGGCAGTACGCCGAAGCCGGCGATGCTGACTTCGATGCCGGTGCGACCGAGAGTTGTTTTTTTCATAAGAAACCTCCTTTTCGGGGTACGCTGTCCCCTCTCGACCCCTGCCAGGGCATCATGCCCTGGACCTGATACGAAAAAGCATTACCATGCTTTTTCAAGGATATAGAAATTATAAAGTAAATTTAGAAAAAAGAAAAGGCTTTCCCAAAATGAGAAAGCCTGATTATTTATGTTTCCTCGCAGAAACGATAGTTTCTGCCATTAGGGTTCCAAGGGAATTATTCCCTTGGTGGGAGTTTGAGGGCAACGCCCTCAAAGAGTTTCGAAGAATTTTTTGTTGTTTTCGATGGCTGTGGTGGTTGCTTCCTTGGCGGGGCCGCCCACCACTTTTCTCGCCTGGGCACATTCGTTTACATTGATGGCCGCGTAAACGCTATTGTCGAACACGGGGGAGATGGCCTGATATTCCTCCAGGGAAAGATCGTCCAGGTTGGTGTTATGCTCGATGCAGTACAGCACCAGTTTGCCGATGATCTCATGGGCATCCCGGAAGGGCACGCCTTGTTTCACCAGCCAGTCGGCGGCATCGGTGGCGTTGGTGAAGCCGCCCTTTGCGGCCTGCAGCATAGCGTCTTTTTTTACGGTCATGGTGGCGATCATATTGGTGAATACGGGCAGGCACATTTTGACCGTATCAATGGCGTCAAACAGGCCTTCCTTATCCTCCTGCATATCTTTATTATAGGCCAAAGGCAGGCCTTTCATGGTGGTCAGAAGGCCCATCAGATGGCCGTATACACGGCCGGATTTGCCACGAATCAGTTCTGCCATATCGGGGTTCTTTTTCTGGGGCATGATGCTGGAGCCGGTGGAGTAGGCATCGCTGAGTTCCACGAAATGGAATTCATGGCTGCTCCAGAGGATGATCTCTTCGCAGAAGCGGCTCAGGTGCATCATCAGGATGGACAGGGCAGAGGCCAGCTCGATGCAGAAATCACGGTCGGAAACGCCATCCATGGAGTTTTGCGTGATGGCGGAGAAGCCCAGTTCTTCCATGACGAAAGTTCTGTCCAGGGGGTATGTGGTGGTTGCCAGGGCGCCGCTGCCCAAAGGCATGACATCAGTGCGTTTGAAGGTATCGCAGAGGCGGTCATAGTCCCGCTTGAACATTTCCACATAGGCCAACAGATGATGGGCCAGGGTGACAGGCTGGGCACGCTGCAGGTGGGTATAGCCGGGCAGGATGGTTTCTGTATGGTCTGCGGCGAAATCGTTCAGCGTGACCATCAGGTTTTTTATCAGGCCTTTGATCTCGGTAATTTCTTTTTTGGTGTACATACGGATATCCAGGGCCACCTGATCGTTACGGCTGCGGCCGGTATGCAGGCGTTTGCCCACGTCGCCGATGCGGCTGATGAGGATGGTTTCGATGTTCATATGGATATCTTCTGCTTTTTCGTCGAAGGTCACTTTGCCGGCTTCGATATCGGTCAAAATTTCTTTTAATGTCTTGATGATAAGCTCAGCGTCGGCGGCAGGGATGATGCCCTGCTTGCCCAGCATTTTGGCATGGGCCATGCTGCCTGTGATATCTTCGTGGTACATTCTGCTATCGAAGGAGATAGAGGAATGGAAGTGGTCTGTAAAGCTATCTGTGGACTGGGTGAAGCGTCCGCCCCAAAGTTTTGCCATGATTAGTCTCCTTTCTTTTTTGCAGGGGGTTTTACCCCCTGCACCCCCACAAGGAGGCACCGCCCCCTTGACCCGGGTACTGCGAGTAAGAATACTCTTGCTCGTGTGGTGGTTTATAATGAGAAATACTCCTATCGAAAGTGACAGGAGTATTTTTTTGTCTTATGTATAATTATTTTTTGTCCTCCCCTGCAAAAACGCAGTTTTTGCGATTCGGGTTCCAAGGGAGTGACTCCCTTGGCGGGTTTCAGGGCAGAGCCCTGAGAAAAGGTCTTACTTGTTGTTTTCCATCATCATTGCGCGAACCTTCATGGACAGGCCGAACAGGTTGATGAAACCGTCAGCGTCCTTATGGTTGTACAGATCGCCTGTTGCGAAGGAAGCGATGGATTCGTTGTACAGGCTGTAAGGGGATGTTGCGCCTGCGGGCATGATATTGCCCTTGTACAGTTTCAGTTTTACGGTACCTGTAACGGTTTCGTTTACGCTGTCGAAATATGCGCTGAGGGCTTCCCGCAGAGGTGTGTACCATTCGCCGGAGTAAACCAGTTCTGTGAATTTGTTGGAAGCGATCTCATTGAACGCCTGTGTTTTCTTATCGGAGCACAAGTATTCCAGTTCGCGGTGGGCGTAGTACAGGATGGTACCGCCGGGTGTTTCATATACACCACGGGACTTCATGCCAACCACACGGTTTTCGCAGATATCTGTGATACCAACACCGTTTCTGCCGCCAATCTCATTCAGCAGTGTCAGCATTTCCACGGGACCCAGTTTTTCGCCGTTTACGGCAACGGGGATGCCTTTTTCAAAGTCCAGAGTAACATATTCAGGCACATCGGGCGCTTTTTCGGGGGTCACGCCAAGCTGCAGGATGTGGTCATAGTTGGGTTCATTTGCGGGGTCTTCCAGTTCCAGGCCTTCGTGGCTCAGGTGCCAGATGTTTCTGTCACGGCTGTAGGAATTGTCGTGGCTTGCTTCAAAAGGAATGCCATGCTGTGCCAAATATTCGATCTCGTCTTCACGGGATTTCATTTTCCAGGTATCCAGTCTCCAGGGCGCGATGATCTTCATTTCGGGCGCCAGTGCTTTTACAGTCAGTTCAAAACGCACCTGGTCGTTGCCTTTGCCTGTTGCGCCATGGCAGATGGCTGTTGCGCCTTCCTGTTTTGCGATCTCCACCAGTCTTTTTGCGATGATGGGACGAGCCATGGATGTACCCAAGAGGTATTTGCCTTCATAAACAGCGTTGGCTTTGATGCAGGGATAAATGGCATCCACGATGAATTCTTCTGTCAGGTCTTCGATATAGAGCTTGGAAGCGCCTGTGGAAAGAGCCTTCTGTTCCAGGCCTTCTGTTTCCTTGCCCTGACCCACGTCACCGCATACGCAGATAACTTCGCAGTCATAGTTTTCTTTCAGCCAGGGGATGATTGCGGATGTATCCAGACCGCCGGAATATGCCAATACGATTTTTTCTTTTGCCATGATGATTTTCCTCCTTAAAAATACAAACCTTTGTGCAAGGATTTTGTTCCGAATGAATTTTATAAATGGATTATACATACCTCATTCTGGAAATGCAACCCCAAAAACATAAAAATTCATCTTTTTGTGTATATTCCTGCATTTTATTCCGATTGCCGGCTGGATTTTAGGCATTATTTTATGCATCATGCAAAATAAGGTGAATAATTATGCAATCTGGCGTGAATGTATGTTTAATAGTGCTGTATCATGTATACATGAAAGGAAAACCGCAAAATCCCTTTGAAAACGCGGGCTTTTGTGATATGATGAAACTGGTGTAATATCGATTACATATATTAGGTATTTTTTTACGAAAGAAAAAGCGGCAGAAGAAAGCGACCCAAGGAGGAAAAGAAAATGAAACTTTTGACATTCGGTCATAATGGAAATATGGAAGTCGGCGTGCTGAAAAATGACGGCACACAGGTGGTTCCGGTGAATTATCTGGGTTTTCATGTAAAGGATATGAATGAATTTCTGGAGGCGCAGGATGGAGCGAAGCTGGAAAAAATGGACCGCAACAAGGAACTGATGGAGGGCATTCCCGTGGAGGAAATGCGGATGTTCTCTCCTATTTTATATCCCAAGCAGGATATCATTTGTCTGGGCATCAATTATTTCGCCCATGCGGAGGAGTCGGCCCGGTTCCATGAGGAAGCTTTCGGCGGCGAACGGCCGGAGCCTATCTATTTTGCGAAGCGGGTGAACCGTGCCGTAGGCGACGGGGAATATATTGACGGGCATCTGGATATCGTGGACAGCCTGGATTATGAAGTGGAGCTGGCGGTGGTCATCGGGAAGGATGCGAAAAATGTAAAAGAGGATGAAGTATTCGATTATGTATTCGGCTATACCATCCTCAATGACATGAGCGCCAGAAATTTGCAGACGGCCCACAAGCAGTGGTACTTTGGCAAGTCTCTGGATGATTTCACGCCCATTGGCCCTTGGATCGTGACGAAGGATGAGTTCATTAACCCTCCTGCGCTGGCCATCCGTTCCTATATCAACGGGGAACTGAGACAGGACAGCACCACGGATCTTCTCATCAACAGCATTGAAAAGGTCATCTGCCAGTTATCCAAGGGGATGACTCTGGCGGCAGGCACCATTATTGCCATGGGGACGCCCGCAGGGGTCGGCATGGGCTTCCAGCCTCCCAAGTTCCTGAAGAAGGGAGATATCGTGAAATGTGAGATTGAAGGTATCGGTACTCTCACAAACGAAATTAAATAAGAAAACATTCATGGAACCGGACGGAATGGAGGGATTTGCATGATGTATTATGGTATCGCATTGATTCTCATTTGTTTGTTCCTGAGTAATATATTTTTTGCAGTCAGAAAAATCGTGTCCAGGTCTGGAGAAAGTATCAGTAATAATTTGAAAGCGATAATCGTTGCTGTTGTACTTGCGGCTGTGATATGGATTGGTTTGACGAAATTCCATTGAGTAAGGAGATTATTAGTATGGAAAAAATCAAGGTGATGAGTGTCTTTGGGACACGTCCCGAGGCTATCAAAATGGCACCTCTGGTAAAGGAACTGGAAAAAACGCCGGAAATCGAAAGCATCGTCTGCGTAACGGCGCAGCACCGGGAAATGCTGGACCAAGTGCTGGAAATTTTTGACCTGCATCCCCGGTATGACCTGAATATCATGCAGTCCCGGCAGACATTGGCCGGAATCACAACCCGCGCCCTGACCGGTCTGGAAGAAGTGATGGGCAAGGAAAGGCCCGACATCGTTCTGGTGCATGGTGATACTTCTACTACATTTGCCGGCGCATTGGCGGCATATTATAACCAGGTAAAGGTGGGCCATGTGGAAGCAGGCCTGCGCACCTATGACAAATATCAGCCCTTCCCGGAGGAAATGAACCGTCGGCTGACAGGGGCATTGACCGACCTGCATTTTGCGCCTACGCCCCTGGCGAAGGAGCATCTGTTAAAGGAAAATATCGATGAAGGGGGCATCTTTATCACAGGCAATACGGTCATTGATGCTTTGGCCCATACCATTGAAGAAGATTATACTTTTACTGTGGACGAACTGAATAAAATCGACTTCAAAAACAAGCGTATCATCGCCATGACGGCCCACAGACGGGAAAATTTGGGGGAACCCCTGAGAAATATCTGCCATGCGGTGAAGCGGCTGGTGGAAGAATACCCTGATGTGGAAGTGGTGTATGCGGTGCATAAAAACCCTGCCGTTGTGGAACCTGTCCATGAAATTTTGGGCGGCAACGCCCGCATCCACCTGACGGATCCCCTGGACCTGAAGGATATGCATAACCTGATGTGCCGTTCTTTCTTTGTGATGACGGACAGCGGCGGCCTGCAGGAGGAAGTGCCTTCCATGGGCAAGCCGGTGCTGGTGCTGAGGAATGTGACAGAACGCCCCGAAGGCGTGGAAGCTGGCACCCTGAAGCTGGCCGGCACCGATGAAGAAGTGATTTACAGCATGGCGAAAGAACTGCTGGATAACAAGGAAGCATACGAAAAAATGGCTCAGGCGAAAAACCCCTTCGGCGACGGACAGGCCAGCCGCCGTATCGTGGAAAGCATCCTGTATCATTTCGGCAAAAAGACAGACAGACCCGATGAATATGTACTTCGCATAGAATATGACAAAACAACGAAGGAGGAAAAACCAATGAAAGAAGAAAGAATGGCCATTCTGAATATGCTGGAAAAAGGCATCATCACTGTGGACGAGGCGGAAAGACTGCTTAACACCATTAACAGCGGCATGGGCCTGGAAAAGGACGGCATCGGCAAAACCGTCAGCGGCGCTTTGAGCAAGGCCGGCGCAGCCCTCAGCGCAGTGGCGGGCAAGGTAAAGGAAAACCCCGCAGTCAGATCCGCGGCGGAAAAAGTGGCGGAAAAGACAGAGGACCTGCAGCCCAAGGTGAGCGCAGCGGCTTTCCGCGTGCGGGAAAAAGCAGGGGAATGGAAGGATGACCTGCAGCCCGCAGTGAAAGGCGCAGCCTTCCGCATGGCGGAAAAGGCGGGCGAGCTGAAGGAAGATATGGCTACTTACCGGGAAAAGCTGAAAGAAAGAAAAAACCGTGACGAAGCGGAAGACTGGGACGATTTTGACCTGGAAGAACTGAATGCGGAGGAAGCAGCAGAAGCGGCTGCTGATGCGGCAGAGGAAGCGGCCGTAGTTGTGGCAGAGGAAATGGCGGAAGCGGATATGGAGCCGATCTCTCCTGAAATGAACAAATACCTGAATAAGGTGGAAGACGTTCTGGATGAAATGAGCGGCCAGATGGAACAGCTCAATGATATGGAAAGCTTCCTGACAGCAGCCTTTGGCGATTTCGACCCCGATGAATGGGAAGACGACGAAGAGGAAGAAGAAAAGAAGGACGCAGAATAAGTGGAAAACGGCCGCAGACCCAAAGGTCTGCGGCTTTCTTTTTTTATCTGGCATCATACAGCCTGCGGATGAGGTTCCAGGTGGCAGGGCCAACGGCACCATTGGCTGGCAGTCCGTTCTGGGCCTGCAGGGCGGAGACTACATCCCTGGTCTGGGTGCCGAAATAGCCTGTGACGGGAATGGCCGGGATGATGCCGGTATATTCTGCGATGCCCCGGAGATAAGTCTGCAGGTCCCTGACATCTTCCCCCTCCTGTCCTTCGGAAAGAAAATAACCGGGATAGGGTCTGGCTCTGTCTCCTTCGATGCCCGGGGGCAGAGAGGCAAGGATGTCCTGATAAGCCTCCTCCAGCCGCACCCAGGTCTGCAGCCCCACGATGCCGTCGGCGGGCAGCCCCGCCAGGTTTTGAAAGGCGATGACGGCGGCGGTGGTGTCGGGGCCGAAGATGCCGTCAATGGCCACTTCCGGCACAGCCCCGTTGCTGAAATAGGCGATGACCGCCAGATAATACTGCAAAGCCTGCACATCCACCCCTGTTTCCCCTTCCTGCAATACGGCAGGGAAGGGCCGGGTCACTTCTTCCAGGGTCAGCCCCTCGCTGGTCAGCTCATTCAGCCGTTTGACCCCGTTGTAGATATATTTTAGCTGATACCAGGTGGCCTTCCCCACGATGCCGTCGGGGGTCAGGTTGAAGATGCGCTGAAAGGCCTGAACGGCATCCCGGGTGGAAACGCCGAATACCCCGTTGGGATTGGGGATCTCCGGTATGGCGGGGTAGTTGTTGCGGATGCGGTTTAGCTGCAGTTGTATGGTTTGCACCGTATTCCCCGAAGAGCCTACCCGAAGGGGGATGCCGGGATAGGAGGGGATATTGGCGCTGATGGGGGCGTTTTCCACGATGCCGATATCCTCTCCGTAATAATACTGCAAAATCTGATAGGGGGTCAGTCCTTGATTGGCCAGGGCTACGGTGCCCCATTGCAGCAGCCCGGAACAGACGGTGGTGGTGCCGTTGCAGTAGGCGGTGAAGAAGGGGTCGATGCGGCCCTGACGCACTACATAGTCGTTGAAAATCTCATCCACGATGAGGCTGATGTTTTCGTAAATATCCCGCCCTTTGATGAATTTCTGGTCAAGCTGGGTTTCTGAGGTGATATCGAAATCGTAGCCCTGGGAGCGGTAAAATTCATTATAGACCCGGTTCAGGGCATAGGTGATCTGGGCATAGATATTGGCCCGGATGGCCTCCTCCGGCCAGGTGGGGTAAATTTCACTGGAGGCTACATTTTTGATGTAGTCCGGGAAGGAGACCGTCACATTTTCCGCAGGCTGGTCCGGCAGGCCCAGATGCACGGTGATGGTCTCGGGGATAAAGGGCAGTTGCTGTGCGCCCATGGGTATCACTTCTCCTTTCGCTATGGGGGTTTTGCGGCATCACAGGTCCGGTTCCTTATCTTCGATCTCTTCCTCCGCCGGGGGCCTTGTGCCGCTGATGATGGGGGAAAGATTTACAGGCTGGATGGTGGTGATGCCGTCGAAAACAGGCAGGTCACGGATTCTGGTCGGTACATGATTGGGGGCGGAGATCTCCGCCTGATAGATGGCAAAGACAGGGCCGTTGCCGGGGCTTTGGGAAAGTTCCCGGCTGGGGGCAGGCAGGGAGATAGGCTCCGTTTTGCCGCTTTCATCGGTGGTGAGGGTGATGGAAAGGGCCTGCCGGTCATCCAGCATTCTGGAAAGGACGACGGTGGCCCCCGCCACAGGAAAGGCCCCCTGGCCCCCGGTCACCTGAAAAAGCAGGGTACCGAAGGCGGGATTTTGGGCCAGAAAGCGCTGCAGGGGATCGGCGGCGGTGCTTTCCGCCGCAGACAAAGGCGTGTTTTTCTGAAAATAGGGATACATGGGAAATGCTCCTTTCACCAGCAGTCGTTTTTCTTCCATATTATGCAGGCGGCAAGGACATATTTCGCCCCGTCTTTTGCGAAAAAGCAGGAAAAATGGGGCTTTTTTTCGGAAAGGCTTGACTTTATCGGCCGGGTGTGGTATGACAAAAGAAGCTTGACTGATGTCAGGCAAAGATAGAGGCGCAATGCTGATGAGTAGCCTTCCGAAAAACGCCATGGGCGGCGGGGAGGGAAAGGCAGCGTTGCCGAAGCTGTTTCCTCTGCCCGAAAAAAGAGGATATGGCTGGGACATTGCAAAATATGTAATGTACTGTCACTTATGTGGAGCGCTATCGGAAACTTGTAACACTTTTATGGGTTATAACGCCGTGCGCTTTGCGCACGGCTTTCGTTTTTCTGAGCGAAAGCGCAATCATCTCATTTTATCCAAATTTTTTAAAATGTCTGAAAGGAGAAGGGGTATGAAAACAAAAACAAACCTCAGAAGCAAATGGCTTGGCCTTTTCTTTGTAGTTACGCTGGTAGCTCTGGCCATGTCCATGACCGTATTCGGCGGCGAAGCGGAAGCTGAATATGTAAGCAATATGTATGCAACAGCATGGTCTCTGGTGCCTCCTCTGGTAGCCATCATTCTGGCGCTGATCACAAAGGAAGTATATTCCTCTCTGTTCATTGGTATCATTGTGGGCGGCCTGTTCTATGCAAACTTCGATCCCAAGCTGGCGTATCTGACCATCTTCACAAACAGCACAGACGGCGGCATGCTGGCAAAGCTGTCCGATAGCTGGAACGTGGGTATCCTGATTTTCCTGGTTATCCTGGGCATCATCGTTGCCCTGATGAACAAAGCCGGCGGCTCCGCGGCTTACGGCAGATGGGCTGCAAAAACATTCAAAACAAGAAAAGGAGCAATGCTGGGCACATCCCTCCTGGGCTGCCTGATCTTCGTGGATGACTATTTCAACTGTCTGACGGTAGGTTCCGTTATGAGACCTGTCACAGACACACATAAAGTTTCCAGAGCAAAGCTGGCATATCTGATCGACGCAACGGCTGCTCCCGTATGTATCATCGCTCCCATTTCTTCCTGGGCTGCTGCGGTAGCCGGCGTGGTGGATGGCGTGAATGGCCTGGACCTGTTCATCAAAGCCATCCCTTACAACTTCTACGCACTTTTGACTATTCTGACAATGGTTTGCCTGACACTGACAAACACAGACTTCGGCCCCATGCTGGACCATGAAAGAAACGCACAGCTCAACGATGACCTGTACACCACAGACGCAAGACCCTACGCTGGGGCAGACGCTGCACAGGCACCCGTTGGCAACGGCAAAGTGATCGACCTGATTCTGCCTGTCATCGTTCTGATCATCTCCTGCATTATCGGTATGGTTTATACAGGCGGCTTCTTCGATGGCGAAACCTTCATCGACGCCTTCGCAAACTGCGATGCTGCGACAGGCCTCCTGCTGGGTTCCGCTGCGGCACTTTTGATCACATTCTTCCTGTACATCCCTCGTAAAGTGCTGACATTCCGTCAGTTTATGGACTGCCTGCCCGAAGGCTTCAAGGCAATGGTGCCCGCTATCATGATCCTGACATTTGCATGGACTCTGTCCGGCGTGACAGGTCTGTTGGGTGCGGATGTATTTGTAGCCGGCATCCTGGAAAACAGCACAGGCGTGCTGGTGAACCTGCTGCCCGTGATCGTATTCTGCATCGCTGTGTTCCTAGCATTCGCAACAGGCACATCCTGGGGTACATTTGGTATCTTGCTGCCTATCGTAGTGCCTATCATGGACCCTTCCAGCGAGCTGCTCATCATCACAGTGGCGGCTACTCTGGCTGGTGCGGTTTGCGGTGACCACTGCTCCCCCATCTCCGATACGACCATCATGGCTTCCACAGGCGCCCAGTGTGACCATGTGAACCACGTTTCCACACAGCTTCCTTATGCCTTGACGGTTGCAGCGGTATCCGCAGTGAACTATGTGATTGCCGGTTTCGTACAGAACTGGGTGATCTGCCTGCCTATCGCTATCGTTTCCATGATCGTAACGGTTATGGTGATTCGCAAAATGTACGGTGCGAAAGAACTGCCCGCAGAAAAATAAGAACCATAAAAAGATGCCCTGTTCCGCGCTGCGGAACAGGGCATCTTTGTTTTAGAGGAAGTGGGTGATATGAATTTCCGGCAGATAAGGCAGGAGGAAATAAACCGCCAGCAGGATGAGGGCGAAAAGAATGTTCATCCCGGTGAAGTGGAGCATATATTTCCCCTTTTTGGCACCCGCCGCCTGGGCGTAGTATTTATAGGAGATAAGACTGGCCATGGAGGCGATGATGGTGCCCAGACCGCCGATATTCACCCCGGCGATGAGGGCATCGTAGGAAGCGGTGAATTCCGAAAGGAGGACTGCCGCGGGGACGTTGCTGATCAACTGGCTGGCCAGGAAGGAGACGATGACCTCCCTGCCCAGAAGGAGGGATTGCAGGGTCTCCCGGATAAGGGGGATGCGCCCCAGGTTGCCGATGAGGACAAAGAAGCACACAAAGGTCAGAAGAAGGTTATAATCCAGCCCCTTCAGGATGCCCTTCTGGAAGAAAAGGAACCACACCAGAATGACGAGGAGGACTGCCCAATGGGAGGCCACACGGAAGACCGCCAGCAGGCACAGCAGGAACAGCACCCCCAGCACGAGGAGGCGGGCTTTTTCCGGAACGGACCAGTGTTTCTTCGGCTCCTGTTTTTCTGTTGCCAGGGGGCGTTTGCCCTGGAAATAGCAGAATACATAGAGGAAGAAATAGGAGACTGCCACATAGGGCACCGTTACGGCGAAAAATTCCCCCATGCCCATGCCGGAAATGGTATAGAGGAAGAGATTTTGGGGGTTGCCCACAGGGGTCAGCATGCTGCCCAGATTGGCGGCGATGGTCTGCAGCACGATAATGGGGATCATCTTTTCCCGGAGGTTTGCCCGTTCCAGCAGCAGGATGGTGAAGGGGACAAAGGTGATGAGGGCCACATCGTTTGTGACGAACATGGCGGAAAAGAAGCACAGCATGACCAGGGTGGTGGCAAGCTGCCGCATTTTGCTGGCCCGGGCCAGAAGAAGATTTGCCATGCGGTCAAAGACCCCCAACTGCTGGAAGCCGCCCATGACCGCCATCAGGCAGAACAGGAGCACCAGCACCCGCACATCGCAATATTCCAGATACCCTGCATCCGGCGGGATGAGGAAGGCCGAAAGAAAGGCCAGACCGCCCGATATGCAGAGGATGGTTTCTTTTTTGAAAAAAGCAATACATTTCTCTTTCATAATTCCAATCCATTTCTGACAAAAAATCTGTTTTTTCTCAACGATGTCCATTATAAGACGGACGAAAGCCGGATGCAAGACCTGTTTTGCTTGCGGAAAGGGAAAGTTCGGGTTAAAATAAAGAAATACGGAAAGGAGGACCTCCATGAATTTGAATGAGATCGTTGCCATGAATTTAAAACGCCTGCGGGCAGAGCGAAACCTGAGCCTGGGGAAATTGTCGGAGCTTTCCGGCGTCAGCAAGGTGATGCTGAGCCAGATCGAAAAGGGCGAATCCAGCCCCACGGTCAATACCCTCTGGAAGATCGCCGGCGGCCTGCAGGTCTCCTATACGAAGCTGATCGATCTGCAGATCGAAGCTCCCCGCATCATCCGCAAGGGCGAAAGCGCCATGCTGGGGATGGAAAAGGGCTACCGTGTTTATCATTACAGCACGGCAAACCCCGCCCGGGATTTTGAATTTTTCAACAGCGAGCTGGAGCCGGAGGGGGAATTTACCTCCGAGGGCCATGGCCCCAATACCCATGAATATCTGCTGGTGACAAAAGGGCAGATGATCTTGGCCTACTGCGGGGAGGAATATACCCTGGAAGAAGGGGACTTCATCCATTTTGACTGCAGCCAGCCCCATACCTACCTGAACCGGGGCCGGAGCAGGACGGAATTTACCAATATCGTTTATTATCTGGGCTAAGGGGGACAAGGCATGTTTTATAGCCAAAATGAAAAAAAGAAAACAGAGGTATTTTGGCTTGGTTGTCACCTATCCTCTGCCAAGGGATATCTGGCCATGGGGCAGGAAGCGGTGCGGCTGGGCTGCAACGTGTTCCAGTTTTTCACCAGAAACCCCAGGGGCGGTTCCGTAAAGCCTTTGGATCTGGAGGATTTGGAAAACTATAACGCCTTTCACCGGGAAAAGGGTTTCGGCACCCTGCTGGCCCATGCGCCCTATACCATGAACCCCTGCGCCGCCAAGGAGGACCTGCGGGCCTTTGCCCGCAATACCATGAAGGAGGACCTTTCCCGGCTGGAACTGATGGAGAACGTGATGTTCAATTTCCACCCGGGCAGCCATGTGAAGCAGGGCATTGACTTGGCCATCCCCCTCATTGCCGATGCGCTGAATGATATTCTGGCGGAAGGCGGAAAGACCCCCATCCTGCTGGAGACCATGGCGGGCAAGGGCAGCGAAGTGGGCAGGAATTTTGAAGAACTGCGGGCCATTATCGATCGGGTGGAGCAGAAGGAGCGGATGGGCGTTTGCCTGGATACCTGCCACGTTTACGACGGCGGCTATGACATCATCGGGGATTTGGATGGCGTGCTGCGGGAATTTGACGACATCATCGGGCTGGACAGGCTCAAAGCCATCCATCTGAACGACAGCAAAAACCCCATGGGCAGCCATAAGGACCGGCATGAAAAAATCGGGGAGGGGACGCTGACTTTGGCAGGCATCACCAACATCATCAACCACCCCAGGCTCATCCGGCTGCCCTTTTATCTGGAAACCCCCAATGAGGCGGAGGGCTATGCCCGGGAAATCGCCTTGCTGAGAAGCCTGAGAAAGAATGATTGATATGGAAAAGATTTTTTTCTATGATACCCCTGCGGGGAAGCTTTGCATCGGGGAAGAGCAGGGCTGCATCACCCGGGTCACATGGAGCAAAATCCCCGGGGAGTACGTTCTGGAAGAAACGGAAGGGATTTTGGCCTGCAAAAACCAACTGGAGGAATATTTTGCCGGGGAAAGAAGGGCCTTTGACCTGCCCCTTGCCCCCAAGGGCACGGCG
>X73_One_humped_Camel__coassemble_322_pt1 | contig 14709 bp, 15 predicted proteins | sample X73_One_humped_Camel__metabat2_low_PE_007 | metagenome-assembled genome bin X73_One_humped_Camel | reverse complement strand
CCGAAGGGGGGGCGGTGTTTCAAGGGAACAGCGGACTACACCTTTGCCCGGAGCGATATGGTAGGGGTAAGAGTATTTCGAGGAGGGGATTTCGTGGGCAGCACGAAGTTTGTGGTGGTAAAGGCGAAGGAACTCATCAAAACGGCGGTATTTGCCGTTCTGGGGGTCATTATTCTGGTAGGGCTCATCACCTTTTTCCTGCGCATGGGCGATGAGGATACGGGGATGTACCGGGATGGTACATATTATGGAGAGATGGAAGCCGGGGGAGAGGTGACGGAGATCGCCGTAAGGATAGAGGACGGCGTGATCGCTGATATTTCCATGGAGGAACCGGCGGAGGCTGTGGCGGTGTTTTATCCCCTGCTGGAAACGGCGGTGGAGGAAGTGGGCCGTCAGGTGGTGGCCAGTCAGTCTTTGACGGTGGAGGTGGATGCGGAAAATGCCCATTCTGCCCGGCTGGTGCTGGACGCAGTGGCGGCATGCCTGGAACAGGCGGAGAAATGAACGGCAAAGGTCCCGATTTTTTTCGGGGCTTTTTTGTGATTTGCATAACTTTTCCTTTTGGGACATAAGGTGAAAGGAAGGAGGGGATACCAATGACAGAGCAGGAAAAACGCCGCCGGCGGCGGGAAATGGAGCGGCGCATGCGGGCAAGGCAGCAGCGGGGAAAGGAGAAGAGGAAAAGCGGGCTGTTGGGCTTTCGGGTCTATGTAACGGCGATTTTGGTGGGGGGATGCCTTCTGATTTCCCTGTTTCACACGGAGAGTTCGGAAATGGTCTGCGCCAAGGTGAAGGAGGTCATCGCTCAGGAACTCACGACGGAGGAGATCGCCGGATGGAAAGAGAAGGCGGCGGCCTATTTCCGGGACAAGGAGCTGAGCCTGCCGGTTTTTGAGGAGGAGGAAGCCCCTGAGGAGGAACAGAAGGTCTATCGGCCGGACATCGAAGACTCCCCCTAGCGTGATGACCTGGAAGGGGCTGGCCTGGGAAAAGAAGACGGAGGACTGGATCGACCCGGTGCAGGGCATCATCACCTCCTCCTGCGGGGAAAGGACAAACCCCATTTTGGGGAAGCGGGAAATTCATGACGGGCTGGATATTGCCGTGGCCGTGGGGACGGATGTGGTTGCGGTGAAAAGCGGCAGGGTGACGGAGGTGCGCACTTCCGCCACCTACGGCAAGGTGCTGCAGTATGAAACCACGGATGGGTATACGGTGATGTATGCCCATCTTTCGGAGGTCCTGGTGAAAAAAGGCGAGGAGATCAAACAGGGGCAGATCGTGGCAAAATCGGGGAACACGGGCCTTTCCACGGGGCCGCATTTGCATTACGGCATTTATCGGGATGGAGAGATGATAGACCCCATGGAAGTGGTGACGTTGGGGTGGACGGACGGCGTTCGGGCGGAATACCGGGCCAGAGGGGAAGTTTTGTGAAAAGAAAATAGTGCAAACTCCTGCATTTTCGGGTATGATGGGTACAGAAAGGCAGGGATGCGCTTTGAAGAGAGTTTTGATGGATATTTCCGCCGACCTGACCCGCATCGCTCTGGCAGAGGACGGGGAACTGGTGGAATTATATTATGAAAGCAAGCGGGAGGAAAGTCTCGTGGGGAATATTTATGCCGGCAGGGTGGCAAATGTGATGCCGAACCTGCAGGCGGCCTTTGTGGATATCGGCGTGGGCAAAAACGGCTATTATTATTACGGCAATGCCCGGGCGGTTTCCGACGGGGAGAAAAATCCGGCGAAGCCAAAGGCGGGGGATACCCTCCTTTTGCAGGTGGAAAAGGACGCTGTGGGCAGCAAGGGCGCTGTGCTAACGGAGCATTTTTCCTTCCCCGGGAAGTTTCTGGTGCTGCTGCCGGGGGATGCGGGGGATATCGGCGTTTCCAGAAAAATCACCAGTTCTGAGGAAAGAAGCCGCATCCGGGAGATGGTGGCGGAACTGCTGCCGGAGGGCTGCGGCGCCATCGTCCGTACCAACGGCACAGGCAAAACAAGAGAGGAATTCGAGAAGGAAATTTCTCTTCTTTCCGCAAAATGGGAAAAGCTGAAAACGGGGGCATACATCAAGCCGCCGGCCCTTTTGCTGCAGGAAAATCACCCTGTGAAGCGGGCGGCCAGGGATTTTTATGCCGCTGATGTGGATGAATATGTGGTGAATGACAAAACCGCCTATGAAGAATTGCTGGAAACAGGGGATTATAATGGGGAAAACCAGCCTTCCCTGCGGCTGCACGGGGAAAAACTGCCCCTGTTCGAGGCGTATTTTCTGGAAAGCCAGAGCGCAAAGGCCCTGGAGCGGCATGTATGGCTGAAAAGCGGCGGATTTCTGGTCATTGAGGAAACGGAGGCCTGCGTGGTCATTGATGTGAACACCGGCAAGGCGGCAGGCAAAGGCGATTTGCAGAAAACCATTCTGAAGACCAATCTGGAGGCGGCGGAGGAAGCGGCCAAGCAGATGCGCCTGAGAAACCTTTCCGGCATCATCATCATCGATTTCATCGATATGGCAGACGGGGCTGCCCAGAAGGAAGTGACGAAGCGGCTGGAAGCGGCAGTGAAAAAAGACCGCATCAAGACGGTTGTGGTGGGCATGACGGAGCTGGGGCTGATGCAGGTGACCAGAAAAAAGACCAGACCCTCCCTGCGGCGGCAGATGACCACCAAATGCCGCTCCTGCGAAGGAACGGGCAGACTGCCTTCCATTGAATGGACGGTGACGAAAATGCGCCGGGAGGCGGAAAGCATTTTTGCCCATACCATTTATAACAAACTGACGGTGAAGGCCGACCCCAGGCTGCTTTCCGCTTTTGCGGGGCAGGAGGAGGCGTATCTGCGGCATCTGGAGGCAGCATTTGGCGGCAGCATCCTGCTGGAAGGAGCGGATATGGCCTTCGGCCAGTATGAGATGGAAAAGGAGAAACTGAAATAAAGAAAGGTTTTTTGCATCAAAAATTTAATTGGTCAAAATTTTATGTAAAGATGTGAAATATGCCCGAAATGCTGTATTTTCGGGCTTTTTCTTTGTTTGTTCTGCTGTTTGGGCGCTTTAGCGGAATGAATAATTCCTTGACAGATATATGAAAAAGGAATAAAATAAAAAAGGCGTGTTACGCCTTGCTTAACAGGTTATATGAAACAAAAAATATGAACTTTGAAAATTGAATAAGGGGAGGTGTTTTTCATAGATCCGATAAGTATTATCTTAGGTGCTGTCGTTGGTTTGCTGATCGGCGTGATCGTCGGCATCGCGTACCGTAAGAAAATCGCGGAAGGCAAGGTCGGTGTGGCGGAAGAGAGAGCCCACAAGATCGTTGAGGACGCGGTGAAGGAAGCGGAAGCGAAGAAGAAGGAGATTCTTCTGGAAGCAAAGGAAGAAAGCATCAAGACAAAAAATGAACTGGATAGAGAAGTTCGTGACAGAAGAAACGAGCTTCAGAAAAATGAAAGACGTCTGTTCCAGAAAGAAGAAACTTAGGACAAAAAGGTAGAAGCTCTGGAGAAAAAGGATGAGCAGATGACCAGAAAGCTGGAGGAACTGGACAGACAGAAAGAAGAAGCAAAAGCACTGAGGGAAAGACAGCTTCAGGAACTGGAGCGCATTTCCGGTCTGACCACCGAAGAAGCGAAGAACCATATCCTCGCTATGGTGGAAAACGATGTGAAACATGAAGCAACACTGCTCATCAAGGAAACAGAAACAAAAGCGAAGATGGAAGCGGAAAAACGTTCCAGAGAAATCGTTGCCAATGCCATCCAGCGCTGTGCTGTGGACCATGTGGCGGAAACAACGGTATCCGTTGTGCAGCTTCCCAATGATGAGATGAAAGGCCGTATCATCGGCCGTGAAGGCAGAAATATCCGTGCTTTGGAAACACTGACTGGCATCGACCTGATTATCGATGACACACCCGAAGCAGTCATCCTGTCCGGTTTCGACCCCATCAGAAGAGAAATCGCAAGGATTGCTTTGGAAAGACTGATCGTGGATGGCCGTGTTCATCCTTCCCGTATTGAGGAAATGGTGGAAAAGGCCAGAAAAGAAGTGGAAACAACGATCCGGGACGAAGGCGAAGCAGCTACATTCGACACTGGCGTCAATGGCCTGCATCCCGAACTGGTCAAGCTGCTGGGTAAACTGAAATACCGCACAAGCTATGGTCAGAATGTACTGAAACACTCCATGGAAGTTGCCCACCTGGCAGGCCTGATGGCTGCGGAACTGGGTGTGGACGCAACACTGGCAAAACGTGCGGGTCTGCTGCACGATATCGGTAAGAGTGTGGATCACGAAATGGAAGGTTCCCATGTTTCTATCGGCGTTGGCCTCTTGAAACGCTACAAGGAAAATGCCACAGTCATCAATGCGGTGGAAGCCCATCATGGTGACGTGGAACCGCAGAGCATCATTGCGGTGCTGGTACAGGCGGCAGACGCAATTTCCGCTGCAAGACCCGGCGCAAGAAGAGAAACTCTGGAATCCTACATCAAGAGATTGCAGAAGCTGGAAGAAATTGCTGACAGCTTCAAGGGCGTTGAAAAATCTTTCGCAATTCAGGCTGGCCGTGAACTGCGAATTATGATAGTACCCGAAGATGTGACCGATGAGGGTATGGTTCTTCTGGCAAGAGAGATCGCGAAGAAGATCGAGGAAGAGCTGGAATATCCTGGTCAGATCAAGGTAAATCTGGTAAGAGAAACCAGAGCCGTGGAATACGCAAAATAATTTTAACACCTGCATGAAAAAGCCACCCGAAAGGGTGGCTTTTTTGTGGGGAGACCGCTCTGGAAAGAGCGGCTCTTTTACTGAGCGAAGAAAGCTTTCGAGAGGAGGACAATATGAAAATCGATACATTTTCTTTCCGCTTTGCCGATACCCAGGGCTTCATGGAATGGTACCGCTACAACCCCCAGCAGGGGCTGTGGATCGATAAATTCGATGGGAGGATGCAGGCGAAACGCTGCGCAATGACGGAGGAAGAACTGGATGGGCTGGAAGCGGTCATCCGGGAGAACAACATCGACAAATGGAATGATTTTTGCAAGCTGGAACTTTGCATGTGCAGCGGCAATAGCTGGACATTGCATGTGACCTACAAGGATACCATGGAGGAATACATCCATGCCATGGGTCATAGCGAAGGGCCGGAAGGCTTTGACGAAGGCAAAAAGGCATTGGAAGCGTATCTGGATCAGTTTTTGCAGAAATGAGTTTACAATGGCGGAGAAACGCTGTAACATGAGGCTGTAAGGCATAAGCCTTCAGATAAAATCAATTCAATTATATTTTAAGGAGATTTGCTGTTTGAAGAAAAACAACACCTTGGAGATTGTAGCATAACCGGGAGGTTTGCGGACAATTTCACCCGAACCTCCCAGCATTGCAGTCAACAATCATCAGGAGGGAAAATAATGAATAAAAATGACTATATCATTCGTTTAGAAAGAAAAGAAGACCACGCAAAAGTAGAACATCTGGTAAGGGAAGCCTTCTGGAATGTCTATCGTCCCGGCTGCCTGGAACATTATGTATTGCATCAGATGAGAGGAGCTGAGGATTTCGTTTCGGAACTGGCCTTTGTTATGGAAAAGAATGGCGAGATTATCGGACAGAATGTATTTGTGAAGGCAAATATCAAAGCCGATGATGGCAGAATCATTTCGATCATGACCATGGGCCCTATCTGTATCGATAACCGATTCAAAAGACAGGGATATGGCAAAATTCTGCTGGATCATTCTCTGGAAAAGGCGGCAGAATATGGCGTGGGTGCCTTGTGTTTTGAAGGGAATATTGATTTCTACGGCAAAAGCGGTTTTACCTATGCCAGTGCATTTGGTATTCGTTATCACGGACTGCCTGAAGGAGAAGATGCATCCTTTTTCCTTTGTAAGGAACTGATTCCTGGATATCTGGATGGCGTTACAGGGGAATATGCTACACCACAGATCTATTTTGTGGATGAGGCAGAAGCGGATGAATTTGATAAACAATTTCCTTATAAGGAAAAACTGAAATTGCCTGGTCAGATTTTGTAAACGAAGCGAAAGCCCTGAGACGATCGTCTCAGGGCTATTCTATTTTATATGAAAATATGCTATAATATATTTTTACGAAAGGAGGCGGCGGAATGCTGGTGACAGCCATCACACAACAGAAAAAAGACCAAACAAAATACAACGTTTTTATCGACGGCGAATATGCATTTGCGCTGCCCATGCAGGATATCCTGTATTTCAAACTGAAGGAAGGCAGAGAAGTGCCGGAGGAAACGGTGGAATATATCCGGAATAGCCTGATTTACATTAAGGCTCAGGACTTGGCACTGCATTATATTGGCTACAAGATGCGTACCGTGAAGGAAATTCGCAGGAAGCTGGAAGAAAAAGAATTTTCAGAAGAGGTCATTGAAAAAGTCATGGCTTTTCTGGAAAAATACGGCTATGCCGACGACAGGGAATACTGCCGCAAATACATAAGGGAAAAGCTGCGCATGAAGCCCAAGGGCGGCCTTGCGCTGAAAATAGAACTGAGACAAAGGGGCGTTTCCGGCCGCATCATCGATGAGGTGATGGCGGAGATGGAACTGGACGAGGAAGGCGACGCCTTTCGCTGGCTGGAGAAAAAAAGCCGCGGCCAATGGCCCCCGGAACATGAGAAAAAGAAAAAACAGCTATATGATTTTTTGCTGCGGAAGGGCTATTCCTACGATACCATCGGGGAGGCCTTCCGGCAGATGAACGAAGCTTACGGAGGTGAGGATTGATGGCGTTTTATATCGGTGAGATCAGGAGGATGCGAAAGGAATTTTTTGAAGCGTATCAGGATGGGGAGTATAAGAAGGCGCTGGTTCTCGGTAAGGGAATTTTGAATATCTATGTGGAAAATGACGATATGGACTGCCTGGAATATGCCGTAGATATGGGAAATCTGGCCATGGTCTATGACCAGATACGGCTGTACGACAAGGCTGTGGAGCTGTATAAAAAAGCGGCGGAATTGAAAAAGGATTACGGCGGGGAAAGCCTTTCCTATGGGGATACCCTGAATAACCTGGCCATCCTGTTCAACCAGCAGGGGAAGCAGGCGGAGGCCCTCAGCCTGCACAATAAGGTGCTGGAGATACGGGACGCCAAGCTGGGCAGGGAACACCCGGATTATATCCATACCCTTTACCATCTGGGCAATACCTACGAATTGCTGCAGCAATTCGACAAGGCCGTCGAATGCCACAGCCGGGCCATGCAGAAGGGCCGTCTGAGCAAGGAATTTTCCCTGCTGGACCTGGCGGATATCCATGGGGCGGCGGCCCGGGCCTATGAAGGCAAGGGCAATTATAAAAAGGCCATCTATTATTATGAGGTCTGCCTGGATCTGATCGAAAAAGACTGGGATGATGAGAATTTTTACTACATGATGAATCTGCTGGCTTTGGCTGCTGTCTGTGAAAAGGCGGGGCTTTTGGACCTGGCGGTGGAATATTGCGAAAAGGCGGTGGATATCCGCCGGAAGCTTTTCAGCGAAAATCACCTGGATTTTATCAACAGCCTGAACAGCCTGGCGGCTATCTGCTGCAAGAACAGGCAGTTTGACAAGGCCCTGCAGTTTCACCGGGAAGTGCTGGAGGTTGTGGAGCGGATGCTGGGCAAGGAGCATCTTTTCTATGGGGATGCCCTGAATAATCTGAGCGTGGATTACGCCGGAAAAAAGGAATTCAAGAAGGCCCTGGCCCTGAATTTGAAAGCCCTGAACCAGAAAAAGGCTTTGTTGGGAGAAAAAGACCCGCAGGTGGCGGCCTGTTTGATGAGCATGGGCACCCTTTATGAAAACATGGGCAAGCCGGCGGAGGCTTTGCAGTGCTTTGCAGAGGCGCTTTCCATCCGCAGGACCATCGACGAGGGGAAAAACACCGCCTGCGCCGACAGCCTGACGGCCATGGCGAAGCTGTTTGAAAAGGAAAAGCAGTATGACAAAGCGGTGAAGGCCGTGGAGGAGGCTTTGGAAATTCGCAGGGCCTGCGGCGATGAAAGCAGCGGCATGTATGTCTGGAGCCTGCATCTTCTGGCGGAGGTCCTTCGGCGGCAGGGGCATTTTGCTGAGGCCATCAGCCTTTGCAAAGATGGCGTGCATATCATGAAAAGCCGCTTTGGCGAGAACCATCCCCGCTATGCCACAGCCATGGAAAAGCTGGGGCTGATCTATGAAACGGCGGACCGGCTGGAACAGGCGGCGGAAGCTTTGGAGCGTGCAGCGGCCATCCGGAAGGAAATGCTGGACGAGGATAACCCCCAATATTTGGAGACATTGGAGAACCTGGCCCGTATATATACGAAGCAGCAGGAATATGACAAGGCCATCGAGCTGTACCGGGAAAAGAATGACGTGAATTTCGAGGAAACGGCGGAGGAACAGCGGGCGGCGGCCAATAACCTGCTGGCTATCGCCAACTGCTATAAGCTGGCGGAAAATGAAGCCAAGGCCCAAGCCTATTTTACGGAGGCGGAGGAGAAGCTGGCCCGCTGCGGCATCCCTGCCGATGAGCTGTATGAAAAACGGCGGAGGCTTTATCTGGCAGACCGGATGGAAAAAAAAGCCATGCCGCCCAAGCCGGAGGGGGACGCTGACCCCCAGAAGGCTTTGGAATATTACAGCGCCCTGTCCCTTTCCATCCGCAATCAGGAAGGGGAAAGCCAAAACTTTGCCAGGGCTTTGCTGAAAACGGCGGCCCTGCACGCCAAGCTGGGCCACAGGAAGGACACGGAGACCCTTTTGGACCGGGTGCTTTATATCGGGGCCCAGGAAGGGATGTTTACGGTGGACTTTGGAAAGCTCTGCGACCGGGCCGGGCGCATTTACGCTGAAGCAGGCAGCAGGGAGAAGGCGGAATTTACCCTTCGCCAGGCCTATCAGATACAGGCGACGGTGGGAAAATGTATGACCAGGGAAGGACATTCGCTCTTACTTCGGCTGCTGCAGGAAAAAGGCGATGAAACCGCCTATTTATCATTAAAAAATGGTGAAAAATTAGAATAATTTTGTTGACAGGGCAATTTTGGTGTGGTAATATATTGGAGTATGTTCAGCCGCGTGAAGAGGTTCAGAAAAATCGGAGAAAGGCTCCGGTTACCGTATTCAGCGAGTAAAATTGCGAGGAGGTGTCAACATGTACGCAATTATTGAAACTGGTGGTAAACAGTACAAAGTATCCGAAGGTGATATCATCACAGTTGAAAAACTGGCTGTAGAAGCAGGCTCCGAATACACATTCGACAAAGTTCTGGTTCTGGCGAAAGAAGGCGATATCAAAGTAGGTGCTCCCTATGTGGAAGGCGCAGCAGTTACAGCATCTGTAATTGGTGACGGCAAAGCGAAAAAGGTAGTAGTATACAAATACAAACCCAAAAAAGGCTTCCACAAAAAAAGAGGCCACAGACAGCCTTTTACAAAACTGCAGATCAAATCCCTGTAATGTTTGAGCTATGATCAAAGCAAGGATTTATCGCAAAAATCAGAAAATCTGCGGATTTGAGATCTCCGGTCATGCGGGCTATGCCGCAGCGGGCGAGGATATCGTCTGTTCCGCGGTGACAGTGCTTTGTTTTAACACGGTCAACGCTGTGGAGAAATTCACGGACATCCCATTCAAGGTGGATGCGGATGAAAAACGCGGCGGTTATCTCAAAGTCTTGTTTCCCCTGGAGGGAATGGAAGACCACGACACACAGCTTCTTCTGGAAACGCTTGTCATGGGTCTTTCAGACATAGAATTAGAATACAACAAATATCTCACTTTGATACATGAGGAGGTGTGAAGCATGTTCAGATTGAACCTTCAGTTCTTCGCGCACCACAAAGGCGGCGGTTCCACAAAGAACGGTCGTGACTCCAACGCTAAGAGACTTGGTGCAAAACGTGCAGACGGTCAGTACGTTCTGGCTGGCAATATCTTATACACACAGAGAGGCACAAAGATCCACCCCGGCGTAAACGTTGGCAAAGGCGGCAACGATACACTGTTTGCCCTGGTTGATGGTCGTGTAAAATATGAAAGAAAAGGCAGAGACAAAAAACAGGTTTCTGTTTACCCTGTCGAAATCGCTGAATAAGAATTGCGAAGGCTTCAAATGATATCATTTGAAGCCTTTTTCGTGAGAAACGGAAAAACAAACAAAAGCGGGTAGTATTCCGTTTTTGACGAAAAAGTTGATGGCATCCCTTCCCCGCACAAAATGTAATTTTGTGCCGTATAGGGGTTAAGGGGGATTATCTCCCTTATGGGGTTTGGGGCAAAGCCCCAAAAGAAAGGAGGCAAAAGAAATGTTTGTAGATAGAGTCAAGATTCATGTAAAAGGCGGCGACGGCGGCGACGGCAAGGTTTCCTTTTACAGAGCAAAATATATCACCCACGGCGGCCCCGACGGCGGTGACGGCGGCAAGGGCGGCAACGTGATTTTCGTTGGCGAAAGCGGCATGAACACCCTGATGGACTTCCGCTACAAGAGAAAATTCGCCGCAACCCCCGGTGAGCCAGGCGGCAAACGTAACTGCTTCGGGAAAGACGGCGAAGACGTGATTATTAAGGTGCCCGTTGGTACCGTTATCCGTGAAGCGGAAAGCGGCAAGGTCATGGCGGATATCACCAAGCCCGGCGAAGAAAAGATTTTGATTTACGGCGGCAAGGGCGGCAAGGGCAATCAGCACTTCGCAGCCCCCACCAGACAGGCCCCCAGATACGCAGAACCCGGCAGAAAATCCAAGGAATACGATGTGATCCTGGAACTGAAGCTGATCGCTGACGTTGGCCTGATCGGCTTCCCTAACGTGGGCAAATCCACACTGCTTTCCATGGTAACAAACGCAAACCCCAAAATCGCAAACTACCACTTTACCACACTATCCCCCAACCTGGGCGTGGTAGAAGGCAGATTCGGCGATAAATTCGTTCTGGCGGATATTCCCGGCCTGGTGGAAGGCGCCAGCGAAGGCATCGGCCTGGGCCATGAATTCCTGCGCCATGTGGAACGGACAAAGGTGTTCATTCATGTGGTGGACGCTGCAGGGATGGAAGGTGATGACCCTGTGGAAAACTTTGAAAAAATCAACAGGGAACTGGCGGAATATAAGGAAGATTTGATGAAACGCCCCCAGGTGATCGCGGCGAATAAAACAGATATCCCCGGTTCTGAGGAAAATGTGGCAAGATTGAGAGAGATTTACGAACCGCAGGGCTACAAGGTGTTCCCTATTTCCGCGGCGACCAATAAGGGCCTGGATGAACTCTTGACAGAAGTGGGCAAAATCCTGAGAGAATACCCCGAAGATATTATTTTCGAGGAAGAATATGAGGAATACGACGAAGTGCAGATGGACTACGAACCTTTTACCATCGAAGAGGTGGAAGAAGGCTATTTCGTGGTTACCGGCGTTGGCGTAGAAAAGATGATCGGTTATACCAATATCGATACGGAAAAAGGCTTCGCTTTCTTCCAGAAATATCTGAAGGAAAAAGGCATCATCGAAGCACTGGAAGAAGCCGGCATCCAGGAAGGCGATACGGTACACATTTACGATTTAGATTTCGAGTTCTGGAAATAATGATAGTAAAACAAAAGGCGCTCCAAAAGGAGTGCCTTATTTGTTTTGGCAAAGGAAAATTAAAAATAGTTACTGTATCCTGTCTTTTTTAGTTTAGATAGTAATTGATCACCATGAAAGTAAGTTGCGTGTCCTGTTGATTTTCATAGGTATGCCCGATGGAGGAATCAAATACAAGGGAATCTCCTTCATTTAAAACATAGTCACCTGTTTCTGTGTGAAGGGTTAGGCATCCTTGCATGATATAGATATACTCTTGCGCTTTTTCCGAATGGCCGATGGACGCATTTGACGAATGGGCATCCAGTTCTGCATAGAACAATTCAAAATTACGAACAGGGGTGCTTGGAAAGTAGCAATAGACACGATAATGCTCTGTTTCCCCGGTTTGCATGATTGGCTCGGATTTTCTCACCACAGTTGCTTCGTTTTCAATACCCTCCATCAGTTTTGTGTAGGGCACATGCAACCCATTGGCTATTTTCCAGATGGTATTGATCGTGGGATTGCTGCCGCCCTTTTCAATGTCTGAAAGCATGGTTTTGCTTATTCCCGATATTTTTGATAACTGCCCCAACGTTAAATTACGCTCTGTTCGCAATGCTTTTAAATTGATTGCGATGATTTTTCCTAATTCCATAATTTCCCTCCGTTTGACAGATAAATCGAACAGTTGTATAATATAAAAGACGAATAATACGATGGATTAAACGCATGTCAAATATTCCTGACTAAATTATAAAACCTTTTGGGAAAAAGTCAAGAATACAAGGAATTTGTATGTAGCAAAGGAATATGGCTCTTATAAAAGTTCTTTGGGAAACATTGCCGTTCAAGGCTATGTCATACTGCTGCTTTTTGCAGCGGCAATAGATAACAAAAATGTAATATGAAGGAGGTTTTCAGAATGGAAAAGAAGATGTCAAGGGAGGAAGCATGGGAATTATTGACCGAGTATACCAAAACTCCGGCTCTGCGGAAGCATGCGTTAGCAGTAGAAGCGGTTATGGCTCATTTTGCCCGTCTGCATGGAGAAGATGAAGAAGTGTGGGGTGTTGCGGGTCTGCTGCATGATTTGGATTATGAGAAATATCCGGAAGAGCACTGTCGGAAAGCAGAAGAAATCATGCGTGAATGTGGCATTGATGAAACTTATATCAGAGCGATGAATTGCCACGCTTATGGCATTTGCACAGAGGTGAAGCCCGAAAGCAAAATGGAAAAGGTATTGTTCACGGTGGACGAATTGACCGGGCTTATCAATGCATTGTGCTTAATGCGTCCATCTAAAAGTGTTTTGGATTTGGAAGTGAAATCTGTAAAAAAGAAATTCAAGGATAAATCCTTTGCCGCAGGTGTTAATCGTGATACTGTACGCAGTGGTTGTGAAATGCTTGGAATGGAGATAAATGCTGTAATCAGGGAAACCATTGAGGGCATGAAAGAAAAGGCGGCGGAGATCGGCTTGAAGGGCACGCTGTAATTCTTTGATTTTTCTGAAATATATCAATATGAAACAGCAGAAGTGAAATTGTGTTTGAAGAGGTGAACTGATTTGTCTAATGAAGAATGGGTACGATGTCCTGTCTGTGGAAATAAGACACGACTGAAGATTCGAGAAGATACAGAATTAAAAAACCTTCCTTTATTCTGTCCAAAGTGTAAGCAGGAAACGCTGATCAATTTAAAACAATGGAATATGTCCGTTATCAAAGAGCCAGACGCAAAGACGCAGAGCCGATGAATTTGTGAGCAATCGCAGAACATCGGCTCATTTTTTTGTGGAGGTGCTAAAATATTCGTATGCAATTTTGCGCCTGATTGTTAGCGGTTAAGATTGGTTGTTGAATGGACGGCTTTTTTCGGTGATTACCCAAAAGAAGTGCCTTATTTTTATTTCTGGAATAAGATTTTGTTCGTTTCCAGCACATTTTTATGTACCACATCTCTGGGCTCAAAGCGGAGCAGCCTGCAGACCAACTGCAGGGCAGACCCCAGCCCAAAGACGGAAATGACAGTGCCGATGCCCACAGGGCCGCCCAGCAGCCAGCCGATGAGGAGGGCGACGCCTACCATGCCTGTCTGCACCACGCCGATGGGGGTGCGGGGAAACCGCTTGCCCAGCGCCACCAGAAGAGAATCTCTGGGGCCGCAGCCCTGGGCGGCATCCATGTAAAACACCTGGCCATAGCCCATCATCAAAAGCCCCACAATGACCATGGCGATGCTGAGGGGCAGGCTGTCGATTTTCGGCAGGGTGATAAAATGATCGATCAGGTCCACATAATTGCCCACCAGGAGGGCATCCAGAATGGTGCCATAGCCAATCTTTTCCTTTAACAGCACATCAATGAGAACGATGATGATGCTGATGATGGTATGAACGATGCCATAGCTCATGCCCACCCGATAGGAAACGCCCATGGAAAGGCAGTCCCAGGGGGCCAGGCCGATATTGGCCTGAATGGTCAGATAAACGCCGATGGAGAAGATAAACAGCCCCAGGGCGGATTTCAGTATTTCCTTTATCATTTGTGTGCTTGTCTGCATGGTATTTCTCCCGTGTGGATGGTTCTGCGTGCGGCCGCACGCTTATTTTTTTGCGGAAAAGGCAGGCATTTGGCCTGTGCCTGTTGTTCCGTCTATTTTAATACTTTGCAGACCGCTTTTCAATACCAATTTCCGCAGGAAGGAATGGTACATGAAGGGGCATTTCAAAAGCTTCAGGCTGATTTTGATGCGGATTTTCAGGGTTTTGTTCCAGTAGCGTTTGTTCAGGTCGCCATAGGGCCGGTTCAGCACACGGCTTAAATCCCGGGCGCTGTAAATGGCGCTGCTGATGCCTTCCAGAGAGCTGGGGCTGATAAAGCCTGCCGCTTCCCCGATGAAAAAGATGCCATTTTCGCCTTTGCAAAAATCCCGGAAGGAGGAGGGCCGCAGCACCAGACAGGCCTCTGTTTTCAATGGTTCGCCAAAACGGAAGCCGATCTTTTCCAGCTTTTCCTTTTGCCGTTCAAACCGCTCCCGGGCATTATCCAGGGGGAAAGCGCCGCCGAAAATGAACTGATGGTCCTTGGAGATGGACCAGGAACAGCAGTCGGTGG
>X73_One_humped_Camel__coassemble_313_pt1 | contig 14944 bp, 22 predicted proteins | sample X73_One_humped_Camel__metabat2_low_PE_007 | metagenome-assembled genome bin X73_One_humped_Camel | reverse complement strand
TGCAGAGGAAAAATGGAGAACGGCAAAATGAAGAAATCCCCATTGACGCTGGCACACCGCAGGGGACTTAAAAAATAACCTAATGTAAGCATAACCGAAAGGTGAGGAAAAGTCAATGGGGCAGGAGTGGGGGCTGGAACGAACAACACTCCACATTTTTATAGCCCTGATTTGGAGGTGTTGAAATGAAACAGCTTTGTTTCTTCGAAGAAATGCTGATTGATAATTTTGCCGGGGGCGGCGGGGCTTCCACCGGCATTGAACTGGCAACGGGGCGGCCTGTGGATGCTGCCATCAACCATGACCCGGATGCCATTCTGATGCACCAGACCAATCATCCCTATACAAGGCATTATTGCGAAAGCGTTTGGGATGTAAACCCTTGGGAAGTGACGAGAGGAAGGCCGGTGGGCCTGGCGTGGTTCAGCCCCGATTGCAAGCACTTTTCAAAGGCGAAAGGAAGCAAGCCTGTGGATAAAAATATTCGTGGGCTGGCGTGGATCGTGCTGAAATGGGCCGGAACGGTCAGACCGAGAGTGATTATTTTGGAGAATGTGGAGGAATTCCAGACGTGGGGACCTGTGCGAAAAGGAAAACCTGTGAAAAGCAAACAGGGAGAAACCTTTCGGAAGTGGAAAGAGCAGCTGCAGGCCCTGGGCTATGAAATTGAGCATCGGGAACTGGTGGCCGCAGACTACGGTGCGCCGACCATCAGGAAGCGGTTTTTCCTGATTGCCAGATGTGATGGACAGCCTATCGTCTGGCCGGAACGTACCCATGCGCCAAGAGACAGCGAGGAAGTAAGAAGCGGGAAATACAGACCGTGGAAATCTGCGGCGGAGATCATCGACTGGTCACTGCCCTGTCCTTCTATTTTCGATACAAGGCAGGAAATCAAAGAGAAGTATGGTTTGCAGGCCGTCCGTCCTTTGGCGGTCAATACGCAGCGCCGTATCGCAAGGGGCATCGACAAATTTGTACTGCAAAACAAGGAGCCTTTCATCGTTCAGGTAAACCACAAGGGCAAGCAATTCCGGGGACAGGGAATGGAAGAACCCCCTTCGACTGTTACAGGAAAACATGGATATGGTATCGTAAGGCCAGAAATGGTGCCTTATACGCTGACAAATACCTCTGGTTCCACAGGACAGCCGGCAGATAGGCCGATTGGGACAATCAGAACTTCACCGGGCGGCGGGCAGATGCTTGTTACTCCTGTTATGACCGCCATTGGGCAGACTGGTTTTTCTGATGACAGATCGTATCAGGTTGAAGACCCAGTCAGAACAGTGGTTTCCAAAGCGGAACAGTGCCTTGTGATGCCTTCGCTGATCCAGTACCACACGGAGCAGACCGAAAAGGTGCGTGGACAGGGCCTGCAGGAACCAATCATGACGCTGGACGCAGCCAACAGATACGGTTTATCATCGGCATTTTTGACGGAGTATTACCAGACAGGAAGGCCTTTGGATATAACGGGGCCGTTACATACACAGACCACAAAGGACCGAGAGGGCATCGTGGAAACATTCCTATCCAAATTTTACAAAACAGGCGTTGGTCAGGCCACGGAAGAACCTCTGCACACAGTCACCACATCTCCCGGGCATTTCGGGATGGTTCAGGTGAAGCTGGCAGAACCATCTATGGAGTTGTACCGCTGGCCGCAGGTGCGGGAGCTGCTGAATAAATACTGTGATTACTATATCGCAGAGGATGAAATCCTTCTGCTTGGCATCAATGGCGCATGGTACTTCATCAGTGACATCGGCTTGCGGATGCTGACGCCAAGAGAACTGTATGCCGCCAATGGCTTCCCGCCTGATTATATCATCGACCATGATTACAAGGGGAATGAGTATAAAAAGGACAAGCAGGTGGCCAGATGCGGGAATGCTGTGCCGCCGCCCTTTGCAGAGGCATTGGTGCGGGCAAATCTGCCGGAACTGTGCGGCAGGAAGGTAGAGACTATGGAGGAATTGAAAGCAGCCATGGGTGGCTGATGGGAGGAATTGCATGAGAGCGATTATTAAATACCCCGGCAGCAAATGGCGGATCGCTGACTGGATCATATCTTTCTTCCCGGAACATCACAGCTATGTGGAGCCTTTTTTTGGAAGCGGAGGGGTGTTTTTTCAGAAAGACCCCAGCCATATCGAAACCATCAATGATTTGGATGGTGAGGTTGTGAATTTCTTTGAATGGGTACGCAACGATCCTGAGCGGTTGGCCAGGGCGATATATCTGACGCCTTACAGCAGAAAGGGCTATGAAGATGCTTATACACCAGGAAGGAATAAATTGGAGCAAGCTGTAAAGTTCTGTACACGGCTGAACATGGGCCATGGTTTCAGAACAACTGGTGAAAAGGTCGGATGGAAATGCGATATACAGGGCAGGGAAAGAGCCTATGCAGTGAAATATTGGAACGATATGCCGCAGCTGATCATTCAGGCGGCGGAGCGGTTAAAAGATGTACAGATCGAGTGCCGGCCAGCAGAAGATATCATTGAGAGGTTCAATTTTGAAAATGCTTTGATTTACTGCGACCCGCCGTATCTGTTGGAAACGAGATTTGGAAAGCAATACAAACAGGAAATGACGGAGAAAGACCATAAACAGCTTCTGGCCGTGCTGCAGGAGAGCCGGGCCAAGGTTATTCTAAGCGGATATGAAAGCAAACTTTACAACGATGCCCTGAAGGGCTGGCATAAAGAGAGCACACAAAGCATCACGCAGAACCCAAAGAAAAGCGGAAAAGAGGTGCTTTGGATGAATTTTGAGCCTATTGGGGCACAATGTGATCTTTGGCAGAGCGACGAAGTTGGCAAAGGGATGCGCCGGATGGAGGTATAGGAGGATGACAGATACCAGATGTGGGAAATGCAGACATTATACAGAACTAAAAGAGCCGTTCCATTATGAAAAAGAAGGGTACAAAGACGGAGTTACTGTTTTTGGGTTTTGCGGAAAAAATGCAGCGAAAACTTTTTCCTTTTACCCTGTATATCTGCCAAATGGCGGCGTATGCAAAGAATTCAAGGGCAAGAAGAATATAAGGAGTGGAGCAGAGCGGGCGGAATTATTGGAGTGAAGCAGATGGCAAGAACGATTGATGCAGATGAACTAAGAGAAGTATTTGAAATGATGGGGTGGAAAGATGTTGTGGCTATCACAGACGGACAGCCCACTATCGACCCTGTGAAGCAGGAATGGATCAGCGTGAAGGACAGGCTGCCGGAAGCGGATAGTTTTTTAGGTGTCAGCAGATTTAATAATGAGGTGCAGATTTACAGAAAGCGGGCATGGGATAAAGACTGGGTGGTTGGCGGATTAAAAATCGATAAAGACATTTTGTGGTGGATGCCACTGCCGGATGGTCCCAAGGAGGAAGGAGCGGAAGAATATGACAGTAAAGAGTAAGGACGGAAAACATGATGTTTGTACGATATGCGGTGCGCATCTGGACTATGGCGAGAAATGCGACTGCGAAAGAGAAGCCACACATATGAAATGTGAGTGCGAAAAGCCCGATTATGCAGTGGATGAGGATTGTCCTCTGGATACAGGGGAAATTGATCATTGTGAAGATTGTGCCTGGTCGAAAGAAATCCATGACTAAACAAAAAAAGACCGTGCGGATGAAGTAAGGTGATTTTATGGCAAGGGAAGAAGTGTGCAACATGGATTGTCTCAACTGCATCCACCCGGAGTGCATCAATGAGAGCCCGATGAGCCGACAGCTGAAACACTACTATCGGAACAGGGAGAAGATTCTTGCAAAGCAAAGGGAGGCTTACAGGAGGAAAAAGGAAGTCTCACGGCGGAGCCGTGACCACTAACCCTTGCCCTCATTTGGCGCTTTAACAGGCTTTGCCTATTGAGATGCTTCGCATGAACGAGGGCAAGCTCGTTGACGAGAAAGGAGCAAAAAAGAAATGAAGAAAAAAACTAAAATTTTACAGTTTTTTATGGTGTTTTTCGCTGTATCGGAAATCATGGATTTGGCGGAACAGTTCTACATCTGGGCGTGTATGAGGGAGTTCGGCTTTTATGAGCTGACGGTGCCCGGCGTGATCATGTTCACTCTGCTTGGCATTGTGATCGGGTATCCTCTGCTGATTGCCCACACAAGAAGTGTCTGTGATGACATTTCCGATCGAAAATGAAAGGTTTTGATATGATGGTAGCTGCTGCGATTTCTATGCTCTTGAACGGAGAGGAAGAAGGTGCTGACAAATGAAGTGCAACAGATGCAGAGAAGAGTTTGAAATGCGGGTGTATTTGCCGTCATTATTTACGGATGTAATGGTAATTGACCAGATCACCTTCGGGAAGGCAGACGAGCGCAGTTCTTATATGCTGCCGCAGAAAATCAACATTTGCCCAGCGTGTCAAAAGAGTTTTGAAAACTGGATCAGGAGAGGAAGAAAGAAAAAATGAAAGGGTTTATTTTAGCCTGTATGCTGTTCTGTCATGTGGTGGATGATTATTACCTGCAGGGCGTTCTGGCGAACATGAAACAGCGCAGCTGGTGGTTGGAAAATGATTGGACTTTTTTCGGGAAAAGAAAGGATCATTTGATGGCGCTGGGGATGCACAGTTTCAGCTGGGCATTTATGATCATGTTGCCATTGACAGTATATAGCCTGATTGTGAATGGGGTATGGTTCCCCTGGCTGTATGTAATTCATGCAGTGATCCATTTTTATGTTGATGATCTGAAAGCAAACAAACGTAAAATTCACTTGTGCCAGGATCAGACCGTACATATTTTGCAGATCATCATCACATGGCTGTGGTGGATTTTATAAGAAAGGAGAACGGGAATGGACTTGAAAGCATGGCAGAGAGGCAGAGACGACGGCCTGCAGGTTGCCCTTAAGATCGTGAAGGAAAGCGGTGTGGAAGGGCTGGAACGAGAAATTAAATACCGTGGTTTAACAGGGATACATACAGCCATGAGCGAAAAGGAACTGACTGCAGCAGGTATAAAGTTTAAGTTCCTTACGATCAAGACAGTGCTTTGTATGGCTGTGTCTGTTTTAAGGGACGAATTCGATTTCGGCCGTCAGAGACTGCAGCGTTTTATCAAACGGTTTATGGAGAAAACGTCCTGCCTGGAGGGCGGCTGGATCAGCTGGGCGGAAATGCAGGACAACATCCGAGAAGAGACCGGAATCGAAATAGACTTCGGGGATGTGCCTTTAACGGAGGGCGAACTGGGATAAATAAAACTGAATATGGGTGCCGTTCATTTACCGGGGCGGGAGAAAGCAAAAAATTCAAAACGAAAGGATGTGATTACACCTCTGTTTTGGACAATGCAACTGATTTCCTCAAAAGCCTAAGAATTCCATATTTCCTGCCCCGGCAAATGGGCGGCACAGAAACCTGCCGTTTATTTATCAGGGCAGGAGCCGCACCATCGGAAACGGAAAGAAGGTGAAACATCGTCACTTGTTATTTTCGGTTTTGTCGGAGATTCACTATGCGGTTCCTGTTCTGATCAATGAACAGCAAAGGAGGAAAGAAAATGGAAAACAAAAACATAAGTAAATTTGTTTTTACCGATGATGAAATGGCAATAAAGGCAGAGCCTTATGCTGTGATTGAATGCCAGAAATATGAGGATTTTCTTTATATCAATGCACTCATAGAAAAAGATTATTTGAAACCTGTTCCATTAAGAAGGGAAAGTGTAAGCGCAGTGAAAAAAGAATTCTGCACAGCGACTTGTCCACACTGCAAAGAAATCCTTTTTATGAAAAACTGGGCAGAAAGAGCGAAGTGGAATCTGCCAAAATTCTGCTGGGAATGCGGACAGAGATTGAGCTGGATCAACATCAACAGTGAGGTGTGGACGAGATGATGAGAGAGATTTTATTCCGGGGAAAAACTTTTCCGAGCACATTCGCAGGTGTAGAGTGCCCAGGGCATTGGGTAGAAGGATATTACTGCAGTAAAGGCGGAGCGCATTTTATCAGCGTTGTTCTGAAATATGCTTCCGGAAAGCCTTTTTTCTCGGATGTAGTAGTTCAGCCGGAAACGGTGAAACAGTTTACTGGCTTCTATGACAAGAATAAAAAGAAGATTTTTGAGGGGGATATTCTGAAAAGTACATACCCTGATGAGCCCCATGAAGATGCTGTAGCCTGCGAGGAAGTATTCTGGAAGAACGGATGGTATCAGGCGCACTTCGGCGACAGGGAGAGATCGGACGATCTGATGCAGAACTGCCTGAGTGAGTATTCGGAAGTTGTAGGAAATATCTGGGATAACCCAGAGTTATTGGAGGCGAAATAATGGAATATCAGGATAATTTGAAGATCGTGGAAAAGATTCTGAGCAGGGAGGCGCTTCTCAATCAGATGGCGGAGGAGGCCGTGGAACTAGCCAGAGCGATTTTGTTATATAGAGACAAAACAGGTCACAGACGTTATTGGGGGAGTGCAGTTTTTTCCGATTCCTCGCTTACTGAGTGGGGAGAGGTCGTGGAGGAAGGGGCAGACATTGCGCTTGTGACAGAGGTAGTGCTTGCTGCCAGCTTTGACAGCGATGAACGGAAAATCTTTAAAAACATCATTGGGACGATGGATGTTGTGGTTTCTGTTTTGACAACAAGGGAAGTTCTGGAGACCATGCAGAAGGTATGCCATGATGTGGCGAAAGCGGCATTGAAACTGAACAGAGCTGCAGGGGGAGAAAACCCGACACCGATTTCAGAAGAATATGCAAGAAAACAGCTGCTTTGTCACATGGCTTCTATGATGGCACTGCAGGGAAAGGCTTTTGTTGGTACGGATCAGGAAAAGATAGAGGAAATCAAAGAAGAAAAGGCGGCAAGGTGGGTTGGCCGTCTGATGGGAGGGATAGAGGATGAAGGAGTTCACGAAAATTGACCGGAGTTTCTGGGAAAGTGACGAAGCCAGGGACATGATCATGGAAGAAAAATTCTTCTGGATCTATATTCAGAGTAATGCCAATGTGAACACATTAGGCTGCTATATCTTCCGCCTGAGAAGGTGTGAGGATGAAACAGGGTTCAGTCAGGTAGAAATCGAAAAACTGCTGAAACGAATGGTTGAACTGGGGCGCATTGCCTGGGATGTGAAAACGGGTGAAGTTTTCCTTCTGCACTTTGCCGAAGACTGGAACAAAAAGACAGCGACGCTCAGAGCGATCAATTCTGATTTCAAAAGTGTAAAAAGCCAATATTTGCGGGAAATGATCCTGCCAATGTTGATCAAAAAAGGCATTCCGATGCAGGATATTTACGGCAAAACAGAGGAAAAAGAACCTTGCGAAACAACGGAGAACGGCAAAGAACACAAGGGAACACTTGGGAACAATCGGGGCGAAGAAGAAGAAGAAGAAGAAGAGGAAGAAGAAAAAAGAAAAGGCAAAAAGAAAAAAGGCGAGAAGGTTAATTTCATCCCTGCCATGATCGACGATGATGTTTATTCACTAGAGTTTCAGCAATTCTGGAATGAATACCCGAACAAGAAAAACAAGGGAACGGCTGTAAGCAGATGGGACAAGCTGAAAATCACACCTGACCTTTTCCGCCAGATCATGGAAGGTCTGGCACGGGCGAAGAAAAGCCACGAATGGAACAAGGACAACGGCGATTATATTCCGCACCCTGCCACATGGCTGAACGCCCAAGGCTGGGAAAACGAATACAAGCCGATCCAGGGGGGCGGCCAGCCCACACCACCACCCAACAGACCGCCTAGAAATGATGCACTGGAGAGCAGACGGGGGCTGATGGGATGACAGTAAGAAAGGCAGGACAGGAGTATGGACGAACTCAAAAGATTACATAGCGAAGAGACAGAGCGAGCTTCCCTGGGCTGTATGTTTCTTGACAGGGAGGCAGCTGATCTGGGCAAGACGCTGCTGGTGCCGGATGATTTTTATACGCCATTGTACGGCGTGATTTTTCAGGCCATGCAGAAGCTGGATGAAATCGACATTGTGACGGTGAGCAATGAACTGCAGAGGATGGGCGAATGGGAACGGGTTGGCCTGGAATGGCTGGCGAAGATTTCCACCAGTGTAGCCACAAGCGTTCATATGCGAAAATACATCGAAGATCTGAAACAACTTGCTTGTCTGCGGCGTGTGGTGAAGGAAGCAAACGAAATGGTGCAGGCTGCCTACAGGCAGGACGTGGCAGGGATAGACAGGAGCATGGAAGCCATCCGAGGGGATGGGTACGGTTCTGCGGAGATCGTGACGCTGGCGGAAGCAACAGAAGGGCATATTAAAAAAATTGCTATGCTTAGAGCCATGGGAAAGAAGATCGTTGGGCTGCCGACGGGATTTGATGACCTGGATCTGATGCTGGGCGGACAGAGGAACGGAGAAGTCACTATTCTGGCTGCACGTCCAAGCATGGGGAAAAGCGCCCTGATGCTGGACATTGCGAAAAATGCCCAGAAAAGCCTGCCGGAGAAAAACGATAGGGTCGTGATCTTTTCTCTGGAAATGCCCAAGGAAAGCCTGGGCAACAGGGGGTATACCTCCGAATATCTGATCGACAACGACCGCTTTGCAGTCGGTACGAATGACAGCACATGGCTGGATACCCTGCAGGAAGTGGAGAAGAACAGCGAACACTACGAACAGGGAGCCGGGCGACTGATCATCAACGACCGCACGGGGCAGACCATCGAGAAAATGAACGCTTATCTGCACGGGCTGCGGATGCGTGGGATCAACATCTGTCTGATTTGCGTCGATTATCTGCAGCTGATCGTGAGCAAAGGGCAGGACAGAGTGCGAGAAGTGGGCAACATCAGCCGAGGGCTGAAACAGATGGCCAAGGACTGGGACTGCCCCGTTCTGGCGCTTTCTCAGCTGAGCAGATCGGTGGAAGGCAGAGCAGACCACAGGCCCATGCTTTCTGACCTGCGAGACAGCGGCGACATCGAGCAGGACGCTGACACGATCATGTTTTTATACCGGGATGAATACTATTTCCCGGATTCAGAAAAGCGAGGACAGGCGGAGTTGATCATCGGGAAGCAGAGAAACGGCCCGACGGGGACGATTGACCTGGTATGGATGCCCAGAAGTACCACGTTCCGCAGCGTGGAACGATTCCACGGGACAAAAGAAAAACCGCCGAAAGAGTGGGAACAGCAGACACTGTAAGGGGGGATCGTTATGGGATTGGCTGACACGGCGAAAAGCCTGCAGGAGCATCCGAGTATTTCTCGGGAACTGGTATATCTCAGGCAGCTGCGGGCATTTACAAAAGAGTGGCCAGATGAAAAACTGATTGCAGAAATTGATAAGGTGGAGGCATATTCTAAAACGCCGGAGGGACGGGATGATCAGAAAAAAGTCTATCTTGATACGCTTGACATTATGGAGAAAGGGAGCCTTGCGGAGTTTTACAGGAGGGTGCTAAAATATGCCGCAACAGCAGAACGAAAAGACCGAAACGGCGGGGGAGAAAAGGCTATAAAAGACCACTGGGAAAAACTGCAGAAAATGGAGAGAGGCATCAAAAAGAGATATGAGAAGCAGAGACAGGAATGGCCCTGAAAAGGAGGGATACAGTGGCAACGAGCAAAAAAGAAATGATCAAGCTGATCGAGAAAATGAGTGAAACTGTGGCGGCTACCCAGTGGTTTCGGGCAAGGAATGACGAGCTGCGGGAGTGTTTGAAACACATTTCTGTGAGTGCTACCCGGTACGACAGCGTAGGGGGACACAGCGGGCCGGGAGACAGCACGGGACAGAAGGTTTTGAAACGGGCGGACATTGAGGAGGAAATCAAGATCAACGAGCGGATCATCAGGGGCAGGCTTTCCCATCATTCCCAGCTTTCCAGGGTGATGGCGGAGGCACTGGATCAGGATGAGAGGGCCGTGATCTGGGCGAGGTATTATGACAAGCTGCCCTGGGACAGAGTGGCAAGGGAGGCAAAGAAGGCCAGAACGGCTTGTTTTCGGATCGAAAAGAAAGGTATGGCCAAGCTGTGCGCTGCCTGGGATTTGAAGCAGGAAGAAAGAGAGAGGGGTGGCTGATGATGACATTTGAAGAAGCGTATAAGCTGACAGTACAATATGCGAAATGTCCTAAGTGTTGCTGTGACACAGTCGGCGGAGGTACTGGCACTCTGGAAATAGATACAGAAATAGGCTACTTCAAACGAACCTGCAAATGCGGATGGAGTATTGAGATAAAACAGGGGGGGGCTGAGGATGGTAGAAAGGAAACGGCGGAAACTGAGTAAACAGGAAAGAGAAGCGATCTATCAGAAAACGAAGGGACATTGTGCTTACTGTGGTTGTGAATTGGAACTCAAAGATATGCAGGCAGACCATGTAAAGCCGTTTATTCAGGGTGGTTCTGAAGAGCTGGATAACTTCCTTCCTTCTTGCAGGAGCTGTAACCATTACAAGAGCACCCTTGATCTGGAAGAATTCAGATATTATATGCAGACACTTCCTGACAGAATGTTGAGAGACAGTGTAAATTTTAGAAACCTACATCGTTTTGGAATTATCTCTGTAGATAGAAGCCCTGTGAAATTCTATTTTGAGAGGATGGTGGACACAGATGGCAAGAGCGATTGATGCGAATTTATTGAAAGAGGTTCTGGAAAGGAATTTTGGACATACAGGCGGTGCAGATGTTCTGAAACAGTTGATTGATGCACAGCCAACCATCGAACCAAAGCAGGAATGGATCAGTGTAAAGGATGATATGCCGAAGGAACACGATAGTATCTTTGCAAGGTTTTATGGGACAGATAAATGGAGAACTGGAATGTTCCGTACAGCATCAGATGATGTAAACGCTTGTGTTGAATACGAAGACGGGTCAAGACTGGTTAAGGCATTGCACACGATATCTGGTGAATGGCATATGAGTGGTATTCCTGGTGGAGGGGTAGTTACCCACTGGATGCCACTGCCTGAACCACCTGAAAAGGAGAAATGAGACATGGACAGGAATAAACTTGAACAAATCTACAATGATTTGTATAACTCTGCAGATAAAAAGTGCGGTCGTGAAATCGCAGAAATCAGAAAATATTGGGATGGATATAAGCAGGGGTGCGACGATTTATTCGCATATGCAAGGCAAGAAATGCTCCTTACACAAGGGGATAAAACTGATAATGAAAATCACTGAATTTGAAAACGCTGCGAAAATGCAGCGTTTTTTTATATTTGCTGCAGAAATGTACGGTTTTGAACGGTTCTGAATGGTTTTGTACGAATTTGTACGAATTGGAACGTTCCTGAACTTTTTATCTGTTAGGATGATAGAGGGAGAATTTGCGGTTCTCCCCTTTGGTTATTCCTCCTGTAAAGGCAAGGGCGGCTCTGGAAACAGTGCCGCTTTTGTCACCGTATAAAATCGGGAAACTGATGTTATAAAATGCGTCTCTCAGCCCTTCTGCGGCCTTCTCTTAACATTTTGGGAAAGTGTTAAGTAAATGGTCGGGGGAAAGGAGTTTCTTCCTTATAAGGGCGGGAAATGCGTTTATTTAACACAATCTAGTGATATGTTAAATTCAAAAAAGGCAAGCGGAGCACCGAAAAACGTTGAAATTTCGGGCTTTTCTTGCCTTTTTGCATTTATGCACGAAAATACAGGCGGAAATTTATGCAAATTTTTTTCGGCACTCTGGACACGAAAAGTGCCGGAATAACGGAGGTGATGGAGTGGCGAAAACCAACGAGGAAAAAATCTATGAAAACATGAAAAGCCTTGAAGAATGGGCGTTTGCGGGGATTTCTCAAAAAGAAATGGCAAGATTGCTGGACATGAGTTACAGCCATTTTCGTGAGTTAAAAACGAAAATTCCGGCACTTTCGGCACTCCTGAAAAAAAGTGCCGACTACCTCAAGGCGGAAAAAGCGAAGCAGGTCGAAAACGTCGAAAGGACTTTGTACGAGCGTTGTATGGGTTACAGTGCGGATGTGAAAAAGCATTACAAACTGAAAAAACCCATGAAGAACGAAGACGGAACGCTGATTTTGGATGGAAGCGGCAAGGTGATCACGGAAGAAGTGCTGGAAGAAGTGACAGAAACGCAGCACGTCCCTGCGGATGTTTCTGCGATCAAATTTTTTCTGATGAACAAAGCCCGGAAGGATTGGCAGAACGATCCCGAAAGACTGGCCATTGAGAAAAAGAGACTGCAGAACGATACGAAACGCACCGAGTCGGCGGCGAACAATGCCAGCGGAGGCGGAGAAGGCAAAGGCATCGAGGAAATTCTGGAGGATGCAGAAAAAGCGGCGCAAAGCAGCGACGCTGTACCCCTGGAAGAAGGTGCTGCAGATGCTTAAAACGTATAAAGTCCTCAGTGATCCAAAACTTTACATCGAAAATTTCCTGAAAATCAAGACGAAAGACAGCAGGATCGTACCGTTTCGGCTGAACAGCGCACAGATCAGGCTTTATCAGCTGATCACCAGACTGAGACAGGAAGGAAAGCCCGTCCGCATCATCATTCTGAAAGCCAGACAGATGGGTTTTTCTACTTTGACGGAGGGGATGATCTATCACAGCACGGCGACGAAAAAGAACGTCAACAGCCTGATCATCACCCACAAGGACGAAGCAACGACCAACCTGTTCAACATGAGCAAACTGTTTCACGACCACAACCCTGTGCGGCCGATGATGAAGAACAGCAACGCCAAGGAACTGATCTTTGACAACCCCAGCAGGAACGAAGCAGACCGAAAGAAACGCCCAGGGCTGAACAGCAAAATCAAATGCACAACAGCAGGGGGCAAAGGTGTCGGACGTTCTGACACACTGGCAAACATCCATGCGTCTGAGCTGGCCTTCTGGCCGGGGGACATTCTGGACACTTTGACAGGTCTGCTGCAGGCGGTTCCCAGTATGGCGGGAACAATGATCATCATCGAAAGCACTGCAAACGGGTTCAACTTCTTCAAAAAACTGTGGGACGATGCTGTTGCGGGGCTGAATGACTTTATTCCCTTCTTTGCTGCATGGCATGAAATGGACGAATACAGGATGCCTTACCACGGGGAAACGCTGACAGAGGAAGAAAAGGAACTGAAAAAGACCTTTCACCTGACGGATGAACAGATCATGTGGCGGCGCTGGAGTATCAAAAACAACTGCGGCGGCGACATTGATAAATTTCATCAGGAATACCCGGCTACCCCGGAAGAAGCATTTATTGCAACAGGTACAGGCGTATTCGACAACAAGGCTATCATCATCCGACTGCGGATGATCGAAGAAGAACCTGCACCCAGATGCGGACGTTTTATCTATGAAGAAGAACGGAAAGGTCTGGATCAGATCATCCTGCGGAAAATTAAATTTGCAGGGGCTGAACGGGGAGAAATCCTTATTTTTAAGAAGCCTGTAAAGGGCAGACCCTACACCCTGGGCGGAGATACTGCCGGAGAAGGAAGCGACTACTTCACAGCACAGGTGATCGACAACATCACGGGGGAACAGGTGGCAAGGCTGCGCTGGCAAAGATGCGACGAGGACGACTATGCAAAGCAGGTGTACTGCCTGGGAAGGTATTACAACTGGGCATTGATCGCCCTGGAAGTGAACTACAGCACCCACCCGCAGAAGGTACTGGAATACCTGCAGTATCCAAATATGTACGTCCGTGAGGTTTTCGACACTTATGCCGGGAAGATGCGCCAGAGTTTCGGTTATGCGACCACCAGCCTGACCAGACCTGTGATGATCGCCCGCATGGTGGAATATGTGCGTGACCACATCCATCTGATCCATGACAGGGACACTTTGCAGGAGTGTCTGACCTTCATCCGAAATGAAGCAGGCAGACCTGAAGCCGAACAGGGTGAGCATGACGACCTGGTAATGGCGTTTTGTATCGCACTGATGGCAAGGGGACAGCAGAGCCTGGAAGTGCCGGAAGAAAAGAAAAAGAAAAAGGTCGAATGGACAGAGGATATGTGGGCGGACTACTACGACGCAACCAGCGAACAACAGGACTATCTGATCAGAAAGTGGGGTGATCCATTTTGAAATATGTGATGCCCATTGAAGACAGAAAAATGGTCGGCGTGATCGGGGACTATCTGCGGGAGAAGAACGAAAGAGACTATGTTCTTTTTATGACAGGGGTATACCTGGGACGCAGGATCAGCGACATTTTGCAGTATCGGGTGAAAGACCTGCGGAACAAAGACCGCATTGCCATTGAGGAACAGAAAACAGGGGAAACCATCCTGCTGCCCATCAATCCGAACCTGCAGAAAATCTACAGGGAATACTTCAAGGGCAGAAAAGACTATGAATTTGCCTTCCGTAACGGCAGGAGCAAACAGAACAGACCCATTTCCCGCATCAGGGTATGGCAGATTCTGAACGAGGCGGCGGACGCAGTGGGGTACAAAGAGAGCCTGAGCTGCCACACGCTGCGGAAAACCTTTGCTTACTGGCTGTATATGGATACCGGGGGCGACATCGTGATGGTGCAGGAGGTTCTGGGGCACTCTGACCCCAGTATCACCAGACGATACATCGGTATCGATCAGCAGAAAAAAGAAAAAGCCATTAACAATCTGAAATTCTGAAAAGAGGTGAGATTTTGGCCAGAAAAAAGAAAAAGAGACAGGAGACCCAGGAGGGCATGACAAAGCTGAACCGCTGGAAGGAGAGACTGCGGAAAAACAGCGCAGCCATGGCAGACGAATTTGTTCTGATGGACAAGAGAACAGCCCTTTACAACGGGACGAGGGAGATCGACAAGGTTCCCGGCGCAAAGAGCAGCGGAAGGTCTGCTCAGGCAACAGGGGTGCGAAACATCGTTGCAGAGCTGATGGAAGCACAGGTTGACAGCAGCTTTCCCATGCCCAAGGTGACGGCTAGAAAACAGGAGCATGAAGACCTGGCAAAGACACTGGAGGATTTCCTGCGAAACGAAACAGACAGACTGCCC
>X73_One_humped_Camel__coassemble_311_pt1 | contig 15001 bp, 15 predicted proteins | sample X73_One_humped_Camel__metabat2_low_PE_007 | metagenome-assembled genome bin X73_One_humped_Camel | reverse complement strand
CCCCGCCTTGCCCACAAGGGGACGGCCCTGCCTTCCCTCATCGCCGCCGGGGGCTTCCCCAATCATCATCAGGGCAGGCATCTCCGCCCCTTCCCCAAATACGATGGTTTTGTCCTGATAGGCAGAGGTTTTTACCGCTGCCAGCAAGCTTTCCTGCACCGCCTTGATTTTTTTCATAACAATTTCTCCTTTATCCACTTTCCCCACAGAGTTATCCACAGAAATAGGTGGTTATCCACAATAATTTTGTTGATAACTCATTATGTCACCCACAAAATATAGGGGTCAATTTTCTTTTTTCGCAGCTTTCCCGCAAAAATTCCTTGATTTTACGGCAAATCAGAATATTCCTCTTGTGCCGCCTCTTTTTTCTGTGGAAAACAAACCATTTATCCACAGCCTTTCCGTGGATAACTCCATGGGTTGTCCCAGGCTTATCCCCGCTTTTTCCACAGCAGAAGGGAAAATATCCCCATGCCGCCCAAAAGGCCGCCAATATGGCCCAGGTTATCCACCCCCGGCTCCAGAAAACCCAGACAGATAGCCGATGCTGCCAAAAGCAGCATGGTGGAATAGCTCATGCCCGTATACCGGGGGCCTTTTTTCTTCGTCAGCAGGAGCATGGCCCCCAAAAGGCCGTAAATGGCGCCGGATGCCCCGATGGAAACGCCCATGCCATCCCCCAGCAGCACGCTCAAAAGCCCGCCGCAGAAGCCCGATGCCAGATACAGCACCAAAAACCACCCCGTGCCCAGCAGCTTTTCCGCCCGCAGGCCGAAATAATAGAGATAGACCCCGTTGGAGGCCAGATGCAGCAGGCCGCTATGTAAAAACATGCTAGTCCAAAACCGCTCGTATTCCCCGGCCAGAATGCCCGCCCGGCTCAGGCCATACCGCCAGAGGATCTCCTCTCCCGCCGGAAAAAAGGTGGTCACCGCCAGAAGCAGGGCGCAGAGGCAGAAGATCACCGCCGTTGCCACGGGCTTTTTCTGCTCCTTCGTATCCCGCAGCAGGATGACCTCCGGCTCCTTGCCCAGGGCCGCCGCCTGCAGCAGCTTTTCAATGCCCAAAAGCTTGTCCGGCTGTCCCTTTGCCGCCCGCACCTGCCCCGTTTGCGCCGAAACCTGCCAGAATACCCGCAGCAGGGTATCCCCATAAAAGATATCCCCGGTTTCCACAATATCCACAGGGGCTTCTGCCCCCTCTTTATCCACAAGGATGGACAGGGCCACCAGGCGGGTGCGGTGAAATGCCGCAAGCTGCCGCTCCATCCGCTGGCCAAAGCCGGCAAAGTTCCTGTGCTCCTCCCGCCAGTCCCCTTCGCCCTCCAGCAGGCACAGCAGATACAGCACCGGGTTTTCCGCCCGCCAATACCAGTTTTCCTGGCCCTTCACCCGGCGAAAGCCTTTGCTTTCCAGTTGTTTTTTCGCTTGCTCCAAAAATGCCATGGAGTTTCCTCCTCAAAATCACCGTTTTTTCCATCATACCATATCTACCCCGGGAATTTCTGAATTTTCTCTTAAAATTTCTCCGCTAACAAAAAAACCCGCCGATACCGACGGGTTTAAAAGGATAAGAAATGGGGTAATCTTTCTTATCGTAAAAGGAGTTCAAATTCCTTCGGGACACCGGGATACCCGTTTGTTATACACAGGGAAGTTTCGGTTATCCACAGTTTTATCCACACAATTAACATATCACAGAAGCCTTCTCTTGTCAATGAAAGCCCTTCGACAATTCTCTTTTTTCTTTACAGCAAAAAACTCAGGGCAAACAGCCCCGCCACTCCCGGCAGGCCCAAAAGGGCCGAAACCAACAGCGTCACCCCATTGACGCCCACAGCCGCCCCCAGGCTTTGCCCAAGAAAGAGCACCAGCCCGCCCGCCACAGCCGAGCCCGCCAGCCGCAGCAAAATCTGCAAAGGCTTCGCCAGGGCGATCAGCGCCAGGGCCAAAAGGCACACAAAAATGGCACAGACCATCACATAATCCCCCATAAAAATCCCCCTTTCCAAAAAGCAACTAATATTCAGCCGCTTTTCTGATAGCCGTAGGTCAGTCCCATTTCCTTGGCCGTCCGCAGGAAATATTCATACTTCTTCTGCAGGGCAATGATCTCATAAATATAGCTGTCGATGAGAGTCTCATCGGTGGCATTTTCAAAGGAGCAGCGGGCACATTCCAACTGCGTCTGCACCTGACGGATGGCCAAAAGGATGGCTTCTCCCTCGCTGATGAGGGTCTCCGTTTTCTTCTTCATGGGAAAACCTCCTTTTATTTCCTAGTATAGAAAGAAAAAGGCGGTTTTATGCAAAAAAGCGTGCTTTTGCATCCTTCGTCGAAATCAGGATTTCGACGAGTAGAAACAGAGGAATAAACAAACGGGTTCCAGCGGCAAAAAAGCCTTGAAACCCGTTGTTTTCCTCGGTGGAAATAAATTCCCCCTGCGGATTCCAGTTAGGAAACGCTTCGTTTCCCAAACCCTTCCGCTACACGAAAATCTCTTTGTCTACAGTCTGAAGCGTGCTCCGCACGCTTTTATCTCTGCTGTAATTTTTCCAGTTCTTCCGCTGTCAGTTCCCGTAAGTCCCCTTCCTCCAGGTCCTCCGGCAGGTATAGCTGGCCCATGGCCAGCCGGTGCAGCTCCAGCACCTTGGCCCCGTAGCAGCCAAACATCCGCTTGATCTGATGATAGCGGCCCTCCTGCAGGGTCACTTCCGCCGTTTTTTCCCCCAGGATGACCAGCTTCGCTTCCTTGCAGCGGCCGTCGTTCAGCTCCACCCCCGCTGCAAAGCCAGCCTGCATCTCCGCCGTCACGGGAATATCCAGCTCCACCCGGTACACCTTCTGTACATGCTTTTTCGGAGAAAGGATGTTGTGGGCCAAAACCCCGTCATCCGTCAAAATCATCAGTCCCGTGGTGTCCTTATCCAGGCGGCCTGCGGGAAAAATCTCCCGCCCCTTCCATTCCGGGGGCACCAGTTCCAGCACCGTCTGCTGTTTTTTATCCTCCGTGGCGGAAACATAGCCCTTGGGCTTATTGAGCATCAGGTAGATCTGCTTTTTCACCAGAAAAGGCTTACCGTCCAGGGTGATCTCGTTTTTCTCCGGGTCTGCCTTCTGGCTGGCAGAGGTCACCACCCTGCCGTCCACCGCCACCCGTTTTCTGTTCACCAGATATTTCACATCGCTGCGGGAATAAAGCCCCTGGGAAGCGATGAGCTTATCGATCCGCTCCATTGCCATTGTTTGTTCTCCTTTTTTTATGCCAAAGCGGCATGCTCCGCCTTCAGTTCTGCCAGCAGTTCCTCTTTTGTTTGGGGCGGATGGTGGCCCTTGATGGCGATTTGAAAGTCCTCGCCCTCCAGCCAGCCGATGTACTGCCCCAGCAGTTCCTTGTCATAGACCCAGTCTTCCCCCACGGGCACGGAACAATAGCTGTCCCCCAGAAAGAGCAGCCCATCCTCGGGGATGGAAATGACCACGCAATCCGCCGCATGGGGCGAAACCACTTCCTTCAGCACGGCCCTGACGCCGCCCAGGTCCAGGGAAACCTCCCCCGTAAAGGAAAGGGCCGCCTGTTCCACTCGAATTTGGGAACGGTCCGGGTATTCCTTCCGGATGTGGATAAAGCAAAATTCCGAATCCTCGCCATCCTTGATGCGCTTTTCCATGGAGGCATCGTCCCACTGCCAGCCTTTCATTTTTCCCAGAATGGCATTGGTCTTTGCCCCCGCCAGGGAAAGGCCCTCCCAGCCGCAAAGGCCATAGGTATGGTCCCAATGGGCATGGGTCGGGGCGATATAGTCGGGCAGGGGCAGCCCCGCCGCCCGCAGTCCCTCCTGCAGCAAAGCTGCATGGGCCGCCGAATTGCCCGCATCCAAAAGCAGGCTCGCCCGTTCCCCCCGCACATAGCCGATGCAGGGCCGGTCTGTTTCCGGATCATTCTTCGTATATAAAGTATGGGCCGTCAATCTGTTCCACATCGTTTCTCACCTCTTACATCACACGATACACCATCGTGGCCCCAAAATCAACGATAATCACACAGAACAGCACCGCCGCCAGCCCCAGGCAGCGCCTTTCCCCCAGTTTTGCCGCGATTTTCTCCAAAACCGGCTGGATGACATACAAAAACAGCAGCCCGCCCAGGCCAAAACGCAGGCTGGGGTTCAGGGCGATGCGCCCCTCAAACTGAATGGCGTATTTCGTATAATCCCACTGCCAATGGCCGATGACCGCCTCCATGGCGTAGCTGGTGAAAAGCTCCAGGGCCGTGGTCAGAAAGACCGTCCCCAAAAACACCAGCAGCGGGCTGTACCATGCTTTCTTTTCCTTCACCCTCCTCAGGCAGGCCAGTAAAAGCAGCGCCCCAAAGCCATACACCGGGCAGTAAGGCCCGAAGAGGAAGCCCCGGTTGGAAAAGCCCCATTTGTAAATAAAAACCTCCAGAAACACCTCATAGCACCAGCCAAAAACAGCATAGGCCAGAAAGGCCAGGAAGAGACATGCCAGTTTTTTCTTCATAAAAATACCCCTTTCCACAATCTTTCACATCATGGTTAGGGGTATGATACACTATTTCTAATTGTTTTGGTAGGCTTTTAAGGAATTTGTAAGAAAACTGTCATTCTTTTTCCAAAAAGGCCTTGAGCGCCGGAAAGGCCGCCTCCATCTGTTCGTAGCCATGGGCGTAAAATTTGGAAAGGGTATGGTAATCCTTTTCCGTGCGGCTCACTTCCTTCACCGCCGGGCGGATGGAAAACACCTTTCCCGCCCCTTCCATCTCTCGGATAAAATCCAGGGTGGCGTTATAGTTTTCATGGCGATGCAGCATGGCCTTCGCCAAAGCGGGATAGGTTTTCCCGCTCATTTTGGCCACCGCCCGGGTAGCCCTGGAAAGCTTCATGCGAAATTCCTTCCTTCTGGTCTCGATGACCACCACCTTATCGCAGCCCCTCTCAAAGGCCCGCCTCACGGGGATGGAATCGGAAACGCCGCCATCGGCATAGGGCACGCCGTCCACCTCCACCACGGCAGACATCCCCGGCAGAGAGGAGGAAGCTTTGCCAATGGACATCAGGTATTCCTTATCCCGGCCCCGGTCGGTAAAATAGACCGCCTCTCCCGTCAGGCAGTTGGTGGCCGCAAATTCCCGCTCGGCGGGGTTGTTGAAATAGTCCTCATAATGGAAGGGGAAGAATTTTTCGGGAAATTCCTGGAAGGCCCAGTCCAGGTCAAAATAATGGCCTGTTTTCAGCAGTGTTTTCAGCCCGAAATAATGGAGCTTTTTATCCTTCACGATCATGCTGTCCCGCCCCCGGCCAATCTGCCCCGCCAGAAAATTCATAGCGTTGCAGGCCCCGGCGGAGGTGCCGATGACGTAATCAAAGGTCACGCCCCTCTCCAGCAGGAAATCCACCGCACCGGCGGTAAATACCCCCCGGTGGGCGCCGCCCTCCAGAACCAAACCAATTTTCATCATTTCTCACCTTTTTCTCAAAGAACGTGCCGTCGGTCTCCCAACGGCACGCAACTGTCATTTATACATTATACTTCTGCTTTACGCTTCCGCTTCGTGCTTGGCGTTTTTCGCAATGCGCTTGGCCGTGCGTTTGGCATTGGCCTTCCGTTTTCTTTCGTTCATCCACATATAGATGACGGGGATGAATACCAGCGTAACCACCGTAGACAAGGTCAGGCCGAAGATAACCGCCACAGAAAGCTCCTGCATCATTTCAGAGCCTTCCGTCCGGGAAAGGGCCATGGGCACCATGCCCAGAACCGTGGTCAATGTCGTCATCAGGATGGGCCGCAGACGGCGGGGGCCGGCAGTGGTCAGGGCCTCAAAGCAGGGCAGGCCCCGGTCCATCAACTGGTTGGTATAATCCACCAGCACGATGCCGTTGTTTACTACCATACCGATCAGCATAACGAAGCCCATCATGGCAGGCATGGTAATGGTCTTGCCCGTAATGAGCAGGCCCAAAATCGCGCCGGTGATGGCCAATGGCATGGAGAACATCACGATAAAGGGATACCGCAGGGACTCAAACTGGGATGCCATAATCATAAATACCAAAAGCACCGCCACCACCATAGCCGTAGACAACTTACCGAAGGAGTCGTTCATCATTTCCATCATGCCGCCGAATTCATAATAGCAGCCATCGGGCATAGCAAAGTCTGCCATGGCCTCCTCCACCAGTTCCTGGGCCTCGCTGGTGCTCATATCCTTGGCGGAAGCGTTGATGGTGATATAGTTTTTCTGGTTTTCCCGGGTGATGGCTGTGGCTGTTTCCCCCATGGAAATGGAAGCCACATCCCCCAGGGGCACCTGGGTGCCGAAGCCGGAGGTCACCGTCAAATTATTCAGGTCTGTCAGATAATTGACCTCATCTGTATCATAGCGGATGACCACGTCGATCTCTGTGCCGCCCACCTTATATTCTGTTGCCGTGGTGCCGGAAATGGCCGTGCTCAAGGCCCCCGCCACCGCTGCGGTGGTGATGCCGTACTGGGAAGCCTTGCTCCTGTCAATGGTCACATGGGCCTCGGGCACCGTTTCCCCCGTGGAGCCTTCCACATCAGAAATGCCGGGCACTTCGGAAAGCATCTTAATCAGGTCTTTTTCCACCTCTACCAGGGTAGGAGAATCATAGCCGTATACATTCATGGTCACATCGGAGGATGCCAAGGAACCCATGGCCGCATCGGAGGATGCCACCGTGATCTCCGCCCCGGGAATATCCGCCAGAAGGCCCTTGATCTCTTCCGTCACTTCATTGGTGGAGCGGCTGCGTTCCCCCTTATCCACCAGGTTCATCGTCAGGGAAGCAGAATTTGTGCCTGCCGCCATAATGCCGGAACCCACGTTGGCATAAACCATCTCCGCCTCGGGAATATCCTGCAAGCGATACATGACCTCCAGGGCCGTTTCTTCCGTGGTGTCCAGGTCAGTGCCATTGGGCAGCTCCACCGTGATATTCACCACGCCCTGGTCCATGGCGCCAAAGAAGTCCATGCCGGCGATGGGGATGGTGCCAAGGCTCAGCACGAATACCAAAATCACCATTGTCACCGTTTTTCTGCGGTGGCGCAATGCCCATTTCAGGCCCATCTCATATTTTCTCATCAGTTTATCCAGCATTTCGTCCCATTTATCCAAAAATGCCAGGAATTTAATATTTTTCCAGACGATGGCCTTCGTTTCCCGCTTCAACAGCAGGGCACAGGCCATGGGCACAAAGGTCAGGGCCACGATAATGGAAGCAGACAGGGCAAATACGATGGTATAGGACAAGCTCTTCATCATGGCGCCGACCGTGCCGCCGGTCAGGGCCAGGGGCAGGAAAACGGCGATGGTCGTCAGGGTGGAAGCGGTGATGGCCATAGAAACTTCCTTTGCGCCGATCTCTGCCGCTTCTGCGGGGCTGTAGCCCCTTTCGTAATATTGATAGATGCTGTCCAGCACAACGATGGAGTTATCCACCAGCATACCGATGCCGATGGCCACGCCGCCCATGGAGATCATATTCATATTGATGCCCGTCACATACATCAGGCCGAAGGTGGCCATGATGGAGGTGGGGATGGAAACGGCGATAATGCCGGAGGTCACCACATTCTTCAGGAACAAAAGCAGCACGAAGAAAGCGATGATGGCCGCCAAAAATGCCGTTTTCGTGATGTTGGACAGGGACATTTCGATATATTCCGCCGTATCCGTCAGCATCACCAGATCCAGTTCCGGGAAGTCCCCCTGGATCTCCTTCATTTCCTTGCGCAGGGCATCGCTGACCTGCACCAGGTTTGCTGTGGACTGCTTGTCAACGGAGATCAGGATGCCCTTTTCGCCGTTGATATAAGTAAAGGAATCTCTATCCGCATCCACTTCCTGCACCGTAGCCACGTCGCTCAGGTGAATGACTGCGCCCGTAGCCGTAGGGATGGGCAGGTTCCGGATATCGTCGATGGAGGTAAATTCACCGATGGTTCGGATGGATACCGTGGTTTCCCCCTGGGAAAGGGAACCGGAGGGCAGGTTCATATTTTCCGCCGCCAATAGACCCGCCAGGGTAGATGTGGTCAAGCCATAGCCGGAAAGCTTGCCGGGGTCGATGGTCACCCGGATCTCTTTTTCCAGACCGCCGGAAAGGCCAACGGAGGCAACCCCTTCGATTCGTTCCAGACGGTTCACCACATTATCCTCCAGCATATCGTCCAGGGCGTTCAGGTCCAGGTTTTCCGCCCGCACGCCAAGCTGGATGGGAATGGCGTTGATATCCATTTTGATGACGGAGGGTTCCCCTGCCCCGTCAGGCAGGCCGGACTTGATCAGATCCAGCGTCTCCCGCATATCCACCGCCGCCATATCGATATCCGTGCCGTCCACAAACTGAATCAGCACGATGGATACGTTGGTGGAGGAGATGGAGGTGATGGTATCTACATTGGCAATGGAGCTGAGGGATTCCTCCAAAGGCTCGGAAATCAGGTTTTCCACTTCCTCCGGCGCCGCCCCTACATAAGAGGTATACACCACGGCAATGGGCAGATCCACGTTCGGCATCAGGGCCTGGTCCAGATTCATATAGGAAACGATACCCGCCAGAAAGACCATCAGCGTCACCATTACCGTCGTAACAGGTTTTCGGATACAAAATTTGGAGAGCATGGCTTATTCCCCCTTTTCTTCTGCATCTGTTTCTTCCGCTTCCGGCGCGGCATTGGCCACGGAAACCGCTTCGCCGTCGGAAATATAGGTCTGGCCTTTGGTCACAACGTCATCGCCGTCCTGCAGGCCGCTGACGATCTCAATGCTTTCACCCGTATCGATGCCTGTTTCCACCAGAACCTTCTTCGCTGTGCCGTCTTCTACGATATATACATAAACCTCATCGTCTTTTTCAATGACTGCGTTTCTGGGCAGAACGATGGCATCCTCGGCTTTTTCCGCCGTGAAGTTCACTTCTGCCATCATGCCGGCCTTGATGATGCCTTCGGCGTTATCCAGTTCCACCGTCACGGCGTATGTACCCGCCTGGCCCACGGAAGGCGCCACCGTTGCCACCACGCCCTTCAGGGGTTCTGCGGAAATGGAAGTGATGAGCACATCCACCTCATCGCCCACCTGAATGCTGTTTACGGTCTGTTCGGAAACGCCCACTTCCACCTTGATGGTAGCCAGATCCATCACCACATAGGCCGGAGAGGTCTGGGCCGCCATGGCCCCCCGCTCCACGCTGCGGGAAGCGATGACCCCGGTCATGGGTGCCTTCACCGCGCAGTCGCTGATGGATTTATTCAGGGTATCCATCTGCACCTGCAGCACCTCCAGATTGGCCGCCGCCGATTCATAGGCATATTTGATCTGGTCAAATTCCGCCTTGGAAATGATTTCTTCCTTATAAAGCAGCTCGTTGTTTTCATAAGCGGTCTTTGCGTTGTTGACCCCCAGCTCCGCCGCCTTGTAATTGGCCTCCAGGGAACGTAGGTTGTTATACAGGTCTGTGGTATCCACCTGGAACAGCACCGCCCCCTCGTTGACGCTGTCGCCCACTTCATAATAAAAATCCATGACCTTGCCGGGCACCATGGGGATCACCGCCACCGTTTTTGCCGCCGCCGCTCTGCCCGTATAGGCAAATTCACTGGCGATCTCGGATTTTCCCACAGTGGTCACCTCCACGGAGCGGGCCTTTTTTTCTTCCACCACCGTTTCCTGCCCGCAGCCGGAAAAGATTGCCGCACAGAGGGCCAGGGCCAGTACCGCTTTCTTTCTCATACGTTCCATCCTCCTAAATTGAAAATTTCCTTCAGCTCTTCTACTTTATGAAAAAACGAAGTGCGATTTTCCTCATTCATATCATCAAAGGCACGGGCGCCGTTTTCCAGGATGACTTCCATCATGCCCTCCACCGCCTCCCGCCCCTTCTGGGTCAAAGAGATATAAACCTTTCTGCCGTCATCGTCCCCCACGGGGGCGTCCTTCGCCACAAAGCCCAGCCTTTTCAGCTTTGTCAGCATCAAAGAAAGGCTCCCCTTGGAGATCATCAGCTCCGCTGCCAGGGCAGAAACCGTATTCAGCCTTTCATTCCCGTAAAGGAAGCCCAGAAGCTCCATCTGGTTTTTGGTCAGGCCCGCCTGCTGCACATACCCGTTCACGGCGCATCCGGAAAAATTCATTTTGTTCCATCGGCTGATATCCGTCGCCAGTTCCAGCAAAACCACCATGACATCTCTGCCTGTCACCGCCTGCATTATGATGCTCCTTTCTGTCAGAATCCCATAAAATTCCCATCCTACTTTACAATATGAATTGATTTTAGTATAAAACCATTTCCAAGTCAATTAATTTTAAATTAAAACTATTTTTACTACTGGAAATCGGGGTAAAATTGTGCTAAGATGTTCTACAATGCAGGCAACCAGTCCTGCGCAAAAACTTTGACAGGAGGATCGATTGTTGTGAAAAATTTTCATGTCATAAGCGACAGTTCCTGCGATATTTCCCCCGCACAGGAAAAGGAGCTGGCGATCGGTATCGTGTCTTACTACGTTTCCTTCGACGGTGAAACCTACCGGAAGGACCGTAAAGAAGTGACAGCAGAGGCGTTTTATCAGGAAATGGCGGAAAACCCCGGCGTTTATCCCAAAACCTCCATGCCCACCCAGGTGGATTTTTATGAAACCTTCCTGCCCTATGCCGAAAAAGGCGAAAAGGTCCTTTATCTGAACCTGACCTCCAAATTCAGCAGCTCCTTCCAGAGCGCCAATCTGGCGGCGGAAGCCCTGATGGAGGAATATCCTGCCTGCAAAATCGCGGTCATCGACAGTATGTCTGCCACCGTGCAGGAGGGCCTTCTGGTGCTGGAAGCGGCAAGAATGGCGGAAGCCGGCATGGCCTTTGAGGAAGCCGTGGCCCGCATTGAGGAACTGAAAAAAACCTCCCGCATTTTCTTCACCACCGCAGACCTTTCTTATCTGCAAAAGGGCGGCCGCATCGGTAAGCTCCTGCAGACTGCAGCCGTGGCCCTGAAGATCAAGCCCATCATCCATGTTTACGAAGGGGAGCTGCAGGCGGCGGGCATCGTTCGCAGCAGAAAGAAATCCATCCAGAAATTCACGGAGGATGCCAAAGCCTTTTTTGCCGATAAAAACATCAATGATTACCGCATCTGCACCGGCAAAGGCCATGATAAAGCCGAATATGACGCCTTCCACGCCGAAGTGGCGGAGGAAATGAAGGCTCTGGGCTATAAGGGCGAAGTGGAAAGCTATCAGATCGGCTGCACCATCGGCGTCCATACCGGCCCCACCCCCATCGGCATCGCTGTCATCAAAAGATACGACGCATAATTCCATCAAAATAAAAAAACAAAACATCCACGCTTTTGCGGTTGGATGTTTTTTTGCTTTTTTGGCGTATTCAAAACCACATGAAAAAGGAGGAAAAACCCTTATCTGCGGTTTCGCCTCCTTTTGAAATGTTTCTCAAAAACCTGTTTAAATTTTTTCCAGCAGCTTTGCGTAGGTCTCCACGCCGGTCACCAAAATGCTTTCGTCGAAATCAAAGTCCCCGCTGTGGAGGGGGGCCGTAAAGCCCTTTTCCTCGTTGCCGCTGCCCAGGAAAAAGAACATCCCGGGAATTTCCGTCTGGTAAAGGGAGAAATCCTCCGCCAGCAGATAGGGCGGGGTCTCCTCATAGGCATCGCCACAGACCTCCTCCAGGGCCTGCACCAGGGCCGGGTCATTGTCCACCACCCGGTACATGTGGCGGAACACCGCTTCCCCCCGGCAGCCATAGCCCGCCGCCACACCTTTCACCACCTCATGGACCCGTTTTTCCATGGCCTCATAGGCCCCATCGCTGAAGGCCCGCATGGTGCCCTCCAGCTTTACCTCTCCGGCGATGATATTGCAGGCTTCGCCGCCGTGGATGGTGCCAAAGGTCAAAACTCCGCTGTCCAGAGGGGAAACATTGCGGCTGAGAATGGTATGGATGGCCGTGATGACCGCCCCTGCCGCCAGAACAGCGTCATGGCCTAGCTGGGGCTGGGCGCCGTGGGCGCTGGTGCCGCGGATATAAAGGTCCACCTCGCCGTTGCGGGCCATCATGGCCCCTTTGCGGCAGGCGATCTTCCCCTGCTGCACCTGGGGGAAAATATGACAGCCAATGATCTTTTTCACATCGTATTTCTGCAAAAGGCCCGCTTCCATCAAGAGCCTTGCCCCGCCGGGGCCTTCCTCCGCCGGCTGGAAAATGAGAATGACCTGCCGGTCGGCGTAGCATGCCGGATGCTCCGCCAGATATTTGGCAAAGCCCAGCAAAATGGCCGTGTGTCCGTCATGGCCGCAGGCGTGCATCCAGCCCTCGTGGCGGGAGGCGTATGCCTTGGGGGCTTCCTTTACGGGCAGCCCATCCATATCCGCCCGGAAGGCGATGGTATCCTTCGCCCCCCCTTCGCCGAATACCGCCACCACGGCCGTTTCCAGCCAGGTTTCCTGCTGCACGCCAAAGGCTTCCAGTGTATTTCTGATATACGCAGCGGTTTTATATTCCTGCAGGCCCCCTTCGGGCATTTGATGCAGGTCTCTGCGGATATTTTTTAACAGTTCAAAATAGGCATCCATTTCTATCACCCTTTCGTCATGGTTTGATTTTTTCATGTTTTTTACTTTTTGTCAATGGAAGTATTGGAAATCCGGCCATTTTGCATTATAATGAGGAAAATAAAAAAGAATGGTTTGCTATATAAAAGGAGTGAAAATCCATGAATTACGATATGACCAATCCCTATGAAATTGCGAAATATATCAAGGATGCCAAAAAATCCACCCCGGTAAAGGCCTATGTCAAGGGCGACCTTTCCGCCGTCGCTGTGCCCGCAGGGGTAAAGCTTTTCGGCACCGGTGATTTCTGGTTTCTGGTAGGCGACAATGTGCTGGTGCAGGAAGTGCTTTCCGCCAATGCCGACAAAATTCAGGATACTTACACAGAACATGACAGACGCAACTCTGCCGTGCCCATGCTGGACATCACAAACGTTGAAGCGCGCATTGAGCCTGGCTGTACCATCCGTGACCGTGTTGCCATCGGCAAAAACGCTGTCATCATGATGGGCGCTGTCATCAATATCGGTGCGGAGATCGGCGAAGGCACCATGATCGATATGAATGCCGTTCTGGGCGCAAGGGCCACTGTGGGCAAAAATGCCCATGTGGGCGCGGGCGCTGTGCTGGCCGGCGTGCTGGAACCCCCCAGCGCCACTCCCGTTATCGTGGAGGATGGCGTTATGATCGGCGCCAATGCCGTTGTTCTGGAGGGTGTACGCATCGGTAAGGATGCCGTGGTTGCCGCCGGGGCTGTGGTAACGGAGGATGTGCCCGCCGGGGCCGTGGTTGCCGGTTCCCCCGCCAGAATCGTAAAAATGAAAGATGAAAAAACAGAAGGCAAAACACAGCTTTTGGATGATTTGAGAAAGTAATCCCCCAAAAAGCGAAAGACTGTTCCAGCAAGGGATGGTCTTTTTTCTTTTCCACCGATCCGTGCCCCGCCGAAATGTTTCATTTTGCAAAAATGCGTTTCCGTTATGGGGACACAAATAGTGACATTCCAAAAAATATGGTGTAAAATGAAACATAATAAACGCTTACGAACCGCAAGAAAGGGTGAAAATGGGCATGGAAAAATACGATACTGCGTTTTCCGATATGGAAAATCGTCTGATCTACGAAGCAAGGATGATCCCGCCCGATCTGGCAGCCATCGAGGACCTGCTGCAAAATGGGGCCGATTTGAATAAAACCGGAACGGAACGAACTGTTTTCCTCTCCATTTTGGAATATTACGGGGAATATGTGGACGAAAACGGTGAGGTAAAGGAAACCGGGGAATACCTGCCCAGCCTGCTGGAGCTGTTTTTCCGCTATGGGCTGGATGTAAAGGTGAAAAATGAGGATGAAATGAGCGCCGCCTGGTGCTTCGTCTGGCCCACAGCCATGGATGAAGATATGCTCCGGGCAGCGGAGCTGCTGCTGCAAAGGGGCATGAAGGCCAACGCCCGCTACGAAAACGAAACGCCCCTGGATTACATTGACGATTCTCTCCAGCATTCCCGGGAAAACCGCATCTGGGGCGAGCTGGATATCTTCCGCCAGAAATACCGCTCCCTCCTCATCCGCTATGGCGGCACGCCCCGTTACAGCGGCTACTGCGGCTGGGTCAATCCCGCTGTCCCCGAAAAGGAAAGACCCCTCCTCTGGGGCGATAATTCCCGCCGGGCCAAGCTGAACCGCAGCTATCGCTACCGTTATAACGAGGCGGAGGAAAATTTCGACCTCATCGATACCAAAACCGACCTGCTCATCGGCAAATACTACGCAAAACGCTAAGAAAGCGGAACTTCCCTTGTCTGTTCTGCCATTCTGTGCTAAAATGAATGGTAGCATATCAGAAAAGAAGGGATGGAAACCATCATGAAAAAAAGAGTTTTGGCGTTACTGGCAGTTTTGACCCTGCTGCTCAGCGGCTGCGGCGGTGAGGATTATGCCACTGTTTTCACAGAAGTCAATACGGTGGAAGGGGTCACCCTTTCCCTGAAGGAGGATACCCTGAAAGCCGCCAAGGCTACCTTCATCCTCTCCAACGATTCCGATACCGACGTGGTTTATGACCCTGTGGAATTCCATTTGGAAGAATTGGATGATGACGGCGTTTGGCAGGAAAACTACGGCACAAGGGTCTCCCAGTGGAAGCGGGATACTACGGAAACGCTGCCTGCCGGCCAGTCCAAAGAGCTGGAGGTAAGCTGGAAGGGCCTCTGCGGCACCATTGGCCTGGGGGAACATCGTGTCATCCTTATCGTCAATGATGCGCCTGTTGCCTGCCAGTTTGTTTTTGAGAAATAAAAAAAATGAGGACTGTGGAAATCCCGCAGTCCTTCTTTTTTTGCTCATTTTTCCAGCTTTTCCCGCAGTTCCTCCGGCATCGCCGCCAG
>X73_One_humped_Camel__coassemble_310_pt1 | contig 15097 bp, 14 predicted proteins | sample X73_One_humped_Camel__metabat2_low_PE_007 | metagenome-assembled genome bin X73_One_humped_Camel | reverse complement strand
GACCATTCCCGCAGAGAAACTGGAGCTGGGCTACAGACACAGCATCGTGCCAGAAGCGGGCTATATCGTGCTGGGGGCAAAAATGAAATTGACCAGGGGCGAGGACGCTGCTATCCGCAGCCGCATGGCGGAACTGGCGGAGCAAAGAAGGGAAAAGCAGCCCCTGCAGTACCCCAGCGCAGGCAGCACCTTCAAGCGTCCCACCGGTTATTTCGCAGGGAAATTGGTGCAGGATGCGGGCCTAAAGGGAAAGACCATCGGCGGTGCCCAGGTTTCCGAGAAACATTCCGGCTTCCTCATCAATATCGGCGGGGCAACGGCCCAAGATGTTCTGGATCTGATCGCTTTCTGCCAGAAAGAAGTGAGAGAACAGTTCGGCGTGACGCTGGAAACGGAAGTGAAGATCGTCGGAGAGGAATAAACGAAAGAAAAAGGGAAAGGCTGGTGAAGATATATGAGATTTGTCATCGTAACAGGGATGTCCGGGGCAGGCAAGACCTCTGTCCTGAAATTTTTTGAGGATATCAATTTTTTCTGCGTAGATAATATCCCCCCTGCGCTGCTGCCGAAATTTGCGGAGCTGTGCTATGACCAGAAGGGAGAGATCGAGCGGGTCGCCATGGGCATCGACATCCGGGGCGGCAGATTGTTCAACGATCTTTTTGAGGTTTTGGCCCAGTTGCAGGAAAAGGGCTATAAATATGAGATTTTGTATCTGGATGCTTCCGATGATGTGCTTATTAAGCGGTATAAGGAAACCAGAAGAAGCCATCCCCTTTCCAAAAAAGGTTCCATTCAGGAGGGCATCCGCAAGGAGCGGGAAATGCTGAAGGATGTGAAAACCAAGGCCACTTATATCATCGATACCAGCCAGATCTTGACCAGACAATTGAAGGAGCAGATCAACCATATCTTTGTGGAAAACAAGAACTATGAAAATTTGGTCATCACCATTCAGTCCTTCGGCTTCAAATATGGCATTCCTGCCGATAGCGACCTGGTGTTTGACGTGCGTTTTCTGCCCAATCCCTTCTATATTCAGGAATTGAAGGAGCAGACAGGCAACGACGAACCTGTCAGCAGCTATGTGATGCGTTTTGAAGAAAGCCAGACCTTCTTGAAAAAGCTGGTGGATATGGTGGAATTTCTCATTCCCCTGTATATCAAGGAGGGGAAAAACAATTTGGTCATCAGCATCGGCTGCACTGGAGGCAAGCATCGTTCGGTCACGCTGGCCAATGCTTTGTATGGGGCTTTGGGCAGGGAGAAGCATACGCTTTTGCTGAAGCATCAGGATATTGAAAAGGATGCGAGGCACAAGAAATAAGAAACCTTTGTGTTTCGTGGGATGAAATGAGAGGGAGGGACAAATTTGTCATTTTCGTCAAAGGTAAAGGGAGAGTTGTCCCTTCATTTTGGAAATGGAAGACACTGCGAAATTGCGGAAACGGCGGCCTTTGTCAATATCTGTGGACAGACTGCGGCCTTTGGAAAGCATTTTTGTTTAAAAATACAAACGGAGAATTTCCATGTTGTGAAAAAGTGCTTTACATTATTGAAAAATACTTTTAATATGGATACGAACCTATCGGTCAGAAGCAGCGGAAAAAAGGCGGTCTATACCTTGCTGCAGCGGGATTTCAGGCAGGTGGAGAGTCTTCTGCGGGCAACGGGTATGCTGCTTGTAGAGGGGGAGAAAAAACAAATCGTGAAGCGGATTTATTCTCCGGTGGTCAGCAGTATTTGCTGCCGGCGGGCTTATATCCGGGGTGCCTTCATTGCGGTTGGCTCCATCAACGATCCGGAGAAAAACTACCATCTGGAATTTGTTCTGAGCGATCAGGAAACGGCAGAACAGCTGCGGGATGTGATCAATACCTTCGGGCTGGATGCGAAGGTGGTGGAACGAAAGGAACACTACGTCGTATACCTGAAGGAAGGCGAACAGATCGTAGACCTTCTGAATATCATGGAAGCGCCCCTTGCGCTGATGGAACTGGAAAATGTCCGTATTGTCAAGGAAATGCGCAATGATATCAACCGAAAGGTCAACTGCGAAACGGCGAACCTGAATAAGGTGGTCGGGGCGGCAGTAAAGCAACTGGAGGATATTCAATATATCGAAGAGACCATTGGGCTATCCCGTCTTCCGGAACAGCTGGAGGAAGTGGCCCGCGTCCGTCTGGAATATCCGGACAAAAGTTTGAAAGAACTTGGTTCTTTTCTGATGACGCCGGTTGGAAAATCCGGGGTCAATCACAGATTGCGCAAGATCAGTAGCATTGCTGAGGCGCTCAGAGAGGGAAAAGGTGAAGTAGAATGACACAGAAATCCGTAACAATCAAAACAGCACTGGATGCAAGACAAGCGGCATTTTTCGTGCAGACAGCAGGCAAATTCGCAGCAGAGATCCATGTGAGCGTGGATGAAAAGAAAATCAATGCAAAAAGCATCATGGGCACCATCGCATTGAATATGCAGGAAGGTCAGATTGCCCTGATCACAGCGGAAGGCACAGATGAAGCGGCGGCAGTGGAGGAACTGGCAGCGGTTCTGGCTTGAGTTTGACCGAAATCATACATACATTTTAAAGAAAAAGCCCCGTTTTCAGGAACGGGGTTGATTTACTGGAAATTCTGAGGTATACTAACACTTGTAAGTAAATAGAGCGAGATGTACCTGCGAAGGATGCCGTCGACGACCATGGTATCTGGACCATCTCGATAAATAACAAAACAGGGAGGTCAATTTTTTATGGAAAAAAACAAAGTGGATACAAAATTTTTGGCGGCAACGGCTATGGTCGCTGCGGTCTATGTGGTGTTGACGCTGGCAGTGGCGCCTTTGAGCTTCGGGCTGGTACAGGTGCGTTTTTCCGAGATGCTGATGCTTTTGGCTTTCATCGACAGGAAATATGCGCCGGGTCTGATTTTGGGCTGCTTTATTGCAAACTGCTTCAGCCCCTTTGGTGTCATGGATATTGTTTTTGGCACATCCTGCACGGCAGCGGCTATGTTCTGTGTGACACGGTTTGCGAAAACCCTTTTTGGCGCCAGCCTGTGGGTGGTGTTCTGCAACGCTTTTATCGGCATCGAGCTGTATCTGTTCGGCAGCCCTCTGTGGCTGAGCATGGCCATGGTGGCTTTGGGAGAATTCCTTTCTGTTAGCTGCTGTGGGGTGGCACTGTTCCGGGTGCTGATGAAAAAACAGGTTTTGATGGCGAAGCTGAAAATTGGATGATAAAGACGGGTCTTTCTTTCGCAGAAAGACCTTTGTATTTTTTTGGAGAAAAGGTGTTGACAAATCGGCCGGGGGTGCTATAATAGCAATAACCAAATACAAAAACCGATGATTAAGAGGAGTAGCCTTTCAAATCAGCTTTCAGAGAGCCGCCGGTGGTGGGAGTGCGGTAGTGTGAGGATTGGTGAATGGACTTATGAGGGCGGCCGAAAGCGAAAGCGAGTAGCAGCCGACGGGAGACGCACCCGTTACCAGCGCGTGACTGTATGGCTGTACAGTGGAAGGAGCGGATGATTTTTTCATCAATTTGGGTGGTACCGCAGGATTATTCAAGTCTTGTCCCATAGTATAAATAACTATGTGATAAGGCTTTTTCTTTTACGGGAAAATAGCTCACAGAAACAGCCGAGAAGAGAATAGACGAGAAAGAAAACAAAAACAAGAAGAGAAAAGGAGCGAAGGATTATGAAAAAATTTATGGCAATGACAATGGCAATGGTAATGACAGCAATGGCACTGACAGGCTGCGGCGGCAGCGGCGACAGCGGCAACAGTGTGGCAGAGGGTGATCTTCCTGTAATCGGCATCAACCAGTATGGGCAGCATGCTTCTTTGGATAACTGCCGGGAAGGCTTCCTGAGAGGTCTGGCAGAAGCGGGCCTGGTGGAAGGTGTTGACTTTGAGATCGATTATCAGAACGCTGGTTTTGATGACAATATCGCAACACAGATCGCCCAGAACTTCTCCGCCAATGATGTTGCGCTGATGTGCGGCATCGCTACCCCTTCTGCAACAGCATGCTTTGCGGCAGCGGAGGATAAAGATATCCCTGTTATTTTCACAGCTATCACAGACCCTGTACAGGCAAAACTGGACAGCGGCAATATCACCGGCACCAGTGATAAGCTGCCTATCGAAGCACAGCTTCAGTTGATCCGTGAAATGCAGCCCGATGCAAAGACCATCGGCATCCTCTACACAACAAGCGAACCCAATTCCGTTTCCGCCATCGCGGAATATCAGGAAAAAGCAGGCGACTATGGTTTTGTGATCGAAGCCCTGGGCGTAACTTCTCAGGCAGAAGTAAATCAGGCAGCGGATACGATGCTTTCCAAAAATATCGACTGCATGACAAACCTGACAGACAATAACGTGGTAGGCGTGCTGCCCTCCATTCTGGAAAAAACAAATGAAGCAGGCATCCCCGTATACGGCAGCGAGATCGAACAGGTGAAACTGGGCTGTGTGGCTTCCGCAGGGATCGAATACATCGGCCTGGGCAAACAGACTGGAGCAATGGCAGCAAAAATCCTGAAGGGCGAAGCAACAGCAGAAGAAATGCCTTATGAAACCGTAACAAACTTTGAAATCTATGTAAATCCCGAAGCAATGTCTGCACTGAACCTGAACGTAGTTGTAGAAAATGCCATCGATGTAACTGCAGAATGATTTTCTGCATAGAAAGAGGTTGTAACTATGCTTGATCTGATCGTCAGTACCCTGACGCAGGGCTTCATTTATGCTCTGCTTTCCTATGGTATCTACATTACATATAAAATACTGGACTTTCCTGACCTGACTGTAGATGGCAGCTTCCCCCTGGGGGCGGCCATCACAGCGGTCCTGATGGTGAAGGGGGTCAATCCCTTCCTGGCTATGCTGGCAGCCGTTCTGACGGGCGCTTTGGCGGGGCTGGTGACAGGCGTGATCCATGTGAAATTCGGCGTGAGAGACCTGCTGGCAGGCATCATCACTATGACAGCCCTGTTTTCCATCAATCTGCAGATTGCAGGCTCCAATCTGGCTATCGAACGTGCCATCGATACCATCTTTTCCTCCGGCCCCATTATGGCGGTGATGGGGGAGACATCCCTGATGCACAGAAAATTCGTCATGTCTTTGGTAATCGCACTCATCGTAAAGCTGATCTTGGACTGGTACCTGCGCACAAAGAGCGGTATGCTCCTGCGGGCCGTTGGTGATAACAGCACGCTGGTGACGACTTTGGCGAAGGATAAAGGCATTGTGAAGATCGTAGGTCTGGTTATTGCCAATGGCCTGGTGGCCCTTTCCGGCAGCATCGTCTGCATGGAACAGAGGGCGTTTTCCAGCACTATGGGTACTGGTCGGATGGTATTTGGCCTTGCAGCCGTAATCATTGGTACAACACTTTTCAGAAAACTGAGCTTTGTAAAAGGAACGACGGCTGTTCTGGTGGGTAGCGTGTTCTATAAAGCCTGCATCCAGGTCGCTATCAGCCTGGGTCTGCCCGCAAACTTGATGAAACTGGCAACGGCCGTGCTGTTCCTGGTGATTTTGGAACTGGGCAACAGACAGAAGGGTGGTGCGGAAAATGCTTGAGCTGAAGCATATCAAAAAAGTATATAATCCCGGCACCATTTCCGAAACACTGCTGTTTGAAGATTTCAACCTGACGGTGCCCAGCGGGGAATTCCTTTCCATCGTAGGCAGCAACGGTTCCGGTAAAACATCCATGCTGAACATCATCTGCGGCAGCATCCCCATTCAGGGGGGTGAAGTGCTGATTGGCGGCAAGGATATCGCAAAAATGAAGGATTTCCAGAGATACCGCACCATCGGGCGTGTATATCAGGATCCTTCTGCAAGCACCTGCCCGAACCTGACCATGCTGGAAAATATGTCTCTGGCGGATAATAAAGGCAAGCCCTTTGGCTTGGGCAGAGGCATCAATAAAGCAAGAGAGGATTATTACAGAGAACAGCTTTCCATTCTGGGGCTGGGGCTGGAAAATAAAATGAACGTGAAGCTGGGGGCCCTTTCCGGCGGCCAGAGACAAGCGGCGACCCTTATCATGGCGACCCTGACGCCCATTGAGTTCCTCATTCTGGATGAACATACAGCGGCCCTTGACCCCAAAACGGCTGATATCATCATGGAACTGACGGATAAGGTTGTAAAGGAAAAGAAACTGACAGCCATGATGGTGACCCATAACCTGCGCTATGCGGCGGAATACGGCACCAGACTGGTGATGATGGATAAGGGCCATATCGTGCTGGATAAAGGCGGCGAGGAAAAGGCCAAAACAAAGGTGGAGGATATTCTGGATATTTTCACAGCCATCAGTATTGAATGCGGCAATTAAACGAAAGTCAAATAAAAAACAGGCGAAAGCCTGTTTTTTATTTGTATCTGAATTTGTTATCTGCGTCTGTTTCTGTGGTTGGCACTTCTTCTTCTGCGTCTGTTTTTCCTGCGTTTTTTATACTGCAGATAACCGATGGTGCGGGTGATGCAGAAAAGTAGGAAAAATGCCAGAAGCAAGACAACGATGCTCAGGCAGATTTTTTTCACCCAGTAGGCGGAGGTGGTTTTTTCGTATTCCGCCATTTCTTCCGTATTCATTTTATCTACGGCTTTCTGGGCCAGTAAATCAACGGTTTTGATGGTTTCTCCGTTCAGAGAGATGGTCACCGTTCCGGCCTTTTGGCCTTCTGTGACAGGAGCTTCCATGGTTTCCGGGAAGTCTGCCGTGATTTTTACAGCGGAAATATCCGTGCCTTTGGGCAGGGTATGGTAAACATCTGCGGCAGGGGCCACGGTGATGGTTTCCCGTTCCACCGCTTTGTTTTTCACAGTTTCCACAACGGTCACGCTGCTGCTGTAGTCGGAGGCGGAAAGGAGCTTTTTGCTTTCATAATTGGCAAAGCCGTAATCAAAGAGGGCGGCGGTATCGATGTAATGCTCCGCAGCGTTGCATTTCATCACAACGGCGATCAGTTCCATGCCGTCCTTTTCGGCGTAGGTCACAAGGGTGTTCAGGGCTTCGGAGGTGAAGCCGGTTTTGCCGCCGATGGCATCTTCGTAATAATACAGGGAATTGGAATTGAGCATTTGATGCTGGCCGTGGAGATATCTGACCTCCGCCTGTTTATTGGTGGGGCCGATCTCGAAATAGGTCTCGCTCATCATGGCCCTGTAATCCTCGATGGTGAGCAGCTGCCTTGCGATGAGGGCCATGTCGTAAGCAGTGGTATAATGGTTTTCATCGTGCAGGCCATTGGCATTGACGAAATTGGTGTTTTTCGCCCCCAGTTCCTTTGCCCGTTCCGTCATGTGCTTGGCAAAGGCCTCCACGGAGCCATCCACATATTCCGCCACGCCGTTGGAGGCTTCGTTGGCGGAGCGCAGGATGATGGCCCGCAGCACCTGTTCCAGGGTCAGGGTCTCGCCTTCCTGGATGGCGATATGGGCACTGCCCTGCCCAATGGAGTAAATGGCATCATGGGAAAAGGTAATTTCATCGGTCGGTTTGCCGTTTTCCAGGGCCAGAAGCAGGGTCATCAGCTTGGTGATGCTGGCGGGGAACATTTTCTGGTGGGCATTTTTTTCATATAATATCTCGCCGCTGGCGGCATCCATTAAAATGGCTGTTTCCGCCACCAGGGAAGGCGCGTTTGCTGTGGGAACTTCCTCCGCAAAGGCGGAAAAAGAAGGTATGATAAAAGAAGTTGTCAGAAGGAGTGACAAAAATATTTTTTTCATGGGGTTCTCCTGTTTGTTGGTTTGAAAAATCCGAATGTATATGGTAAAATAAATAAGATGTACAATGCTATAGGTATGTAAAAATACGCACTAATACAGTATACCAGAAAATGGATGAAAGAAAAAGAGGTTTGGGTTAAAGTTGCATGAGAAAAACTTTGCTTTTCAAAAGGATAAAGACAGGCTGAAGGTGTTTTTGGTGCTGGGGTTTTTCCTGGTCAGTGGCATCTGGTACAGCCATGGAGAGAAAGGGGATGCCTTTGTTATGGGGCAGGAGACCCCTGTGGAACAGCTTGCTATGGCGGAGGAACAGGTGCTTTCGGCGGAAGCGCTTTTGGGTAAGGTAGACCTGAACCGGGCGGATGCGGCGGAATTGATGCGCCTTTCCGGTATCGGGGAAAAGCTGGCGGCGGAAATCATCAGCTATCGGGAAGAACATGGCGGTTTTCAAGCCATTGAGGATATCATGCAGGTATCCGGTATCGGGGAGAAAACCTTTGCAGAAATAAAAGAAGAGATCACAGTGGGAGAATAAGGAGGGCTGAAAATGGCTTATCAGATTTTGGTGGTAGATGACGAAAAATTGATCGTAAAAGGGATCAAGTTTTCTTTGGAACAGGATGGTATGGAGGTAGCAACGGCTTACGATGGGGAGGAAGCCCTGCAGTTGATTAAGGAGAATGCCTTTGATCTTGTGGTGCTGGATGTGATGCTGCCCAAAATGGACGGGCTGCAGGTATGCCAGGCCACGAGGGAATTTTCTCAGGTACCTATCATTATGGTAACGGCAAAGGGCGAGGATATGGATAAGATTATGGGTCTGGAATACGGCGCCGATGACTATATCACAAAACCCTTCAATATTCTGGAACTGAAGGCCCGCATCAAGGCCATCCTGCGCCGCAGCGTGAAAAAGGCGCCTGCGGAGCCTGCGGCGAAAAATGTGCTGAAGGCAAGAGATTTGGAGCTTTCTTTCGACAGCAGACGGGTATTCATCAGCGGCAGGGAGGTAAACCTGACGGCAAAGGAATTTGACCTGCTGGAGCTGTTGATGGAAAATCCCGGTAAGGTTTACAGCAGAGAAAAGCTGCTGGATACCGTTTGGGGCTATGATTACCCCGGCGATGTCAGAACGGTGGATGTGCATGTGCGCCGTCTGAGGGAAAAAATCGAGGCAAACCCGAGCGAACCGAAATATATCTTTACAAAATGGGGAGTTGGTTACTATTTTAACTAAGGAGAAGAAGATTCCGTTTATTTCTCTTCGCTGGATTTTGCTTCTGGCCTATATGGTTGCCGGCATCGTGCCGCTGCTTTTGCTGGCCAGCACCATGCTCCATTCTGTACAGGATTATTTTGTGGAGGAGCGCAAAAAGGAACTGCTCAGCCAGGCAAACGTGATTTCCGGCCAGGTGACTTCCGCCGACTTTCTGTTCAGCAATGCCAGCAAGGTGGATATCGAGGAATTTATCCTGGAAACCAGCCAGACGGAGGATTATCGTGTGCTGATTTTGGATGCATCCAGCGTTGTGGTTTATGATACGGGGTATGAAGATGTAGGAAAAACCTTCCTGCTGCCTGAAGTGATGCAGGCGCTGGAGGATAGGGATATTGCAAGGGAACAGAAGGATGGCACGGTCTATGCGGCGGTTTCCATTATGGGGCGCGGCAACAATGTCGTTGGTGCGGTTCTGATCTCTGACGCCATGACAGATGTGCATGATATCGTTGGGGATATTGGTAAGGAGTCTTACCTTCTTCTGGCAACGGTGGTGCTTCTGGTGGTGCTTATCATGTTTGTGGTTTCCAAGGTATTTACGGAGCCTGTGAAAAGCCTGATTGGCGTTATTCAGAAAATGTCCGAGGGTCATTTTGAGCAGCGTGTCAAGGTCAATGGGCGGGTGCATAATGAGATCGTCGATTTGGCCATCGCCTGCAACCAGATGGCAGACCAACTGGAAAAAGTGGAATCCACCAGACAGCAGTTCGTTTCCAACGTGTCCCATGAACTGAAAACCCCCCTCAGCTCAGTGAAGGTGCTCAGCGAGTCCATTTTGCTGCAGGAGGATGTGCCCAAGGAAATGTATGTGGAATTCCTCCACGATATCAATTCCGAGGTGGACCGTATGACGGCTATCATCAATGACCTGCTGACCCTGGTAAAGCTGGATCAGAAGGAGATTCCCGTCAATTTTAAAGAGATCGACCTGAATGAATGGATGGCGGATATCATTAAGAGGCTGCAGCCTTTGGCCGATGCCAAGGGTGTCAGCCTGCAGTGGGATAAGCTGAAGGATATCCGGGCTGATGTGGATGAAATGAAGCTTTCCCTGGCTATCTCCAATCTGGTGGATAATGCCATCAAATATACACCGGAAAAAGGTACCGTAAAAGTGACGCTGGATGCGGATCATCAGAATGTATTTATCAGCGTTGCGGATACGGGCATCGGCATTCCGGAAGATGAAGTAAGCCGGATTTTTGAACGGTTCTACCGTGTAGATAAAACAAGAGACCGGGAAACCGGCGGTACGGGTCTTGGCCTTTCCATCACCCATGCGACCATTATGATGCACAAGGGCAGCATCAAGGTGAACAGCAAGGAAGAGGAAGGCACGACCATTCTGGTGCGCATCCCGCTGCGCCAGAATACAGCCCAGTGAAAGGAGGTTTTCCATGGCAAAGCAACATAGCATCCTGCGCAGGGCCATTTTGTTGGTCATTGTGCTGCTGGTTTTGATTCCGTGTTCGGTGCTGCTTCTTGATGTCGTTGGCGGAACGGGGCAGGAAACAATCGAATTATATTATATGATGAATGACGGTCAGATGAAGCCTGTGGAAAGAAAGATCTCCGAGGGCACAGAGAGAGAAATGCTGGACGCTGCTTTGAATGAACTGAAGGCCGGCCCCAAAATAGACGGCGCATCCCCTTCTGTTCCGGAGGCGGTAAATTTCCTTTCTGCTGAATTGGAGGGTTCCACGGTGAAGCTGGATATTTCCAATGGATATTACCGTATGAAGAATACAGAAGAGGTGGTTTGCCGTTCTTCCCTTGTTTGGTCCCTGACCTCTCTGGATTTTGTGGAGCAGGTGGAACTTTCCGTGGAAGGAACGCCCCTCCAGAAAAAAACAGGGACACCTTATGGCCCTCTGAGCCGCAATAATGTGCTGATCGATTCGGTGATTTCTGCGGAAACGACCGAATATGCCATCCTGAAGCTGTACTTTGCCAATGCCGACAGAACGGACTTATCGGTGGAAGAACGGGTGGTTGAGGTCAATGCAAATCAGGCCCGGGAAAAGACCATTTTGGAACAGCTGATCGCAGGGCCTGCACAAAAGGATCACCATAAGACCATTCCCATGGAAACAAAGATCAGAGATGTGACAACCACCAGCGATGGCACCTGCTATGTGAACCTGAGTGCGGATTTCGTGACGAAGCATGTCGGAGGAGAAATCGAAGAATTGCTTACCGTTTATTCGATGGTAAATTCCCTCTGTGAACTGGATTATATCGATAAGGTGCAGTTCCTCATTGAGGGGGAAAAAATAGATCAATTTAAGGGATATTTGGAATTCAAGACACCCTTTGCAGCAGTCAGCAGTTTGAAAACGGCAGAGGCCCAGTAAGAGAGAAAATGATGAAACGTCCCATTTTTTGGAGCACCATATTTTTGATTTGTGGTATTTATTTAAGACTAGGCACATCAGCGGTGATGTGTCTGGTCTTTTTTCTGTTTTGCCTTATTTCTGTGTTATATTTTGTGAAGACAGAGAAAAACAGGAAATATTTCCTTCTGCTGCTCTTTCTGCTTTTGGGCTTTTTCCTGACGGGAATGGAAGAGAAGGGAGAACCGCCTCTCTATGGGCAGGTCAGCGGCAGCGGCCTTGTGCGGGAGACGGGCGAGACCTCCGGCGGCAATCAGAGTCTTACGATTATCGGTGAGATGGAGGACGAACTGGGCCGGTGCTTGACGGAACAGAAGATATATGCCCTCTGGACGGGAGAAGAACGCTTTTCTGTGGGAGACTGCATCGGCTTTTCGGGGGAAATAGCCCCTTTTTATGAAGCAGCCTTTCCCGGGGCCTATAACGAAAGGGAATATTTCCAGACCAGAGGGTTCGACTGTAAGGTTTATCCCGATGAAGTCTGGAAAACGGGCGTGGATACCTCCCTTTCCGCATTACTGGCGAAGGGCAGGTATGCCCTGCAGGATACGCTGGATCAGATTCTTCCGGCGGAGGAAAGTGGCATGATGAAAGCCATGCTGACAGGGGAAAAGGATGACATTCCCCAAGACACCTATGAATTATACCGGAAGGCTGGAACGGTCCATGTTCTCTGCATTTCCGGCCTGCATATGTCTATTCTTGCCCTGTATATCGCCTTCTTTCTGGAAAAGATACTGAAGCGAAGCAGACAAGTTTCTGCTTTGGTGACTATGTCGGCGGCAGTGCTTTACCTTGCCTTTATTGGCTTTACCCCTTCTGCGGCCAGGGCGGTCATCATGATTTCTGTGGTCATGCTGGGAAGAGTGCTGTTCCGCCTTTCGGACAGGCTGAATAACATCGCCATTGCGGCCCTTTTGATTTTATGCCTGGGGCCAGGATATCTTTTCCATGCGGGGTTCCAGCTTTCCTTTATCACGGTCATCGGTATCTGCCTTGGTGTGGAGCGGCTGGAAAAGCGAAAAAAGAAGGAGAGGACCCTGCTGTATGGGTTCAAGGAAAGCCTTTTGGTTTCCCTTTATGCCTCTTTGTTCAGTTTTCCGGTGGTGGCGTATCATTATTATGCCGTTTCTCTGGCCGGCATTCTGGCCAATCTGGTGATATTGCCCCTGAGCGGTCTTTTGCTGGGCTTTGGCATTTTGGCAGCTTTGCTGGGTTCCTTCTGGCTGCCGGCGGGTATTTTTGCGGCGGGAAGCGTCTACGCCATTTTGCAGTTGTTTCGGGGCGTCTGCGAGGCTTTGCTGCGACTGCCCTTTGCCTGCATCCTGACAGGCAGACCTTCTCTTCTGGTGATGGCGCTGTATTATCTCTTGCTTTTCTTCCTGTTGAGAAATAGCGAAAGAAAAGGCGGCTGGAGGGTAACGCTTGCTCTTTGTGGGGCTTTGTGGTGCGGTGTGTTTGAAAATCAACTGTTCCGCAGGGAAAATACCGTAGCGTTTCTTTCGGTAGGGCAGGGGGATGCGGCGGTCATCTCCACATACGATGGAAAAGCCTATCTGGTGGATGGCGGCGGCGCGTATGGAAAGGAAATCGGAGAAAATGTCGGCATGACGGTGGTGCTGCCTTATCTGGAAAGCCTTGGCATCCGGGAAATCGAAGCTGCCTTTTTATCCCATCCTGATACAGACCACATGACCGGTCTTCTGGAAATTATGGCAGAAATGCCTGTGAAGGGCATCTATCTTTCTGCGTATCCTTTTGGGGAAACGGAAGAACTGCTGCGGCTGAAAGAAACAGTGGAAAAAAATGATGTTCCCCTGTATACTGTAAAGAAAGGGGCTATCTCCGGCGATGGGCGGTGGGAATGTCTATATCCTTTGGAGGGCGTTGCCTTTGAGGAGAATGATAACCACGGCTCTATGGCGCTGCGCTATCAGTATGGCGGCAGGTCTGTCCTGTTTACAGGAGATATGGCGGAGTTGGATGAAATGCTGCTTTTGGCGGAGGAAACAGACCTGAAGGCGGATATTCTGAAGGTGGCCCATCATGGCTCTGCTTACAGTTCCTCTGCGAAATTTCTGGAAGCGGCGTCACCAGAAGCGGCAGTGATTTCCTGCGGCCTGGGGAATATCTATGGCCATCCCCATGAACAGACCCTGGAACGGCTGCAGGCAGTATCGGCGGAAATTTACCGCACGGACCTGGACAGCAGTATTTTTGTGACCCTGTCGCCGGACGGGGAATTTACCATTGAAACCATGACGGAAAGGAAACCGTTTTATGAAAGAATTAAAGAAACAATGGAAGAATAACGAATTTGCCCGTTGCTATCTTTTTTACGGAACGGAAGCATATCTTATCCGGGATTACGAAGCATCCTTGACCCGGGCCATCATCCCCGATGAAACGGCGGAAATGATGAACCATGATATTTTTGAGGAAAAGCGAGCCACGGCGGCAGCCATCATAGATGCGGCGGAAACCATGCCTTTTCTCAATGAAAAACGGCTGGTGACAGTCCGAAACAGCGAATTTTTCCAGAAAGCAGGCCGAAAGGAAGAGGGCGAAAAGCTGAAGGAATTTCTTGCCGATTTGCCGGAAAGTGTATGCTTGCTGTTTATTGAGGAGAAGGTGGAGAAAACCAGCGGGCTGTATAAGGCGCTGGCAAAGGCTGGACAGGCGGTGGAATTCAAAAAGCCTGTGGAAAAGGACCTGGCTCTTTGGATCAAAAAAATCTGCAAGGATAACGGCGTTTCCATGAGCGATGGCGTGCTGAGCCTGTTTTTGCAGACCGTTGACCATGATATGGAAAATATCGATGGGGAATTGCAGAAGCTCATCGCTTATAAAGGCGAAGAAAAGGACATCACGGCGGAGGATATTCGGGCTGTATGTACGGTTTCCCTGGAGGCCCGGGTGTTTGATCTGGTAAAGGCAGTGGCGGAAAAACGCCCCGAACGGGCGGTGCAGATCTATCGCACTCTCCTTTCCCTGAAGGAGTCGCCCTATATGGTGCTTTCCCTCATTACCAGACAGTTCCGTTTCATTCTGGAAACGAAGCTGCTTTCCGAAGGCGGCCTGACCAACGAAGCCATCGCCGCAAAACTGGAAATCCGGGATTTTGCCGTGAAGGAGTATCTGCGGCAGTCCAGACGCTTTCCGGTGGAGGGTTGGAAAACCGCCCTGCGGGATTGTCTGAATACGGATTTGGACATCAAGCTGGGCAAAGCGGCAGAGGAAACGGCTGTGGAGTTGCTTATTATGAAATATGCGACAAATCAAAACCACCCGTTGAACGGATGCTTTGACCAGACCCTATAAGGGTCTATCTTCTGTGGTAGCACTCTTAAGAGTACATCAAACAGCCTGACAATCACACTATTGTCTTTGCAGCCCCCTACTCGGGGGCTATTTTATTTATGCTGATAAAAAACCACCTGCTATGCGGGTGGAATGTACGGACTCTGGTGTCAGTATATACAAAAAAACCGTTCTGCTATATTGGAGGCGGCTACCAACCGAAACCAAACAGAACGGAGGACATTATGATGAATAACAAAGCTAATGACACATATAGTCTATCTCACACAAGTTGGAAATGTCAATATCATATTGTATTTGCTCCGAAGTACAGAAGGTTAGAAATATACGGCAAATT
>X73_One_humped_Camel__coassemble_300_pt1 | contig 15864 bp, 13 predicted proteins | sample X73_One_humped_Camel__metabat2_low_PE_007 | metagenome-assembled genome bin X73_One_humped_Camel | reverse complement strand
GGAGGGAAGTCATATGAAAATATCTCGTCTTGTAGTAAGCGCAGTTTCTCTGGCTGTTTCCGCGGCACTGCTGACCCTAAGCATCATTGATTTGATTCGCCGCGAAGAATATTAAGATTTTTCTGTAAATGTATTTTTGTATAAAAGCAACAAAATCGGAAAAACTGTTAGCAAAGCAGAAACGCAGGGACTGACGGGGGAAAGGGCTTGGATTTTCAATCTTTCTTTCGTCAGGCTTTCTTTTTTGTATTTTTTTAGAAAATTAGCAGTTTTTTCTATTTTTTTGTTGTAAAAATATTTTTTTGTGTTATACTGAATGCGATAGGACGTTTTAAGATTTATTTGGCGGAAAACGTCCCACATGTAGAAAACAAATTTCGAGGAGGAAATAATTATGGCAAAAGTTGGTATTAATGGTTTTGGTAGAATTGGTCGTCTGTTTTTCCGTGCGGCTCTGGAACGTAACGACTTGGATATCGTTGCGGTAAATGACCCTTTCATTGATGTAGATTACATGATCTATATGCTGAAATATGACTCTGCCCATGGTCGTTTCAATGGTCAACTGGAGGAAAAAGATGGCAAACTGATCGCAAATGGACACGAAGTTACCGTTTTCAACATCATGGACCCCAAGGAAATCCCTTGGAAAGATGCAGGTGTTGATTACGTCTTGGAATCCACAGGTCTGTTCACTACGATGGAAAAAGCAGCACAGCACTTTGAAGGCGGCGCAAAGAAAGTTATCATCTCTGCTCCTTCCGCTGATGCCCCCATGTTTGTTATGGGCGTTAACCATGAAACATATACAAAGGATATGAGAATTGTTTCCAATGCGTCCTGTACCACAAACTGTCTGGCACCTCTGGCAAAAGTGATCAATGACAACTTCGGTATTGTAGAAGGTCTGATGACAACGGTACATTCCATTACTGCAACACAGAAAACAGTTGACGGTCCTTCCAGAAAAGACTGGAGAGGCGGTCGTGCGGCAGCAACAAATATCATTCCCTCCAGCACAGGCGCTGCAAAAGCAGTAGGTAAGGTTATCCCTGAGCTGAATGGCAAGCTGACAGGTATGTCCTTCCGTGTTCCTACAGTAGACGTATCTGTTGTTGACCTGACATGCCGTCTGGAAAAGGCTGCAACTTATGATGAAATCAAGGCTGTTGTAAAACATGCTTGTGAAAACGAAATGAAGGGTATCATGGATTACACAGAAGATGATGTGGTTTCCACAGACTTCCTGACAGACCCTCACACATCCATTTTCGATGCAAAAGCTGGTATTGCGCTGAACGAACACTTCGTAAAACTGGTTTGCTGGTACGATAATGAATGGGGTTACTCTAACAAGGTTCTGGATCTGATCAACCACATTGCAAAAGTTGATGAAGCATAATTCAATAAGTAAGAATAGGCCTTGGGCATTTTGCCTGAGGCTTTTTTCATAAGTGAAAATAGGACAAAAAATGTCCCGCTTTTTTGGGCAGAATGATAAAGGGGACGTTTTTTGTCCCACAAATCTGACCAGTTTGTCTAAATTCATTGTTGACGTTTTCAACTTTTCCTGTATAGACTTACGAATTATCATAAATAGCAAATTTTTTGCTTTTTTTCAATTGTGATGTGTTAAAATAAATATGGTAAATGTTACCGATAATTATAACTTTTTTATACATGAGAGGGGAAGATTCCAATGGCTATTAAAGTAGGCATCAATGGTTTTGGTCGTATCGGAAGAGTTGTTTTCAGAGTTCTGATGCAGCGTCAGGATCAGTTTGAACTTTGCGGTATCAACCTGAGAAATGCAGAACTGGACTATATGGCGTATCAGCTGAAATATGACTCTATTTTTGGTCGTTTCACAGGCGATATCGAAATCGGTGAAAATTGTATCATCGTAAATGGTCACAAAATCCGTGTGTTCAGCGAAAGCGATGCTTCCCTGATTAATTGGTCTGAATGCGGCGCTGAATATATCGTTGAATCCACAGGCGCATTTGCAACAATGGAAAAAGCTGCTCTGCACAAAATCGGCGGTGCAAAAAAAGTTATTCTGACAGCACCTTCCAAAGATGATATTATGCCTACCTTCGTAATGGGCGTTAACCACAATACCTATACAAAGGATATGGATATCGTTTCCAACGCCTCCTGCACCACAAACTGTCTGGCTCCCCTGGTTAAGATCGTACACGAAAATTTCGGTATCGAACAGGGCCTGATGAGTACCATTCACTCTGCCACAGCAAAACAGAAAGCTGTTGATGCTCGTGCCGGCCGCGACTGGAGAACTGGCCGTTCTGTGTTCAATAACATCATCCCTTCCACAACAGGTGCTGCAAAGGCTGTTGGCCGTGTTATGCCTGAACTGAAGGGCAAAATGACAGGCATGTCTTTCCGTGTGCCTACAAACGACGTATCTGTTGTTGACCTGACAGCAAGACTGAAAAAACCTGCTACATACGCTGAGATTTGCGCAAAGATCAAAGAAGCTTCTGAAACATACATGAAAGGCATCGTAAGCTACATTAATGATGAAATCGTATCTTCCGACCTGCTGGGTGATCCCCATACATGTATTTTCGATGAAACAGCAGGTATCATCCTGGATGATAACTTTGTAAAACTGATTGCATGGTATGACAATGAATGGGGCTACTCCAACAAGGTAGTAGACCTGATCGCTCACATGTACGAAGTTGACAATCAGTAATTTGATAAGAAAACCCCGAGCGAAAACTCGGGGTTTTTTATGTTCTGCTTAGTCCTCATCTGCCATGCGGTAGCCAACGCCAACTTCGGTAAAGATGTATTCCGGAGAAGCGGGATTTTTTTCCAGTTTTCTGCGGATATTGGCCATATTTACCCGCAGAATCTGATTGTCCTTTACTGCATAAGGGCCCCACAACTCTGTAATGATAAAATCGTAGGTCAACACACGGCCTGCACTTTTTGCCAGGAGGGAAACGATTTTGAATTCGATCTGCGTCAGATGCACATCCCGGCCATCCACAGAAACCTGCCGTTTTCCAAAATCGATCCGCAGCCCTTTTACAGAAAAAACTTCACTGGCTGAAAGAGCCTGATTGTTTTTTACGCTATGGCGCAAAGCAGTACGGATTCGGGCCAAAAGCTCAGAGGTGCCAAAGGGCTTGGAAATATAATCATCTGCGCCAAGATCAAGGGCTTCTACTTTATCAAATTCTTCCCCTCTGGCAGAAACAACCAGAACGGGGATAGAAGACCATTCTCTGATTTTCTTTAAGATTTCGATGCCGTCCATATCCGGCAGTCCCAAATCCAGCAAAATCAAATCAGGACAATGAGAAGGAATCATGGAAAGTGCCTCTCGTCCCGTTTTCGCCAGCAGCGGGGCATAATCATTTGCTTTCAGTGTGGTAGCAATAAAATTGCTGATCGCATCCTCATCTTCAATAATCATAACTTTGATTTTATTGGGCATATTCCGTGTCTCCTTTCACCGGCAGAACAAAGGTAAAACTTGCGCCGCCTTCGCTGTTATTTTTTGCAAAAATTTTGCCGTCATGGGCAAGAATAATCGATTTACAGATGGAAAGACCAATGCCGATTCCACGGGTAGAATCGCTGGCTCCCTGCGTTGTTTTCCCATCAAAAATATCCGGGATACGGGAAGGGTCGATCCCTTTACCATTATCGGAAACCGTAAAAACGGCACCGCTTTTCTTTTGAGAGACCTTTAACCGAATGGGCAGGGGACTACCAGAGTGGCGAATGGCATTTTCCATCAGGTTAATTAATACCTGTTCGATGAGGGTAGCATCCATAGGAACGAGGAGCAGATCGTTCGGTACCTGCACATCGATCATAACATGTGGAAATCTTTTCCGAATACGGGAAACCGCTTCGCCTACGACTTCTTCCACAACTTCTTCCTGCTTCTTCAGTTTTGTTGCGCCATCACTGATGCGGGTAACGGAAAGCAGGTTTTCTACCATATGTATCAGCCATTCTGCATCCTGATGGATATCTGTCAGCATTTTTATGCTGACTGCATCATCCAGCTTTGGGCCATTTTCCAGCAAGGTTGCGGCGGAACCAATGATGCCTGTCAAAGGAGTACGCAAATCATGGGAAACAGCCCGAAGCAGATTGCTGCGCATTTTTTCCTTTTCTGTTTCCAAAAGAACCTGCTGTGCATTTTCTACGGCTTGCTGACGCTGCAACGCTAAAATCGTCTGCGAAATCATTACATTGATAAAGCTGTGCGCATCTTCCAAAAAGAACTTTGTGTCATCGAACAAAAGGCCGACAACGCCATATTTTTTATCTGCAGTGGCAATAGGGAAGTAAGTACCCTTGCAGTTTTGGGTCAAAAAATCAACCTCGGCCCCGGCAGCGTGCCCGCTATAATAGGCTTTTCTGGCAACCTGACGTTCCAAGATGCTGGAAAAAATCTGTTCATCATCCTCATCAATGATTTTCATCGCTTGTTTAATTATATTATCCGGCGACCCAATATAAATCACAACACTGCACTGATTCGCTTCATAAAAATAATCCGCCGCCATTTCAATGATCGTATCAAGATCGCTGGCCGTAAGAATGGCCTTGCTCATTTCATTTAAGGTTTCTGCACGTTTTCTTCCGGCTGCTGAAATGACTGCCGCTGTTTTTACCTTTGCTGTCAGGAAGCTGGCCAGAATAGACATCAAAAGCATAAGTGTAAAGGTAACAGGGTAACCGGCCATGCTGAAGTTCAGCGCAAAATAAGGATAGGTAAAGAAGTAGTTTACCCCAATTACCCCTCCAAGGGAAGCTAGAAGTCCCCAGAAATACCCGCTGGTAATAACAGAGGTAATGGCAACCGCCAGCATATAGATACCGAAAATATTATCATTCATTACTTCTGTTTTATTCAGAAGAAGGGCGAAACTGGTCGCAAACAAATAAGTCAATAATGTCTTTATTGCGTCCAGAATGATATCTGTTACATCGAAATTTTTTAGAGCTTTGAAAATGTGTTTATTCATATTTTATCTCCAAGCAAGAATTTTAATTATTTTTCTATTATACAACATCTTTATCCGAAAAGGAATGATGAAGTTATTAAGATTGGAAATATTTGGTAATTCTTAAAAAACGAAAGAAAAAAGAAAATATGCCGCATTGCCAAGCCTTCTATAGTTTGTTATAATAACAAAATATACCGAAATTCGAGAATAAGGAGATGCACGCAAATGAAAAAACCTTTTATTTCCTTGGAACAGGCAAAAGAATTATAGAACAATATCCTACGCCTTTTCATATTTATGACGAAAAAGGCATCCGTGAAAATGCCAGAAAAGTAAATGAAGCATTTTCCTGGAACAAGGGATTTAAAGAATATTTCGCTGTAAAAGCGACTCCAACTCCCGGCATCCTGCAGATACTGAAGGAAGAAGGCTGCGGTGCTGACTGTTCTTCCCTGACAGAGCTGATGATGGCAGAGGCCGTTGGCCAGACAGGGCATAACATTATGTTTTCTTCCAATATGACACCTGCGGAGGATTTTGTTCTGGCAGCAAAGCTGGGGGCAATCATAAATTTTGACGATATCACCCATATCCCTTTCTTTGAAAAACTGGCGCCTATTCCTGAAACGGTTTGCTGCCGCTTCAACCCCGGCGGTGTTTTTCAGGTAAGTAATGAGATTATGGATCATCCGGGTGAATCCAAGTATGGCATGACAAAAACCCAATTGACAGAGGCATTCAAGATGCTGAAAGAAAAGGGTGCCAAGCATTTTGGCATTCATTCCTTCCTGGCAAGCAGCACAAAATCCAATGATTATTATCCTATGCTGGCAAAAATCCTGTTTGAGTTAGCTGTGGAACTGAAAAAAGAGCTGGATATCCATATTTCCTTCATCAATCTGTCCGGTGGTGTTGGTATCCCTTATGAACCCTATGAAGAAGCCTGTGATATCATGGCTATCGGTGAGGGTGTCAGAAAGGTGTATGAGGAGGTTCTTGTTCCGGAAGGGATGGAGGATGTAGCTATCTACACAGAAATGGGCCGTTATATGCTGGCTCCTTACGGTGCGCTGATTGCGGAAGCCATCCATGAAAAGCATATCTACAAGGAATACATCGGCCTGGATGCCTGTGCGGCAAACCTGATGCGTCCAGCAATGTATGGTTCTTATCACCATATCACTGTTCTTGGGAAAGAGGATGCAAAATGCGACCATAAATATGACGTTGTCGGCGGTCTGTGCGAAAACAATGACAAATTTGCCATTGACCGTATGCTGCCTGAAATCGAAATCGGCGATATCCTTTATATCCACGATACCGGCGCCCACGGTCATGCCATGGGTTATAACTATAATGGCAAGCTTCGATCTGCGGAGCTGCTTCTGCAGGAAGATGGCAGTGTAAAACTAATCCGCAGAGCGGAAACTGAAAAAGATTATTTCGCAACCTTTGATTTTACAGGGTTGTTCGATAAATAAGCATCAAAAAAAGAGTCCGAAAGGACTCTTTTTTCATCTACATTATTTCAGGTATGTATTTTTGTATTCTTCTCTGATTTCATCAGGAACTAAGCTGCCGCCGGTTGCCCAGGGGATATGTGTGGCATTTTCCATTTTACCTTCCAGACCCATATCCTTGATATATTTCTGCACTTTTTCATCCTTCAGCATGATGGGGCCCCAGAAAGAAGCACAAGCGGAAGGTTCAATGAAAATATCTTCCGTTTCCACCAAATCTCTCATCAGGTCATAAATATGATAGTCTTCCAGGGACATTTCGCCAGCCAGCAGGTTATTCATCGCGCCACCGACGAAGCCGGAGGCACGGCCCACTGCCAGGCCATCTGCATGGGTCTGTCCGGACAGGCCGAAATCTTTGACACAAACTTCATTCTGCAGGCCGGAAGCCATACCAACCAGCATACAAGGCGCTTCTGTGGGTTCTGTAAAAAAGATATGAACATTGTCGCCAAAGATCTTCTTGAAGCCAAAAGCAACGCCGCCAGGGGCGCCGCCTACGCCGCAGGGGATATATACAAACAGGGGATGGTCTGCATCTACAACGATACCATTTTCTGCAAACTGTTTTACGATACGTTTTGCGGCTACCGCATAGCCCAGGAACAGTGTTACGGAGTTTTCGTCATCTACAAAATAGCTGGTAGGGTCAGCATCGGAGTTTTTACGGCCAACTTCAACAGCCTTGCTGTAGTCATCGGCATATTCCACAACATCCGCACCTCTCAGGCGAAGCAGGTCTTTTTTCCACTGCTTTGCGTCAGCAGACATATGCACGATAACATGAAAGCCCAAAGCGGCACTCATGATACCAATGGACATCCCCAAATTGCCTGTAGAGCCAACCTGAATCTTGAATTTGCCGAAAAATTCTCTGAATGCATCGGAAGCAAATACGCTGTAATCATCGCCCTTCTTCAGCATACCATGCTCCAGGGCCAGGTCTTCTGCATGCTTCAGCACTTCATAAATACCGCCGCGGGCTTTGATGGAGCCGGAAATCGCCAGATGGCTGTCCTGTTTCAGGTACATTTTGCCAGGAATGGAAGTATCATAGTTTTCTTCCAGCTTTTTCTGCATTTTAGGGATATATGTCAGAGGAGATTCGATCAGGCCGTTTGTGGGCACTGTTTCAGGGAATTTTTTCATCAGGAAGGGGGCGAAGCGGGCCAGTCTTGCTTCCGCATCATCAATATCCGCCATGGTAATATTGATCTTTGCCATAGCATCCTCTGTTTTTTCCAGATTTTCATTGATCCAAACAACCTCTTTACCTTCTGCTACCTGCATCAGCAGATCAGCATTTTTACATCTCTTTAAAAGTTCCTGCATAGGGGTATCCTCCTTTTTTGATGCATATTTTCAAAGTATTTCTTCTTTTTAATACTATCATATCGGATTAACCCGTGCAAGGCAAATTGTTTTCGGGAAAATACAGTCTTTGTTCCATTTGGATTGACAGGCATCGACAAAATTCGTTATACTAATAAAATAGATGAAAAGTATTATCAAAAGGAGGAATTCATTATGGAAAGAGCAAGACAACTGGTATCTGCAATTCTTGCAGGTATGCTCATCAGTATGGGTGGTACCATTTATTTGTCCCAATCCAATCCGGTAGTAGGCAGTTTTCTGTTTGCCATTGGTCTATTTACGATCGTGGCATTCCAGCTTCATCTTTTCACAGGCAAAATTGGCTATCTGCCGTTTAATAAGCCTGTGTATCTGATTGAACTGGCCATCACTTGGTTCGGTAACCTGTTGGGGGCAGGTCTGACGGCGCTGATGGTAAAAAACAGCCGCATTGGCGGCCCGTTGGTGGAAAAGGTGAGCGGCATTGCTGAAATCAAGTTGGCTGATAGTTTTCTGAGCATTTTCCTGCTGTCTGTTTTTTGCGGGATGCTGATGTTTATCGCCGTTGACTGTTACCGCAACTTGCAGGGTTCTACGCTGCGTTTTATCGCTGTTTTTATCCCGGTTATGGTTTTTATTCTCAGCGGTTTTGAACATGTAGTCGCCAACATGTATTATTTCAGTTTGGCCGGCTCCTGGAGTGGTCATTGTTTCGTTTCCGTTCTTGTGATGACTCTGGGCAACAGCGTGGGCGGCATGCTGATACCTGTATATTTGAAAGTATTCAAACAAAGATAAAAACGAAGGGAGGCGAGAGTGTCTCCCTTTTTCCTATGGAAAAGGGTGAATTATGGAAAATTTAAATTCAATAATAAAACCACTCCTGGAGTGGTATCATCTACATAAAAGAGACTTGCCCTGGCGGCAAACCAAGGACCCTTACCGTATCTGGGTCTCTGAGATCATGCTGCAGCAGACAAGGGTGGAAGCGGTAAAGCCTTATTACGAACGTTTTCTGCAGGTATTGCCGACGGTAAAGGATCTGGCCGAAGCTGATGAGGAAACTGTTCTAAAGCTTTGGGAAGGACTGGGATATTACAGCCGTGTGCGAAATATGCAGAAAGCAGCCATTCAGGTCATGGAAGAGCACGGAGGTATGTTTCCGGCCGATCATGCAAAGCTGCTGAAATTGAAAGGCGTCGGCCCCTATACTGCTGGCGCTGTAGCTTCTTTTGCTTTTGACTTGCCGTATCCTGCGGTAGATGGAAACGTGCTGCGGGTCATGAGCCGCATTACCGCTGACGCAGCGGATATTTCCCTGCAGTCCACAAAAAAGGATTGGGAAGAGCGCATCAAAAACATACTGCCGGAGGAATACCCCGGTAACTTGAATCAGGCACTTATGGAGTTAGGGGCTGTTGTTTGTTTGCCTAACGGCGCACCAAAATGTGAACAATGCCCAGTCAGAAAATTCTGTGAAGCCTATCGCAGAGGCACCATGCATCTTTATCCCGTCAAGGCAGAGAAAAGAGCGCGCAGTGTAGAATTTCTGAATGTCTTTTTCTGCGTCTGCGATGATAAGATCGCTATTGGAAAACGGCCGAAAAAAGGGCTGCTTTCCAGCCTTTGGGAGTTGCCCAATGCGGAAAGGGAAGTATCGCTGCCTGCTGCTTTGCAGGAAAAGGGCATCCTGCAGGCAGAAATCCAGCCGATGAAAGGGCAGAAACATATTTTTACTCATGTGGAATGGCATATGGACTGCTACTTTATAAATGTATCCGAGAAAACTGCTTCCGAACTTCTTTGGCTGACAAAAGAAGAGGCTGAATCCTCTTTTGCTCTGCCTTCAGCCTTCAAAAAAATATGGGCCGAGGGAGTTAACCGGATGGAAAAAATAGAAAAATATCCAAATTGATGGATACATTCGTCACTGTGTACAAAAAATGAAGAAATTTCTTCTGCAAATGAGAACTTGCGTCCATTGAATTACACACTATTTTTCGATATAATATCCTATTATAAGAATATGAAAAGAATTTGAGGGGAAAATATGAATCAAAACACGCCTGTGGTCAGAGTGGCCGTGCAGGAAGATAAAAAGGAATTTAAAAAGCTTTGGAAAACCTGCTTTGGTGACAGCGGCGCTTTTTGTGATTGGTTTTTTGAAAACCGTTTTCTGCCTGACTGGTCTGTGGTTTTGGAAGCAGAAGGCGAAATTTGCAGTTGCATGCAGGCGTTCCCTTATTCTATTCTGATTCGGGGCAGGGAAGTGGACGGAGCGATGCTTTGCGGCGTTTCCACCCATCCGGAGCAAAGAAAAAAGGGGTACATGGGGAAGATTTTTTCTTTTGAAATGAATTACCTGCGCCAACGGGGCTGTGCAGTTGCGGTCCATACGCCGGCAGTTCTGCCCAGTTATTTTTCCTTTGGGCATTTTCCTGTGGCGGATGCGGCTTATTTAAAGTGCAATGTTATTCCATCGCTGAAGCTTTCTGAAAATATTTGTACAATCAACAAAGAAAATTGGAACAAATTGTTCCCCTTATATAAAAGGTTTTCTGAAAAATATAGTGGTATCATCAAGCGCACCGAAGCGGATTTTTTGCGTAAAGCTGATGACTATGCTGCGGACGGCGGGAAATGTATCGCATATATTGATAATGATGAAATCAAAGCCTACGCATTTTATTATCAGACTGAAAAAGACCTGCTCTGTATCGAAGCAGTTGCAGAAGAAGCATATTGGAATGGCCTGTTTGATGGGCTTTTTTCTCTGGGAAGGGGTCTGCAGTTTTCTGCAAAGCTGCCGCCAGAAATTGAAATTTCCTATTCCTTTGCCTCATTGGAACGGCTGCAGAAGGGTGTTATGGGGCTTTGCAACCTTTCAGCTTTGCTGAAGGCCCTGGAGCTGCAAATTCCATACGGATTTCAAATCAAGGAACATGTTGTTCCTGAAAATAATGGCTGTTTTGATTTCCAGGGAGAGCCCTTTGGGAAGGCGCCAGTTTTTGAAATTTCTGCCGGTCATTTCCTGCAGGTTTTGGTAGGGTATCGTTCTCTTCAAGAGTTGAGAAATGAACTGCGGATTTTTGATGAAGAAAAATTCATCGAAATCGACAGGCTTTTGCCGAAACAAGAATGTTATATTATAGATGAATATTAAAAATGGAGGCAACTTTATGCCAAGATGTTTAGAATGTGAAGAAATAAAAAAACAAAATATGGATGGCCCTCTGGTTTTCATGCCCATTACGCTGGAAGCCAAAGGAACCATCGATTCCTATACAAAGCCGTGGCTCTTGGAATGCTCCGATCTTTCCTTTACCAATTTATTTATTTGGGGGGCAGATGGGAAGATGGAGTATGCGGAAAAAAATAATGTTCTGTATATCAAGCTGAACTTCAAAGGAGTTCCTGTTTTCCTTTGGGCGCCTATTCCAAAATACGGCGTGGAAGTGGATTACCGAAAAGCGGTTTATGAAGGCATAGCATATATGAAAAATATCGGTGTTGAGCCTACTTTCCGTTCCGTTTGGACGCCTTTCCGGGATAAAATGCTTGAAGCTTGCCCGGAATTGTTCTCCATGCCTACAGATATTGCCTGGGACTATGTATATGCCAGAGAAAGCCTTGCTACGCTGAAAGGGAAAAAGCTTCACAGCAAACGGAATCACATCAATAAGTTTTTATCAAAATATCCTGATTATGAATATAGAAAACTGGATAAAACCATGATTGATGACTGCATTTCCCTTTATGATCAATGGATCAGCGAAAAAGAAGAGGAAGCTGCAAATTCTCTTCAGTCCGAAAAGCAGTCTGTTCTGCTGGCTTTAAACAATATGGATGAACTGGGGCTGTCCGGTGGTACTATCTATATCGATGGCAAACTCTGCGCCTTTACTGTGGGGGAACGATTGCATCCCCATATGCAGTTGATCCATATTGAAAAGGCTGATACGAATTATGAAGGTATTTTCCCCATGATCAACCAGCAGTATGTTCTGCATGAGTGTATGGATGTAGAACTGATCAATAGGGAAGAGGACATGGGTATTGAAGGGATGAGAAAAGCAAAGCGTTCCTATAATCCCCTGAAAATGATCGAAAAACACCTTGTTAGCATCAGAGATTTAACAAATGCCAAAGGAATTTGGGGCAATAGCGAAGAATAAAGATTAAAGCAGGCGAATGCCTGCTTTTCATTTTTTATAGAAATCCCTAGTTTTTTTATCAAAATTATATTGACAGCTACAGAAAACTAATTTATAATAATTATCAGATAACAATAGTTTATCACTTATCATAGAGTTGAGAGAGTTTAAGGAGGAAGTAGTTATGAAAAAATTTGTATGTTCTGTATGTGGTTATGTTCATGTTGGCGATGCAGCTCCTGCTGAATGCCCTCTGTGTCATGTTGGCCCCGAAAAATTCGTTGAACAGAAGGAAGGCGAAATGGAATGGGCTTGTGAACATGTAATCGGCGTTGCACAGGGCTCCCCTGAAGATATTATGATGGATCTGAGAGCAAACTTTGAAGGCGAATGCACAGAAGTTGGTATGTATCTGGCAATGGCTAGAGTGGCTCACAGAGAAGGTTATCCCGAAATCGGTCTGTACTGGGAAAAAGCAGCTTGGGAAGAGGCTGAACATGCTGCAAAATTCGCAGAACTGCTGGGTGAAGTGGTAACAAATTCCACAAAGAAAAATCTTGAGATGAGAATTGATGCAGAAAACTGCGCGACAGCAGGTAAATTCGACCTGGCAAAGAGAGCAAAAGCCTATGATCTGGATGCGATCCATGATACAGTACACGAAATGGCGAAGGACGAAGCTAGACATGGTAAGGCTTTCCTGGGTCTGTACAACAGATACTTCAAATAATCAAAGATATCAACAAGGGCGGGAGAACATCCCGCTCTTTTTTTTGATAAATATGGTATAATACTGTTAAAACAAGGAGGTGTCTTATGACTGACTTTGCAATCAATCAGACCTATCATGGTTTTACACTGAATAAAATCGAAATGATCCATGATATCCACAGCACAGCCTATCTCTTTTCCCACGAGCAAAGCGGGGCACGCTTACTGTATTTGAAAAATTCCAACAACAATAAGGTGTTTAATGTGGCTTTCAAAACTCCGCCCAGCGACAACTGCGGTACGCCCCATATTCTGGAACATTCCGTTCTCTGTGTTCCCGAAAATATGAGGCCAAAGACCCCTTTAACGAATTGGCCAAAGGCTCTCTGAATACCTTTTTAAACGCTATGACTTATGCAGATAAGACTATGTATCCCATAGCAAGCTGTAATGAAAAGGATTTTCATAATCTGATGGACGTCTATCTAGATGCCGTCTTTTTTCCAAAAATCTATGAAAAAAAGGAAATTTTTCAGCAGGAAGGCTGGCGCTATCTGCTAAAAGAAGATGGCCTTGAGGTGACAGGTGTTGTATATAATGAAATGAAAGGGGCCTTATCAGACCCGGAAAGCCTACTGAGCGGTGTGATTTCCCGTTCGGTTTTTGGCGAAACCACTTATGGTTTTGAATCTGGCGGTGACCCCAAAGCGATTCCTGATCTGACGTACGAGAGTTTCCTGGATTTCCATCGGAAATATTATCATCCATCCAATGCCTATTTCTATCTTTACGGCGATATGGAGCCTTTGTCTTGCCTGCAGCACATTCAGGAAGGATTTCTAAAGGAATTTACGTCCAGTTCAGCTCTGCCCATCATTAGCGAAACAGTATGTGCAAAAAAGGGAGAAACCATTTATGAAACCTATCCCGCCGCTGAAGAAGGTGAGGAGAGTGGAAGTTATCTTGCTTATGCGCTGAAGGTTGGCAAATGTACAGACCCTGAGCGCATCATGGCTCTCCAGATACTTTCTTATGTTCTTTTGGAAAGCAATGCTTCTCCTTTGAAAAATGCCCTGCTGGAAGAAGGCCTCTGCGAAGAAACAGAAGGGTGGTTCGACTCCTCCACCTATGAAATGGTATTCAGCATTATTGCCAAAAACGCTGATGCCGGAAAAATGGAGCATTTTATCCGGATCATTGAAGAGGTATGTAATTCTTGTGTTGCAAATGGCCTCCCTGCGGATTTATTGAATGGCGCTCTGCAGAAATATGATTTTCTGCTTCGAGAAGAAGATTATGGCTCCACACCAAAGGGACTTATCTACTGTTCCCGTCTGATGAAACGTTGGCTGCATGGGGAAGACCCCTGCGAAAGCCTGCGTCTTCTGGAAACGATGGAAAAGCTGAAAAATTCCAGTAAAACCGGTTATTTTGAAGCATTGCTTGATGAACTTTTTTGCAAAAACGACGAAAAAGTTTTCATTATATTCACACCTGAAAAAGGGAAATCACAAAAAGAGGAGCAACTTTTTGCTGAACGCATGATGAAAAGAAGGGACGCCATGACGGAAGAAGATCTGGCTGAAATCAAAAGGGATGCCGAAAAACTGGAGCAATTCCAAAAACAGGAAGACACGCCAGAAATCCTTTCCCAGATACCACAACTGGCACTTTCAGAAATCAGCGAAAAGCCGCAAATAACAAAGTATCAGACCGATATTCTGGCAAACAATAATCCTTTGCTGTTTGTACCGATGGAAAGCAATGGCATCCAATATCTGAAACTCCATTTTGATATCACATCAGTCCCTCAGGAACTATTGCCTTATACCGGCTTGCTTTCAGATTTGCTGGGAAAACTGGATACAGAAACATATACATTCCAGGAGCTCCCAAACGAACTGAATACAATTTTTGGCGGATTTTCTCTGCAAAATAATAATTATCAAAAAGATGCTTCTGCGTATCGTGCTTTTCTGACTGTGAAAAGTAAATTTCTCCAGAAGAACACGAAGAAAGCATTTTCGCTGATAAAGGAGATCCTCCTTCATACAAAATTTGATTGTGTAGACAGCCTGAAAAAAATTATAAAATCTGCAAAAATTAAAGGGGAAAATGAACTACTGAACAATTCTCATTATTTTGCCATTTATCACAGCGGCAGTCATTTGTTTCCTGCCTTGCAGGTCGAAGACCTGACCAGCGGCATTGAATATTATCGTTTTCTTTGTAAAATCGATGCAGAGCTGGAAAAGGATCCTGTAAATATAGTCGAAAATTTGAGAAAAACCGCAGCTTTCATTTTCAGAAAGGAAAATCTTGAGGCGGCTTGCGGATGTGAAGAGGGGACCCTTATAAAGGAAATGCTGGATCATTTTCTCTCCGAATTGCCGGATGGCGAACTAAAAAGGGAAGAATACTATTTTTCTTTGCAGCCGAAAAAAATTGCATTTACCAGTACCGGAGGGGTATTATACAATGCCGCATCCTTTGATGCGAAAAAATCCGGCTTTGGATACAGTGGGAAATATCAAGTTTTGAAAACCATTGTAAATCTGGAGTATCTTTGGAATAAAATTCGTGTGCAGGGTGGGGCATATGGCTGTGGATGCAATTTCTTGCGCAGCGGCTTTAGTTATTTTTATTCCTACCGTGACCCGAACCTGGCCGAAACTTTTGATATTTATCAGACGCTTTCAAAAGACATCGTGCATTTTACAGCAGACGAACGGGAAATGAGCAAATACATTCTTGGGACCATCAATCGCATGGATCAGCCTAAAACAAATATGGAACAGTTGAATGAAGCCATTGGCAGATTTTACAAAGGAATTACTGACAAAATGCTGATGCAGGAACGTCAGGAAATTCTCAAATCTACGGATACGGATATCAGAAATTGCCATGAACTGTTCAGCAAGTTGATTGCGAAAACATCTGCAGTATCGGCGATGAACAAAAAATCAAAAAGAATAAACACTTTTTTACGGAAATACACTCCCTGATTTAAATGAAACCACCCTGTATCAAAATGTATGTATGTAGGGTGGTTTTTTTATTTTCTTTATCAAAAATTAATACTATGTAAAAAAAAGAATGCAATAAGTAATGATAAATTGTATAAAA
>X73_One_humped_Camel__coassemble_299_pt1 | contig 16079 bp, 13 predicted proteins | sample X73_One_humped_Camel__metabat2_low_PE_007 | metagenome-assembled genome bin X73_One_humped_Camel | reverse complement strand
CTGGAGTGGAACCCCGATGAAAAAAGCTGGGATTGCCCCTGCCATGGCTCCCGCTTCGATTTTCGGGGCAAGCTTATCAACAATCCTGCCCAGGAAGATATTACCCTTTCGGAAGCATGAAAAAATCCCCCCGATCCGTAGAACGGGGGGATTGCTGTTTTTGTATTTCTTTCGGGCATCCATGAAATCTCAGCATTTCATCGATGGTCTCAGCAAATGAAAGCGTTATGCTTCATTTGGATAAAGGATAAAGGAGAAATGAAAAATCAAGCTTTCATTTCTTTCAGGCCCATCAGGCCGGGTGCGAACAGAGAAGCGGGCATCAGTTTGATTTCGCCGTTTTCATCTCTATCGATGATAGGAGCAAATTCCATCTGATCCAGAATCTGTGTCTGCAGGTCGATACCAGGAGCGATTTCTGTCAGGTGCAGACCATCTTCTTTCAGCAGGAATACGCATCTTTCTGTCATGTACATTACTTGCTGGCCGCGTTCGTTAGCAACATCGCCGTTGAATGTGATCTGTTCAACAGATTTAACGAATTTTTTCTGTTTACCTTCCTGAGCGATAATTACTTTGCCGTCTTCTACTTTTACTTTCAGACCGCCTGCTGTAAATGTACCGCAGAAGAATACTTTAGGTGTGCACTGTGTGATGTTGATGAAACCACCACAACCAGCGATTCTGGGGCCAAATCTGGAAACGTTGATGTTACCCTTAGGGTCACATTCAGCCAGACCCAGGTAGCACAGGTCCAGACCGCCGCCATCATAGAAGTCGAACTGGTAGCCCTGATCCAGCAGTGCGTCTGCGTTGTAAGCTGCACCAAATCTGATACCGCCAGCGGGTACGCCGCCAACAGCGCCGCCTTCTACTGTCAGTGTCATGAAGTCGCCGATGCCTTCTTCGTTTGCTACAGAAGCAACGTATTCAGGAGCACCTACGCCCAAGTTAACCGCAACGTCTTTTTCCAGTTCCAGAGCGCCACGACGGCCGATGATCTTCTTCGCATCCAGAGGCAGGGGAGCGGGAGCAACGTCAGGGTTTCTCATTTCACCGGACAGAGCGGGATCGTATTCGCAATCCAGTGTCTGCTGGTGATCTTTGGAATCAGCAACTACTACATAGTCAACATAGATGCCGGGAACTTTAACCAGACGAGGATCCAGTGTGCCAGCTTTTACAACTTTTTCTACCTGAACGATAACGATACCGCCGCTGTTTTTAACAGCCTGACATACGGATGTACCTTCCAGAGGAGAAACTTCTTTCTCAAAGGAGATGTTACCAGCTTCGTCAGCGTATGTACCTCTGATCATAGCTACATTGATGGGGAAAGAAGGATAGAACAGATAGTCTTCGCCTTCAAAGTTAACCAATTTAATGAAGTCTTCTGTTGTTTTTGCGTTTACTTTACCGCCGCCATTTCTGGGGTCGATGAATGTACCCATACCAACTTTTGTCAGGTAACCGGGTCTATGACCAGCAATTTCTCTGAACAGGTGGCACAGAGCACCCTGAGATACGTTGTAAGCTTCGATTTTGTTATCCAGAGCCAGTTTCTGCATAGCGGGGATTGTTGCCCAGTGACCAGCCATAAATCTTTTCAGCAGACCTTCGTGTGCAAAGTGTTCAGCACCACGACCATCTTTGTTACCCTGAGAACCGCAGTATACATAGAACAAATCTCTGGGTTCGCCTGTTGCCAGGAATCTTTCTTCAACAGCTCTGTCCAGAGCTTCGGGAATACAGCTTGCTACGAAACCACTTGTTGTAACTGTGTCGCCATTTTTGATCAGCGCAGCAGCTTCAGCAGCAGTAATAATTTTTACCTGTCTAGCCATTATGTTAGACCTCCTATAAAAATTTCTTGTTTTGCTTCACAATATTAGAAGAACAGGGGTAGTCTCCTACCCCTGTTAAATTACATTTCCATCAAAGTAAATGCGGTAGGAAAAATTACAGCATTTCTACGAAGGACTGCAGTCTTGTTTTAACCTGTTCAAAGGATGTAACTTCCTGGTCAACTTCGATCATCAGGTTTTTAACGCCTTTTTCTTCGAATTCTCTGTACATTACAGGGTAATCCCATTCTTCGGGATCACAGAATTTCATCATAGCTACGATTACAGCGTCAGCGCCTGTAGCAATTGTTTTGTTAATCAGCATTTTGCCGCGGCCTTTCTTTGTATCTGTTGCAACGGAGCAACCATACATCTGCTGCCATGCTTTTGCCATTCTGTACAGAGGGCCTTCTTCGCCATCCAGAACGTCAACACGAATCTGTCTGGATTCCTGAGCCAGGTCGTCATCAACGATAGCCAGTTTGAATTCGTCGAAGATTTCCAGAACCTGGTTGGGTTCCAGCATGATACCTGTAACAACAACTTTTTTGCCATCCCAAGGCTGTACGGGCATAGCTTTTACTTCAGCGATCAGTTCTTTTACCAGTGCTGTGTGTTTTTCTTTCAGCATGAACTGTCTTGCTTTGAATACAGCGTGACGGTCAACAGCGCTGATAACCTGAGGGTAATCAGCTGCTACTTTAACGAATTCACGCATAACTGCTCTGTTTTCGTTGTAGATAGCGATGGAGTTTTCCAGAGCTGCGTTTGTGATTTTAACGCCCAGGTAAGCTTCCAGCTGTTTTTTAACCAGTTCGTATTCTGTTACCAGGAATTTGTTAGCTGCTTCCAGGCCTCTGTTCTGAGGGTGTGTGAATACGATAACTTTGTCAGCGTTAGCGCCTTTCCATTTCTGGGACAGACATTTCAGAGTGTCACAAGGAACGGAGAACAGAACTGCTGCCAGTTCATCATAAACGCCTTCGCACTGCAGTTCCATAACCTGCTGCATGATAGAGCATGCGAATGCGGGCAGATATGTACGTGCTTTGGAGATCTGTTTGCCCTGAGCACCCCAGATACCCATAGGCAGGTAACCTGTTGCGTGTACCATTTCTTCGGGAGCGTAGATAGGCATGATACCTACAGCGCCTTTACCTGTTTCAGCTTTATAGTCATCCATTGCTTTTTTAGGATTAGCTGCAACTTCTTTCAGTTGGGATAAGATAGCTTCTACTTTACTCATCGTTTTCTCCTCCTCAAATTATTCTGCTGCCAAGTTTGCTTCCATCATTTCTACCAGTGCCTGTACACGTGTTTCGTACTGAGCAGGAGAATATACGTTAGGGTCTGTCTGGTCACCATCGAAGGAAACGTAAGGTTTGCCGTTTACGCCTTTGATGATTTCAGCTGTTTCAACGTTCAGGAAGCTCATCAGCTTACAAGATCTGTTCAGGTGGTAGATTGTACCATCGATCTGGCCTTTGTTCATGATGTTCAGCAGAACTTCAACTTTGTTGGACAGGCATGTGTTGATGTAGATTCTTGTGTAAGCTTCTGCCATGGAGTGCAGGGATTCATCGTTTGCATCATAGTGCAGATCCCACAGAGCGGGGTATGCTGTACCTGTCATGATAGCGCCCAGGTTCTTTGTTGTTTTGAATGTGTGACCCAGGTGAGGCCATACAGCGATACCTTCCCACTGGAAACGTGTTTTTTCTGCGCCTTTGAATGCGTATACGCCAGCTTTCAGGTTAGCTTCCAGTTCATCTGCGAATGCTTTGAATGTGATTTCAGCATAGTCCAGGGAACGGCAAGCAACGATCAGAGCCATGTAGTTGAACAGGTCGAAACCATTCAGAGGAGAGGGTTTGTACTGAGCCATATCAGCGATTCTGTTCCAGTGGTATACGGAACGCTGTGTCTGGTCTTTAACTTCCTTGAATTTTTTCCAGTCGAAAGGTCTGCCGCAGATTACTTCCAACTGAGAAATAGCGTTTCTGAACTGATCAGCGATATATGCTTTTGCATATTCGGGGATAGGCATTGTGTGGTTGAAAGGTACGTCGATTACGATGCAGGGGATATCCAGTTCTGCAGCCAGGTTTTCGTACCATTTCAGCAGTGTGTTACAAATGTTGTTACATGTGATTACCAGGTCGGGCAGGGGAACGTCAGCTGCAGGAGAGTTAACCAGTACTTCGGGTTTAACGCCTGTGATAGCTGCTTCTTTCAGACATTCCATGTAACCCATGTTTACTCTACCGTAGGAACAGCAGTCGATGTTGTAACCTTTTCTTGTAGCTACATCCAGCATGTCGATAGCGCCTTTTCTTGCACCGATACCTGCTGCGTGTGTTTCGGGGTAGATCATAGCGATACCCATTGTTACGCAGAATTCGGAAGGAGCTACGGATGCGGACCAGCAAACAAGGTCGCCTCTTGCTTTAGCTTCTCTTGCGTCCTGGTCAGCTTTGTTCTGGTAGTAGCCTAACAATTTTTTTGCTGTCATGCCTTGTGTTAAACTCATTCTAATCCCTCTTTCTTATTATTTTTTTGTTGCCGCTTCGTATGCGAACAGTGCCGCACCGAGAGCGCCTGTTGTTTGTGGATTGGGTGCCACAATTACATCTGTTTTTAATACGCTAGAGACCGCTCTTACAACGCCTGCATTTCTTGCAACGCCGCCTGTGAAAACAACATCTTTTTCCAGGCCACCTCTGTAAGCCAGGCCGCACGCTCTGCTAGCCACGGACATATGAACCCCTTTTGCGATGTTATTTCTGCTGGTGCCTTTGGAAAGCTGAGAAATAACTTCAGATTCAGCGAATACAGTACAAGTACTGCTGATAGGCGCTGTTTCTGTCGCAAGTTCGTCCAGTCCGGCCATTTCATCCAAGGTTGTTTCCAGAACTCTGGCCATAACTTCGATGAAACGACCTGTACCTGCCGCACATTTATCGTTCATAAAAAACTGCTTGATGCCACCTTTGTTATCCAGTCTGATCGCTTTCGCATCCTGACCGCCGATATCAATGATGGTACGTGCAGTGGGTACCAAAAAATAAATGCCTTTGGCGTGGCAGCTAATTTCAGAAATCTGCTTGTCTGCATTTTCCAAAGAGAATCTGCCGTAACCAGTTGCAACTGTGAAAGCGATATCTTCCTGTTTCAGGCCGCTGGCCGCAAAGGCAGCCTCAATCGCTTTCTTGGGACCTGTTGAGCCTGTACCAACCTGTACAACCTCAGAAGCTACAACGTCTTTGCCGTCTTTCAGGATAATGACCTTGGAAGAAGCGGAGCCGACGTCAATGCCCATCGTATACATCTTGTTTTACCTCCTCTGTTTTATTTTTCAACCATGCGATAAAACAATCATGAAACAGTTTTGGGGAAGCCCGCTGTCCCCGTATTTCTTTTTTTGCAGGCCGCCCGCCCGATGACATGAGAAAAAACCTATATCCTTGAATATAAGTTCTCAAAATCATGGGAATACGGTTACACGGACATAATCCTCCCGTATTTGCTTCTGATTATAACATCAAAGCATTTTTATTTCAACCTAAATTGTTAAAAAATTGTTTTTATTTTCGAAAATCTCCCAAAAAATGACCCTTCCCGCGGAAAAATCGTTTTTTTGTATACAAAATACTTCGCATGCTACCTATTTTTCTGTTTTTTTTGTGTAATCAGTCTTATTTTTTCTCAATTTTTTCTCTCTTTTTGTAACATCCATTCCTCTTTTTCTTCCCAGAAACACCCTTTGCAAAGGAAACCTTCGGTGCTTACTGGCGTTTTTTTAATCCTATCGACTTAACAGGCTTTCCGAAGATATGCTTCCCCCGTCCGATTTTGTTAAATTATATGCAAAATCGAACAGGATATGTCTGTGGGTTCTTCTTCTCTTTTCTCCGGTTTTTCTTTTGCTTCTCCTTTTTTCGACTGTTCTGGTGTTCATTGACTGTAGGATTTTTCTGTTAAAATATAAATTAGGACTTCCTTCTATATAATAAAGAAGAAAGTCCCCAAAAATTTTTTATTCTTTTTTCGCAGAAAGAATCTCCCGCAGCAGTCCCTCCTCCGTTCTGATCTGAAAAGGAGAAAGACCAGCCTCTTCCGCCGCCTTTTCCAGCAGAGAAAGCAGAAGCCCATGGTAATCCCCCTCTTTTACCCTCAGTTTTTTCGCCAGCCTGGGCAAAAGCCTTTCGTTGATCTCCCTCAGGGACACAGGCTCCTTTGCGGAACGGGACATCAGCCCCTTCAGGGCCAGATAAGCCTGCATTTCATTCCACCGGGGGTCGATATAATATTTCTCCCCCGCCAAGCCATACAGCATCCGCAGCCCGTCAAAATAACCCAATTGCAAATCTTTTTTCGTGCTTTCCGCATCAAACTGCAGGATGCCGCCCAGTTTTTCCTTTGGGGCGATGGTGATGACATTGGCATCGGCAGGGATCTTTGTTTTCTTTACAAAGCCCACACCGTAAATACGGATCATAATGATATCCCGATAGCCCCGCTTCAAAAGGGAATCGATGGGGACGATATTCTGCACGCTGCCATCCACGTATTCCTTGCCATCCAGCTTCCTTCTCTGAAAGCCGGGCACATAGGCGCTGGCCAGCAGCATATCCAAAAGCTTGCCCTCCTCCAGGGCATGAGCGTCTATCTCCACCTCCTTCCTGTCCGTCAGGGAATAGGTCACAAAGAAAAAACCCACATCGGACTGACGCACCCGCTCTTCATCGATATATTCCGCCATCATCAGCCGCAGAGGCTCAATATCCAGGCCGCCCTCCCGAAAAAACCCGACAAAATCCTTCAGAAGGCCCTTTACATTCAGCCCTTCCAGATGCCTGTCATAAATTTTTTTCATCTGTTCGTCATCGGCATCAAAAACCTGAGAAAAACGGATATTTTCCCATAAATGGATGGCTGTGTTCAAATCTCCCGCCGCCATCATGGCGCCATTCAGCGCCCCCACAGAGGTGCCGGCCACGGCATGATATTTTACCCCAGCTTCCTGCAAGGCCTTCCAGACCCCTACCTCATAGGCGCCCTTGGCCCCGCCGCCCTCCAGGGCGATGGCGTATGTTTTTGATGTGTCAAACTGCAGTTCCATCTGACCACTCCGTTCAATATTCTCCCATCTCCTGCAAAGCCGTGCGGATCATCTGGCCCGCAATGGGTGTGGCGCTGCCCTGATTGGCATTTTCGATCAGCACAGCCACCGCCACCTTCGGGTCTTCCGCAGGGGCAAAGCCGATAAACCAGCTATGGTCGTTTCCTGTAGCATTTTCCGCCGTGCCGGTCTTCCCTGCCACCGTGATGCCGCTGACTGCCGCCGCTTTGCCTGTGCCGCTGGTCACGACCTCCGTCATCATCTCTGTCAGGACGGCCGCCTCCCCGGCGGAACAAATCTCCATCAGTTTTTCCGGCACTGTCGTTTTGCCTGTGCTGCCGTCGGGATATACCACATGGTCCACAATATAGGGCTGCATCATCAGCCCTTCATTGGCGATGGCAGAAGCCAGCATAGCCATATACAGCGGAGTCACGCCTGTTTCCCCCTGGCCGATGGCCGTTTCCACCAGTTCGCTTTCCGTATCATTCTTTTCCAGGCCGATTTTATTCAGGCTGTTTTCCAGTTCAAGACCACTGGAGCGGTCCATGCCAGCCTGCCGCATGGTTTTCGCCAGATCTGCCGCACCGATCTTCTCTGCCAATGCCGCAAAGTAGCAGTTGCAGGAAGCCGCCATGGCCGCCTTCATATCCACCGTTCCATGGGCTTTGTTTTGATAGCAATGGATGACCTTATCGGCAAAATGGGCCTCTCCCGTACATTCCACCGTGAAGCTTTCCCAGCCGGAAAGATGCTCCATGGCCGCCAGGGCCGTGATGGTTTTAAAGGTAGAACCGGGGGGATAAATGCCCTGGGTGGCCCGGTTCACCAGTGGACTGTCTGCATGATCCCGCAGGGTCTCCCACTGGGCCTGCACGCTGTTGGGGTTGAAGTCCGGATATGCCTGCAGGGCAAGGACCCGGCCTGTGGAAGGCTCCATCACCACGATAGCCCCTTTCATACTGCCCAAAAGGTTCCCCGCCTTGCTCTGGATATCCATATCTATGGTCAGGGCAACGCTGTTGCCCACCAGTTCTGTTTTTCTTATGATGCCGCTGATGCGCTGCAAAAATTCATGGTGCAGCTTCATCAGTTCAAAGTTTTCCGCCGCTTCCACGCCGGTCTTGCCGACGCTGCTGTAGCCGGTGATATGGGCCGCCATGCGGGCACGGGGATAGTCCCGTTTATAGGTGCCGTCCTCCTGCAGGGTGCTGGTGGCGATCACCTCTCCTTCGATATCCATGATATCGCCCCTGCGGATGGTATCATCCACATAACGCAGGCGGCTGTTATAGGCGTTGCCGGAAATTTCATCCCGCTCCACCAGAACCAGCTTCCCCAGATAGCCCAGCAATAAGAAGAAGCACAGAGCCAAAAGCCAGAATACCCGGCGCACGCTTCGCTTCATATTATTCATAGAAGCCACCTCCTGCCTGCAATTCCATCTGTTCCGCTTCCTCCCGGTTCTGCTGTTCGCAGTAGACGCAGACCCATTGCAAAAGGCCCAGCATCATCAGGCTCACCAGAACAGAGCTGCCGCCATAGCTGACCAAAGGCAGGGTCACGCCTGTCAGGGGTATCAGCTTGATGACCCCGCCCAGGATGATGAAAGCCTGGAAGGAGATCAGTGTCGTTACCCCAATGGCAAGGATGCTGTAATATCTTCTGTTACAGTCCAGGGCGATACGCACGCCACGGTATAGTATCATAATAAAAATACCGATGATGCCCATGCCGAAAATGGCGCCGAATTCCTCGCAGATGGCCGCAAAGATCATATCACTTTCCACCACCGGGATGCTTTTGGGCATCCCCTTCGTCAGGCCGCTGCCCAGAAGGCCCCATGTGGTAATGGCAAAGAGGGAATTGACGATCTGGTAACCGCCTTTATCGATATCCGCCCAGGGGTTCTGCCAGGCTGCCACCCGGACACGCACATGGGAAAACAGCTTATAGGCCACGGCCGCCGCACCGCTGGCCGCCCCCATGCCCAATAAAAACAGGGCTTCATTGGATGTGGCAATATAAAGCATGACCATATAGGTCATAAAGAAAATCAGGGCACTGCCCAAATCCTTTTGCAAAACCAACAGCAGCACCAGGCCTGCGCTCAAAAAGCCCGTTGTCAGAAACTGCTTCCATTCCACCCGCTTGCGGAACACGCTGGCAAGATAGAACACGAACAGGAACTTTGCGATCTCCGAAGGCTGGAAGGTGATCTGATAACCTTCCGGGCCAATGGCCAGCCAGTTGGTGGAGCCGCCTCTGGAAATGCCGAAAAACCGGGTACAGAGCAGCAGTCCGTAACAGGCAATGATATAGGCCCATTCAAAGACCTCAAAACGGGGGATGATACGGAAAAACATGGGCAGAAGCAACATCCCCGCCAGGCCGATCATCATCCAAACCAACTGTCTGTGGGCCAGGCCTGGCTCCACCCGCTGCAGCATGATAAGGCTCACATCCATCAGAAACAGCATCCCCGTCCAGATCAGCGGGCAGCCCTCATAATAAAACCGATCCAGCAGTTTCACCGCCAGAAGGATGAAAACAAAGGAAACTGCCGCAAAAATCAGCGTTGGTATATCAAAAAAATGGGTCTCTTTATTGTAAGCAAGAATCAAAAATGCTGTTGTGTGCATCAAAATAATGACCCGTCTCTGAATGGACACCGCTGTATAAGGGTTGCCGAGGTAGCCTCCCTGCTCATAGGCGATATACACGATGCCCTGCCACAAAAACAGGACGATATAGGCGATAAACGCATATCGGCTCAGCATAATGATCAAGTCAAACATTCCAATCACTCCACTCCGCGGAAGAAATGCCCCTTCGTATTGCCTTTTTCGCTCATTTCTCCCAAAAGGTTACGGGTCGCAGGGCTGATGCGTTCCACATCGGCCGTCATTTCCCCATAAGCCGTTGCAATTCTTTCCGTTCTGCCGGGGCCTTCCTTTGTAAAGTCCAGGCGAACCAGGCCTGTAGTGCTTTCCAGAATCTCATCATAGAATTTCAGGGTGAACAAGGGCTTCCCATTCAGGATGGTGCAGACGCAGCGTTCGCAGTCTGTCATCAGGGGGAATTTCACGCCTTTTCTGTCCCGCAGGAAATACAGGTCTTCATTGTTCCGTTCGGAACAGTATTTATGGCCGTCCTTACCGCCGACATAGTTACCGATGGGGCACTGCTGGGTCTTCATCAGGGGCAGATAGCCATAGACCACCATTTCGCAGTCCTTATCGCCCATCTGGTTGATCTCCTGCAGGTTTGCTTCCACAGACAGGCAGACATTGTCAGCCCCCTCTTCCTTCCAGTATTCCACCGTCTGGCGGTTCATGGCATTCAGGTTATAATCCACAACGATTTTTTTGCCGCAGCCCTTCACCTGGGCGAACTGGCCCGCAGAACGAACCAGGAAACCGTCAATTTCGCTGCCAATGAGCTGGTCGATCATGGGCTGTTCTTTTTCTGCGTTCCATTCCCTTGCCACTCTGGGCAGGGCGATATAGAGCGATACGCCGGCCCTGCGGCATTTTTCGATGATTTTATCCAGATTTTTCTCCAGTTCGGAGGAACATTCATAATATACTCTCACAATGCCTTTGGCATTTAATACCGCATCCAACTGGCCCAAATTCATCACCAGGGCCGTCAGTTTTTTCCGGAGCTGGAAGGGCCGCTTCTCTGCTTTTGCATAAACCCCATCGGATTTTGCCTTCCGTTTGGATTTTTTGAGGATAGAGGCCTCCAGGGCTTCGCAGGCCTCCCGGCGCACCCGGTTCACTTCGCTGACGCTGACGAAAATATACTGGTCAATATCCGTCTGCAGATTTTCCAATACAAAAGGCGTTGCGCCCATTTTATTGACCAGTTCCTGCAGTTTCATGGGCAGCATGGGAGAAGAACCGGCAGGTTCCACCACAGCACCGCTGACAAAGACGCTGTTGCCGCCGTTATCCCACAACTGCAGGGAAAGGGGTTCCCCTTCCTTAACACGGAGCATGCCGGAAATGGGCAGTTTTCTGGTATCTTTTTCATAGGATCTTTTCAGTTCATCATGCAGGGCCTTGCCGAAGGTACGGTAAACCACATCATTTTTATTGATGTCCCCTTCCATGGTGATGGTGATGACCTCGCCGGCCTTGGAATGTTTGGAAACGTTGGTGCCAACATGGGGTTCTTCCTGGGTCCATACCTCCAGACCATCCCCAGGCACCAGGGGTTCTCTGGTACGGATGGTCACCTTTTTCTGCTTGGGCAGGTATTTATCCACAATGCCCACCTTCAGGCCCCAGGGCTTGGGACGTTCGATGCTCATCATATTTCTGCCGGCAAAGGAGGTATAATAGCCATCGGTGAAGCCGCCGCGGTTGAAGAGCTGGTTCAGGGCCTTGATATCTTCTTTATCCACTTCATAGTTTTCGGGGTCTTCAAAATACAGGTCGATATATTTTCTGTAGATGCCCGTCACACCGGCAACATATTCCGGGCTTTTCATCCTGCCTTCGATCTTCAGGGAAGCAATGCCTGCTTCGATCAGGTCCGGCAGGATATGAACCGTCATCACATCCTTGGGAGAAAGCAGATAGCCTTCTTCCATATTTTCAGGGCCTTTATACAGGGTATAGGGCAAACGGCAGGTCTGGGCGCAGCGGCCACGGTTGCCGCTTCTGCCGCCCAAAATGCTGCTCATGATGCACTGGCCGGAATAGCAGACACACAGGGCGCCATGGACGAAGGTTTCGATCTCCGCCTCGGTATTTTCCGTGATATGCTTGATCTCCGCAAGGGAAAGCTCCCGGCTCAGGACAATTTTATGGAAGCCCTGGCTTTCCCAGTATTTCACATCGGCAAGGGAATTACAGGTCATCTGGGTGCTGGCATGGAGAGGAAAATCGGGAAAATGTTCCCGCACCAGCTTTGCAGCCCCGGCATCCTGCAGGATAAGGGCATCCACGCCCATTTCATACAGATTTTTGATATAGGCCAGAAAGCCTTTCAGTTCCTCGTCTTTATACACGGTATTGACCGTTACATATACCTTTACGCCCCGCAGATGGCAGTAATCGCAGGCCTTTTCCAGTTCCTGCAGGTCAAAATTGCCCGCATACTGTCTGGCGCTGAACTGCTTGCCGCCCAGATAGACCGCATCGCATCCGCTGTTTACCGCCGCCTTCAGGCTGTCCATGGAGCCTGCCGGGGAAAGCAGTTCTGGTTTTATCGTAATCATAGTGTACCCCTTTCTTTGCTCAAATCCTTTTATCTTAAAAGAAAAGAGCAAGCACTTCTGCTCCACTCTTTCCTATGTATTCTCGTTTATTTTTTTCCTTTTTTCAACTTTGCGGAAGAAAGATGCAGCTGCACGCCATTGCCGTTTTCCAGGGCCATGGTATATTCATCCAGCTTATTTTCCGCATTTTCTCTGGCCTTTTCGGAAAGACGCAGTTTTTCTTCCAGAATCTCCAGCTTAGACTCCCAGCCATCGGCAGATGCCAAGCGTTCCGCTTCCTCTCTGGCTGCTTCCGCTTCTTCCAGCTTGGCCGCCAGTTCCTGCAGGCGGGCTGTCATGCCAATAAGCCTGCCTTCCAGCTCTGCCGTATAGGCCTTTTCCTTGAAAAAATCATCCGCCACATTGATGGAAGTCAGCACATAGGCAAGACTGGAATCCAGCGTAACAGCAATGGCCTTCTGGCGCACCTCTGTCATTTTTTCATCGATATATGCCGCCACCTGACGCATATGTTCTTCTGTTTCTTCGCCCACCAGCGTAAAGCTCTTACCGTCGATGGAGATCTTCACTCTGTTTTTCATCCGCTGCACTCCCCTCATGTTTTTTCACGGTCATATACTTATTTGTAAGTATACCACAATCATAATTTATAAGAAATACTTTTTTGCATATAGCAAGAATTATTCATAAGCCTTAACATCACAAAAACCCCCGAGGAAAACCTCGGGGGTCTGTATCATGCAATTTACTATAAATTACAGATTTTTAGCGAATTCATAGCCCAGTTCAAATGCTTTTTTGTTATCGGGGATGAATTTTGCTTTGCCGCCTTCAAATACATGAGCGAATGTGTCGTCCATGCCGTCTACTTTAACAGCGCCTGTAGCGTAAACTACAGCACCCAGCATAACCAGGTTAGCCAGTTTGGAGCCGCCAAAGTTGTCTGCAGCGATTGTGTTAGCGGGGATAGCGTATACTTTTACGCCATCTTTTACTTCGCCAGCTGTGCACAGGTCAGCATTGATAACCAGAGAGCCGCCTTCTTTTACAACAGGAGCGAATTTGTCCAGGGAAGGCTGGTTCAGTGCTACGATACAGTCAGCATCTTTTGTAACAACGGGAGAACCAACGCTTTCGTCGGAAATGATTACGTTTACGTTTGCAGTACCGCCACGCATTTCGGGGCCATAGGAAGGACACCAGGATACTTCTTTGCCTTCCAGCATGCCAGCGTAAGCCATGATTTTACCCATCAGCAGAGAGCCCTGACCGCCGAAACCTGCGATGATAGAAGAAAAGTTACTCATATTATTTGCCCTCCTCTACTGTGATATCTTTGAATACGCCCAGAGGATAGTAAGGGATCATTTTTTCTCTTACAAATTCCATAGCTTTAACAGGTGTTACACCCCAGTTTGTAGGGCATGTGGATACAACTTCTACGAATGTGAAGCCCAGACCCTGTTTCTGGATTTCAAATGCTTTTCTGATTGCTTTTTTCGCCTGAGCAACCTGAGCAGGTGTAGAGATGGATACACGTTCGATGTAAGCGGGACCTGTCAGTGTAGCCAGCATTTCGGAAACGCGCAGAGGGTTACCGTTTACTTTGGGGTCACGGCCTTTCTGAGCTGTTGTAGCTTTCATGCCGGGCAGTGTTGTAGGAGCCATCTGGCCGCCTGTCATACCATAGATACCGTTGTTGATGAAGATTGTTGTGATTTTTTCGCCACGAGCTGCTGCGTGAACGATTTCACATGTACCGATGGAAGCCAGGTCGCCGTCGCCCTGATATGTAAATACTGTCTGTTCGGGACGTACTCTTTTAATACCTGTTGCTGTTGCGGGAGCACGGCCATGCGCGCACTGAATAGCGTCGATATTGAAGTAGTTGTTAGCGAATACAGCGCAGCCTACGGGTACGCATGTGATGGAGTTACCCAGTTCGCCCATTTCTTCCAGAACTTCTGCTACCAGTCTGTGTACGATACCGTGACCACAACCGGGACAATAATGCAATTTAACGTCTGTCAAACCTTTTGTTTTTTCAAATACAACTGCCATTATTTGTCACCTCCCATTACTTCTTTACCAAATGCTACGATTTCATCAACAGTAGGAACGTTACCGCCTGTTCTGCCGTGGAATACTACTTTGTTTTTGTCGTTACAAGCATAAGCAACATCGGGAACCATCTGACCCATAGACATTTCTACGTCCATGTACATTTTGATTCTGTCGTTTACTTTATCAAATGCTTTCTGAGGGAAAGGCCACAGTGTTTTAGGTCTCAGCATACCTACTTTGTAACCTTCAGCTCTCAGGTAGCCGATAGCTGTTCTAACAACTCTGGAAGCTGTACCATAGGATACGAATGCATATTCCGCATCGTCCAGCAGGTATTCTTCCCAAGCCTGTTCGTTCTTTTCGATTTCCGCATATACTTTGAAGTGGTCATGGTTCCAAGCTTCACAGTCATCAGGATCGATTACCAGGTTTTTGATGTTGCTTCTCTTTTCACCCCAGTTACCAACCAGTGCCCAAGGTTTTTCGGGAACGTTAGGTCTGGGAACGTAGTTGAATTCAACGGGTTCCATCATCTGACCGATCAGACCGTCAGCCAGAACGATAACGGGTGTGCCATAAATATCAGCGATATCGAAAGCTTCCATAACCATGTTAACAGCTTCCTGTACGGATGCGGGAGCCAGAACTACATCGTGGTAGTCACCGTTGGAGCCGCCTTTTACTGCCATGTTATAGTCTGCCTGACCGGGCTGAATTGTACCCAGGCCCGGGCCGCCTCTCATCATGTTGATGATAACTGCGGGCAGGGATGCGTTGGAGATGTAACCAATACCTTCCTGTTTCAGAGCAATACCGGGGGAAGAAGAGCTTGTCAGAACTCTTGCGCCGGCTGCTGCTGCGCCATATACCATGTTGATAGCAGCTACTTCAGATTCAGCCTGAACAAATGTGCCGCCTACTTTAGGTAATTCTTCAGATAAATATTCAGGTACTTCGGACTGAGGAGTGATGGGGTAGCCAAAGAAATATCTGCAACCTGCCTCAATAGCCGCTTTACCAACTGCTTCGTTGCCTTTCATCAAAACTTTTGCCATTGAAATTTCCTCCTCTCTATTAGTCCAGTTTTTCTACTACGATCGCGCAGTCAGGACACATTTTCGCACAGCTTGTGCATGCGATACAGTCGTCGCTGATCATTTCTGCGGGATTGTAACCTGCAGGGTTGATTTTTGTTGTGGACAGCGCCAGTACCTTTTTGGGACAAACAGATACGCAAAGACCGCAACCCTTACAGATCACTTCATTGATAGTTACTTTACCTTTTGCCATTCAAAATACACCTCCATAAATATTTGAATTTACATCCAGGTTTTCCTCATATTAAACTCCATAGGGAACAATTCCCCAGAAAGTCCTTCCGGTACATCCTCTGTCAGGAGTTCCTTGACATAGGAAACGTACTTCACAGGTACACCTGTGCGTTTTGTAACTTCCTTCAATACCGCATCCCCGTGAAGCAGACACTCAGCCGTTGTCTCTCTTACCAGGTTTGTGTTATTGACGAAGCCTGTCACTTTGATCCCCGCAGCACATTCCAGAATTTCCATCTGTTCAATGATGCCCTCAGGTGTAGAGGTATTGGGACGGTATGCATTGACTACCATAAAGAAGTCTGTTTCCGAATGATCCAGAAGGGGTTTGATTCTGCCCAGCACCAGGGTGCCAACATCGTTGCCGCCAAGGTCGATCAAATACTGATATTCCTTGTTGGTAACAGGCATCGTCATCGCGCCGGAAACAGCAGGTACGTCAGCCCCTGCACCCTCAATGTTGGATGCAATGACCTGAATGCCCATCT
>X73_One_humped_Camel__coassemble_296_pt1 | contig 16325 bp, 18 predicted proteins | sample X73_One_humped_Camel__metabat2_low_PE_007 | metagenome-assembled genome bin X73_One_humped_Camel | reverse complement strand
AGCCGTAAAAATCAGCATTTCATGGGTTCATGGTTTCTTGTGAGGAGGCACCTTTGGCGCTTTTCTTTTTATTCTTCGGATTTATTATCCCTTGTCATCAATTCCAGCACCGCATCTTCCACGTTTTTGCCTTCAAACAGCACTTTGTAGATGGTCTGGGTGATGGGCATGGAAACCTGGTATCTTTCCGCCAGGGCGCAGGCCGCCTGTACAGTATTGACCCCTTCCACGACCATTTTTACTTCATCCAGGGTCTCCTGCAGCGTCTTGCCCTGCCCCAGCAGGATACCGGCTCTGCGGTTTCTGGAATGCATGCTGGTGCAGGTCACGATCAGGTCGCCGATGCCGGAAAGGCCCGCAAAGGTTTCCGGCTTGCCGCCCATGGCAATGCCCAGCCGCTTCATTTCCGCCATGCCCCTGGTCATCAGGGCCGCCTTTGTGTTATCGCCAAAGCCCAGGCCGTCAGACATACCGGCAGCCAGCGCCATCACATTTTTCAGCGCCGCGCCGATCTCTACCCCCACCATATCCGTATTGGTATACAGGCGGAAGCGGGCGTTGGCAAATTCCTTCTGCACGGTTTTTGCCACGGCTTCATTTTCGCAGGTGATCAGGCAGGTGGTAGGGATGCCCCTTGCCACTTCCTCCGCATGGCTGGGGCCGGAAAGGACGCAAACCTCGCACTGGGGCGCTTCTCTTTCGATGACATCGGAAAGGCACAGCAGCGTGCCAGGCTCCAGCCCCTTTGCCACATTGACCAAAATCTGCCACGTTTTGAAATAAGGGGAGAAATCCCGCACCGTTTCCGCCACCGCCCGGGAAGGCACTGCCAGAATAATGATCTCCGCCCCTTCCACTGCTTTTTGACGGTCTGTGGTGGCCTGAATATTCTCCGGAATTACGATACCGGGCAGGTATCTTTCATTTTTTCTATCGATGGTCAGTTCATCCACTGCATCCTGTCTTCTGGACCAGATCATCACTTCATGTCCATTCTGCGCCAGCATCACCGCCAGGGCTGTGCCCCAGCTGCCGGAGCCAATGACCGTTACTTTTTTCATGCTCTATGCCCTCCCGTCTTATTTCTTCTTGGAACCAAAGCGGTTTTCTGTGCCGTTCATCAATTTTTTGATATTGCCTCTGTGCCGCCATATTGCCAATGCGCTGACGCAAAGGGTGATCATCACGACCTCCTTCTCAAAGCCCAGCAGGAAGCAGCTAGTGGGCAGCGTCACCGCAAAAGCCAGAGAACCAACGGAAACATAGCGTGTGGCAAAGGCCAGGCCAAAGCCGATGATGGCATTGGGAAAGGCCAGGCGGATATCCGTGGTAAAGGCCAGGGCCGCTGTCATGCCGATCATCACGGCGATGCCCTTGCCCCCCTTGAAATTCAGATAGAACGGATAGTTATGGCCCAACACGGCGCCGGCAGAACCAAACAGGCCGGCAATCGTACCGTTATCCTTGAAAATGGCACGGCAGATCAAATACGCGATAACAGATTTCAGGATGTCCCCGATGAATACCATCGCCCCCGCTTTTTTGCCCAGCACCCGCAGGGCATTGGTGGTGCCCAGATTGCCGCTGCCATGCTTGCGCAGGTCAACCTTCCAGAGCTTGCCTACCACATGGGCCGTTTCGATGCAGCCGATGCAGTAGCCAATGATCAAACAAATCAGTCGAAACATATCAATCTTTTTCCCCTTTTTCTCTTACAATGAAATGAATCGGTGTGCCTACAAAGCCAAAGGCTTCCCTGAGCTGATTTTCGATATATCTGCGGTAAGAGAAATGGAACAGTTCTCTTTCGTTGACAAAAATAACGAAGGTAGGCGGCTTCACGGAAACCTGGGTCATATAGTACAGACGCAGCTGGCGGCCCTTATCCGCAGGGGGCTGCTGCATGGCTGTGGCTTCAATGAGCACTTCATTCAGGACGCCTGTGCTGATGCGCAGGGCGTGGTTATGGTGCACGGTCTGGATCATTTCCAGCATACGGTTCAGGCGCTGGCCGGTCAGGGCGGAAATGAAGCAGCAGGGCGCATAATCCATATATTTCAGTTCCATGCCGATATCCTTCAGATATTTATTCATGGTTTTTTCGTCTTTTTCAATGGAGTCCCATTTATTGACGGCGATGATGGCCGCTTTGCCCCTTTCATGGGCGATGCCGGCGATTTTCGTATCCTGGTCTGTGATGCCTTCGTTGGCATCGATCACCAGAATGGCAACATCACAGCGTTCCACAGCGGCAACAGCACGGATGATGGAGAAGCGCTCGATTTCCTCTTTGATTTTGCTTTTGCGGCGCATGCCCGCGGTATCGATAAAAATATATTTCTGGCCGTCGATTTCAATGGGGGTATCCACAGCATCTCGGGTGGTGCCTGCAATATCGGATACGATGAGTCTGTCTTCCCCCAGAATTTTATTGATAAGAGAGGATTTGCCTACGTTGGGCTTGCCGATGATGGCAACCTTGATGGCCTCGTCTTCCTCCTCGGAAGCATCTTTTTCGGGAAAATGGGCAATGACCTGATCCAGCATATCCCCCAGGCCCAAAGCCTGTCCCGCGGAAACGGGCATGGGATCGCCGATGCCCAGCTCATAAAATTCATAAATGGCCATGGTATCCCGCTTTACGCTGTCCACCTTATTGACCGCCAGAACCACGGGCTTCTTTGTGCGGCGCAGCATATTGGCCACCTTCTGGTCATCCTCGGTCACGCCGGTTTTTACGTCTGTTACAAACAAAATAACGTCGGCCGTTTCAATGGCGATCTGGGCCTGCTGCACGATCTGTCTCTGGATGACCTCCTCAGAGCCGATCTCCATACCGCCGGTATCGATCAGGGTAAATTTCCGGTCCAGCCATTCACAATCGGCATAGATACGGTCACGGGTCACGCCGGGCGTATCCTGCACGATGGAGATGCGCTCCCCGGCAAGTCTGTTAAACAGGGTGGATTTGCCTACATTGGGGCGGCCCACCACTGCTACGATAGGTTTGCTCATAGTTTTATACCTCCAGGCTGCTTTGCAGTTCTTTTTCCTTTACCAAATGGGCAGAATAGCCCAATTTTCCATTCTGTTTAGTATACCACAAAAAAAGGGATGTGCAAAGAATTTTTGCATCTCCCCTTTTCATTCTTCCTTAAATCAGTTCCAGAACACCGGCCATCACGCCCCGCTTTTCCCCCATGCCCCGATGGGAATAAAAACGCTCCTGGTCGCATTTGGTGCAAAGGCCGGAAATTTCAATGTCCTTCACACCCATTTCCGCCAGCAGGCGGCGGTTACATTCCCAAAGATCCATTTTATATTTCCCCTCCTGAGAAGGGTCTGGTTCTACAATATCCTCTGTCCAGGGAATGTTCTCCTGAAATAGGTGCAGCACCGGTTCATCCATCTGGAAACAGCATTTGCCGATGGAAGGACCAATGGCCGCACTAACGTCAGCGGGGTCCGTGCCGAATTCACGCATCATTTCCCGCAAAATCTTTTCCGCCATGCACTTGCCTGTGCCCATCCAGCCGCAGTGGGCCACGCCGATGGCCTTGTTCTTTTTATCCAGCAGGAACACAGGCACGCAATCCGCCCCGAAGATCACCAGGGGGATGTTCTTCTCGTTGGTAATGAGGCCATCCACATCCGTGTATCCCCTGTCGATCCAGACGCCCTTGCCCTTATCCGCCGCCGTCACTCTGCGGATATTGGTGGTGTGGGTCTGCTGGGAGGTGACGTAATTTTCCGCTGTAAAACCAACGGCATCGGCAAGGATGCGGTAGTTTTCCCAGACAGGCTCTTTGGCTTCCCCCCGGGAAAGACCCATGTTCATGTGGCCCAATGGTCCGTGCTGACGCCGCCATGGCGAGTGGTGAAACAATGGCGCACCATGCCGGTTTCTGTCAGATTATCAAATGTTACATATTCTAAATTGTCTTTTTTTACAATCTTCATCTCAATCTCCTTTTATCTACAACACCATGTATATGGTGTTGTCGTATAGGGTCGAGGGGATTATCCCCTCGCAGGGGTATTGGGGACAGCGTCCCCAAGGTCTTAAATCTGAAATGCATCCTCTGTGTATCGGAAGTAGGTTTTTCCTTCACTGGTCAGCACCTCCGCCACATCGAACCGAAAATCATAGCCCATCTCCATCAGGCAATGCTGGGCAATATACGCCTTCGCCGCCCGAATGATATGCTGCTGCTTCCAATGGTTCACCGCCTCCGCCGGGGTCCCCATCTCCTCGCTTTTTCTGTATTTTACTTCCGTAAACACGATATATGTATCCTTTTTGGCAATAATATCGATCTCGCCTTTCAGGGCACGGAAATTCCGCTCCAGAATTTCATAGCCCATCTTCTCCATCTGCTTCGCCGCCAGGGTCTCTCCCCGATGCCCTTTGTCCGTGGTGTTGTTCCCCTCCTGGGGCAGGAAATTTTTCACAAAAGTCCTCCGGTGGATAGGTGTAATGCCCTGCTTTTTGATGCCCTCGATATGCTCCGCTGCGCCATATCCCTTGTTGGAAGCAAATCCATAGCCGGGATACACCTCCTCATAGGCCTCCATCAGCCGGTCACGATACACCTTCGCTACAATGCTGGCCGCCCCGATGGACATGCTTTTGGCATCCCCCTTGATGATGCCCCGCTGGGGCGTGGAGACCATGGGAATGGTCACCGCATCGGCAAGGATATACTCCGCCCGGGGCTTCAATTGGGAAAGAGCCTCCCGCATGGCCTCATAAGTCGCCTGCAAAATGTTGATTTCGTCAATTCTTTCATTGGAAACAACGCCGATGCCGTAAGCCACGGCCTTTTCCAGGATAATGTCGTACAATTCCTCTCTTTTTTTCGCGGAAAGCTTCTTGGAGTCATTGACCCCCTCAATTTTATATTCCTTCGGCAGTATGACCGCCGCCGCCACCCAGGCCCCGCCAGAGGGCCTCTGCCCACCTCATCGATGCCCGCCACCAGGTCGTAGCCCGCAGACCACAGCCCCCGTTCATAGGTCAGTATTTCATCCAGTCTGGCCAGTTCCTGCTGATATTTTTCATATTTTTTCCGAAAAGAGGCCAGCACAGTCTGGACACCCTTTCGGCTGTCTGCTTCGAATGGTTTCATCTGTTCCGGCAGTTTCTCCACCGGACAACCGCCTAAAATCTCCTTGATTTCACTGATGGACTGCATATTCTCCCTCTTTTCCTCTCCATTTTGCATTATCATACACCATTTTCCGCCGCCTTGCAATCGGCGGAAATTTCTGATTGTGTGCAATTTCTTTTTGTACTATCCTTGCATCAGAAGAAAAACATAGACCCTGTCTGCGGCAGCGGTCACTGCCATATCGTTCCCCTGTGGGCACAGAAACTGGATAAAAACGATATCATTGCCCGCCAGGCTTCCAGACGCGGCGGCACGCTGACCTGCGAAATGCAGGGCGACAGGCTGACCATGGCTGGCCCTGTGGTGCTGTATTCTGTTGCGGAACTGTTTATCGAAGAATAATCCCATAAAAATAACCCCGACCTTGTCGGGGTTTTCTTTTTTATCCTACTTCCTTATGGGCTGAAAAAATTTTCCTTCCTTATATAAGTATCTTTCCTTTACGCCTCGCCCATGACCTCCACATAGACCGTTCTGGCCTGGGGACCATCGAAATCCACCAGATAAATTTCCTGGGCGCCGCCGCAGACGATTTTCCCGTCGATTACGGGAAACATGCAGTTGTTGCCCATCAGCATGCTTTTCAGGTGGCCCTGGGAATTGTTGCCCGTTGCGCCGTAATCCGGCAGGAAATGGGCATGGACGTAAGGCGCATCCAAAGGGACCACTCTTTCCAGCATTTCGCTGATATCCTTTTCCACGCAGGGCAGGGCCTCATTGACCATAATGCCCGTGGTGGTATGGGCCGTCAGCACCACCGCCAAGCCGTTTTTCACGCCGCTTTCTTCCACCAGGCGGTGTACCTCTTCTGTGATATTCATATACTCCTCCGGGCTTTTGCTCAGACGATGGATTTTTTTGAGAACTACCATTCTTTATTCCTCCTCCCCATACAGAAAACGCAGTGCATTCTTATAGTAGAGATTTTCCCTTGCCCAGTCCCGCATGGGGATCTTGTCCAAAGCACGTTTCAGCTTGAAGGCACGGAAACGGGGCGTGTTAGAGGCAAACATCACCTGCCGGTTGAAGCCCCTTTCATACCAATACCGCCCCATATCCACCGTAAACAGCCGCTCCATGGATTCTTCCGGGGAGTCCATAAAGAGCACGGAGGTATCTGTGTAAACATTGGGATATTTGATCATCAGCATGACCATTTCCCGCACCCAGGGCCACGCAAAATGGGCCAGGCAGCAGCGCAGTTTGGGATGACGGATAAACACTTCTTCAAACGCCAAGGGGTGGGAATATTTTGCCGGTGTATCAGGTTCCCAGGAGGTGCCCGCGTGGAAAAGAATGGGTTTGTTTCTCTCCTCACAGATTTGATAAATGGGTTCCATGCATTCCTCGGTGGGATAGAATTTCTGCTTGGACGGGTTCAGCTTCAGCCCGGCCAGCCCCAGTTCATCAAAGGCATGAAGCAGCACTTCCCTTGCATCGGGGCGGTGGGGGTCCACGCTGGCAAAGCCAATGAGCCGATCCGGGTAAGTTGCCGCCAGCTTTGCCACCTGCTCATTGGTCACCACCCAGCCCCCTTCCGTGGTGGTCACATCCAAAGGCAGCAAAACGGATTTGGTGATGCCGCCGTAATCCATTTCCACAAAGGCCTCGTCCCAGTCCATGGGGCCTTGCTTCCATACGCCGAAGGTATCCTTCCGGAATTCCAGTTCTTCCTTGTCCTCACAGATATCTTTATAAAAAATCGGATGCAGATGCATATCGATGATCATTGTTTTCCCTCCTTATTAGTAAGGTGCAAATTTTGCGATCACTTCCGCGGATAGTTTTGCGCCGTTTTCCATGCAGGCAGGAATATCCCATCCCTGCAGAATGCCGTAAGTAAAGCCTGCGATATAGCTGTCGCCTGCGCCAACAGTGTTGACCACCTCCGTTTCCACGATACCGCAGCGGTAAAACCGCTCCCCGTCATAGCAAAGGCTGCCCTTTTCCCCCAGGGTCGCCGTCACCAGGGTAGGGCCCATGCGGTGAATTTCCTTCAGCCAGCCCTCCAGTTCCTCTTCCGCGATGCCGTCGGCGGAAAAGAACACATAGTCCACATGGGGGAAAATATCCCCACAATGATAGTCCGGGTCTTTTGTGAATACGGAAAAATCCATCAATATCTTCACCCCCGCCGCCTTCCATGCGGGCAGATGGGAAAGCACGTTGCCAAACAGGTCTGTATGGAGCAGGTCATGGCCCGCCACAAAATCGAACTCCTCTTTTGTAATGGCGTAGGTCTCCATCACGCCGTCAATGGTTTCCAGGTGGACACGGTCAGTGCCGTTTTTCAGCTCCATCCGGGTGATGCAGGTGGGGCCGTCCTCCGTACGCAGGTGGGAAATATCCAGCCCCTCCGCCGCCAGGGTATGCTTCATTCCCTGGCCGTAGCCATCCTTGCCCACCACGCTGACCACGCTGACCGGCACGCCCATCCGCTGCAGATGGATGCCCCAGTCGATGCCGTTGCCCGTGGGATACCATTCATTCAGGTTTTCGTATATATCCGCACAGCAAAAGCCCACTGCGGCAATTTTTTTCTCAGTCATCATAGTTCACCCCATATCCCCAGGCGCCATCCATGCCGCAGACCACAGAAGCAAACCCTGCCGCTTTTTTCAGACATTCTGCAACGTCCGGCGCTTTTCCCTCTTTTTTCCGGGCAAAATAGCTTACCAGAAACGCCGTCAGAAGGCTGTCCCCGGCCCCCATGGTATCCGCCATGTTTTCCACAGGCAGGGCTTCCTGCAAATAAAACCGTTCTCCGTCAAAGGCCATGCAGCCCTCTGCCCCCCGGGAAGCGCAGACAAAGGCAGGGCCAAGGGAATGAATCCAGGCCAGCTTTTCTCTGATTTCCTCCTCCTTCATGCCGCTGCAGGAAAGGAAGGCAAAATCCACCCAGGGCGCTACCATCTCAAAATATTCCTTCGTTGAGTCATCGGAAAAATCAAAGCTGATGGGCACGCCGGCTTTTCTGATTTTCGGCAGTTCCCGCTCCGTGAAGCAGTAATTGCCGCTGTGCACCAGGTCAAACTGACGGATATATTCCAGGTCAAAGCGGCTCAGCACATAGCGCATATCCCCCCGGATGCCGCCTTCGTTGCTTTCCAGAAAAACCCGGTCGCCATCAATAACAGTATTCTTAGATGCGCCGTTTTCCCCTATGACCTGCAGGCATTTCACCAGCTCAATGCCCTCCGCCTCCAGGGAAGAAATGACATGCTCGCCGGCCCGGTCATTGCCGAAAATGCCCATGTAAGCACTGCGTTCAGCGCCGAATTTTTTGGCATAGACCGCAAAATTCACTGCGTTGCCGCCGGGATACATGATTTTCAGATGCTCATATTTATCAACAACATTGTCGCCAAAGCCCAAAACTTTCACAGGATAGGTCATATCCTCACCTCTTTCTCAATAGGGCACCTTGCCCATATATCTGCGGTAATCCACATCATGGTCGAACACCCGTCCTCTGGCGGAGCGCAGCTCACAGTTCATGGCATAAAACATCACAGGGTCCAGATAATCCCGGACAGCAGGGTCGATGCTGTCCATGCCGTATTCCATGGCATCCAGCACCATCAGAGCATCCGTGTGTGTCTTCAGGAAGTCCTCTGCCCGCTCGTCCATGGGTCGGCATTTGCCGGAGGATTTCTGCAGGAAATAGAATACGCCCTTTTCTGTCACTTCAAAGGGGCCGTGGAAATATTCCCCACTGTGCAGATACGCACAATGCTGCCACTGCATTTCCATCAGGCTGCAGATGGCAAAGCCGTAGGTCTGGCTGAAGGTGGAGCCGGAGCCAAGAATATAGAGGAAATCATGCTCCTGGCACAGTGCCGCAAAACGGCCGCACAGTTCTGCGTTCACCTTTTCCTTTGCCGCCCGAACGATGGCGTCCATTTTGCCGATGCCCTCCATCAGGGCATCATAAGCCTGAAATTCCTCCTGGGAAGCTAGCAGCTCCGCTGCAATGGAAAGGCTGATGCCGCTGGGAATGTCGCAGGTTTTCTGGTCATCGCCCCAAGGGTATACCCAACTGATCCATTTCCCGCTGTCGGCCTTGCTGCCGGGGGCATGGGTCATGGTGATGACCGCAGCGCCCTTTGCCAGGGCCAGTTCCGCTGCGTCCAAAGTCTCCTTTGTGCCGCCGGAATGGCTGCAAAGAATGACCAGGCTGCTTTTGCCCAGCTTTTTCGGCGCAGCAAGGATAAATTCCCTGCTGGTATACAGGCCGGATTCCACCAGCATGCTTTCCGCCATCACCATGCAGTGGGCAGGATACAGGTCTACCAGGGAGCCGCCGCAGGCCACCCAGTAGATCTGGCGGATATCACCGTTTTTTTCTTTCACCTGTTTGATTGCAGTTTTTGCATCCATGCTTTATTCCTCCTCGTTTTCGTAGATATACCGTTCAAAATTCCTCATATTTCTGAAATCTGCCGCCGCAGGGTCGGCATAATATTTTCCTTCCGTGATCTCCTGCCCCAGATAGCCTGCATAGCCGTATTGGTTCAGAATTTCAATTTCTTTTCCCAGATGATGGTTCCCATCGCCCCAGATCAAATGGCCGTAAGGGTCGCCATCCACAAAATGCATGTGCTTCAGATCGCTGCCAAAGGCCTGGAACCAGTCCTCCAAAGTCTCCCCCGCCACGCTGACGGCGCAAAGGTCTGCCATGGGCTTGATATGGGGGCTGTTTATTTCCGCCAGCATCCGTTTTGTCTCTTCCAAATTTGTTACGATCTGGCTTTCTTCCGGGCGCAGGCTTTCCATCACCAGCGTCACGTTATGCCGTCCCGCCTCCTCCGCCAGGCGGGAAAGCATCTCCCGGCTGCGCTTCCAGGCTTCCGCCGGGTCCTCGTTCCAGTAGCCCCAGCCGGAATTGATCTCCATCATGGAGCAGCCCAGTTCCTCCGCCATGCGGATGCCGTTTCGGAAATAGCCGAAGCTGCGCGCCACATGCGCCTTTTCCTTCGCCCCCACCTGATAGGGATACAGGCAGTTTTCCGGGGTCAGCACACGAACGGCCAGCCCCCGGCCTTCTATCTTTCTGCGAATGCTTTCCGCATCGTAATATCTTTCATGGTCGATCCACACATGGGGCGCGCCGCACCACAGCTCGATGGAACGAAACCCCAGCCGCTGCTGGGCGTCCAGAAAATAATCCAGAGAGTAATTCAGGTAATGGATATTCATGCCGGCGATCTGTTCCCGGCGAATGCTTGGTCTTTTCATCTGCCTTCCTCTCCTTCCTCCATGATATAGGGCCGGAATGCCTGATAATTTCTGGCATCGGCCGCCGCAGGGTCATCAAAATAACGAAAATCCGTGATCTCCTGGCTGATAAGCCCCTGATAATCGTATTGGTTCAGCACCTCCAGATAGCGTTCCAGCGGGAAAAGCCCGTCCCCCCAGACCAGATGGCCGTAAGGTCTGCCGTCCACAAAATGGGTATGTACGATGTCTTTTCCCAGGGTTTTGAACCATTCCTCCGGCGTTTCCCCCGCCACACCCATGGCGATGGTGTCCATGCCGGCCTTTACGTTGGGATGATCCACATCCGCCAGCAGCCGTTTCAGTTCCGGCAGGGTGATGATGCAGCGGCTTTCTTCCGGGCGCACCGTTTCCACAGCGATGGTCACCCCATGGTCTGCCGCTGTTTTTCCCAGCAGGGAAAGGCTGCGTACTGCCCGGTCATACACCCTCTCATATTCCTCGTCAAAGGTGCCGCCGATGCAGTTGGTCAGAAGCTTTGCGGCGCCGAATTTTTCCGCCGCCTCCAGCCCTCTTTTGAAATATTCCATGCTTCTGTGATGGAAATGAGGGTCGGGGGAGCACATCTGATACTGATAGATGGCACATTCGGGGGTAAAGCAGCCGATGGTCAGCCCCTTTTCCTCCGCCAGCTTTCTGACAGGCCCAGGGTTCTGATGCCCAGTGTGGTCCATCAAAAAATGGGGTGCCTGGCCCAGCAGCTCAATGGTCTGGAACCCGGCCTTTGCCTGGGCCTCCAGCATATATTCCAGGGGATAAAACAGATAATGGATTCCCATGGCCGCCAGTTGTTTTCTATGAATATGAGCCATTTAACTTTCTCCTTTCGCAGCTTCTTGTGCCCGGATTCCTTTCATAAAGGGGCCGCATTGATAATACAGGATAAATAATACCGACGAGATGACCCAGGAAAAGGGATAGCTGAACATGACCGTTTCCAGTCCCGGCCAGATGGTCGGCGCGATCAGCGCCCAAAGGCTGCGCAGGGCGCAAACGCTGATGGCGGAAAGAAGCATAGGCACAAAGCTGTTGCCCAGCCCCTTGATGATGCCGCCCAAAAGCTCCGTCGGGGTGTAGGTGAAGTAAGTGGGCACCAGGTAAAACAGGATATGGATACCCAGAGCGATGACGGCTGTATCCGTGGTGAAAATCCCCATCAGAGGCCCTGCCGCCAGCAGGATGGGGCCGCAGATGCAGGCCGTCAGCCCGATGGCGATAACGATACCCCGGTGCATCCCCTGCCGCACCCGCTCCAATTGGCCCGCCCCGTAATTCTGCCCCGCAAAGGTGGTCATGGTGGTACCGAAGGCCGTCATAGTCAGCCAGAAAATGCTGTCGATCTTGCTGGTGGCCGTCCAGGCCGCCACGATATCCGTGCCCAAAAGATTGATTTGGGCCTGAATGATCAGGTTGGAGATGGAATACAGGGAATACTGAGACCCCGCAGGCAGCCCCAAATGCAAGATTTTACGGAAAGTCTCCGGATAATGCCCCTGCCCTCGCAAAACCAGCCGGTAGCTGTCCGTGGTTTTCAAAAGGGTATACAACACCAGCGCCCCACTGGCTGTCTGGGATAACACCGTTGCCAGCGCCGCGCCGAAGATGCCCAGCCCCAGCACCGCAACGAAAAGCACATCCAGAAAAATATTCACGATGGTGGTAAAGATCAGAAAATACAGCGGACGCTTTGCATCGCCCACGGCCCGGAGCACGCCGGAGCCCATGTTATAGATCAGGGATGCCACCGCCCCGCAGAAATAGACCCGCAGATAAATGGTCGCTCCATCCATGATCTCCGGCGGTGCGTTCAGTAAGCGAAGGGCTGTCGGCGTGCCGAAAAAGCCCACGCCCATCAGCACAATGCCGCAAAGGACAGCGATGCGGATGGCCTGATGCACGCCATATCTCAGCCGTTCTCCGTCTTCCGCCCCATAGCAGTGGGAAATGACCACCCCTACCCCGGCGGAAGCGCCGATGAAAAAGCCGATGGTCAGGTCTACCAAAAGGCTGGTGGTGCCGCCCAGGGCCGCCAGGGCTTCCTTCCCTACGAAGCGCCCCACGATGGCCGCGTCCACGGTGGTATACATCTGCTGGAAGAGGGAGCCGAACCAGATGGGGAAAAAATACAGCAGCAGTCCTTCCCATATGCTGCCCTCGATGATATTGCGTCCTGTCGTGCGTTTCATCGGCGTTCCTCCTTTCTCCCAAAAAGTGCAGGTGCTTCAAAAAAAGAAAAAGGCATTCAAAACCACATCTTCCGATCCGCCTTTGCGGAGGGGTACCTACGACGAAGTTTTGAATACCTTTTTATCTCCTCTGCCCGGTGCCAGAGGAAGGTCAGCTATGTATTTCCTCTCTAACCATAGCATTCCTCCCCCAAAAAGTCAACGGAAAAACCCAAGATGCCGAAAAAATTATTTTTTGAAATGTTGCAAATTCGTTATTGACTTTATCGCCTCTCGTCATTAGAATTGGAAACTAGGAAATATTGTCCTAAAGAAAAAACATTATAAAAACCAAAGGAGAGAAACGAACATGAAAAAATTTCTTGCAATGGCTTTGACTCTGGTTGTTGCTTTCGGCTGTGTCGCTTGCGGCAGCTCCGGCGATGATGCAGCAGCAGAATATGCACCTACAGACATCGAATATCATTCCGTAGCTGCGATTCAGGAACGGGGCGAACTGAAAATCGCTACAGAAGCAACCTTTGCTCCCTACGCATTCAAGGATGCAGAAGGCAACCTGGTAGGCCTGGAAGTATCCCTGGTAAACAAAATCGCTGAAGATATGGGCGTTGCCTGTGTCATCGACGATATGGCATTCGACTCCGTACTGCCCGCAGTACAGTCCGGTCTGGATGATATCGCATTCGCCGCTCTGACACCCACCGCAGAACGTCAGGAATCCTTCACATTCACAGACTCCTACTTCTCCAACGGCCAGATGTCCCTGGTTCGCGTGGAAGATGCTGAAAAATTCGCTGATGAAAGCGCAATGGTGGCAGGCGTAACCCTGGGCGCACAGAAAGGCAGCTACCAGCAGACCGTTTCCGAAACCCTGTACCCCGACTGCACAGGCCGTTTCCTGGAAACTGTTCCCGCTATGATCATGGACCTGAAAGCAGGCAATATCGATATCGCTATCATGGACTATGACAATGCTTACGCTTACGCAAACCAGAACGAAGACCTGGTAACAGCATTCAAGGTTCCCATGCTGGAAGGCGATGAAGAATCCAACTGTGCAGCCGCTATGAAAGGCAACGATGATCTGGTTACATACATCAACGGCCTGATCGCCGGCTACATCGAAGATGGTTCCATGCAGAAATGGTATGAAGAAGCTGTTCTGCTGCAGCAGTCTCTGGTAGAAGCTGAATAAGTCGCAATCAACTGGTGCTGTGTCATAGCAGCACCTTTTCTTTTATGACACCCCCATAGACACACCAATAGGAGGTGGAAACATTGGATCTGTTTTCATTCGCAAAAATGGCCGAGCTTTTCGGCAAATATTCTGACCATTTCCTGGGCGGCGCCTATATGGCCCTGATTCTGTCCCTCATCACCGTTATCTGCGGCACGATCCTGGGCACATTGGTAGCCCTGGGTAAAATGTCCAGGATCAAGCCGCTGAAATGGGTATTGAGTGCCTATATCGAGGTATTCCGTTCCACACCTCTGATGGTTCAGGTCATGATCATTTATTTCGGCGCCGCTGCCTGCGGCTGGAAGATAGAAGTGCCCTTTATGAAGGATTTCAACAGCTTTTTCTGGGGCCTTCTGGTTCTGGTGCTGAACAGCTCCGCCTATATCGCTGAGATCATCCGCGGCGGCATCAACGCCGTGGACCATGGCCAGGTGGAAGCAGCCCGCAGCCTTGGCATGAGCCATGTGCTGACCTTAAGGATGGTCGTTCTGCCCCAGGCTCTGCGCAATATCCTGCCTGCCCTGATGAATGAATTTGTTGCCATTATCAAGGAAACCTCCATCGTATCCCTGGTAGGCATCAGCGAGCTGATGTTCTGCGCAAAGGACGTTATCTCCATTTCCTACCGTACGCTGGAACCCTATGTGATCACGGCGATTTTGTATTTTATCATCGTATTCCCTCTGTCCAAGCAGGTTGGATATGTGGAAAGGAGGTTGAATGCAAGTGTCACACGTTAAGACAAACGAAGTGCTGCTGGAAGTGCGCGGCCTGAAAAAACATTTCGGCAAGCTGGAAGTCCTCAACGGCATCGATATCGATATCCATAAGGGCGAAGTAGTGGCTGTCATCGGCCCCTCCGGCTCCGGCAAAAGCACCTTCATCCGCTGCCTCAACCGCCTGGAAGAACCCACCGCCGGCGAGATCATCTTTGAAGGCCAGCAGATCAACACAAAGCAGGCCAATATCGACCAGATCCGCCAGAAGATCGGCATGGTATTCCAGAATTTCAACCTGTTCCGCAATATGACCATCATGCAGAATATCACAGCCTCTCCCATCAATGTGAAGCACATCCCCAAGGAAGAAGCGGAGGCCAACGCCCTGCGCCTTTTGGATCGTGTGGGCCTGAAGGATAAGGCTTATGAATACCCGGTGCGCCTGTCCGGCGGGCAGCAGCAGCGTGTTGCCATCGCCCGTGCCCTGGCCATGGAGCCTGATATCCTGCTGTTCGATGAACCCACCTCCGCCCTGGACCCTGAAATGGTAGGCGAAGTTCTCACCGTTATGAAGGAACTGGCGGAAGATGGCATGACCATGATCGTCGTGACCCATGAAATGGGCTTTGCCCGTGAGGTTTCCGACCGTGGCATCTTCATCGACAAAGGCATCATTCAGGAGGAAAATGAGCCCCAGGAATTCTTTGCAAACCCTCAGAATGCGAGACTACAGGATTTCCTGAAAAAAGTGCTTTAACTCACAAAACCCCTTCTCCGGTTTTCGGAAAAGGGGTTCTTTTTTTATGCTTTTTCAGCCAGACGGTGCATGATTTCCTTTGTATTTTCGTAAAGGGCATCAAAGAGCAAGCCCTGTTTTCTGTAAACCGCGAAGGTTTCCTCCCTCGGCCTGTAGGTTTTGGCGGTTTCTATTTTTTGGGATACTTCCGCCCAGTCCCGGAAGCCACCGCTGGTCAGGGCCGCCATCAGGGCGTCGCCATAGGCCGCGCCAATGGAAACGGCAGGAACAGCCACCTCCTGCTCCAGAATATCCGCCAGGCATTGCATCCAGACGGGATTTTTCGTGCCGCCGCCCACGGCAAAAATACGGCGCAGCTCCAGCCCATGTTCTTTCATCAGCTCCAGATTGGCCCGGATGGTGTAACAAATGCCTTCCAGCCCCGCCCGCACCATGTGTCCTCGGGTATGTCTGGTTTCCAGACCAATGAAGCAGCCCCTTGCCCTGGGGTCATTGATGGGGGTGCGCTCCCCGGCAAAATAAGGCAGGCAAAGGAGCCCTTCGCTGCCGGCAGGAACCTCTGCCGCTTCTTCCGCCATCCGTAAAAAGGCTTCACCTTCCGCCGCCTCCCGATACCACTGCTCCTTCATCCACTGGGTCAGGGCGCCGGCGGTGTTGGTGCCTGCGCAAATGCCGTAAGTTTCGGGCAAAATAAACGTTCCCGGCCAAAGGCGGGGTTCCTCAATGCTATGGTCGCTAAGATAAATGATATAGCCCGTGGAGCCAAGCTGAATCATCACATCTCCCGGCTGGCAGACCCCGGAGGAAATGGCTTCCGCCCCGGAATCGCCGGTCCCGGTCAACACAGGGGTTCCTTCCGCCAGGCCGGTTTCCGCCGCAGCTTCCGCCGTCACCGTCCCTGCAATGGCTGTGGCGGGCAGCAGCTCCGCCATTTGGTCAGGGCGGCAGAAGGGCTTGCAGCCCTCTTCGTTTATC
>X73_One_humped_Camel__coassemble_295_pt1 | contig 16336 bp, 13 predicted proteins | sample X73_One_humped_Camel__metabat2_low_PE_007 | metagenome-assembled genome bin X73_One_humped_Camel | reverse complement strand
GATGAATTTCACGCTGTAAAAATTGGAGGTTAGTTCTGTGATAAAAATGACCATTTCCTGCCCTGCGCCGAAGGTCTCCTCAAGGAAACAGAAGGCATTGTCCAGCATTTCGGAAGCCATGTCGATGGTTTCTTCCCTGCCCTCCGCTTCTGCGGCAAAAAGTTCTTTCACCACCGCAAAGGCATCCTCTTTTTTCCGGCATCCGGCCTTTTTTCCTTCCGCCAGGAAGAAATGCAGCCGTTCCAGCTCTTTCAGGCGGGCACGCTCCGCTGTTTTTTCCAGGAGACCTGCCTTTCTTTCCCGGCTGAAGGCAGTCTCCCGTTCTTCCAGCAGGGCGTTGAAAATGTTTTCCCAAGGGGTCTCCTTGCAGTAAGGGGACAGAAAGCGTTCCTTCAGTTCCAAAAGCACACCATGGAGGCCCGTCACCATCAAATCCCCTTCGTAGGCCTTCTGGAAATTTTCGGACAGCCTGCTCAAGAGCAGCCCCATCACGCTCAGCCGTTCATCGAAGGGCGCTTCCTGCAGCTTTGCCACGGCCTGCTTCGTATATTCGCCCCGCAGGATATCGTCCACCCGGTAGTCTGTGCGGTATTTTTTATACAAATCCAAATAATTTGCAAAATCCTTGGCGATTTTCTTATGCTGCAAATACTGATACACCAGCCCTTCATCCACGGGCAGGTTCATTTCTTCGTAAACCTTCAGAATGGTAGATAAATCCTCCCATCCCCGGGCGGTCACAAAGCGTTTGCCGTCCACCGTGGTTTCCATGGCGTAAAAATGGTTCTTTCTGATTTCCAGATAAGAAGTAATGGCGCCGTGGATGCCCTGTTTATAGGCGTATTCCTTCCAGACGGTGAAGTTCGGTTCCACATCGATTTTCTTCACACGGTCCAATGTCACCACGTCGAATTCCCGGACGCTTTTGTTATATTCCGGGGGGTTGCCTGCGGCGGCGATGAGCCAGCCATCGGGCACCTTATGGGCGCCGAAGGTCTTCGCCTGCAAAAATTGCAGCATAGCCGGGGCCAGTGTTTCGGAGGCGCAGTTGATCTCGTCGATGAATAAAATGCCTTCCTGCAGCCCGGTCTGTTCCATTTTATCGTAAACAGAAGCGATGATCTCACTCATGGTATATTCCGTCACGGCGTATTCCTTCCCGCCGTATGCCTTATGGCTGATGAAGGGCAGGCCGATGGCAGATTGTCTGGTGTGGTGGGTGATGCTGTAGGAAACCAGCGCCACGCCGCATTCCCGTGCCACCTGTTCCATCACGGCGGTTTTCCCGATGCCGGGGGCGCCCATCAGAAGGACAGGGCGCTGACGTACCGCCGGAATTTTATATTCGCCGAATTCATCCTTTGCCAGATACGCCTGTATCGAATTTCTAATTTCTTCTTTCGCTCTCTTAATATCCATATAGTTTCTCCTTTTTCAAGACCTTGGGGGCTTCACCCCCAATTCCCCCACGAGGGGGTCACCCCCTCGACCCGATACCGCAAAACCATGTACATGGTTTTGCAAATGGGGGTACAGGGGAATCATTCCCCTGTCAGGGTGTGGGACAGCGTCCCAAGAAAAAGGTCTTCTTCTCCGATAACTAGTTTCATCGCCCAGGGGGGCACAGCCGCGTCCGTGTAGTCCTCATGGTAAAAGATAAAAGCCGTGTCATAGGCCGGCCTTCTCCTGGGGAAGGTCCCATAGCCGTCAGTGAAATAGAGCAGCCCTTTCAGGTTTTGGAAGGCTTTCCGCTCAATGAGTTCATCCACATACCGGAACACCGGCCGGAAATCCGTGCCGCCGCTGCCCCGCAGCTCAAATTCCTCCATAAACAGCGCCAATTCCTCCGCCGAAGTGATTTTCTTGTCCATCTGAATATCCGCATCGCACTGTATGATATGGATATTCACCTTATGGAAAAAGCTTTCGCTGCCGGAAAGGATGGCATAGGTCTCCTCCAGAAACCGTTTCACTGTCTCCCCTTCGCAGGATTCAGAGGTATCGATGGCGATGACCAATTCCTCCACCTTTTTCACTTCTTTATATTCCAGCGCCTCGATCAGGGGCAGGTTGCCGTAAAGCTGCAGCCCATAGGTATAGAAGATAAAGTCAAAGGCATCATCATCCACCCGCATATCCTCTTTCAGGGTCACAAATTTCTGCAAAAACTGCCGGTAATCGTAGCGTTCCCTGTTTTCCACTTTCAAATATTGCAAGAGATCGCCGGCTTCCTCGCCCATATCCTTGGAAAAGGTCTCCAGGTTGGTCTCGGTCTTTTCGCCGATCTCTGTCCATTTCTGCTCCAACTGCTGCTGTTTTTCATCCTCCTGCTGGTCGCTCTGGCTTTCGTTGTTGTCCTGGTCGTTGTTCTCGTCCTGGTCTTCGTTCTCGTCTTTTTTATGCTCCCAGAAAACGTGGTCGTCCACCCAAAATTCCAGTTGCAGCTTGCCGAATTCCTGTATAGACAGGTTCTTTTCTTTCAGCACACGATAAATGCCCTCGGCGGAAAGCACCTTCAGCTCCCTGCGGAGCATAGCATAGGTCTCGTTCCGTTTATCGGATACCACCAGCCGCACCGCCTTAGAAGGCAGGCTGTCCACAATGGACTCCGTGGCGATATCGCAGGCCAAATGCCACAGCTCCTCATCCCTGTCGTTCAGGTGGAAGGGATGGCGGAACAGACAATGGACAACCATATGCAAGTACGCCCGGTTCACCAGCACCCGGTCGCAAAGATATCTCTGCACCAGATAGCGGGGGTTGAACAAAATCTTCTCGCCGTCGGTGCCCACATACATGGAGCTTAGGTTCATTTCATATTTCAGGCCGCTGAGCGCCAGGTCGAGAAACCGCATCGATAAGTACAATTCGTTTCTGGATGCGCTCAAAATATTCGTCCCGACCTCGATCAGCCGCCTATGGGTCTCATTCATCTTCCCACCTCTTTTCTTCGTGGGACGCTGTCCCACACCCTGCAAGGCATTGCGGCAACGCCGCTAGCTTAAGGGCAAAGCCCCGATAGGGGATAATCCCCCTTGACCCTTAGTTGCAAAACCATGTACATGGTTTTGCGGTATCCATTGGAGCTTTGCCCCTAGGCTAGCACCAATGGTCAATGCTTAACCCCCATTTGAAAAAGCATGTACATGCTTTTTCGTATCGGGTTCCAAGGGGGTGACCCCCTTGGTGGGAGTTTGAGGGCAAAGCCCTCATAAAGAAAATGTCTTTTTGCGCACAGGGGCGAAATTCCGGTGCTGGTAATCCATCAGAAAGCTGAGGATGGCCGTGCGTCCCCGCTTCTGCGCCATATCCACCACCCAGCCGATATTCTCCGCCGTCAGCAGCCCCCAATCCGCAAAAAGCCTGATTTTCTCGTTTTCATTTCGATTGATATAATACTCCGCCGCCCAAAGGAAATGGTCCCGGATATAGTTCAGATATGTCTCCCGATGCTTCTCCTGCAGCCGATAGGGATACTGCAGCCGGTTCATGGCCAAAATCAGCACCGTTTCCGCCTCATCCTCCCGCCTTGTTAGGTAAAAGATCTCGTCATACCGCCTGAAATCGATCTCCGAATTCCCGATGCACTGGCGAAAAATATGCCCCGTGCCATAGTTCACCTGATGAAACTGCCGGGCCGGCGTATCCTCGATATATTCATACTGGAAATCGGGGATAATGAGCTTGCAGGTCTCCGCTTCCCCCTCCTCCCGGGGAAAATCAATGGTCAGATGCAGCTCATGGTTCAGCCCCGCGATCAGGTCGGAAATATGCCTGCACCGCCCAAAGGAAAGATACTGCAAGCTGTCACAGTTGAGGAACATCCCCATGTTCAGGTCAGTGGCCGCCAGGGGAATATTGATCTCCTCCATCTTCCGGCAGTTATAAAAGGCGTATTTCCCAATGCGCTCCACTTTTTCCGGCAGATGCAGTTTTTGCAGGCTGCCGCAGCCGTAAAAGGCATAATCCCCTATGCTTTTCAGCCCGCCTGGCAGGGTCACCTGCGTCAAAGCGGCACAGCCGTCAAACATACGGGCAGAAACGGCCCCCAGCCTCTCCGGCAGATGGATATATTCCAAAGCGGCGCAGCCCTGAAAGGCCCGGTCCCCTATGGTCTCTATGGTATCCGGCAGAAACACCCGGCGCAGGGCCTGCCCCTGTGGCAGTTCCGCCCCGCCCTCCGTAACAAAAACCACCGCTGCCGCCTTTTCCTCTCCCGGTTCCGCCACAGGCGCCTCCACCTCCACGGCAAAAGCCCCTTCGCCAATGGCGACCACAGTCAGGCCATCCACCCTTTCCGGAACCCGCACTTCGGCGCAGCGTCCAATCAGCTTCGTAAGAAGAACGCCGCCCTCTATCCGTTTATATTCGATTTGTATGGTCAAAGCTTCTTTCTGCATCGGTTAAGTTCCTTTCCCGCCATTCAGACGCCCTGCGTCTATGCTCCATTATACCGCCATACGCAGCAGGCTGTCAAAAAGTTTCACCAATAAGGCAATAAGGCTGTAATGGGGCTGGCAATGTCTGGAAAACCCTTCCCGTCTCTGGAAAAATGCTGAAAAATGTGATAAATCCGCCATTTTTACCATTTTTCCATGGCAGGAACTTCCATTGCTTCCCTTCCCCCATCCATGCTAGACTGAAACCATCAGGAAATGGCAGACCAGCAAAACTTTCCCACACCTTTGCCTGCCCTTCCTGAAATCTATTACATGAAATCTATTACATAGGAGTGATCTTAACATGAAAAAAGCAGCAACACTTTGCATGGCGGCCATGCTGACCATCGGTGCATCCGCTACAGCATATGCAGCCCCCTGCGGCATCCAGGCCATCCTCCAGAACGGCAAGCTGGATACCAGCATCCTCTGCAATGAGGAAACCCTGAAGGAGACCCTGAAAGAAAAACTGGAGGCATGCCTGCCCAATTTCTCTTTCCCCTCTCTCCCTTCCTTCCCCTCTGTGCCTGATATGAACCGGCCTGAAACGGAAAAGCCTGAAACGGAAAAGCCTGAAACAGAAAAGCCTGAAACGGAAAAACCCGAAACAGAAAAGCCCGAAATCGAAAAACCCGAAACCAACCAGGGCGTTTCCGCCTATGCGGCAAGGGTCGTGGAGCTGGTAAATGAAGAACGGGCAAAGGCCGGCCTTTCCGCCCTGAAGCTGGATCTGAAGGCATCCCAGGCGGCCCAGGTGCGGGCAGAGGAGATCGGCTCCCATTTCAGCCACACCCGTCCTGACGGCAGAAGCTGCTACACAGCCCTGAAAGAAGCGGGCGTTTCCTACCGTGCCGCCGGCGAAAACATCGCCAAAGGCCAGAAAACCCCCGAAGCCGTAGTGACCGCATGGATGAACTCCGCCGGCCACCGTGCCAATATCCTCAGTGAAAACTTCACTGCCATTGGCGTTGGCTATGTAGAAGGCTGCAACTGCTGGAGTCAGTTCTTCATCGGCTGAAAAAGCGCAATAAGAAAAGCCCTCCATGCGGAGGGCTTCTTCATTGTCTGATTTGAGCCTGGCTTATTTGCCCAGAATGTCTGTCAGAACTGCACCGATTCTCTTAATACCGATCACCAGGTTTTCTTCTGTCGCGTTGGAATAGTTCAGGCGGAAGTGGTTTTCTTTGCCGGGGTAAGGATAGAAAGCACCACCGGGAACGTATGCTACGTTCTGTTCCAGCAGCTTGGGAGCGATCTTACCAGCATCAACGCCTTCAGGCAGAGTTACCCATGTGAACAGGCCGCCTTCGGGATGTGTCCATGTAACACCTTCGGGGAAGGATTCTTCCATTGTTTTCAGCATCAGGTCTCTTCTTACTTTATAAACTGCTTTGATCTTTTCAACGTGTTCGTTCAGATCATACATATCCATGAATTTGGAAGCCAGCATCTGGTCAAAGGAGGATACCTGCAGGTCAGCACCCTGTTTTACGAAGTTGTATTTAGCCAGAACGGGAGCGGGAGCGCAAACCCAGCCAATACGCAGACCAGGGCAGAATACTTTGGACAGTGTGCCCAGGAAGATTACCAGGTCTTTTGTATCCATGGATTTCAGGGAAGGCAGATATTCGCCTTCGAAACGCAGGTCGCCGTAAGGGTTATCTTCGATAACGGGGATTTCGTATTTGTTGATCAGTTCCATGAAGTGTTCTCTTCTCTTCATGGACCATGTTTTACCGGAGGGGTTCTGGAAGTCGGGGATAACGTAGATCAGTTTTACGTTTTCTGTTGTTGCCAGAATTTTTTCCAGTTCTTCAGGGATCATGCCGTAGTCATCTGTAGGAACTTCAACATATGTAGGTTCGCAAGCGTTGAATGCGTTCAGAGCGCCAACGTAGGAAGGAGATTCAACCAGGATAACGTCGCCGGGGTTCAGGAAAACACGAGCGGAGAAATCCAGACCCTGCTGGGAACCGGATGTTACCAGTACATGGTCGATATCTGTTTTGATGTGCAGTCTTTCTTCCATTCTCTTTACGATCTGTTCTCTCAGAGGGATGTAGCCTTCTGTGGGAGCATACTGCAGGGCTTTCTGGCCCATTTCATCCAGAACTGCGCAAGCTGCCGCTTTAACGCCTTCCACGGGGAACAGTTCGGGAGCGGGCATGCCGCCTGCGAAAGAGATAACTTCGGGTCTAGCTGTCAGAGCCATCAGTTCTCTAACTGCGGAGCCTTTCAGACGATCCATTCTGTTAGCAAATGTATATTCCATTCCTTCTTCCTCCTTAAAAATATAATGTTTTAATAGGTGTCAGACAATCGGGGCTTCCTGCCATCTTCTTTGTGAAAATGCGCAAATTCACCCTTTATACTAATATTTAAACACAAACAATAGCCAAAGTCAATCTGTTTTCACAATGTATCCTTTCAAATTCAACCAAAAACAGTCCTTAAAATCTGCATATTTTGAACAAAACTACCCGAAAATCGCCTGTCTGGCCAGAAACGTCCCATTTTTCCCTTGGATATTGTATTTTTTCAAGTACAATATGCCCAAAAATACGGAGCATACGAACTGTTTTTTGTACTTTGTTTAAACACTTTCTTAACAATCCCGCTATCTGCCTCTGTTTTTCCCCTCCTGTCCCCCATCAAAAAATATGTTCCTCTTTTCTGCAACTTTTCATAACATTTTCCCGTACTTTATGGTATACTTAATCTGTTATACTGAATGTAGCTCGGCTTTTTGGCCCCTTTTGCAAAAAAAGCATCTGCTTTCCTCATTATTTCGATCAAGACAGGGTGTGACTTATGGAACTTTTCAAAGGCATTTTCAGCAACCTGGGCATCACCGAATTCGCCAGACCCTCCATCGGCCTGACGGATATCCTGGATATCCTTATCGTTGCTTACATCATTTACAAAATCATCTTCTGGATCAAGGAGACCCGGGCGTGGACGCTGTTTAAGGGCATCCTGGTCATTTTCGCCCTGGCGGCGGTGGCCACCCTTTTAAAGCTGAACACCATCGTATGGATCCTCTCCAAAACCATCTCCGTTGGTATCATCGCCGTAGTCGTTGTGTTCCAGCCGGAACTGCGAAAGGCCCTGGAACAGCTTGGCAAGGGGAAATTCATCTCCTATTTCACCCGGGGCGAGGAAACGGACGATAAGGCCAACGCCAGAACAGTGGATGAGATCGTAAAAGCGGCGGAAAAAATGGGCTCTGTGAAAACCGGTGCCCTCATCCTCATCGAGCAGGAGGTCCCCCTGGGGGATCTGGAGCGTACCGGTATCCCCATTGATGCCATCGTTTCCAGCCAGCTTCTCATCAATATCTTTGAACATAACACCCCTCTGCACGACGGCGCAGTCATCGTGCGCCATAACCGTGTGGCCGCAGCCACCTGCTTCCTGCCCCTGACGGACAGCAACGAGATCAGCATGGAGCTGGGCACACGCCACAGGGCGGCCATCGGCGCCAGTGAGGTTTCCGATGCCTATGTCATCGTGGTCTCCGAAGAGACCGGGGCCATTTCCATGGCAAGGGGCGGCGTGCTTTACCGTGACCTGACCACAGATCAGCTTCGCAGCATGATCTCTCAGCCCCAAAGAGACAGCGCCAAACTCACTCTCGCAACCATTTGGAAAGGACGGCAGGATAAATGAAACGATTTCAGGAATTACTGATGAAAGATCTGGGCTGGAAACTGCTTTCCGTTGCCATCGCGGCCATCATGTGGTTCATGGTCATCAACATCACCCAGCCCGTTGACAGCCGCAATTACAGCCGGCCCCTGACCATTGAAAACCTGGAGGCCCTGACCAGCCGCGGGCTGACCCTGGGCAATCTGGAAGAACTGAAGACCCTTAAAATCACCACAAAGATCAAGGCCCAGCGTACCGCTCTGGACAGACTGAACCAAAATCCCGAATGGGTGCAGGCCTCCATCGATCTTTCCGACCTGGCCTATGCCATCCACGGCGATGTGGTCTCCCTGCCCGTGGAGGTTTCCATGCTGGGCGGCCTGTCGGACTATGATTTCGTCAGCAAATCCCCCGCAACGGTGGAGGTGAATGTTGAGACCCTTTCCGCCGTGGAAATGCCCGTGGAAGTGGTTTTGGGCGGCGAAGTGGCGGAGGAACTCTATCTTTCCGAGCCATCCCTCAGCAGCGAGACCGTCACCGTGACCGGCCCCGCCTCCCTGGTCAGCCAGGTAGCCAGCGTCCGTGTCAATATCAATGCGGAAGATTTGAAGCTGAACCCCATCGTGCGGGGCAGCCTTTCCTGCTATAACGCCGAGGGCGGCATTGTGAAGGGCGTTTCCACCAATGTATTGGAAGTGACCGTTTCCTATGCCCTGCTGGAGATCAAGGATGTGCCCATCCAGGTGGAGATCACCGGCACACCGGCAGCCGGCTATCAGGTGGGTGACATCACCAGCTCCCCCGCAACGGCCACTTTGAAAGGCACGGAAGAAGATTTGAAAAACATCTTTTTCCTGCAGATGGATACCATCGATGTATCCGGCCGTTCTTCCAATGTATCCCGCTTGTTCGATCTGGAGGAATATCTGCCCGATGGTATCAGCCTCCTGGAAGGCACCACCTCTGTGGTGCAGATCGAAGTGGAGATCGTGCCCCAGAACGGCAAAACCTTTACTCTGCATGAATCCGACCTGACCATCCTGGGCCAGGAAAGCGGAGAAACCTATACCCTGGGCACGACCCATGTGACCATCAGCGGTCCCGAGGATGCCCTGCATTCCCTGACGGCGGAACAGCTTGGCGCCAGCATCCATGTAAACGGCCTGGAGGCGGGCGAGCATCAGGTGATGCTGCATTTTGACCTGCCGGAAGGCCTTTCCGCAGCCCCCGCTTCCATCAGCGTGACCGTCAGCGGTGAAAATGAATACTAATTCTGGAGGAATTTGATATGGCAAGATTATTTGGTACAGACGGCGTCAGAGGCGTTGCCAATACGGAACTGACCGGGGATTTAGCTTTCCGCCTGGGCAGGGCCGGCGCCTACGTTCTGACAAAAGAAAAAAAACACGCCCCCCGCATCCTGGTGGCGATGGATACCCGCATCAGCGGGGATATGCTGGAAAACGCCCTGGTGGCAGGCATCTGCTCTGTGGGTGCCCATGCCCTGGTGGCGGGCATCATCCCCACCCCCGCCGTGGCCTATCTGGTCAGAAAATACCGGCTGGACGCCGGGGTCATGATCTCCGCGTCCCATAACCCCGTGGAATACAACGGCATCAAGTTTTTTGACGAGCAGGGCTATAAGCTCAGCGATGAACTGGAGGATGAGATCGAAGATATCCTCATGAGCCGCCCGGAAATTTTACCCAGCCCCACAGGCATCGGCCTGGGCACAAGGGAATATGCGGAGGAAGCCCTGGATGATTACCTGGCCTTCCTGACCAAAACCACAAAGGAAAGATTTGACGGCATCAAAGTGGCCCTGGACTGCGCCAACGGCGCCGCCTATAAGGCCGCTCCCCTGGCCATGCTGGATCTGGGGGCACAGCTTTGCATCATCCATAACGAGCCGGACGGCACCAACATCAACGATAAATGCGGCTCCACCCACATGGAGGACCTGAAGGCCCTGGTGGTGGAAAACGGCGCGGATATCGGCTTTGCCTTTGACGGCGATGCGGACCGCTGCCTGGCCGTGGATGAAAAGGGCGAACTCATCGATGGCGATAAAATTCTGGCCATCTGCGGCCTGGATATGAAACAGCGGGGCGAACTGAAAAAAGACACCATCGTCGGCACAGTCATGTCCAATCTGGGCCTTATTCTGATGGGCCGGGAGCATGGCCTCCATATCCTGCAAACCGCCGTGGGCGACAGATATGTGCTGGAGCGCATGCTTTCCGATGGCTACAACATCGGTGGCGAGCAGAGCGGCCACGTCATCTTCCTGGACCATAACTCCACCGGTGACGGCGTGCTGACAGCCATCCAGCTTCTTTCCGTGCTGAAGCGCAGCGGCAAAAAGGCCTCCGAGCTGGCGGATATCATGCAGGTGATGCCCCAGGTGCTGGTCAATGCCCGGGTGAACAATGCCAAAAAGAACAGCTATCTGGAGCATGACACCGTGCGCAGGGCCATCGAGGAACTGGAAGCGGAATTCTCCCAGGACGGCCGGGTCCTCATCCGCACCTCCGGCACAGAACCCCTGGTGCGTGTCATGATCGAGGGCAAGGATATCGAAAAAATGGATCAGGCCGCAAGAAAGCTGGCCTCCCTCATCGAAGAATGTCTGAAATAAAAATCTTTTATGTTTCCTGCCGCCCCTCGACGGCGGCGGGGAACATGCTAAAATAAGAAGGTATTTTGTAATATCCTGCGGGATCGTTTTCCGCATTTTTTGTCTCTGTAGCTCAGCAGGATAGAGCGTCCGCCTCCTAAGCGGAAGGCCGTGGGTTCGAATCCCGCCAGGGACAGCATCATTTTTTTCCAAAAAACAGATATGTTTTGAGATACAAAGGAGGAGCAACATGGGCGGTTTTTTTGGCGTAACAAGTAAGCAGGACTGTGTGCTGGATATTTTCTTCGGGGTGGATTATCATTCCCATCTGGGCACAAAACGGGGCGGCATGGCCCTGCACAGCAAGGAAAAAGGCTTCCGGCGGGAGATCCACAACATCGAAAACACACCCTTCCGCACAAAATTCGAGGATGACCTCCAAGAATTTGAAGGCTGCATCGCCGGCATCGGCTGCATCAGCGACAATGACCCCCAGCCCCTGCTGGTTCGTTCCCATCTGGGCACCTACGCCATCACCACCATCGGCGCCATCATTAATGCCGAAGAACTGCTGCAGGCAGAGTTTGATAAAGGCCATCAATTCATGTCCCGTTCCACGGGCACTGTAAATGAAACAGAACTGGTTGCCGGCCTCATCAACCAGAAGGAGGACCTGGTGACCGGCATCAAATACGCCCAGGAAGCCATCAAAGGCTCCGTGACCCTGCTGATTTTAACAGAAGATGATGCCATCATCGCTGCCAGAGATAAGCTTGGAAGACTGCCTGTACTGGTCGGCAAGGATGAACTGGGCTATGCTGTTTCTTTTGAATCCTTTGCATATCACAAGCTGGGCTATGAAGATGAATATGAGCTTGGCCCCGGCGAGATCGTAAAGCTGACCCCTGAGGGCTATGAGATCCTGAATCCCGCCGGGGAGGATATGAAGATCTGCGCCTTCCTCTGGAGCTATTACGGCTACCCTAACTCCAACTATGAAGGCATCAACGTAGAAGTGATGCGTTACAGAAACGGCGCCATCATGGCTCGGGATGAAGCGAAAAACGGCACCCTGCCCGAAGTGGATTATGTGGCCGGCATCCCCGATTCCGGCGTACCCCATGCCATGGGCTATGCCCACCAATGCGGTGTCGAATATGCCCGCCCCTTTGTAAAATATACCCCCACATGGCCCCGTTCTTTCACCCCCGCTAATCAGAAAATCAGAAACCGAGTAGCAAAAATGAAGCAAATCCCCGTGCCAGAACTGATCGCAGGCAAAAAGCTGCTGTTCGTGGATGACTCCATCGTCCGGGGCACGCAGCTTGGAGAAACCGTAGATTTCCTCTACAGCGCCCATGCCAAGGAAGTGCATATGCGTTCCGCCTGCCCTCCCATCATGTATAGCTGCAAATTCCTGAACTTCACCAGCAAGGGCAAGGAAGATGACCTGCTGGCACGCCGCATCGTACACGAACTGGAAGGCCTGCAGGGTGACAAGTATCTGGAGGAATATGCGGACGCTTCCACAGAAAGAGGCCAGTGCATGCTCAAGCGCATCTGCGATAAGCTGGGCTTCGCTTCCTTGGGCTATCAGTCTTTGGATGGCCTTCTGGAAGCCATCGGTCTGCCCAAGGAAAAGGTTTGCACCTATTGCTGGAGCGGCAAGGAAGGCTGATTTTTTTCAAATATGATAAGGCGCCATCGGCGCCTTTTCCTTTTAATACCCCCTTTGATGAAGAAAGAAGGTGCTCTCTATGAAAAGAACGCTTGGGCTGCTCTCCGCCCTTATTATTAGTATTTCCTGCCTTTCCGGCTGTGGACAGGCTGTGGCCATCGACCCCCTGGAAATCCGCGTTGGCGGTATGAAAGGCCCCACCTCCATGGGCATGGCAAAGCTGATGGCCGATGCCGAAGATGGCCCCTACGCCTTTACCGTTGCCACCTCTGCCGATGAATTGGTGCCCCTCCTCAGTCAGGGCGAGCTGGATCTGGCGACGGTGCCCGCCAATCTTGCCTCCATCCTTTACCATAATACGGAAGGCGGTGTGCAGCTTTTAGCCATCAATACCCTGGGCGTCCTTTCCATCGTGGAAAAGGGCAGCAGCGTCCAATCCTTTACCGACCTGCAGGGCAAGACCATCTACGCCACCGGCAAAGGCACCACCCCTGAATACGCCCTGCGCTATCTGCTTTCCCAAAACGGCCTGAACCCGGATACGGATGTGACCATCCAATGGAAAAGCGAGCCTACGGAGATCGTTGCCCTCCTTTCCCAGGGGGAAGGCATCGCCATGCTGCCCCAGCCCTTCGTGACCGTAGCCCAGACCCAGATCCCCGACCTGCGCCTGGCCATCGACCTGAACGAAGCCTGGACGGCCCTGGATAACGGCAGCCTGTTCCTGACGGGTGTTCTGGTGGGCCGCAGGGAATTTGTGGAAGCCCATGTCAAAGAAACCACCGCTTTCCTGGAGGAATATGCCGCATCCACGGCCTGGGTCAATGAAAACCCCGCCGAAGCAGCCCCCATCATCGAAGAAATGGGCATCGTAAAAGCAGCCATTGCCGAAAAAGCCATCCCCCACTGCAATATCACCTGCATCACCGGGGAAGAAATGCAGACAGCCATGGAGGGCTATCTGACCGTTCTGATGGAGCAAAACCCCAAATCCATCGGCGGCAGCCTGCCCGGAGAGGATTTTTATTATGCAGACTAAAACAAGACCCTGGGAAAAAGCCCTGGCCATCCTGCTGGCCGTGGCCCTGTGGCAGTTGGCGGCCATGGCCCTGAACAGCCATCTTTTGCTGGCCAGTCCCCTGCAGGTCTGCGAAAGGCTGGCGTCCCTTTTGGGGGAACCCTCCTTCTACAGCGCCGTGCTGTTTTCCTTCTGCCGCATCGTGTCCGGCTTTTTGCTGGCCCTGCTGGCGGCCGCGGTGCTGGCGGCGCTGGCGGCCCGCTTCCATTGGGCGGAGGTCCTTCTTTTCCCCTATATGAGCGTCATCAAGGCCACCCCCGTGGCCTCCTTCATCATCCTCTGCCTCCTCTGCATGGGGGTGTCCCATCTGCCCCTGTTCATTTCCTTCCTGATGGTATTGCCTATCCTGTACACAAACCTGCTGCAGGGCATCCGGGCGGCAGATGAAGCCCTGCTGGAAATGGCCCGGGTGTTCCGCCTGCCCCTGGCCCGCAGAATACCTTATGTATACCTTCCCCAGATAAAGCCCTTCCTGCTTTCCGCCTGCAGCGTTTCCCTGGGGCTTTGCTGGAAGGCGGGCATCGCGGCGGAGGTCATCGGCATCCCCGCCGGCTCCATCGGCGAAAAGCTCTACGAAGCCAAGATTTATCTGGCTTCTGCCGATCTGTTCGCCTGGACCATCGTCATCATTGCCATCAGCATCCTGTTTGAAAAGCTGTTTCTGGGGCTGCTGAAGGCGGCCTACGGCGCATGGGAAGGCAGGTGAAGGACATGGAGATCAAAAACTTATGTAAATCCTTTGGTGAAACTGCCGTCTTGACGGATTTTTCCGCCATCTTTCCCCCAGGGCAGACCACCTGCATCATGGGGCCTTCCGGCTGCGGAAAAACCACCCTGCTGCGCATCCTGATGGGGCTGGAGCAGGCGGATAAAGGCGAGATTTCCGGCCTCCCCTCCAAAATCGCCGCTGTTTTTCAGGAGGACCGCCTGCTGCCGGCATTTTCCGCAGGAAGGAATGCGGCCCTTGCCGCAAGGAAGCTTTCCAAAGAAGAATTGCAAGGGCATTTTGCCGCCGTGGGCCTGGAAAACTGTCTCCATACCCCCGTGAAAGAACTGAGCGGCGGCATGCAGCGCCGGGTGGCCATCCTGCGGGCCGTCTTGGCGGAAAGCGACCTGCTGCTTCTGGATGAGCCTTTCAAAGGGCTGGATGCGGAAACGAAAACCCAGGTCATGGCCTATCTGAAAAAGCATACTGCTGGAAAAACAGTCCTCCTTGTGACCCATAGCCAGGAGGAAGCCGCCCCCATGGGCGGAAACTGTATCCGCATGAAAGAATGAAATCGGGAAGATTCTCCCGATTTTTTCTTTTCCAAACATGAACGATGGTTAATTTTATTTCCTATTATTTAATGGCCCCTCAATTGCCCCTTCCCCTTCTCTTTGGTATGATAAAAGCAGCAACGGCCGCTGCAAAAACCCATCCAAAAGGAGGTTCTAATATGAAAATAGGCGAAACCATCCGCACCTATCGAAAAGCAAAGCACCTGACTCAGGAGGAAATGGCAAATCAACTGGGCGTGACCGCTCCGGCGGTCAATAAATGGGAAAATGGCAACTCCCTGCCGGATATCGCCCTGCTTTCCCCCATCTGCCGCCTGCTGGGCATCACGCCGGATGTTCTCCTTTCCTTTGAGGAGGCGCTGAACCCGGAAGAGATCGCCCGGTTCATCGGGGAACTGAATGACCGGCTGAAAGCAGAGCCTTTTGCTGCCGTATTCCCCTGGGCAAAGCAGAAAATTTCCCAATATCCCAACTGCGAGCAGCTTCTCTGGCAGACAGCCCTGGTCCTGGATGCCTGGCGCAAGACCCATCCCCTCCCCGATGCCGAAAGCTATGATGCGCCCATCTGCGACTGGTATATCCGCGCCTTGGAAAGCGAGGACGAAACCATCCGCACCCACGCCGCCGATTCCCTGTTCCATTTTTATACTGCCCAGGAAAACTATGGCGAGGCGGAAAAATATCTTTCCTATTTCTCTCTGCAAAATCCCGAGCGAAAACGAAAGCAGGCCTTTCTTTGCAGCAAAACAGGCCGCACCGAAGAAGCCTGGAAGGCTTATGAGGAACTGCTTTTCTCCGGCTATCAAATGGCCAGTCTCCTTTTTTACAGCATGCATCAGTTGGCTGCTCAGGAAAAGGACCTGCAAAAAGCCAAACTGCTGGCGGAAAAACAGCTCCATCTGGTAGAAGCCTTCGATATGGGGAACTATCAGGCCCTTGCCTGTCAGCTGGAACAGGCAATTCTGGAACAGGATGCACCCGCTGTCTGCACCCTTGTCAAGGGGCTTCTGGAGGATGTCTCTTCTGTTTCCCATTTCCGCCAGTCCCCCCTTTATGCCCATCTGGACTTTGCAGAACCGGACTCAATTTCCAGAAAAGACCTGCAAGAAGCCATTCTGAAAAGCTTTCGCAAGGATCCCCGCCTTGCCTTCCTGCAAAACGATACCCGCTGGCAGGCTTTGATAAAATGAAGGTGGACGATTTTGTGAAACCGTACTATAATGGAGCAGTGACAAAAATCGACGAATACAGAACCCGAGGTTTTTCCCATGTTTGACCTGCTTATTTCCCCTGAAAATTTCATCTTCCTGATGGTCGCCAGCTTTCTGGCGGGCTTTCTGGATTCCATCGCCGGCGGCGGCGGGCTGATCTCCCTGCCGGCCTATATGCTCAGCGGCCTGCCCATGCATCTGGTCTATGCCTGTAATAAATTTGCGGCGGCCTGCGGCACCACCATCGCCACCCTGCGCTACTACCGTAATAAAATGGTGGATATCCCTGTGGGGCTGATGGCGGCGGCGGGGGCCTTTCTCTGTTCCGACGCTGCGGCGAAAATCATCCTTCTCCTGAACGAACAGACCTTGAAAACAATGATG
>X73_One_humped_Camel__coassemble_280_pt1 | contig 18199 bp, 15 predicted proteins | sample X73_One_humped_Camel__metabat2_low_PE_007 | metagenome-assembled genome bin X73_One_humped_Camel | reverse complement strand
TCTTCTTTTTTCTGTCAAGCACTTTTTTGAATTTTTTCAAATTCTTTTCAATGCTTTTCGACATATTTTGCTTGTCAGCGAAAATTATTTTATCACATTCGGCCCCGCTTGTCAATGTTTTTCTTTTAAAACATTCGCCGGTGACCGTTCTGATATTCTGTTGTTTTCGCTCTGCCAGATGGCAGCGACAGTTATTTATTATACACACCTCAGAAAATTTGTCAACACCCTTTTTCAACTTTTTTCGATTATTTTTTTATTCTCCTTCCATTATGGAAAAGCGGCCTTTTCCCGAAGTCTCCCTCCGAAAAAAGCCGCTTTTTTCATTCAGTACTGCCTTGCCCAAATCCTTAGTTACATCTGTTTGCGTTGTTTTTGTTTGTTTCGTTTTTGTTTGTGTTGTTTTTCTGTGTGTTGTTCTTGCTTGTGTCCAGGCTATATTCCTGCGCAAATTCTGTTCTGTTCATGTTTTTCTGTGTGTTGTTTTTGTTTGTTTCGTTTTTGTTGTTTTTCTGTGTGTTGTTCTTGTCCATGTCTATGACCTCCCGTTTTTTCTACGTTGTTGGCGAGTGTCTCTCGCAGTCATAGTATGGCCCTTCTTTTTTCTTTTATGCACCCTGCCTCTTCATGGCCAGATATCTTTTTTTGTATTTCAATGCTGCATACCGCAGCACCTTCTGATAAATGACTAGGTTGCTCAAGCCTCCGGCTGCACCCACGATCGGCAATCCCTGCACAAATTTCGCCGTCAGCATCGCTTCTGAAAGAGCCGCCGAAGCCTTTTCCACTTCCTCCTCAAAGGTAAGCACGCCCTTTTGCTGGGCAAATCCCAGCCACGCCTCCACCCGCCTGTCCATTCTTCTTTTTTTCTCACCATCGGCCAGCCCGGCGCAGATCATCCGTAAAATCAGAATTTGTTCTTCTCGTTTCGTATAGTCGTAGCCATAGCTGGCTGCCGTTTCATACATTCCCTTCAAAAGCATCGCCAGAAAAACAGGGATATCCGGCACACCAACCCCCAGAAGCCCCAGCCCGACGCCTTCTGCCGTCGTCACCCAGGAATTGATCAGCCTGCTGCGCTTTCCCGCCGCTTCCACCTGCCGTATCGCCTTCTTTGTGGGCTTTTTTTCCACCCGGAAATCATTGGTCTGAAATTCCGTCTGCAAATCTTCCCCATTGAAGGTCTTTTCGATCACGCTGGTGCCTTTTTCAAAAATCAGCAAAAAAGCCTTGTAAAAGGCCGCATCCAGGGTCTCCAATAATTTCTCCGGTATTTTTTCTTCTATTTTATCCGTAAAGCCTTTGATTTTCCCATCCAGCTTCGTTTCTTTTTTCTTTTCCGCAGAACGAAACATCCGCTCTTCCTTTTCCAAAAGCTGTCTCCATTCCCTTTCCAGGACAGTCCCCATACACGCCCTCCTTTTTTCTTCCTTATATATATGAAAAAAGAGGGTACTTTCCAGCACCCTCTCCCAAGCGATGCATCATCGCTTTTTTCTTTTAAATCTTAGGCTTGTCATCGCCATCCTTGAACAGCTTTGTCAAATCCGTATTGCCCACATTGTTTTTCATGCTCGTATCAGCCAGCACATTCTGCATTCTGTAATAATCCATCACGCCCAGATTGCCGCTGCGCAAAGCTTCTGCCATGGCCTTGGGAACTTCTGCTTCCGCTTCCACAACCTTCGCTTTCATGTGTTCTACTTCGGCTCTCATTTCCTGTTCCTTTGCAATGGCTGTCGCACGGCGTTCTTCCGCCTTCGCCTGAGCGATCTGCTTGTCAGCCTCTGCCTGCTGGATCTGCAGATGAGCGCCAATGTTTCTGCCGATATCCACATCCGCAATATCGATGGAAAGAATTTCAAAAGCCGTCCCATTATCCAGCCCCTTGGAAAGCACTGTTCTGGAGATCAGGTCAGGGTTTTCCAATACCGCCTTGTGGCTCTGGGAAGAACCGACCGTCGTTACAATACCTTCGCCAACTCTGGCAATGATGGTTTCTTCCCCGGCACCGCCGACCAGTCTGCCCAGGTTCGCTCTTACCGTTACCTTCGCAATAACCTTCACTTCGATACCATCGATAGCCACCGCCGCGATCCAGGGTGTTTCGATGATCTTGGGTGTTACGCTCATTCTCACCGCTTCAAAAACATTACGGCCCGCCAGATCGATGGCCGCTGCCCGTTCAAAGGACAGATCCAGGTTTGCCCTGTGGGCTGCGATCAGCGCATCTACTACATTGTCTACTCTACCGCCGGACAGCAGATGGCTTTCCAACTGGTTTGCGTTTACATCCATGCCCGCTTTTTGTGCTTTGATCAGGGGACGGATGATCTTATCCGCCCGCACCCTTCTCAGCCGCATGCCGACCAGAGAGAAAATACTTACCTTTACCCCGGCGGAAATCGCGGAGATCCACAGGCCCAGTGGTACAAAGCTGAGGAAAATGCCGATTACCACCAGAATGATAATCAGCGGAATGATCAAACCAAAAATTTCAAACATAATTGACGCCTCCTTTAAAATCTCTTCTTACCCTATTCATCAATAAAGCTTCACCGTCACAGTCTTCCCTGTAATCTGAATGACCTGTACCTCTACACCTCTGTCAATAAAATCACCCGCGGAGCAAACATCCACCAGTTGTCCGTCAAACTCCGCCACACCAAAGGGCTTCAGCTCTGTCTGGGTCAGGCCGACTTTTCCCAGCAGCCCCCGCAGGGCGCTTTCGTCAAAGCCTTTTTCCTCCTGCCTGTCTCTCAGGATGACCTTATTATACAGCCCGCTTTTTTTCGCAAAAACGATCATGATGATGAACACCAGCACGGAACAGGCCAGCATCACCAGAAAAACGATCATCCCGTACAATTTATACGCAGCAATCAGCGAACCCAAAAGAGAGATGGCACCCAAAATGCCAAACAGCCCAAAACCGGGCATCAGGATCTCCACAAAGAGCAGAAGCAGGCCAAGCAAAGCCAAAATCACGATCCATGGGAACATCTCTTCAACCTCCTTATTTGTTTTTTGCCCTGATCAGGCATCCGGTATTCCACCTTTCGGGGAATTCCTTTATTTGGTTCCATTTTATCAAAAGAACCCTTCCTTCGCAACCACCTGACGCAAACCGTAAGAATTGCTTAAGAATTTCACGCAAAAAAAGAAGCAATGTCTCTTACCGCACCGCTTCTTCCGTTCTCTTTTTTATACTGCTTTTGTCACAGGCACGATGATACTTTCGCCAGATCGTACGTTCGTTGTTTTCATGCCATTGAAGGCCATAATTTTCTCAACCATCTGTTCGGTTTTTTCGCCTTCCATCTTATATTCCTCAGCGATCTCCCAAAGGGTATCGCCGGAATGGATCTGCACGGATTCATAGTAGATCTTCGTTTCTTTCCCTGTCTGGCCGGCCATGGCAAAGGTTCCCAGGCAAAGGATCAGCGCCATTGTCAGCAGTACAAATGTATTTTTTCTGATTTTTCTGGATTTTCTGACTACTCTTCTCTGTGTTCTTCTTTCCATGTCCTCACCTCATTTTCGCGAACGTTTTTTCGTTTTGTATCCTTATATTAACCGAACACTTATTCTTTGTCAATACTTTTTTCAAAAAATTGCGAACATAGGTTTGATTTTGTCCCCATCCTGTGATATACTAAGGGCGAACAAAAGTGCAGCAGCAGCAAATGGGATACATAAAGGCAGGATATGGCTTTTTTCTGCCATAAACTTGATAAATCCAGTCCGTTTGGATAAAATGATAAGGAGTGAGCATATGAGTGATCTTTCCACAAAACAACAGCAGATTTTGGACTATATGAAGGCAGAGGTGCGGGATAAGGGCTATCCCCCTTCCGTGCGGGAAATCTGCGATGCCGTGGGGCTGAAGTCCACCTCTACGGTCCATGGCCATCTTTCCCGCCTGGAAAAGAAGGGCCTCATCCGCCGGGACCCTACCAAGCCCAGAGCCATCGAAATTCTGGATGCTGATTTTGAAGTCCCCCAGCGGGAGCTGGTGAATGTCCCCATCGTGGGCAATATCACCGCCGGTGCCCCCATTCTGGCCGTGGAAAATATCGAGGATACCTTCCCCATCCCCGTGGATTATATCCATAATGACACCGTTTTCATGCTGCGGGTCAAGGGGGAAAGTATGATCGAAGCAGGCATTTTCGATAAGGACCTGATTCTTGTCCGTCAGCAGCATGATGCGAAAAACGGCGATATCGTCGTTGCCCTCATCGAAGATTACGCTACGGTCAAAACCTTCTATAAGGAAAAGGATTTTGTGCGCCTGCATCCGGAAAATTCCTCCATGTCTCCCATCATCGTAAAAGACGTTGCCATTCTCGGCAAGGTCATTGGTCTTTTCAGAAAATTTTAAGGAGTTGAAACACCTATGTTTGGTTATGTAAAAGTCGGTGCAGCCGTTCCCCGCCTGAAACTGGCAGACTGCATCTATAATAGAGAACAGATTGTGGCTATGGCCAAAGACGCTGCCGCCAAGGGCGTCCGTGTCCTGACCTTCCCCGAGCTGTGCATCACAGGCTATACCTGTGCAGACCTCTTCATGCAGCGCCCCCTTCTGGTGGCTGCGGAAAAAGCAGTGAAGATCATTGCAGAGGAAACAAAGGATCTGGATCTGTTCTTCGTCATCGGCACCCCCGTTATGCTGGACAGCCAGCAGTTCAACTGCGCCGTTGCCATCTATAAGGGTGAAATCCTTGGCCTGGTGCCCAAAACCCACCTGCCCAACTACAGCGAATTTGCGGAAGAACGCTGGTTCTCCTCCGCTGACGATATCCTGGTGGAGCGCACCCGCTATGCGGGTCAGGAGGTTCCCATCGGTTCCGACCTGCTCTTTGCAGCCGCAGGCATCCCCGATCTGAAAATCGGCATTGAGATCTGCGAAGACCTTTGGGTGCCCATTCCTCCCAGCTCCTATCAGGCCCTCTACGGCGCCACCCTGCTTTTGAACCTTTCCGCCAGCAACGAGCTTTCTGGCAAGGCGAACTACCGCAGGCAGTTGGTAGCGGCCCATTCTGCCCGCTGCATGGCAGCCTATACCTACGTTTCCGCTGGCATTGGCGAATCCACGCAGGATGCCGTGTTCGGCGGCCATAGCATGATTTGCGAAAACGGCTCCATTTTTGCCGAAACGGAACGCTTTGCCCAGGATAACCAGATGGTTTATGCCGATATCGACCTGGATATCCTCTCCAACGAGCGCCGCAAACATACCACCTTCCTGTCCCATCTGCAGAAAACAGAGCTGCACCGTTTCTATCGTCTGGTAACCTTCGATATGCAGGAAGCAGAAACCCTGGAAAACTGGAGCAGACCTCTTACCTCCGCTCCCTTCCATCCCGCTCCCGGTGAAATGGACAGCCATTGTAAGGATATCTTCTCCATCCAGACAGCCGCTCTGGCCAGAAGAATGGAGCATACCCATGCCGACTCCCTGGTCATCGGCATCTCCGGCGGCCTGGATTCCACCTTGGCCCTTCTGGTCTGCGTGAAAGCCTGCGATTTCCTCGGCATTGACCGCAGCCATGTGCTGGGTGTCACCATGCCCGGCTTCGGCACCACCGACAGAACCTATCAGAATGCCCTGACGCTGATGAAATCTCTGGGCATCACCATGAAGGAAATCCCCATCCGTGATGCCGTGACCCAGCATTTCAAGGATATCGAACATGATATGAGCCTGCATAACGTGACCTACGAAAACGCTCAAGCCCGTGAACGCACCCAGATTTTGATGGATCTGGCAAATAAATACAACGGCCTTGTTGTCGGCACCGGCGACCTGTCCGAACTGGCTCTTGGATGGGCAACCTATAACGGCGATCATATGTCCATGTATGGTGTCAATGGCGGCATCCCCAAAACTCTGATTCGTGTGCTGGTGAATTGGGTTGCCACCAATGGCGAGGTGGATGCGGCCGCATCCGCTGCCCTGCTGGATGTTCTGGATACCCCCATCAGCCCAGAGCTGCTGCCTCCCGATGCCTCCGGCAATATCAACCAGAAAACAGAGGATTTGGTTGGCCCTTATGAACTGCATGATTTCTTCCTCTATCATATCCTGCATAACGCCTACCGTCCGGGAAAGGTGCTGTGGCTGGCTGAAAAAGCCTTTGCCGGTGAATATGACCGGGAAACCCTGCTGAAATGGCTGAAAAATTTCTACCGCCGTTTCTTTATCCAGCAGTTCAAGCGTTCCTGCCTGCCCGATGGCCCCAAGGTTGGCGATATCTCCCTCTCCCCCAGAGGCGACTGGAGAATGCCTACCGATGCCTTCAGCCGTGTATGGATGGACGAAGTGGAAAAACTGTAACTTCTTGGGGCTTTGCCCCAAACCCCACCAAGGGAATCATTCCCTTGGAACCCGTTGCGGCAAAGCCGCTAGCTAGGGGCGAAGCCCCCAATGGATACCGCAGAAACATATTCATGTTTCTGCAAACAGGGGTCAAGGGGGATTATCCCCCTTGCAGGGAGTTTAAGGGACAGCGTCACTCAAAAGAAAAACCCGAGATGCCCTTTTTCATCTCGGGTTTCTTTTTGTTTTTTATTTCATTCTTTTATTCAGCAGATAGCAAATTCTTCTCAGTCCCTCCGCCAGCGTCGCTCTGGGGCAAGCCAAATTCAGCCGGATATATGTATCAGAATTCTGCACGAACATATCGCCGCCCTCCAGCAGCACCGCTGCTTCATTGGCAAACAAAAGAGGCAGGTCCTCCCCTTCCTTCACATAAGCGCCGATATCCACCCAGCCCAGATAAGTCGCCTCAGAAATACGGAATACGGCCTTCGGCAGATGCTCCGCAAAGTATTCCTTCGTAAATTTGAAGTTATCATCCAGATACAGCTTCAGTTCCGCCAGCCATTCGCCGCCCTGTTCATAGGCCGCCTGGGCCGCAGCGATGGACAGGGGATTTTCAAAATCATAATGTCTTGCCTTCCATACCCTCATGGTTTCTGCATGGGGAATGATGATATTGGAGAACATCAGCCCCGCCATATTGAAGGTCTTGCTGGGCGCCATGCAGGTAATGATTCGGCCGCTGCCGGGATACAGCTTCGCCAAAGGCGTATGTCTCAGCCCCGTGCGGATCAGGTCGCAGTGAATTTCATCGGAGATGACCAGCACATCATTTGCCAGGCAGATATCCCCGAATTTCTGCAGTTCTTCCTCCGTCCAGATGCGGCCGCTGGGGTTGTGGGGGTTGCAGAAGATGCACAGCTTCACCTTAGGGTCCTTTGCCTTTGCTTCGATATCCGCATAGTCCATGGTATAATATCCATTCTCATTGATGAGGTCGGAGCAAACCAGCTCGATATGGTTGTGGTCTGCCGCATGCTTGAAATACGCATAGGAAGGCGTCAAAATCAGCACTTTTTCATCGGGCTGACAGATATAGCCCACCAGTTCAAACAGCGCCGGAATGATGCCGGGAGAAGTCACCAGGTCTTTTTCCTCCGGTGTCCAGCCGTAGCGGCTCTTGCACCAGTTGGAAAATGCCGCAAAATACGCAGGGTCAAAAATCTTTGTATACCCAAAAATACGCTTGTCCAGCCGTTCCTTCATGGCATCGATGATGCAGGGCGGTGTGGCAAATTCCATATCGGCGATCCACATCCGCACATATTCCTCATCAGGAAAAGGGAATTTCTGATCCCGGGGCGCATGGAAAATATATTCTCTCCAGCCATCGGTATTCATGCAGTTCGTATTCTTTCTGTCAATCACTTCATCAAAATTATACTTCATAGACTAGCCTCCTATCCTTTCACGATGCTTTCAATGTATCATTTTTCATGCATACCGTCAATCAATCCTCATCGGCCAGCTTCAGGGAAAAGGCAAACGTAGCCCCCTGTCCTTCTTCGCTTTTCACCGTGATGCTTTCCCCATGGGCCAAAATAAACTCCTTGGCGATGGCAAGGCCGATGCCGCTGCCCACCTTATCCCGGTTCCTGGTGGTATCCGCCTTAAAGAAGCGGTCAAACACATACTTCTGGTCCTCTCTGCTGATACCCGGCCCTTCATCCTTGACAGAAACCAGCACCTTCCGTTTTTCCAGCAGCGTCGTTTCCACCTCAATGATGCCGCCCTCCGGCGAAAATTTCGCAGCGTTGCTCAAAAGATTTTGCAGCACCCGGGAAATCTTGTCCTTATCCCCCTTTACCAGGGTCACCTCTTCCGCGTAAATGGCGTGGATGCGGGCATTTTTTTCCTTGAGCTGCGGCTCCAGCATGGTAATGTTCACACGAACCAGATCATTGATATCAAATTCCGTTTCCTCCAGCAAAATGGTACTGCTCTGGGCCCGGCTCAGTTCTACGATGCCCTGGGTCATGCGGGACAGCCGCTCCGTTTCCTCCAAAACGATCCGCAGATATTTTTCCTGCTTCTGGGGCGGCACAGTGCCGTCCACCATGGCCGTCAAAAAGCCTTGCATGCTGGTCAAGGGCGAGCGCAGGTCGTGGGAAATATTGGCAATAAAGTCCTTCTGCACCTTTTCATGGACCTGCAGGCTTTCCGCCATGTGGTTGAAACTTTCCGCCAGTTCTCCCAGCTCATCGCTGCTCCGCACCTTCACCCGCTGCTCAAAATTCCCGCCGGCAATAACCTTTGCCGCCCGGTTCATCAAAACCAGGGGCCACGCCACATGCTTCGCCGTCAGATAGCTGACGATCAGCCCCAGCAGAGATACGAAAAACAGGCTGACCACGCTCATCTGATACATTTCCATCAGGGAAGCTTCCACCGCCGGCAAAGGCAGGCACATAAAGATGCCCGAAAGCTGTCCCTCCGAAATGGGGTATCCCACCAGCAGCATGGAGATATCCATGAACTGCCCCGTCTTTGTCTGGATGGAAACGACCTCTCCCTTCCGCACCCCGTCCAGCAGTTCCTCGTAAATCAGCCCTTCCTCCATAAATGCCTCATTATACCCGGGGGAAGTCAGCACAACAACCCCTTCCTTATTGACAAACAGGACCCCAGCCCCCATGTAGTTTTCCAAAACCCGCAGCTCCTGCCCCAAATTGCTCAGATTTCCCGTTCGGTATCCCTTCGTATAAGCCTCAGCGATCTTCTGCCCCTGGCCGATCAGGTCCTCCTTTTTTTCATTCATATAATGATTGGTATAAATCAGGGCAATGGAACCGCCAAAAATCGCAACGATGACCGCAATCGTCGCCATGTACAGCATCATCTGCTTTCTTACGATGGAATCTTTTTTCATCGTCATTCCTCCAAAATATCAAAAAAAGCATTACAAATCTGTTGAATAATGGTATAATTTATTTATATGTGCGTTTCCCCCTCGGGAAAGCAGAATATCAAGAAAGGAGAAGGCATTTCCTGCCTTAACATTTACTTATGGAAAATCAGAACCCCCAGAACAATCCCAAAAGACCTCAGCACAAGCAGATGGCCCCCAGAGATATGCTCCTCATCGCTCTGGCGATTCTTGTAATGACCCGCATCGAATGGACAAATATGAACAGCTTCCATTATCTGATCCTGTTCCTGCTGGTGCTTTGCTTCATGCTCCGCTGGTCCAATATGCGTAAAGACGCCCAGCGCAAGGAAGCGATGATGCGCCGCAAGGCGGAAATGGAAGCAGCCCAAGCGGCTCAGGAGCCTGCCCAGCTAACAGGCGAAACCGCCGATGTTCCTGCGGAGCCCGTTGCTGCGGAAAATGTCACCGTAGATGGCAAAGCCCTTCCCGCAGAGCCTGCTGCAGAAGAAGCCGCTCCCATCGAAGAAAAACCGGAAGCATAAAAAATTCTCCATAAAGGGGGTGTCTAATGACACCCCCTTTTCTTTATTTCTGGCCAAATTTATACCCAACGCTCCAAACCGTGCGGATGCCCCATTCATCCTCACTGTTCAGCTTTTCCCGGATACGCTTCACATGCACGTCCACCGTTCTGGTATCCCCCACATATTCATAGCCCCAGATGCGGTCCAATAGCTGTTCTCTGGTGAACACCCGGTTGGGGTGCTGTGCCAGGAAGGAAAGCAGTTCAAATTCCTTGGGCGGAAAATCCAGGCTTTTTCCGTTATACACAACGGAATAGTTGGACAGATTGATCTCCAGTCCCTCAAATTTCAGCACATCCTTGTCCTCTTCCTCATGCTTGCATTCATATCTGCGCAGCACCGCCTTCACCCTGGCCACCAATTCCTTGGGGTCAAAGGGCTTCACGATATAATCATCGGCCCCCAGTTCCAGTCCCAGCACCTTGTCAAAGGTCTCGCCCTTTGCCGTCAGCATGATGATGGGCACCCGGCTGTTCTTCCGCACCTCTCTGCAGACCTGGTAGCCGTCCACGCCGGGCAGCATCAGATCCAGCAGGATGAGGTCAGGCTGGAAGGTTTCCGCCGCTTTCACGGCCTCTCTGCCATCATAGACCTCCTCCGTTTCGTAGCCATCCTTCATCATATACAAGGAGACCAGCTCCGCAATATGCATATCGTCGTCCACGATCAAAATTTTCTGTTTCCCCATACTTCTTCACCTCTTTTGTATGCCTTATTTCAATTCCACCACCGTCACACCGGCTTCGCCCTCGCCAAATGTGCCGGGTCTGTAGCTTTTCACATGGGAATTCATTCTCAGGTAATTCTGTACCCCCGCCCGGAGGGCGCCTGTGCCTTTCCCATGGATGATCACTACCTGTTTCAGACCGGACAGGTACGCATCATCGATATATTTATCAATATTGGCAATGGCCTCATCCACCAACTGCCCCCGGCAGTCGATCTCTGCGGAAATAAACTGGCTCTTGGACAGCTTCGCCTTGGCCGGTGCCTGTTTTTTCTGTTTTTCCTTGGGCTGCGGGGTATCGTCCAGCATCAGCTCCGCCAGGGGCACCTTCATCTTCATCATGCCCATCTGCACCATGACCTCTTTATTCTTATCCGGCGCGGAAAGCACTTCCCCGTTCTGGTCGAAGGAAATGACATATACCCGGTCCCCCGCCTTCAGGTTTTCGGGGGCTTTGTGGCTGGGCTTCACCCGTTTGGATTTCAGGAAATCCGCCTGCATGGCAGAAAGCTTTTCGTTCAAGATCTGCCGCTGCTCCAGGGCCTTGTTCTTGTTGTTGGCCTCCTTCGCCTGCTTGTTCATTTCCTTGATGATGCTGTCGGCCTCTTCCTTCGCCTTCACATAGATCTGTTTGGCTTCTTCTCTAGCCTTTTCCAGAATTTTTTCCTTCTGCTGCTTTGTCTTTTCCTTCTGCCGTTCTACTTCTTTTTTCAGTTCTTCCGCTTCCCGGCGATATTCTTCCGCCCGTTCCTGTTCGATTTTCACGGATTTCTTGCTGATTTCCAAATCCGTGATGACATCCTCAAACTTCGCCTCATCCTGGCTGATAAATTCCTTGGCCGACTCCAGAATATACTCCTGCAGCCCCAGCCTTTTGGAAATGGCAAAGGCATTACTCTTGCCGGGAATGCCGATGAGCAGCTTATAGGTAGGCCGCAGCGTTTCCACGCTGAATTCACAGCAGGCATTTTCCACATGGTCCGTGGATAGGGCAAATACCTTCAGTTCGCTGTAATGGGTGGTCACCGCCGTTCTGATTTCTCTTTCCAGCAAAGCTTTGATGATGGCAATGGCCAAAGCCGCCCCTTCCGTCGGGTCTGTGCCGGCCCCCAACTCGTCGAACAGCACCAGAGAATTGTCCGTCACCTGATCCATAATGCGTACGATATTTGTCATGTGGGCGGAAAAGGTACTCAAACTCTGCTCAATGCTCTGTTCATCCCCAATATCCGCAAATACATTGTCAAATACCGCCAGTTCCGAATTATCAAAAGCAGGAATATGCAGCCCCGCCTGCCCCATCAGGGTAAACAGCCCCAGGGTTTTCAGGGCAACGGTCTTGCCGCCCGTATTCGGCCCTGTGATGAGCAGTGTTGTAAATTCCTTCCCCAAATAAATATCCGTAGGCACCACGGTCTTCGGGTCCAGCAGAGGATGTCTGCCCTTGTGAATATCAATAAATCCCTTTGTGTTGAATAAAGGCTGTGTGCCGTCCATGGCCATAGACAGGGCCGCCTTCGCAAAGATAAAGTCCAACTGGGTCAAAAGTTCCAGGTTCCCTTCGATGGAAATGGCATTGGCCGTCACCAAATCAGACAGCATCAGCAAAATCTTCTCAATTTCTTCCTTTTCCTTCGCCTGCAGCTCCTTGATTTTATTGTTCAATTGGATCACGCTCAAAGGCTCCATAAACAGCGTAGAACCGGTGTTGGACTGATCGTGGATCATGCCGGGGAAGGAGCTTCTGTATTCCGCCTTTACCGGCACACAATATCTGTCATTTCTGATGGTAACCACAAAATCCTGCAGCATATTTCTGTAGGCAGAGGAATTGATGATGCCGTTCAAGTGGTCCTTCACCCCGTCATTGGAAATCTTGATCTCCTTCCGCACGCTGCGCAGCCCCGGGCTGGCATCGTCAGCAATTTCCGTTTCCGAAAGGATGCAGCGGTTGATTTCATTCTCCAGCTTGTCCAGGGGAATAATGAAGTCAAAATATTCATCCAACCGAGGATATACTTCGTCCTTGTTTTCTTTTCTGGCGTAATTTTTCACCTTCCGGCAAACGTACGCAAATTCCCCAATGGCCATCAGTTCCGCCACAGAAAGCACCCCTGCCATGGATGCCCGCTTTAACTGGGGCCTGATTTCCCGAAACCCGCCAAAGGAAGGGGAACCTTTTTTCAGGGCCATCACCGTGGCTTCCGTCGTTTCCTGCTGCCAGATAACGATGTCGCTCATGGCAGCGGATGGACGCAGGTCTGCCGCCCGCTCCTTCGCCATAGGAGAAACCGCATAGCCCACCAGTTTCTGTATGATCTTGTCATATTCCAGCGTGTGTAATGCTTTTTCGTTCATAGTCTGCACTCCATATATATTAAATTCCTATAATACTCCTATTTTATCAGATTAGTATACCACAAAACCCCTGCTTCTACAATGTTTCAAGGCCCCCGTCCATAAAAATCCCTGTTTACAAGCCCCTTCCAAAGAGATTATAATAAACAGACATAACAGAAAAAATCGCAACGATATCCATAGAAAAGGTGAAACTATGAAAGTGATCATCATCGGCGGCGGCGCAGCAGGCATGATGGCCGCCCTCTCCGCCAGAGAACAGGGCGCAGAAGTGACCCTTCTGGAACGTCAGGCCCGGGTGGGCCGCAAGCTTCTTGCCACAGGCAACGGCCGCTGCAACCTCTCCAATACCAAACTCACCCTAAAAAACTATCACGGCCAGGATGCCGGATTTGCTGACTATGCCCTGGCTCAATTCAATACAGAAAAAACCCTGGCATATTTTGAAAACCTTGGCCTCATCACAACCATCGAGCCCAGCGGTAAGGTCTATCCCCTTTCCGATCAGGCGGGCAGCGTGGTGGATGTCCTCCGCTTGGCATTGGAAGAAAATGGTATAGAAGTCCGTACTGCCTTTGAAGTGACCGCTCTGAAAAAAGGTAAAAAAGGCGGCTATCAAGTCCTTTCCAAGGAAGAGACCCTGACGGCCGATTCTGTCATCGTCTGCTGCGGCGGCATGGCCGGCGGCAAGCTGGGCGGCACCCAGAGCGGCTATGAGCTACTGAAAAGCATGGGCCACACCATGACAAAGCTCTTCCCTGTTCTGGTGCAGATCAAAACCGATGCCACCTATGTAAAAGCCCTGAAAGGCGTCCGTGCCGATGGTTCCGTCCTGGTGGATCGAAACGGCAAAATCCTGGCGGAAAACGCAGGGGAAATTCAGTTCACCGATTTCGGGGTCAGTGGCCCCGCCATCTTTGAAATTTCCCGTGCCATTTCCACAGGCAAAGCCCCCATGACCATCCACCTGAACCTCCTGCGAAATTTGAGCCACGAAGAAGTAGTCTCTCTCCTCCATAACCGCAAAAAAACCATGCCTAACCAGACTTTGGAAAACTTTCTGACGGGCATCCTCCATAATCGTCTGGGCCGTACCATCCTGCGCTACGCAGGCTTCGGCTTCACAGACCCCATCCATACCCTGAAATCTTCTGATATCAAACGCATCGCCCACGCCATCCAGGATTTCGAGATCCCCGTCATCGGCGCCATGGGCTTCGATGCAGCCCAGGTCACCGCCGGCGGCATCCGCACAGAGGAATTCAATCCCCAAACCATGGAAAGCCACCTTTGCCCCGGCCTTTTTGCCGCCGGGGAAGTGCTGGATATCGATGGCGACTGCGGCGGCTATAACCTGCAGTGGGCATGGGCCAGCGGCCATCTGGCAGGCAAGCACGCCTCTGTGCAGAAAAAATCCCCCGCCCCTCACAAGAAAAAATGATGCAAAAATAAAACCTCCCAAACGGGAGGTTTTCTTATTGCCGAAGGGCTTCGCCCTCTTATTTCATCCACTTACCATCTAAGATATCTTTCGCATCTCTGGTCAGAGGGAAAATATCTTTCTTTTCGATGTATTTCAAATCGAATTTTCTGTTCAGGGCCGCAAAATGCTTCAGGCCGAAAGCGATTCTGTTCAGGTAGGAATATACCCCAATGGCGCCTGTGCTGAAATCGTTTGCTTCTTCGCCGTAAATGTTGCGCAGTTCTCTCAGGTCGGGGAACAGCTCATCCTTTGTGGAACCAAACCGCTGCAGTTCCAGGGGAAGCTGACCTGCTTCCAGCAGTTCGCCCACCTTTTTCGCACTCATGGCCGCCGCCATGGATGCCCGGCAGATGCCAACGGCGCTGATGTAAGGTGCGCCCAGTGCCAGCGCCTTGTAAACCTGGTCCTCCATGGAGAAGCCGCCTGTCACAGCGATGTGGGGCAGGGTCACGCCTTCCGCCTCCAGTCTTTCCATGATTTCATTCAGGTAGCTCTGCATCACGCAGGTAGGCAGGCACCATTCGTTCATCATCTTGCAAGGGCTGTAACCGGAACCGCCGCCGGCACCATCGAAAGTCACCATATCCACCTGAGCCGCCGCCGCGATTCGCAGCACATGCTCCAGATCGGCATAATCATAGCCAGCCATTTTGAAGTATACATTTTTCAGGCCCATTTCCCGCAGTTCGTTGATTCTGGGCACCAGATAATTTTCATCCCACATGGGCAGTCTTGCGTAGGAACGGAAGTTTTCACCGAAGCCAGCGTTATATTTTGCCACTACTTCGGGATCAGAAGGATCGGGCAGGACTAACAGCCCCTGTTCCTGGGCTTTCAGTGCCGCTTCCAGGGTCGCCAATCTGTTCACTGGCTGTGTACCCTTTGCAGACTGGCCAAATTTGAATTCAATGGCTTCGCAGCCGCATTCCTTGATGGCATATTCCGGCACGCCAATGCGGTCATCGTCCACATTCACCTGCAGGATGATCTGGCCGTAGCCCCGGTAATATTTTCGGAAAGCATCCAAAAATTCACCCAGCTTCGGACAATGCACCACCTTGCCGTTTTCCAGCTTCAGCGTAGGGTCTTTTGTACAGGCCCCTTCCCCAATGACCGTCAGAACCCCGGCCATGGCTGCCCCGCCGAAATAATCCTGCCAGTTCAGCTTGATGAGCGCAGGCAGAATGATGGGCAGTTTCAATTTTACAGGGTGGATGGTGCCAATTTCTGTTTCCAGATTGACGTCACGGATGGTGGCCTTGTCGGAGTCTGCCTCTGCGCCTACTGCGCCAAACACACGGCCGTTGATATTGAAATGGGAATAATCGATGGGATATACCTTTTCGGACGCTACCTGGTTGTCCCCCGTTGTGGTAGGGTAAACCGCATCGGCCCCACGCACCGCAGAAATGCCGATTTCACAAGTGCCTACGCAATCCGCCGTACACATGGAGCACATACCCGAAAATGTACTGACATGCTGAGGGTCACGCAGCTTTGTTCTGTTGAAAGAAGAACCTAATACTGGACTATAAGACATAACAAGACCTCCTCAAATCATCACTGCACAGCATTGTTTGCAATCTAGTTGCATTTAGCATAACACCTTTATATTTTTTTGTCAATTTATGCTAAAAAATAACAAGAATGATACCTTTTATTTATCCATATCAAACAAATATGTTTTCTTTCAAAATAAAAAAGGCCCTTTTCAATGTAGTGGCGGCTTAAGAAAACATATTTTATAAATTTTATTGGTTTCTTAAGCCGCACTGCGAGGATGTCCTGAAGTAAGAAAACATTTTGCAGAAATCAAAAATCGAAAGAACGTCTTGAAATCAAGGGATTCTTTCGATTTTTTGTTTTCTTATCAGGACTCCTCTAAAAAGAGACCTCTTTTTTACATCAGCGGTGCAAAAACCTTCAGCAGCCAGCCATAGATCCGCATCCAGACCTTTTCTTTTTTCAAATCGCCCAGGCGAATTTCCTGACATTTTCCCAATGTCTCCTGAAAATCCTCCTCAATGGCCCCAATTTCCGGCACCTGATATAAAAATGCCGCGCATTCAAAATGCAGATACAAGCTTCTGTAGTCCAGATTGATGGTGCCCACCACCGCTTTTTTATTATCGCTGGTAAAAACCTTGGCATGGACAAACCCCGGCGTGTATTCATAAAGCTTCACTCCGGCCTGCAGCAGCTCCCGGTAATGGCTTTTTGCCAGGGCAAAGGCGAATTTCTTGTCAGGAATGTGCGGCAGCATGATTTTCACATCCACCCCTCTTTTGGCCGCAAAGGTCAGCGCCGTGATCATCCTCTGGTCGATGATGAGATATGGCGTCATGATATGCACATATTCCTTAGCCCGGTTCAAAATATCCATATAGACCATCTCACCGATCAGCTCATCATCAAAGGGGCTGTCCCCGTAGGGCAAAACAAACCCCGCCGCCTGCAGATCTCTTTTGGGCTTTTCCAGATATTTCCCGTAAGCGACCTTCTTTTCGTCCACATTCCACATCTGCAAAAACATCATCGTCAGCCCCTGCACAGCGTCGCCCTCCAGCATCACCGCCGTGTCCTTCCAATGGCCATGCTTTTCCAGGCGGTTGATGTATTCATCCGAAATATTGATGCCACCGGTAAAGCCTACCCTGCCATCCACGACCAAAATCTTCCTGTGGTCCCGGTTGTTATAGTGAGTGGATAAAATGGGCTGTATGGGCGCATACATTTTGCACTGGATGCCCTTTTTCCGCAGCTCCTCGGGATATTTGTAGGGCAGATCAAATAACGCGCAGGTACCGTCATACATGACCCGCACTTCTACACCCGCCCGGGCCTTTTCCTCCAAAATTTCAAGAATTTTCTCCCACATGTACCCTTCCCGCAGGATAAAATATTCCATAAAAATAAACTTCTCCGCCTGCTTTAACTGCAGCAGCATCTCCTCAAACTTATCCTCGCCCAAAGGAAAATATCTTACCCTGGTGTTCTGATATACGGAAAAATTCCCGTTTTTCCGTACATAATCCGCCAGTCTGGCCGTACCCTGATCGGCCTGTTCCAAAGCCTCCATTGCCGCCGCATCCTGCTTCACATATTCTTCCGTCTGGGCATAAATCCCCTTCAGCCGCTTTTCCAAAAGGCGATAGCCCGGCTGCATTTCCACAAACAGATATAGCAAACCGCCCACCACCGGCAGCATCAGCGTAATAATAGCCCAGGTCAGCTTCGTTTCCGGCCCGCCTTCTTTGTTGATGATAATCAGCACGATCAGCAGCGCAAAGGCCATATAGCCGGCCAAAAAAGCCGTAATATATCGGCTGAAAAATTCCACCGCAGAAAACATCAGCCCAAACTGTATCAAAAACAGCACAACGATCAGCGCCGTTCGCCCAAAAATCAGACGCAGCGCCTTTTGCCTTCCCTTTTCCAATATGACAGATTTTTCTTCCGTCAATTTTTTCTTCTCTTCCATTTTCATTCCTGCCCCGCTTCGATTCGGTCACGCAAAGCCTGCATCCGCAGGTCAAGGGTCGCGCTGGCCTCTGCGCATTCCTTCAATTCTCTGGAGATCTCCGCTTCATTTTCAATGTTCTTCTTGTACTTCAGTTTATGTTCCAGGCTGGCCCAAAAGTCCATGGCGATGGTCCGAAACTGCACCTCCACCTTCATGTTCTTTTTCTGTTCCGCCAGAAAAATGGGCACCTCCAAAATCAGACGCAGGCTTCTGTAGCCATTTTCCTTCGGGCTTTTGATATAGTCCTTCACTTCCAAGACCGTGATATCG